>Ga0190286_1000147_pt1 | contig 35465 bp, 38 predicted proteins | sample 48691834_MG_FD_183241 | JGI IMG/M metagenome (GOLD analysis project Ga0190286, IMG submission 183241) | Hydrothermal vent microbial mat bacterial communities from Southern Trench, Guaymas Basin, Mexico - 4869-18-3-4_MG | ecosystem: Environmental > Aquatic > Marine > Hydrothermal vents >... | reverse complement strand
CAATAATAAAATTTTCCCACAAATTAAGGGGAGGCCAGCTTGAAGGGGTTTAGAGGCCGCAGACTTCCAGTATGCGTCGATAGTTCTCATCGCCTGGCTCCCGTTTATACTGCTTTAAGGCCTCTATTAGGGGCTGTATCTCCGGCGGCTCTATGACTCTGCTTATCAGCCTCCTTATCCTGCGGTTTATGAAGAGGTATTGAGTGAGCGATGTGATGTTGGAGACCCGTCGATCGGTGCTGGCGGACTCGAAGTCTATCAGCCTCGGCTCTCCCCCTGAGACTATGATATGTCTATGGGCCCTGCTAAGCTCTCCGTGATCCAATCCGATCTCATCGAGTTTCCGAGCCTTCTCTAATAGGCTCTTTAGAACGCTTCTCAGTAGCTCCTCATCCCCTGGGCCTAAGGTCTCGATCCAATCGGGGAGGTACTCGCCCTTGATGAGCTCCATTAGGAGGAAGTTGTCGGTGTGTCTAACAAGCCTTGGGCCTACGCCTACATCGTTTGCCATCCTCAATTTCTCAGCCTCATCCCTGAAGGACTCCCTATCGGCGTCTGTTCGCCTAATCTTCAGGGCGTAGACCTCATCGCCGACCCTCGCCTCGACGGCTATGGAGACATGCCCCTTACCCAGAACCTTTAGGCCCTCAACCTCATGCCTCCCCTCGAGGATGATGGCTTCGACGCCGAGTCCCCTTAGCTCCTCCAATCTCCTCTCAGCCTCCTCCCCCGTGAACCTTGGATAGCAGAGGAGCAGGGATGCCCTCCCCTCCAGCAGCCTATCAAGGGGTATCTCAGCCTCCTCCAAGGCGGCCACCCCCAGATGAATCAAAAGAGGAGACTTATGAATCAAACTCTAATGAAGCCAGCTGGGCCTACCTCGAAGGAATTGGTTGAGGAACCCTATGAAATCCCCCTCAAGATATGGCTCTATCTCATCGTTCAGCAGTAAGCTGAATCCCTCCCTCATCCGCCTGCTTAGACGCTTTGGAACACCTATCCCCCTCCCCCCATCTACCTCGAGGTGATGCCTTAGGAGCTCCAGGGCCTCAGTCCACCTCCTTCGGGTGAGTATCCACCACCGTCCATCCTCTATCCAGGGTCCTGAGATGAGACCCTCAGAGCCTAAATGCTTCCTCAGGAATCTATCGCTGTGCTCCACAACCTCGACGGGAGGCCCCATATGCTTCTCGACGCTCGGCAGCTCTGCGGACTCGAGTTCATAGATGAGTATATGCCTCGAAGCCTCATCGCTCCATGCGGCTGACCTCAAAACCCCGAAGCCCCATCGCTCAAGGAGGCCCCTCAACGCCCTCTCAGCCTTGTAGAGCTGACCCCATAGTATGTCTGGGACATCGACATCGCTGTCAGGTATCACAACGAATAGGAGGTCTGAACCCCTAAGTCTCAGGGCCTCAAGAACCTCCTCAGCCGTGGGCCTCTCCTCCCCTGGATAGAAGTAGGTCTCCCTGGGCTCCCTGAGGAATCTCCTTGAAGCGGCGACGAAGCTCCAGAAGGAGTCCTCGGAGACTGGGGCCGCCACATTCCGATTCGGGTCTATGGGGTCGACGACGATGAGCGGCGTCCCGAAGCGTCTGCGGAGCTCCCTCGGATCTGGGCCAACCTCAAGCTGGATGACCGTCCCCCTACGCCATCTCGCAGCCGCCTCGAGGAGCTCCTCGAAGGAGCCGTAGTGGATGATGAGGAGTTCGCATAGGTATCCGGAGAAGCCTCCAACCTTAAGCTCAGCCCCGTAGACGCCTATACCCTTCATAAACCTCTTCAGCAGCCTAACCTCATCTCGCTGTTCAGGCTTCAGGTGCTCCCTTATATAGGCTGTGTGGAGGGGTGTTCGATCCGTTGCGGATTTGAGAGGTTCACCAGGCTTGATGCGGAAGCAGGGGACGAAGTCAACCTGGAACTCATCGATCCTCGCCTGTAGGTAGGGGTGCTCAGCGTAGGCCTCAACCCACCCAGAGCCTAGATAACCCTTAACAACCTCCAAGACCTGTGGGATGACCCCTCGATCATAGCCTGAGTCGAGGAGGATGAATATGTCGACGTCCCTCTCCCCAGAGAGCCAGGTTCCCTTCGCCACGCTGCCGTGAACCTCCGCCACAGCCTTGAAGCCAGCCTCCCTCAACCTCTCAGACAGCTCCCCTGAGACACGTCGACAGAATTCTTCAACCAGCCTCTCCTCCTCCCCTGTAGGCCTTATCCTATTCAGTATGCGTTCCCTCAGCTCGCCCCAGCTCATCCCCATGGCCTCAGCGCTATATGGTAGAGGCGGTGGTGTTATCTACTTTATCCTCAATATCTCATCGATGTCTATGGATTTGAAGAGGGCGAGGGAGAGGCTCCTCAACATCTATTATCGGTATCATCCACCCTTGAGGACGAGCTTCCTCGACGACTTGGAGTGGATTTGGGGAAGCCGATGGGGTGTGAACACGGAGGTTGGTAGGCTTAGGAAGGTTCTACTACATAGACCTGGGAGGGAGATCCTCGCCATAAAGGAGCCCTATGAGGAGTGGAGATACACCTACAAGCCGAAGCTGGAGGAGATGGTTAGGGATTATGAACGCCTCAAGGCTGCCTTTGAGGATGAGGGCGTGGAGGTTGTGGAGAGGCTCCCAGAGGAGGGGCCTAATCCAAGGCTTGTGAAATCCATCTACACGAGGGATCCAGCCTTCGCAGTTCCAGGAGGCGTAATCATAGGCCGGATGTATGACAGGCTGCGGAGGGGTGAGGAACCCTATGTGATGAGGACCCTGGCCCAGATCGGCTGTCCGATCCTAAGAACAATCAACGGCTATGGGGTTGCGGAGGGTGGAAGCGTGATGTGGATCACCCCTAAGCATCTCGCCCTCGGCCTTTCATGGCGTATGAATGAGGAGGGGGCGATGCAGATCGCTGAGGTTGTCTGGGCCATAGACCCCGACGTAGATATAAGGGCTGAACCCATCTTCGGAGGCCATATCGATGCCCATATCTGCATGGTAGACGTCAAGACGGCCGTCGTAAATCGTGAGGGATTAGCCTATACGATGTATGAGTGGCTTAGGGAGACCGTCGGCCTCAACATCATAGAGAGGCCGAGGGATGTCTACGTAGCAGCTGTCGCCGTGAGGCCTGGCCGAGTCATCTGCGCCTCAGGCCCTGGAAGGGAGGAGGGGGTTAAGCTGTTGGAGAGGAATGGGATCGATGTGATAACGGTTGATATCCCCACCCTCGTCCACCCCCTAAACAGCGGCTCGATACACTGCTTAACCATGCCAATACAGCGTGATCCGGAGTCGGAGGATTGAAGGCTTCCTCCTCCCTGAACTGCCAGTATCGTAAGCATCGATGATTATAGTTGAGGCATCTCTCCATCACATCCCTGATATGCCTAAGCCTCCATAGGAGGAGATCCATGGATTGGCCATTCCCCCTCCGGCTTAGCTCCTCCTCTATCCAGGCCTCATTCTCCCTCATGGCCCTGAAGCTTCTACATCTATCCCTGTAGGGGCAGGGGCCCGTTCTATCGAAGAGGAAGACCAAGGCGCTTCAAAAAGGGCTCTCCCACGAATTTAAATCGATTCTCGACTCCTCCTCCCGATCCCTATGCTGTTCAAAAGCCATCTATCTAAGCTCCATATGAGGCGCTCTCAGCCAGCGTCGTATAGATGGGCCCCCTCGGAGTTAGGGTGCTCCTCTTAAGCCTTACATGGCTGACGGTGAGGGAGCCGAATTCGGCGTCGATGAGTGACTCCAGCGTCATGGCTAATCGATCACGGTTCCTCCCACTTCTAACCCTGGCGATGGTGAGATGCGGCGTGAAGGGTCTATCCTCACCCCTGAGACCCAAGCCGAGGAGGCCCCTCTCAACCTGGGCATATAGGCCCTTCAGCTCCTCAGCTCCATCGGAGACGCCGATCCAGATGACCCTCGGCCTATGGACGTTTGGGAAGGCTCCGACACCTCTGAAGCAGACCCTGAAGGGCTTGAAGCCCATCTCCCTGATGAGCTCCCCGACGGCCTCAGCGAGGCTCGGCGGAATCTCTCCGAGAAATCTCAGCGTTATGTGGAGATTCTCCCTCTCCACAAGCTTAAGGTCGGCCCCAGATGATCGGAGCCTCCTCTGAGCCTCAGCTATGGCGTCGAGGAGCTTGGGTTCCTCGACGTCGACGGCGATGAAGCATCTCATCGACGTTGAGCTTATCAAGAATCCCTTTAAGGCTTCCCCTCCACATCCATCTGTGGAGCTCCACATCCCTATGCCTCATCCTCCCAGGGGTCAGATTCCCTTTGGAGGCTCCCCTACCGCTTCTCAGCGCCTCGGCGGTGGCTTAGGGGGGTCTCCTCGCCTAATCACAACCTTTAAGAGGGGTTCAGAGGCCTCTTTGATGCGTGAAACTTGAGTTCAACAACCCCTGGACGGTTGAAGGAGTATGGCTTAAGGGGAATCTCCACGCCCACACGGATCGCTCCGACGGAATGCTCACAGTTGAGGGGGTCATAGAGGCCTATAGGGGGAGGGGCTATCGGTTTCTATCCATCACAGACCACGGCATGCTCACATATCCAGATGAGAAGCCGAGAGACATACTGCTGATCCCAGGGGAGGAGATAAGCGTCGGAACTTCCTCAGCTGGGACGAGATTCCACATCCTCACCATAAACGTCGAGGAAGAGCTCCCCGTCGAGGAGGGCGATCCAGATGAGAGCCCCCAGAGGGTGATAGACCTAACGCTGAGGTATGGAGGCTTCCCAATAGTGGCTCATCCCTACTGGTCAGGCTTCAACCTCCAAGACCTGATGAGCCTGCAGAACTATATCGGCATAGAGATCTACAACACCACCTGTGAACTCAACCGGCAGAGGGGGCTGTCCACAGTCCACTGGGATGGACTTCTCTCGAATGGGAGGAGACTCTATGGATTCGCTGGCGACGACGCCCACATGGAGCGGAGGCCTGGGCTTCCACCCGACATCGGAGGGGCCTGGATCATGGTGAAGGCCGAGGAGCCGACCGTCGAAGCCGTAGTCGACGCCATATCCAGAGGCCTATTCTACTCATCAAACGGCCCAGAGATTAGGGGCCTCAACATAGGGGAGGGGGTCATCCACGTGGAGACCTCGCCGGTTAGATGGATAAGCTTCGTATCGAATCCAACCCTCGGCCTGAGATACACCGCTGAGAGGGGTGAGATAACCGAGGCTGAGTTTAGGGTCACGGGTGATGAGACATACATCCGCATCGAGGTCTCCGACATCTATGGGAGGAAGGCGTGGACAAACCCGATATACGTAGAGGTCTAAGGCTCCGACACCTATTTTAACTCCGAGGGGAGATAGTGCTGGGATGCCCCTGAGGCATCTGGATGGCTGAGAGGATGAGGCTTGGGGGGATTCTCGACCTATCAACCGTAGACTGGTATGGCAACGCATCCCTCATAGTCTTCTTCGCAGGCTGCAACTTCCGATGCCCCTACTGCCAGAATTCGCCTCTCATACCCCCAGACTCCGGAGTCGAGGTCGGCGTAGAGGTTCTCAGGGAGAGGATAGAGAAGAATCTCATCCTCCTGGACGCCGTCGTCTTCACAGGCGGAGAGCCGACGCTTCAACCCAAAGGAGTTGAGGAGGCTGCGAGAGCCGTGAGGGACTACGGCCTAAAGCTGATGCTCGACACAAATGGCTCCATGCCAAGCGTCATAGAGGGACTGCTTAAGGAGGAGCTCATCGATAGGGTCGCCCTCGACGTTAAGGCCCCATTGAGAGCTGAGCCCTATGGAAGAGTCATCGGATTGCCGGAGGCTGGGGCCTCGATGGCGAGGAGGGTTGAGGAGAGCCTGGAGCTCTGCAACCAATACGGCGTCGAGGTAGAGGTCAGAACCACAGTTGCCCCCGGGATCAGCGACGACCCAGATTTCATCAGGGAGATAGCCAGAAGCATCAGGGGGAGGTGCACCGTCTACTATCTACAGCAGTTCGACAACACCGGAAACATCCTCGATGAAAGCCTAAAGGCCCTTGAGCCGCCCACGAGGGAGAGATTGATGGAGCTCGGCCGAGTAGCCCTCGAGGAGGGTGTTGGGGAGGTCTATATTAAGACGAGGAGACACGGCCTGGAGAGGGTTCAGATTTGAGGCTTCTCCTCATAACGGGGATGCCTGGATCGGGTAAGACGACCGCCGCCAGATACATCGAGGAGCATGGGTTTAGGGTTCTGACGATGGGAGACGTCGTGAGGGAGGAGGCTGAGAGGAGGGGTTTGAGGCCTACGAGGGAGACTCTGTCAACACTCGCCGAGGAGCTCAGGAGAGAGGAGGGTGGAGACGCCATAGCGAGGAGATGCGTAGAGAGGATCAAGGCCCTAAAGGCTGAGGGAGTCGTAGTCGACGGGGTTAGAAGCCTTGAGGAGGTTGAGGCCTTCCGCAGAGGATTCGGAGATGCAACCCTAATCGCCATCCATGCATCGCCGAGAACCAGATTCGAGAGGCTGAGGCGTAGAGGTAGGGTCGACGACCCTGTCGACTGGGATGAGTTCCATAGACGAGACCTTAAGGAGCTGAAGCTTGGACTTGGCTCTGCGATCGCCATGGCGGACATCATCATAATAAACGAGGGAACACTGGAGAATTTGAGGAGGGAGGTGGAAAACCTCTTAAGAGATTTTTAAATCATTTGCTCCATATTCCAAACAATTCAATTTCTCCTCACATATCTATCGGAATGTTGGGGGATGAGTCTCTGATGGTCTCGCCTAAACTTTTAGATTAATGGCATAATAACTTTTAGGATATTTTCTGGATAAAACTTATATGTTAAATGCCGCTCTATCGTAGGAAAAGAAGGTGGGGGGCGTGGGATTTAAAATAACGGATAAGAGGGATTTAAACTCTGAGGATTATCTAATAGAGGTGGAAGCACCCCATATCGCCGAGAAATTGAAACCTGGAAACTTTGTAATTTTACTCATCCACCCTAAGGGTGAAAGAGTGCCAATGTCAGTACAAAAGGCTAAGAACGGCAGAATTTCGATGTTCATCAAGAAATTGGGAAAAACATCAATCGAACTTTACGAGAAGTATCAGGTGGGAGACTACATCGACCACATAGTAGGGCCTCTTGGAAACCCAGTAGAGCTTAAGAGGTATGGAAACATAGTTATCGCCTCAGACCTAGTTTGCGGACATGCTGAAAACTACAACCTATCTGAGAGTTTAAGCGCGATCGATGGAAATCACGTTATCTCCATCCAAAGCTTCCCCAACAAGAATGAGATTTACCCCAGAGATGTGCTCGCCGAATCCGTCTGCCACGAATATTATCTGACAACCTTAGATGGCTCCTATGGATTGAAGGGGCACTACCTAGATGTATTGAGGAAGCTGCTGGATGAGGGGAGAGTCGACATCATCTTTGCCGGGGGAGACATCAACAGCCTTAGAGAACTCGCAAACCTAACCAAACCCTACGGGATACCCACCTACGTCACCGTGAGGCAGATAATGGTCGACGGCACAGGCATGTGCGGTTCATGCCGAGTCCTAGTCGACGGGGAGGTGAAGTTCAGCTGCGTCGACGGCCCGATCTTTAACGCCCATAAGGTAGACTTCGACGATGTACTCCGCAGACTTGCAAGATTTCGGAAGGAGGAGAGGGAAGCCATGGAATTTTACAAGAGAAGGCAGCAGATGAATGTCGAAGGTTAGAAAAGGCCTCCACCTAGTGAATTCAAAACTCACCTGTTACAATAATAAGCTCCCTATGCGGCGATGTGGTAGTGGACCGCTTAACGGGATATGCTAAACCCTTAACACTCCGTTCCGAGGCGTTTATGCATCATGTGGGCGACCTTCTCATGAACCAGATACATACGCTTCCTACGCTCAAGCTCGTCGAAATCAACTTGATGCCCATCAAACTCTGGGCCGTCCACACATGTGAACTTCGTCTCTCCGCCGACCATAACTCTACAGGCTCCACACATGCCTGTGCCATCGACCATTATCGGGGTGAGGTGAACCATCGTTTTAACCCCGTAGGGCCTCGTCAACTCACAGATCCTCTTCTGAATCGGAACCAGGCCGCAGACGACGACTCTATCCACGCCGCGTTCAAGTATCAATTTCATAAACTCGATTCCCTCATATTCCCGTGAGCCATCATCCGTGCTCACGTAGAACTCGTCGCATACGGCCCTGAACTCCTCCTCGAAGATTATTAGATCCGCCCTCCTGGCTATGTTAACCCCTATCACGTAGTTCCCCTTCTCCTTGAAGGATCTGGCTAGGAGGGTCATGGGTGCGGCGAAGACGCCTACGCCGACGCAGACAACTTTTCCGAATCTCTCGATCTCGGCGGGGTTTCCGAGGGGGCCGACTATGACGGGTATCTCATCCCCCTCATTGAATGCTCCTAGCATCTTAGTTGTCTTCCCAACTTCTTGGAAGACAATGGTTATCGTCCCCTTTTCACGATCGTAGTCGGCTACGGTTAGTGGGATTCTCTCACCCCTCTCATCGGCCATTAGGATAACGAATTGACCGTGTTGAATCTTCTCCGCTATATGGGGTGCGGAGATCTTAATCAGCTTGATGTTTTGGGCTAACTCCCTCTTCTCAAGTATCTCAAACAATCCCTTTCACCTCCCAGCGATTCCGGAGAGCTTATCTGAGAACTCCCTAAGCATGGAGTCAAATTGGTTGAGGTATATGGGCGTCAACCTATATATTTGAAATCTACCCATCAACCCCAATTTTTCGAGGATGCTGAGAACATCCTCGACGTTTCTCTCAGCTATCTCGGTTCCCCTCTCCAGCTTACACTTCTCCTCCGGACATGCTATCACGAGCACTCCGTCGAAACCTGAGTATAAGGCCTCAACGATCCAGGCTGGATCCAACCCCTTAAGGCATGGTATCTCTATGACAGCCGTTTTCTCGTTGTATAGTCCATTCTTAACCCTGTCTAAAGCCGTGAACTCAGACCATTGACAGATGAAGACGAGGATCGAGGGGCGAGTCTTGATCATCGAGGCATATTCATGGATGAGGGTTGAGACTACGTCATACTCGTAACCTTCGAGCTGGATGGCCTGATGTGGACATACCACTGCGCAGACTCCACACCCGACGCAGGAGTCTAGGTCTATGGTTGGGGTGCCCCCAGGTTGGAGTGTGATGGCGTCGTAGGGGCAGATGAAGGCGCACTTCCCACATCCAACACAGTTCTCCGTTATGTAGACCGCCTTCATGGGATTCGTGTAGCATAGGATGGTGTCCTCCCCGAATCCGAGCTCCCTCAGGACGTAGCTCAGAAGCGTCAGACGTTTCCGGCTTACATCGCTTCCATCCTTAAATCTACAATAGTCCTCGTCGCATTGGACGACGATTATCCTCTCAACCCCCATCCTCAACGCCCTCAGATAGAACTCCAATGGGATGCGGCCGACGCATGGAACCCTGATCAGAATGTAGTCCTCGAAGCCCTGCTTAGCTAGGAAATCTCTAACCTTACCGCTTGGAGGTGGACTTACGCCGCGGCAGACGAGGGCTAGGGTCTTCAGCCCCGTCTCCCCCATCCTCCTCTCAAGGTAGGCGAGGAGGGAGTCCGGCTCATAGTAGAGGAGGTTTATCGCGGAGGCTGGGCAGGCGCTGTAGCATAGGCCGCAGACCTGGCACTTCTCAACGTCGAGGATGAGTCTCCCCTTCTCCTCATCGACTTCGAGGGCGTCGAAGGGGCATACGGATGAGCAGATTGAGCATAGGCTACAATTATCTTCGTCGACGTCTATAACGCATGTTTGACCCATTAGGGCTCGGATTTATTCCTCGATGATTGATTTAAATTTTAAGACCTTGAGGAGGGTTAGGGCTATCCCCCTGGCGGCCCCCTCCAGCTCTGGGGTTAAACCCTCCCCAAGGCTTATATCCCTGGGCTGGATGGAGAGTAGGGCTATCCTGGCTCCAGTCATCTCATCAACGAGTTCGCAGAATATTCTTAGGGGTAGCATATGGGTTGAGACCGCTGGACGCAGGGCTAGATCCTCGAAGTCTATAAGCCTCACCCCTCCAGGCTTTAGGCCCATCATCCCAGCGTCGATGATCAGGATGTGTGAAGGCTTGAACTCCACGACGCTCTCGATGTGATCCTCCAGAGCGATCTCACAGGCGATTAGTAGAACCCTATCTGATTTCAGTTCATCCCTCAACTCTCTGACGATCTCAACGCCTACATAATCATCCCTTCTAAACCTGTTTCCAACTCCGATCACCACAACCTTCTCGACGTCTGAGAGGAAGTCGAGGAGCCTTATCTTTAAGCCGTCTTCTCCAGCCTTCAATCTCCAGTGATCCCTCAGTCGACACGCTTAAGGCTTGGCCTCTCAACCCTCCTCATCAGCCTGCCCCGATGATCATATATCTCAACCGTTAGGGGTAGCTCGCCGATGGCGTGGTGGGATGCACATGCCATACATGGGTCATAGGCCCTATATGCCATCTCAACCATGTTGAGCAGCCCCTCGCTCACCTCACTCCCCTTTATGAGGCCCCTCGCTGCGTTTCGGATCGACATGCAGATGGAGGCGTAGTTGCTGGCGGTTGGGGTTATGATGTTTATATCCTCTATGAGGCCATCCCCGTCGAGCTTATAATGGTGGATCAGCGTCCCCCTCGCAGCCTCCACGACTCCGACGCCCTCCCCAGGTTCACCGATGGGGCTGCGAATCTCAGGGCTCGTCACCTCTGGATCCCCTGCGAGCTCCACAGCCCTCTCGGCGGCGTAGAGTATCTCTATGAGCCTCGCCCAGTGGTATGCTATCAGCGAGTGGGCGGGTTTCCCGAGGGTCTTATACATGAGCCTATACTCCTCATCGGCGAGGGGGGTTGCCATCCCCTCCGCTGCGTTCAGCCTTGCGAGGGGGCCTACACGATACACTCCGCTCCCAGCTCCATCTATGAGGCCCCTCCATCCAATCCTCTTCAGGTATGGCATCTTCACATAGCTCCACTCCACGACGTGCTCCTCGACGACGTCGAGATACTCGGATGCATCGAATTTCAGGAGCTCTCTACCGTTTGGGTCTACTATGCGGAGCTTTCCATCGTAGAGGTTAACCCGATTATCCTCATCGACCAGGCCCATATAGTAGGTTTCCAACCTGTAGATGTCGCCTTCGATCATCTCCTCATAATCAGGGTTCTCAAGTACGAGTTCATGGAACAGCTTCAGCGAGGACTCTGCGAAGTCGACGCATGACTCAGCCATCTCCCTCACCCTCCCCCTCTCCTCCTCGGTTAGTGGTTTAGATACTCCCCCTGGCAGTCCACAGACTGGGTGGATGGCCTTTCCACCTATTATCTCCACGATGTTCTGGCCGTATGCCCTATGTCTGATGACCTGCTTCACGAGATCTAGGCCCATTTTCCTCACCAATCCGATGATGTTCCTCTCCCTAGGGGATGCCCTCGGGCCTACGAGGAAGTCGGGTGCGGCGAGGTAGTAGAAGTGGAGTATGTGATCCGATATGATGTAGCCGCAGTGCATGAGCTCCCTAAGCTTCCTGGCGGCTGGGGGAGGCTCTGCTTTGAAGGCCTCGTCAAGTGCCTTCGCTGAGGCTAGGTGATGGGCGACGGAGCAGACTCCGCATATCCTACTCGTTATCTGGGGGATGAGCTCCCCACTCCTCCCGATACAGAACTTCTCGAAGCCCCTGAACTCAGGTATCTGTAAATAGGCGTTCTCGACGAATCCCCGTTCATCTAGGAAGATCGTTATCTTCCCATGGCCCTCAAGCCTCGTGATGGGGTTGATGGTGATCTCCCTCACTTCCTCTCCACCCTCCCGTTTATGATCGACGATGGCAGTGAGAACATGTAGAATGTTCCAATTGGATCCCTGATCTGCCTCTCAACATCCTCCATCTTCACCCCCCTCTCGATTATTGAGGCTAAGGCGCTGAGCATGGCCGCACCCTGCTCGGGGGCGTCTGGACAGGGGCCTCCACATCCTATGCAGGGCATGTTAGCCTTCGGACACCTCGCCCCGCATCCCCCCCTTGTGGCAGGCCCCATACATGGTATACCCAGCTCCAGTAGACATCTCTCGGAGTCTGGAGCCACCTCATGGATTCGATGGATCTCCGAGATCCTCTTCTTCTCCCCCTTTGGATTCCTTGGGCATTCATCACATACGGATTTAGGGGGTGCGAGGACTGAACCCCGTGGTGGAAGCTCACCCCGCAGCATCGCCTCTACGACGGAGAGTGTGCTCTCAGCCGTCGGGGGGCATCCAGGCACATAGTAGTCGACCTCAACTACCTGCGCCAACGTCTTTACGTCGTCTTTGAAGCCTGGCAGCTCCAGCCTCCCCTCTGGGATGTCTACATGGGTTTTCGGCACGACCCCATCTAGGTTGGATGTCGAGGCCGTCTCGATGTATGCCCTTCTAAAGATCTCCATCCTATCGAAGAGGTTTGCCAGACCTGGTATTCCACCTATATATGAACATGATCCATATGCGATTAGGATCTTCGACTTCTCCCTCAGAAGTTTAGCTATATACTCCTGCTCCTCTATCCTTATGGCTCCGTTGAAGAAGGCTACATCGATATATTTATCCGGCATCTCTTTCACATCATCGATCTTTACATCCATGGCTGTGGGCCAGAACTCGATGTCCGCAGCCTCCATCAAGTCGAGAAGGCCTTCATTTATATCGAGGATGGCCACGTCGCATCCGCCACAGGCTGCGGCGGAGTAAAATGCGAGTTTAAGATTCCCCTCCTCAATCAATCTCCCCTTTCCTCCCAATATTCGATGGGAATCATTAGGGGGAGGGGTTACATCTTATAAATCTTGACGCTGCCGCATCCAATCTAAGGAGCTTGGATCAGCCCCTTTAAGGCTGATCGGCGACGATGACTGAGACCTGTGTATAACATCTCTATAGGTGGAGCTGGTCGTAAGGAATAAATAAGGTGAGGGAGAGGTGAAGAGGATGTCTGAGAAGAGGATCAACCCGTGGGAGGAGCAGCTTAAGGTCGTCAAGAAGGTCTCAGAGATCATGGGTCTTGAACCGGCCTTCTACGAGGTCGTCAGCAGGCCTAAGGCCATACTGCAGGTCTCTCTGCCGATAAGGATGGATGATGGAAGCGTCAGGGTCTTCGAGGCCTTCAGGATACATCACAACGACGCCAGGGGGCCCTGCAAGGGCGGTATCAGATATCACCCCCACGTAGACCTCGACACGGAGAAGGCCCTCGCAGCCTGGATGACGTGGAAATGCGCCGTCGTCAACCTCCCATATGGGGGAGCGAAGGGCGGCATCGCATGCAACCCGAAGGAGCTCTCCAGGGGTGAGCTGGAGAGGCTTACAAGGGCCTATGCAGCTGCGGTAGCCGGATTCGTGGGTGTAGACCTCGACATACCGGCCCCAGATGTCGGAACCGACGCCCAGATAATGGCGTGGTTCGTCGATGAATACTACAAGATCACAGGCAGGATCATACCAGGGGTGATAACCGCTAAGCCCCTATGCATAGGGGGCTCAGTAGGTAGAGCTACGGCTACCGGTAGGGGGGTATTCTTCACAGCTGTTGAGGCCTCAAAGAAGTATGGGATACGGATAAAGGGGGCTAGGGTGGCGATACAGGGATACGGGAAGGTTGCATACCCCGCGGCGCTAAACTTCTATGAGGCTGGGGCGAAGATCGTCGCCGTAAGCGACTCGAAGGGGGGGATATACTGCAAGGATGGGCTGAACCCTGAGAAGGTTATGGAGCATAAGAGGAAGACCGGAACCGTCTCCGGATACCCAGGGTGTGAGGAGATTGGGTCGAAGGGGACTCTCATAGCGGAGTGCGACATACTCGTACCCGCAGCGATGGAGAACCAGCTGACGGGGGAGAACGCTGGGGATGTGAAGGCGAAGCTGATCGTGGAGGGGGCCAACGGCCCAACAACGCCGGAGGCGGATAGAATCCTGGAGGAGAAGGGTGTCATAGTTATACCCGACATCCTCGCAAACGCTGGCGGCGTGACAGTCAGCTACTTCGAGTGGGTTCAGAATAGGATGGGATACTACTGGACAGCTGAGGAGGTCGATGAGAGGCTGAGGAGGGTTATGACACAGGCCTTCAAGGATGTGACGGAGCAGGCTGAGAAGTATGAGATAAGCCCGAGATATGGGGCCTACGCCCTCGCCTTCGGAAGGGTTGCCGAGGCCATGAGGGTGAGAGGCATAATATAACCCCCTTTTTTAAGCGTAGCATCATCACTCAACGATCGGCTGGGCTGATCGAGTATGATGCCACCAGTCGCCGATATGGCTCGGAGGGTAATCTTAAAATAGATTTTTGGGAGGTTAATGTGATGCCCTATAAGATTATTGAGAAGAGGGAGCTGACGCCCCCTATAAAGCTGATGAAGTTCTACAAGCCTCTAAAGGGGGTGGCTCTCATCACCGGAGGTGAGGGGGATGGATGAGGCTGAGAGGCAGGTTCCGATGCCCAAGCAACCGCCTGAGGAGAGGATACACAACTTCAGGGAGGTCGCCCTGGGATACACCGAGGAGATGGCGAGGAGGGAGGCTGAGAGATGTCTTCAATGCAAGAATCCGAGATGCGTTGAGGGATGCCCCGTCGGAGTGGATATACCAGGCTTCATAAGGCTGATAGTGGAGGGTAGATACACTGAGGCGGCTGAGAAGATAAGGGAGAAGAATGTCCTCCCAGCGATAACGGGGAGGGTCTGCCCACAGGAGGTTCAATGCCAGGCTAAATGTGTGAGGGGGGTTAAGGGCGAGCCCATAGCGATAGGGAGACTTGAGAGGTTCATAGCAGACTGGGAGATGAGGCATGGGAGGAGGCCTCCGAAGAGGGCGAAGCCGACGGGTAAGAGGGTTGCAGTGATAGGCTCAGGCCCAGCTGGGCTGACCTGTGCAGCTGAGCTTGCGAAGCTTGGGCATGAGGTTGAGATATTCGAGGCCCTCCACAAGCCTGGCGGAGTCCTCATGTATGGCATACCGGAGTTCAGGCTTCCGAAGAGGATCGTGGAGGAGGAGATAAAGTATGTGGAGAGCCTGGGAGTCAAGATACATCTGAACTCTATAATCGGGAAGCTCTACACCATCGATGAGCTATTCAAGATGGGTTTCGACGCCATCTTCATAGCGACTGGAGCAGGCCTACCGAGATTCCTCGGAATCCCAGGTGAGAACCTGAATGGGATATACTCAGCAAACGAGTTCCTGATCAGGACGAATCTGATGAAGGCATACCTATTCCCAGAGTATGACACCCCAATCCACGTTGGTAGGAGGGTCGCCGTCATAGGCGGTGGAAACGTAGCCATGGATGCGGCTCGATGCGCCCTAAGACTTGGAGCTGAGGAGGTCTACGTCATCTATCGTAGGAGCAGGGCTGAGATGCCTGCGAGGGCTGAGGAGGTTGAGAACGCAGAGGAGGAGGGGGTGAAGTTCATATTCCTCGCAAATCCGGTGAGATTCATAGGGGATGAGAAGGGATTCGTAAGGGAGATTGAATGCATCAGGATGAGGCTTGGAGAGCCGGATGAGACTGGCAGGCGGAGACCCATACCAATAGAGGGATCGGAGTTCAGGATCGAGGTCGACACCGTTATAGTGGCCATAGGTCAGGTTCCAAACCCCATCATACAGAAAACCACTGAGGGTTTGAAGACAGGGTGGAGGAACACGATAGTCGTCGACGAGGAGACTATGCAGACGAGCATCGAGGGTGTATATGCCGGTGGAGATGTGGTGAGTGGAGCCGCAACGGTTATAAGCGCCATGGGGGCTGGAAAGAGGGCTGCGAAGGCAATCCATCAATACCTCATGTCGAAGAGATAGAACTTATAGGGTCTCAACCCCCTTACCCAAATATCCATGAGCAGCGAGATGTGGGCTGAGAAGTATAGGCCCAAAAGCCTAGATGAGATGATAGATCAGGAGGAGATAGTCTCCAGGCTTAAACGCTTCGTCGAGGAACGCAACCTGCCGCACCTCCTCTTCGTGGGGCCAGCGGGGGTGGGTAAGACCACAGCCATATTGGCATTGGCCCACGACCTCTATGGGCCTGAGTATAGGAACTATATAATGGAGCTTAACGCCAGTGATGAACGGGGAATCAACGTCATCAGGGAGAAGGTGAAGTTCTTCGCCAGGACAGCCCCGATAGGCGACGTCCCCTTCAAGATATTAATCATGGATGAGGCTGACAGCCTCACGGCTGATGCCCAACATGCATTGAGGCGAACTATGGAGCGATACACGAGGACATGCCGCTTCTGCCTCATAGGCAACTACTCCGAGCGCATCATAGAGCCCATACAGAGTAGGTGTAGCATCTTCAGATTCTCACCCCTCAGCGAGGAGGATGTGAAGCGATGCCTCAGGATGATAGCTGAGAAGGAGGGGGTTGAGGTCTCACCAGACGGATATGACGCCATCTACGAGGAGTCGAGGGGTGACCTAAGGAAGGCCATAAACCTCCTCCAGGCAGCCGCAGCGGCCTCTGGGAGGAGGGTGGACGCCGATGTGGTCTACGCCGTCCTGGGTCGAGTGAGCCCTGGGAGGGTGAGGGAGATGATAGAGCTCAGCTTGAAGGGGGAGTTCATAGAGGCCCGTGAGGTGCTGAGAAGCCTACTCATCGACGAGGGCATGGCAGCCGAGGATATTCTAAGGATGATATACAGCGAGGTTATGCGCCTCGACATACCTGAGCGATGGAAGGTTAGGCTGTCAGACGCCATAGGGGAGGTGGATTATCGATTGACGCAGGGCTCCAGACCTGAGATACAGCTCAGCGCCCTCCTCGCAAAGCTCGCCTTAGCGGGGGAGGAGATGAAGGGTGGCGGAGCAGCCCTGGACTGAGCGCTTCAGACCCAGAACCCTAAGCGAGGTTGTGGGAAATGATGAGGCTAAAGTGAGATTCCTCGAATGGCTTAGGAGCTGGGAGGATGGGATACCTGATAAGAGGGCAGCCCTCCTCTACGGCCCCCCAGGAGTCGGGAAGACCTCCCTCGTAGCGGCGGCTGCCAAAGACCTCGGCTACGACCTATTAGAGGTGAACGCCAGCGACTACAGAACAGCCAAGAGGCTGAGGGAGGTTCTGGGCAGGGCCTCTACGCAGCAGGTTACCGTCACAGGTCGGAGGAGGCTCATTCTCATAGATGAGCTTGAGGGCCTCAGCAGCCGTGAGGATAGAGGGGGCGTTGAGGCGATCCTGGAGCTCATCAGGGAGACGAGGGCGCCCATAGTCCTCGTCGCCACCGTCTACACGGCCCTGAGTGGGGCTTGGGAGAGGAAGCTGAGGGAGTTGAGGAGGCTCTCACTGCCGATAGAGTTGAAGCCCATACCCGTCGTCGAGGTCGTTGAGAGGCTTAGGGAGATCGCCTCCAAGGTCGGCGTTGAGGTTGAGGAGGGGGCCTTGGAGGAGCTTGCCATCCGCTCCGAGGGAGACCTCCGAACAGCCATAAACGACTTGGAGGCTGTGGCTAGGGGCCGTAGGCGGGTCACCCTGAAAGACTTGGAGGCCCTCGGGCTTAGGGATAGACAGCTCTACGCCGAGGAGGCCTTGAGGAGGCTCTTCGCTGCGAAGAGCCTGATGGAGGCGAAGGATGCGGTCTCCTCAACCCAGCTCAACTACGATGACCTCATCGACTGGATATATGAGAATCTCCCCTACATCTTCGACGATCCAGGGGAGCTCTCTGAGGCCCTCGAAGCCCTGGCGAGGGCTGACATCCATAGGGCGAGGGCTGAGCGCTTCCAGGCCTATAGGTTGCTGAAGTATATGTTCGACGAGCTTGCTGGAGGTGTAGCCCTAAGCCTTGAACGTTCTCGGGGTCTATTCACCGTCGTTGAGCGTCATCTAAGGGCGATGGATATCCCCCTAAACCTATTGAAGTTGGAGGAGCGTCCTGAGGGGGTCTCAATCACGCCGCCGAGATATCTCGGCAGCGAGACTTGGAGGAGGGTGAATATGGCTGTGAGAACCCTCGGAGGCTCATGGATTAGGGGGGAGAGGAGGTGGATCATAGGCTATATGAGGCCTCCGAGGGTCGCCCTGAGATACTGGTGGTCTAAAGATAGAAGGCGCATCCTCAAATCCATCTCATCTAAGGCTGCTTCAAAGATGCATCTCTCAACCTCCAGGGCTGTTAGGGATGTTATACCCATATTGAGGGTGATCTTCCAGAGCGATCGGGAGATGGCTGAGGGCATAGCTAAATGGCTTGAGCTGAGCAGAGATGAGGCTGAGTGGCTATCTAAGAGTTAATCCTCTCATATAGGCCCCTGGAGGGGAGGAGCCATCCATCCCTATGGCTGAGGAGCTCGAATCTATAGGCCCTGCCCGAGGCTGGATAGTGTATCAGGGCCCATAGGCTCCAATCCCCAAGGGATATGAGAGCCTTCAGGAGGTTCTCGACATCCTCAGCCCTCGAAGCCATCCGCCTCCTCCCTGGAAGCCTAAGGGTGATCTGGGTTTCACCATCTACCTGCCTTATGCGATGATCTCCGATTTCTCTGCATAGCCATTCAAGCTCATCTGGACGACCATTATAGTGGACATCGATCTCCCTGGCGTAGGTGAGGAGAGTCGAGGTTAAGGCGAGGTTATACTCCCTTAGGAGCTCCATAGGCTCCGGGGGATCGAAGTCTATGAGGTAGTGCTCCTCCTCCAAGTCTGCATATAGGCTTTCGTCGAGGTCATCAGCCGTTATGCCATATCGCTCAGCGGCCTCCTCAAGCACCCTTCTCCGCTCCTCCATCGATGTGACCCCTCGGCCCCCCGTCAGCCTATATACGAGTCTCCTCGCCTCAGGTGGATCGACGAGGCTTCTCATCTCATATATGCAGTGGCCGTCGAGGATCGTTGAGAGGCCCCTGACGAGCTTCGGGTCATAGTCCATCATCTCAACCTCCTCCAGGGCCTCCCAAAGCTTCCAACGCTTCTCATCTATATGCTCCCTATAGATGGAGATGAGGAGCTCTGCGAGGGGGAGCTCCCTCCGAGATGCGTAGATGGGCCATATACGGCCCCTGCGCCGTCGAACCCTCAGCAGGTTCTGGGGGAGCCTCATCCACGCCTCCTCCTGCTCATACCGATCTCAGCCGTCCCCCTTGAGACAAGCTCTATCAGCCTCGCCCTTTTCCCCCTCCGCTTACGCAGTATCCGGCCTAATCGCTGTATGAACTCCCTGCTGCTGCCTGTTCCGCTGATTATCACAGCTATAGAGGCATCTGGGACATCGACGCCCTCCTCCAGGACTCTGCTGGTGACGATCCGGAGGTAGCGCCCCTCCCTGAATCCGTTGAGTATCTCCCCCCTCTCAGCCTTCGGCGTTCGATGAGTTATCGCCGGTATGAGCATCTCCCTGCTGATCCTGTAGACAAGGTCGTTGTATCTGGTGAAGATTAGCATGTTCTCATCTGGATGCTCCCTAAGTAATCGGCGTAGATAGTTGAGCTTCACCTCCGAGCCATAGGCAATTCTGAGCGCCCTCTCCCTCGCCCTAAGCGCCCTCCTAACCTCTGGATCAACTCCGCTTCTCACAACGAGCTTACGATAGTCCTCACCGCTCTCGATCCTTATACCCCTCTCCTCGAGGAGTGAGATGTATTTGCCGAACTCCTCCTCATATCGTCTACGCTCCTCCCCCGTTAATGGGAGGTAGACGGTCTCTATGGTGTATGGCGCCAGATAGACTCCTGCGAGGTCTTCGACGCCCAGCTCATAGACGACTCCTCCCACGAGTTCGAGGAGGGCGGCGTGTCCCCCATCGCTCCGTTCAGGGGTCGCCGTCAAGCCCAGCCTATAGGGGGAGAGGTATTGGAGGGCTATCCTGGAATAAGTCGGTGATGGGAGGTGGTGAACCTCATCGAAGATGAGGAGCTCAAATCGGTTCCCAAGACTCCCAGCCCTCGTTGAGGCCGAGTCATAGGTTGAAACCGTTATTGGCATCAGCCTCTCACGGCCTCCAGCGACGACTCCCACATCGACGTTGAAGGCTTCATGAATCCTCTCCCTCCACTGCTCCACCAGAACCAACGTCGGAACCACGACGAGGGTTGAGACATTCAACTCCTCCATCGCCTTGAGGGCGATAACCGTCTTACCGGCACCGGTAGGCAGGACAATGACACCCCTAAATCCAGCCCCCCTCCACGCCTCGAGGGCCTCAACCTGATAATCCCTAAGCCTAAGCCCAGAGGACAACTCTAGACAATCGAGAGGCCTGAAGGCCTCATCTATGAACTCCACACCCCTATCACGGAGCTCCTCAACGATCTCCCTATAACGAATGCCAGGAGCCCTATAGGCGTCGAGAGCGGGATCATACTCAGCGAGGGGGATGGGACCCCCAAAGGCGAGGAGCCATCCCCCCTCATACCTCAGCCTAATCAAACCAGAATTCAAAGGGTGGAGATGGGGATAAAGTTGTTCATAAACAATCAAATAAATATAAATCCACTTCGCTTTATAAAGACCCATACAGATTCTTATTTCTTGCTATAAGTGGCTACCACTTATAAAAAAGAATCTCATAAAAGTTGAAAGACGTAAAAAAATGGAGGGTGTGAGGAGCTCCTAAATCGCTATGAAAATTGGGTAAGTGGCTTTAACTCAGGTTCTTGGATGTGGTGGTTTGGAAAGCTTTTAATGAGACCCTTAGTGAGTTTATCCCCGTCGGTGTCTGGATTGGAGGAGGAGAGGCCCGCCGGCCCAATATATGAATGTGTCAGATGTGGAAGCCGTGTCTCCTACGCCGAGTTGGAGCGCTACGTCTCCTTCAGATGCCCCCACTGTGGCTACCGAATCTTCAGGAAGGTTAGGCCTCCAGTTGTGAAGAGGGTGAAGGCGAGATGAATGAGGGTGAGAGCCTTGAGGAGAGGCGGGCGAAGCTCATCATGAAGTATCGAGGCCTTGAGGTTGAGGATGTTGAGAGGGAGGGGAACCGCATCTACTATTATCTCAGGAGGGGCGACGAACGCTACGTCATCCTCTGCATCCTCGGGGAGAAGACGATAGGCGTCTCATACATCAGAGAGTTGAGGGAGAAGGTTGAGGAGCTCGGAGCCGTGAGGGGAATCCTCATCGGCGGAGGCCACTACACATACTCGGCGAGGAGCGAGGTTGAGAAGATGAATGAGGAGGCTGAGCGTGAGGGTAGAGGACGAGTAATAGAGCTTATACCGCCGAGCCTACCAGCCTTCGACATCTTCCAGCATGAGCTTGTCCCGATGCATGAGATACTCTCGGAGGAGGAGCGGAAGGCAATGCTTGAGCGCTACCATGTCAAGCCATACCAACTCCCCTGGATCAAGGCTGACGACCCAATAGTCATCATTCTCGGCGCCGAGCCTGGGGACATCATAAGGATAAGGAGTCGAAGCGAGACCGCTGGGGAATACATCTCATATCGATACGTGGTGGAGTAGCATAGTTTTAAACGTCGATGCAACTTTAAATATCGAAATTGGGTCTGTGGAGTCGAATCCTGGATGCCATTAGGGGCTTAGGGGAGGTCTTTAAAAAGGCCTATAGAAGGGGGGGAATCTGGTGGATGATCTTCACAATCTCCATGATCATCATCGCATTAGACTTCATCATCCTCGCCCTCCTCCTGCTCAGATTCCTTTAGGTTCTCCCTCAGCTCGCTGAGGATTACGAGGGCCTCTCCAAGGGGTATGTCAAGCCTCTTGGAGAGCTCCTCGGCTGTGATGTCTGGATCTTCGAGGAGTATCTGGTCTCTGACATAGGCCTTATGGTATCGATACATCGGAAGTCTGTGAACAACTTCCACGAGGATGAGCCAGAGGGGGCTTCGCTCCAGGTCGCCGTCCAAGGCCTCACCCCCTCATCTTCAAACGCTCATACATCTTATCGAATGTCCATCTGATATTGCTTCTAATCCTCCTAAGCCTCGTCTCATCCCCATAGTTCCTGATGATGAGCCTCACGATCCTATCGCCATCCGTCTCCACATCGTAGGAGAGAACATCATCCGGGGATAGCTCCCCCCTGGAGACCCTCTCCTCATCCTCCCTCCTCATCTCATCCAGCATCCTCTCCAAGATGAAGACCTTGAAGAGGGGGGAGGAGGCTGAGAACTCGACGTCGCTCCTCGGCTCGAAGATTATGGAGCCCCCCTCACACCTAAGGGTTCCAAGGACAATCCCACTCCTCCCCTTCACCGAGGTAGACTCCGAGGAGACCTCATCAGCCCTCCTGAAGCCGAGGTGGGCGATCAACCTATCAATCTCCTCCAGGGCCCTACGGAGATCCTCCAACTCCCCCTCAAGAATTCTAATTCGACGCTCCAACCCCTCCCTGATCCTGAGAAGCCTCCTAACCTCCTCCAATTTCCTCATGGATAAGGAGTCCCCAGCCCTATAAAGCCCCTTCCACCCTCCACCTTTTAAGGCTGAGCGACATCATATCATAGGGTTGTTTGGAGAGGGCTTCGTAGAGCGATACCTCGAGCTGAGCAGGGAGAAGGATAGCATCCTATGCGTCGGCCTCGATCCAGCCGTCAGAGGGATGAGGGAGCGCTACCTGGTTCCACAGCCCCTCATAGAGCGCCACGGCCTAAGGGGAGGGGTTAAACGCTTCTGCCTCGACATAATAGAGGCCGTAGCCCCCTACACGGCGATGATAAAGCCCAACGCCCAATACCTCACCTACATCCTAACCCTCGAAGACCTGAGAGAGATGGTCGAAGCCATACATGAGGCCGACTGCCTCGCACTCCTCGATGCAAAGCTCAGCGACATATCGTCGACGAATCAGGCGGCCCTCCACTGGATAGGGGCTGCGGGATTCGACGCCGTAACCTTCAGCCCCTATCCAGGCTACGACGGCGGATGCGACGTGATATACCGCTGGGCCGAGGAGGGGGATAAGGGCATCTTCGTCCTCTGCCGGATGTCAAATCCAGGGGCGAGAGAAATCCAGGGCCTAATAGTCGAGGATGAGCCCCTATACATTAGGGTTGCCCGTGAAGCCCATAGGCGTGGGGCCAACGGCTACGTCGTCGGATGCACAGCCATAGAGGAGCTGGGCGCCGTTAGAGAGATCATCGGAGAGGAGCCCCTGATCCTCAGCCCAGGCCTCGGCCCCCAGGGTGGAGACCCAGCGGCAGCGATAAAACTCGGCTCCAACAGCAGTGGCGAAGGACTGATCGTCGCATCATCCAGGTCGATAGACTACGCCTATGAGGTTAGAGGCCTAAGCTGGGAGAGGTATGCCGAGGCGGCTGCTATGGAGGCCGAGAGGAGGCGTGATGAGCTGAATAGGCTTAGACGCCTCGTCTTCGGCTGAGAATCAAGGCAGAAGGACGGACATCACACCCATCGGAGGGTTTAATGTTTAATATGGGAGTGGAGTATGGATTCGGAGAGACCTACGATGATCGAGGTGAGATTCCACGGTAGGGGTGGACAGGGGGCCTGGACGGCTTCCCTCCTCCTCGCCCATGGAGGCCTGAAGGAGGGGAAATACGTCCAGAGCTTCCCAGCCTTCGGACCTGAGAGGGCTGGAGCACCGATAACGGCTTATACCAGGATAAGCGATGAGCCCATCGACATACATTCAGGCATCTATGAGCCGGACCTCGTCGTCGTCCTCGACCCGACGCTCCTCGGGCCGTCGGTGGTGGAGGGCCTGAAATCGGGGGGTAAGATCATCGTCAACACCTCCAGCTCCCCTGATGAGATCAGGAAGCAGCTCGGATTGGGTGAGGACGTCGAGGTCTGGACAATAGACGCCACAAGCCTGGCGCTCGAAGTCCTGAAGCGTCCGATAACAAACACCGTCATGCTCGGCGCCCTATTGAGGGCTGCGGGCATAGTTAAGCTGGAGTCGCTTCTGGAGGCGGTTAGGGAACGTTTCAAGGGGGAGGTGGGAGAGCTGAACGTCAAGGTCATAGAGGCAGCCTATAAGGAGGCGAAGAGGGGATGAGTGAGCAGAAGCCTGGATGGAGGGAGCTCCCCTTCGGGGCTATACCCTACAAGTCATCGCTGGAATACCACACAGGCGACTGGGGGGTTGAACGCCCAGTGTTCGACCTTGAGAAGTGCACCAGATGCACCTTCTGCCACTTCTACTGCCCAGAGGGGGCGATAAGCTTCGACGCTGGACACCCAGAGGTCGATCTACGATACTGTAAGGGCTGCGGAATCTGCGCAAATGAATGCCCCGCAGGGGCTATAAGGATGGTGAGGAAGGGATGAGTCGGCAGAAGCTCCTCGGCCTAAATGGAGATGAGGCGGCTGCCTACGCCATAAAGCAGGTCAACCCAGATGTGGTGGCCGCCTACCCGATCACGCCGCAGACCATCATCGTGGAGAGGTTCAGCGAATACGTCGCCGACGGCCTCGTAGACACGGAGTTCGTCGCCGTCGAATCGGAGCACAGCGCCATGAGCTGCTGCATAGGGGCAGCAGCAGCCGGTGCGAGGGCCTTCACGGCGACGGCTGCCAACGGCCTTGCGTTGATGTGGGAGATGCTCTACATCGCTGCGTCGCTTAGACTGCCCATCGTCATGGCCGTCGTAAACAGGGCCATGAGCGCCCCGATCAACATCCACAACGATCACAGCGACTCCATGGGGGCGAGGGACAGCGGCTGGATACAGATATACTGCGAGAACAGCCAGGAGGTCTATGACACATGCATAGAGGCCTGGAGGATCGGTGAACACCTCGACGTCCAGCTTCCCGTGATGGTCTGCCTCGACGGCTTCACCCTAAGCCACACCATGGAGAACGTCCTGACGCTCAGCGATGAGGCTGTTAGGGACTTCATCGGGGAGCGCCCATACATAAAGGTTCGGGGACACCTCGGAGAGGCGGAGTTCAGATTAGACCCGGAGAAGCCGTTGACCATGGGCCCCCTAGACCTCTACGACTTCTACTTCGAGCATAAGATGCATCAGGTCGAAGCCATGAAGGAGGCCCTTAAGGCGATACCTGAGATCGATGAGGAATACGCTGAGATTTCAGGGAGGGAGTATAGGCTGCTTCACCCCTACATGATGGAGGACGCTGAGGTAGCCATCATCGGCCTTGGGTCGACTATGGGGACTGTGCGATACGTCGTCGATAGGATGAGGAGGCGGGGTCTAAAGGTTGGGATGGTGAGGATGAGGGTCTTCAGACCCTTCCCCACGGAGGAGCTCCAGAAGCTCCTCAAGGATGTGGAGGTCGTCGGAGTCCTGGATAAGGCGATGAGCTTCGGCGCCCCTGGAGGCCCACTATACGAGGAGCTGAGAACAATCTTCTACGACGTCGATGAGAATCCCATCATCGTCGACTACATCTACGGCCTCGGAGGGAGGGATACGCCGCCACATCTAATCGAGGAGACCTATGAGGAGCTGCTGGAGGTGAAGAGGCGTGGAGAGGCGGTTGAGAAGCTAAAATTCCTGGGGGTGAGGATGTGATGAAGGCCATAACCCTGAAGGAAGCGGTGGAGAAGCCAGACCTCCTGGCCTCTGGGCATAGGCTATGCGCCGGATGCGCCGAGCCCATCATCGCCCGATTGGTTTTGAAGGCGAGCAGGGGAGCCATCATAGCCACCACGGCCACCGGCTGCCTCGAAGTTGCGACGACGATATTCCCCTACTCAGCCTGGCGTATACCCTGGATACACACCGCCTTCGAGAACGCCGCCGCCACCGCCAGCGGGATAGAGGCGGCTTGGAGGGCGATGAGGCGTAAGGGGCGTGGACCCCTGGCGAAGTATGAGACCCTCGACATCGTCGCCTTCGCAGGGGATGGGGGAACCTACGACATAGGTCTACAGGCGCTCTCCGGAGCCCTGGAGAGGGGGCATGACTTCACCTATGTTCTCCTCGACAACGAGGCCTACATGAATACGGGGATTCAGAGGAGCGGTGGCACACCCTACTGCGCCTGGACGACTACAAGCCCAGCTGGAACAGTGATCCCTGGGAAGAGGGAGTGGAAGAAGCCCATCGATGAGATAGTCATCGCCCATGAAACCCCCTACGTGGCGACGGTCAGCCCCGCCTATCCCCTGGACCTGATGCAGAAGGCGAGGGCCGCCTTCGAGACGGAGGGGCCGGCATTCATCCACGCCATCTCACCCTGCTGTAGGGGCTGGAGATTCCCGTCGAACAAGACGATCGAGGTGGCTCGGCTGGCCGTTGAGACCTGCTTCTTCCCCCTCTACGAATGCAGGGTTGAGGATGGGAGGCCCATCTACAAGTTGTCGCCGCCGAGCCTCGCCATAGCTAAGAGACCTGAACGTAAGAAGCCTGTGGAGGAGTATCTGAAGGTTCAGGGGAGATTCAGACACCTCTTCAGACCTGAGAAGCGGGAGGATCTCATAGAGCGCATCCAGAGATGGGTTGACCGAAGGTGGGAGATGCTGCTGGAGAAGGCAGGCCTATAACCCCATCTTTTATTGATTAAGGTGGAAAGCTCCTCAACCCTTCAATTTATCTTTTTCTCCACTTAATCCACTTAGATGAGAGGATTAGACCCCCTCAGGGAGGCCTTGATGAGGAGGATTGCGGGGGAGATCGTCATCTCCCCTAATCCAGGATTGGCGATGAGGAAGTGGCGCAGCCTCCTCCAGGCGAGTCAGGTTGAGGTGGCTGAGGAGCTGGGCTGCTCCCCGTCTGTGATAAGCGACTATGAGGCGGGCCGTAGACGGTCTCCCGGCAGCAACTTCATTAAGCGCTTCGTCGAGGCCCTCCTCGACATAGATCAGAGGCGTGGAGGCCGTTACACGAGGGAGCTGGCGAGGATCGCCGTCGACGTCAGCGACATATTTCTCGATATGAGGGAGTTCACCTCACCGGCCACGGCGAGGAGGATATGTGAGGCCGTTGAGGGGGAGGTGGTTGCATGTCCAGAGGGCCTCGACAGGGAGGTATACGGCTATACGATTATAGACAGCCTGAAGGCGATTCAAACCCTCTCGGGATTGGAGTTCTATAGAATCTTCGGCTCCACCAGTGAGAGGGCCCTCATATTCACGAGGGTTAGCAGGGGTAGGTCTCCTATGATAGCTGTGAAGATCAGCCCCCTGAAGCCGAGGATCGTCGTCCTACACGGCGTGATGGGTGAGGTGGACCCCCTCGCCATCTCCCTCGCAGAGGGCGAGGGAATCCCCCTCGCCGTCTCGAGGCTTAGGTCTGAGGAGGAGCTCGTCGAGGCGCTTCTACAGCTCTATCACACCCTATCCAGGCGTGAGGGTGGTTGAGGCTTAAACCCTCCCCAGCCTCCTCTCCAGGGTGGCCCTTATGAAGCCGTAGTAGGGTGGTGAGGGTTTCCAGGGTCTGCTCTTAAACTCTGGGTGGAACTGGGTTGCGAGGAAGAAGGGGTGGCTTGGGAGCTCCATGATCTCCTTACGCCTCCCATCAGGGCTCCAACCTGAGAAGACTACACCCCCCTCCTCCAGCTTCCCCCAATACTTCGGGTTGACCTCCCATCGATGCCTATGCCTCTCATATATCAGCTCCGAGCCGTAGAGTCTGTGGGCGAGGGTTCCAGGCTTAACCACTATGGGGTGGGAGCCAAGCCTCATGGTTCCACCAAGCTCGTCGACGCCCCTCTGCTCCGGCAGGAGGTCGATGACGGGATGAGGCGTATCTGGGTCGCACTCCGTTGTGTGGGCATCCTCCAGGCCGAGGACGTGGCGTGAATACTCGACGACGCTGAGCTGGAAGCCGTAGCAGATGCCGAGGAAGGGTATCCCCCTCGTCCTTGCATACTCTATCGCAGCGATCTTACCCTCGACGCCTCGTTCTCCGAAGCCCCCTGGGACGAGGATTCCATCGAAGTCTGAGAGCATCTCGACGCCGCTGGGATCCTCCTCAAACTCCTCTGTCTCTATGAACTCTATGTCAACCCTGCAGCCGTTGGCCGCCCCTGCATGCTTCAGGGCCTCGTTTACGCTGACGTAGGCGTCGGCGAACTCTGCGTATTTGCCGCAGAGGGCGATGCGAACGGTCTCCCTCGCATCCTTAAACCTCTTGACTATGCCCCTCCACTCACTCCAGTCTGGTTTACGCCTCTCGAGGCCGAGGTATTCGCAGAGGAGTTGACCCATACCCTGCTCCTCGAGGACGAGGGGGAGCTCATAGATCGGGTCGACATTTATAGATGTGAAGACGGCTCTCTCCTCGACGTTGCAGTATAATGCGATCTTCCGTTTCTGCTCCTCCGGCAGCAGCCCCCACTCGCATCTGGCGACGATGATGTCGGGCTGCAGCCCTATGGCCCTTAGCTCCTTGACGCTGTGCTGAGTCGGCTTCGTCTTAGGCTCCCCCACGGCCTTCAAGACGGGGACGAGGGTGACGTGAACCAGCAGTGTGTCTCCCCGAGGCTCCTCGAGGCGCATCTGCCTGAAGGCCTCGAGGAAGGGTAGTCCCTCTATGTCTCCGACGGTTCCACCGCATTCTATGAGGAGGACGTCGACACCCGTCTCCTCAGCCACCAATCTAACTCGACGCTTAATCTCATCAGTTATATGCGGAATTATCTGGACGCATCGGCCGAGATATTCGCCTCTACGCTCGCGATCTATGACCGTCTGATAGATCTGACCTGAGGTGATGTTGTTCAACCTCGTCAGGTTTACGCCGAGGAATCTCTCATAGGAGCCGAGATCCATGTCGGCCTCATAGCCGTCGTCGAGGACGAAAACCTCGCCGTGTATATAGGGGTTCATGGTTCCAGCGTCGACGTTGATGTAGGGGTCGCACTTCACAGCCGTAACCTTGAAGCCTCGAACCTGAAGCATCTTCCCGATGCTGCAGGTCACTAATCCCTTACCCAATCCGCTCAGGACGCCACCGGTTATGAAGACATACTTAGTCAAGGTGACCGCCTGAGGGTTAACATGCGGAAATGTTGCTCAACGCCTATAAACCCTTCCCCCTTAGGCCCCGAAGCGCTCCACCCTGTCGAGGAGGTTCATCAGTATCGGCATTAGGTCTATGCCCCTGATCCGTCCGAGTCCACCCCTGGCGCATAGCCTCTCGGAGTATGCATCGACGTCGTCGGCTCTCACCTCAGGCCCCCAAATGGCTATGGGGACGGGGTCTCCGACGTGCTCCCTAACCCTTATGCTGGACGTATGATCAGCCGTGACGGCGATGTATGTCTCCTCAACGTGGTCGAGGAGGTAGCCCACCATGTCATCGATCTTCTCGATGACCATCATCTTCGCCTCCACGTCGCCGTCATGTGTGGCGTTGTCGGTCCCCTTAACATGGATGTAGATGAGGTCATAGTCCTCGAGGAGTTTCACGGCCACCCTCCCCTTGGAAACCGCATCTGTGTCGACTCCACCAGTGGCCCCTGGAGCATCGTAGAGGTCGAGGCCCGCCGCTGCGCATGCCCCCCTAATCGTCGGCGTTACGGCGACGCATGCCCCCCTGACGCCGTATATCTCCCCGAGCGGCTTCACCTTTGGTGGAGCTCCGGCGCCCCTCAGTATTATGGCGTTGGCTGGAGGCAGACCCTTCTCCACTCTCTCCCTATTTATGGGATGCCTCTCCATCCTCCCCCTGAGAACCTCGTAGAGTTGGTTTAGTATGCGGGCCGTCCTCTCAGCCTCTGGAGAATCGTCGAGGGGCTCAGCCTTAAGGGGTGGAACCCCCGTCCTGTGGGGGTCGATGTCTGAGACCCTCCAGCTCAGCCCCTCACCCCTTAGGACTACGACGAGTCTATGCCCAAGCGTCGGCCTCACCAGAATCTCAACATTCGGATAGTCTTCGAGCTTCACGTCGCCGAGATACTCCGTGAATATGGTGCCGTCGATCCTTCCGGCTCGTCGGTCGACGATGACGCCGTCCCTAATGGTGGCGAAGTTCCCCCTCAGCGCCACATCTCCCTCTCCCATCTCTATCCCTGCGCCTAAGGCCTCAAGGGCGCCCCGCCCCCGATAGCATCTATAGGGATCGTAGCCCAACAGGGCGAGGTTCGCCACATCGCTTCCAGGAGGCCTCCCAGGGGAGAGGATGTCCATAATCCCGCAGACTCCGCCTCTGGCAACCTCATCGAGGTTTGGGGTCTCAGCGGCCTCCAGGGGCGTCCTCCCATCCAGCTCCTTTAGGGGGCGGTCAGCCATCCCATCCCCAACTACGATGACGGCCTTCATCCACAGCCCTTAGGGGTGTTGAGATTTAAAATAGATGGCTCCATCTAATGCTGGGAGGATTCGGTGTGGGTGGAGTGGCGGTGAGTCCGGAGGAGGTGGCTGAGAGGCTTGGAGTTCCAAAGGAGCTGGTGCTGAGGGAGGGGGTGAGACTCTACCTGGAGAATGAGCTTCGGAATCTGAGGGCTGAGATGGAGGGGATAACCAAGCGCTATGACGTCTCCTCCGTGGAGGAGCTCTGGAGGAGGGTGGAGGAGGGGTCTCTCACCGAGGAGGATTGTAGGGAAGACCTGATGAGACTTGAATATATAGAGGCGAGGATCAACGAAGTTTTAAGGCTGCTCGGCATCTCCATGAGGGGTCTGAGTAGAATATAGTTGAATGCGATATGGAGGATGAACCTAAGGAGATTTTAAGAGCCTTCCTGAGATACGTGGAGGAGAGATTTAAGGCTGAAGGGAAGGATGTTTAGGGAGGCTGATGGGATGGAGAAGGATGAGAACTTCAGCGAGTGGTTTGACAGGGTTCTGAGGGAGGCTGAGATCGTCGATGACAGATACCCAGTGAAGGGCTTCGTAGTCTATCGGGGATGGGGATACGAGATCGCGAGGAGGATCGCCTCCATATTGGAGGAGCTCCTGGAGGAGGATGGCCATCAGCCGGTGCTGTTCCCGACGGTCATCCCTGAAGACGCCTTCAGGAGGGAGGCTGAGCATATAGCCGGCTTCTCAGGGGAGGTCTTCTGGATCACCCACGCAGGTGATAGGGAGCTGGAGAGGAGGCTTATCCTGAGGCCGACATCTGAGACGGCCATCTACCCCCTATTCAAGCTCTGGATAAGAAGCCATGCGGATCTGCCGTTGAAGATCCATCAGACCTGCACAGTCTACCGCTATGAGACAAAGGCGACTAGACCGCTTTATAGGGGGCGTGAGTTCCTGTGGAATGAGGCTCACACGGCTCACGTCGACTTCGAGGATGCTGAGAGGCAGGTGAGGAAGGGCGTCGAGATATATTCAAAGGTGTTCGACCGGCTCTGCCTCAGCTACCTCATCCTCCGCAGACCAGAGTTCGACAAGTTTGCGGGAGCAGTCTATAGCATCGCCTTCGACACCTGGAATCCTGATGGTAAGGTCAATCAGATAGGGACTGTTCACCACCTAGGGGAGAACTTCTCAAGGGCCTTCGACGTCACATACGAGGATCCGACGGGTCGTCAGCGCTACGCCTCCACCACCTGTTACGGCCTTGGGATCAGCAGAACCATAGCGGCCGTCATAGCCCACCACGGTGATGATCACGGCCTTGTTCTGCCGCCCATCATAGCTCCGAAGCAGGTTGTCATAGTCCCGATCCCCATGAAGGGATATGAGGATGCTGTGGCAGAGTATGCCGTCGAGGTTGAGGGGATTCTCAGCGCCGGTGGTTTAAGGGTGATACTCGACGATGATCCAAAGCGGAGGCCTGGGGAGAAGTTCTATAAGTGGGAGATGTTCGGCATCCCCGTTAGGGTTGAGATCGGCCCAAAGGAGGTGGAGGGGAGGACGCTCACCCTCGTAAGGAGGGACACCCTGGAGAGGCGTGAGACAACCCTCGATGGGGCTGTGGGGGCTATTAGGGGGCTTTTCAGGGAGATTGAGGAGAACCTCAGGGAGAGGAGCTGGAGCAGGCTGAGAAGCGAGATCAGGGATGCCGAAAGCCTCGAGGAGTTGAGGAGGCTGATGGAGGAGAGGCGCATCGTCAGGGTGAACTGGTGCGGCTCAGATGAGTGCGCCGAGAGGATGAGGGAGGAGGTTGCAGGGGAGGTCAGGGGTATGCGCTGGGATGTGGAGGAGACTCCTACGGGGCCATGCATAGCCTGCGGAGGAGAAGCCATCTACGTCGTCTACGTCTCCAGGGCCTATTAGACTTCGAGGATCATCCCATAATAGGCGACCTCGAAGCCGACCCTCCTCAGCTCATCGAGCATGGGGCTTCCAGGGTTTAGCAGCGGGGATTCGTATGGTTGAGATGCGTATATATGACCCTCCCCACCTCCACCTCGCTGAGGTCTCAAGGCTCCTCTCTATCGCTATATGACCCAAGGCCGTTGAAGAGACATCGATGCCGCTCACCCTGAGGAGCTCATCCTCCCACCAGAAGGTTCCATCCAGCAGGATCATGTCGCCCCCCTCAACTCTACTTAGGATGCCCTCCGTCAGCTCCCTCACATCTGGATGCTCGGATAGGGCCTGTCGAGTCTAATCCCAGAAAATAGTTTAAGGGTTAGATTAGGTGAGTTTTCGGTTCTGCTGGGGGTTGACTCCGATATCTAATTTTTCCTCAGCTTCACCAGAGCCACCAAGGCCAAAGCCAAGCTGCAGGCCATCCTGGCAAGGGCCACCAGTAGGCTATTGGAGGCATCAGAGGAACCCATGGATATACGTACGTCATGTAGGGATATATGTATAACATGTAGGGTGCGTAGGGATACGTGTATGGATAGGTTGGAGCTGTGTAGGGCATAATTTTGGGCGTGAACATCGGGCAGGCCGGCTCTTCAGCTTTAACCCGAGCTCCAGTAGCTAGGCATATTCCGTCAGCATAGTATAGGCATTCCCCGTGTCTGGGTTGGAATATGCTCATGGCTCCACAATTATATGAAAATGCACAAAATATTTTAGCATTACGTTCATCAGATTTCAACTGTTTTTCCAGCTCCACATTTCCGGCTGGTGTTTGGGTATAGTTCCATGATTCTCTGCTTGTGTTGAGTGCAATGGCAGGGTAGGATAAGCGAGACTTCTCTAAGTGCTTCAAATTTATTGAAGCCGTGGAATCCGCCAATAACCGCGTAGATTTTACCGTATCGGCTTGCCACCTTTAGAATGTTTTCTAGTCCAGGATGCGAGCATCCCGTCACGACAACTAAGCCCTTGTTCGTAGTCACAATTAGGGATTGTTCCTTAATACCCCAACCTCCCAACGTACCGGTTGTCATAAAGCCTGGAAGAAATTCTTTAGGTTTTGAGGAGAAGCCAACCCTGTAGACGTTAACTTTAGGGTTTACGGTAAGCAGTCTTTTTAAACCTCCAACATGGTCCCAATGGTTATGAGACAACATGACGTTGCCTATTTTCTTAGGATCGATTCCAAGCTTACCCATGTTATGAAGTAGGATGTCCCCATCGGCACCTGTGTCAAAGAGCAGACGTATTTCTTCCCTCTCCACCAGGCAGGAAAAACCCCAGTCAGGCGTTAAATCAGACCGGAGAGCATGATTGTCGTATACTATGGTTAGCCTCACCACCAATCTTCAGCCCCTCAGGAAAAATAGCTTAACTTTGATATTTAAAGCCTAAAACGGTTAAACCACAAGCACCCTTCATCCGGAACATTAAAGTAGAACGATTTTGTCCCCGTTTGGGGAGGGCAGAAATTCCCACATGCTTACTAATCACATGGATTGCTGTAGGTTCTCATATCGGGGTCTGGCCTCCACAAAATATGATACTACTATATTCAGCTTCAGCGTTCATATCAGGCGTAATCAGAAGCACTGTAACCCACTTAATTTCGCAAGCATAACAGAGTAATGAGAAAGAGAGTATACTATGCCAAAAGGTAACGCCCTTCGATTTGACGTGTTTAGTGGCTCAGCTACGCCGAACACACGTCTAAAATATAATAGAAAATTTAGGGTTAGGGTGATACCGCATGAAGCCTATTGTTAGGGTTGTTGCTGAAAGGATTGCCCGCCATGTTAACGGCTTGAAGGTGAAAGACTTTTGTGTATGCTTGAAAGCTGCTTACGTCATCGTTGAGGACGCTTTTGGTGGGGAGGCTGTAGGTGTTGCTCATGTACCCCTGGTGGAGCTCCACGGTGCTGGCGATGTGAGGCCCCCTACTAAGCTGGAGGAACTTCCAGAGCTTGTCATCGACCTAAATCCGATTACAAGGGTGTTGGCCGTAGCTGCGATGAACGCAGTGTCGCGGTATGTACTTTCTAAAAGAGGCGTTGAGGAAGGTGACATCTTCAGGTACGTCGTTAAAGAACCTGTATGTGTAGTTGGACATATGCCTCCGCTTGTCAATAAGCTTAAACAGAGGGGTCTTAGGTTCTACGTATTTGAGAAAACGCCAACGCTTAGAGCCGAGTACATGTCTGATGTCGAGGAATATCTGTTGATTCCCACATGCAGAACAAACATAATCACTGGAATGACCTTACTGAACTTTACGATCGATACAATCATACAGCTATCCAAAGGACTAAACATCCTCGTAGGACCAACAGCCGGAGCATTGCCCGAGGCATTTAAGGGCACAGGCGTTCATTTTATCTATTCTCTTCACATCACCAAAGTAAACGAGCTAGCGAATCATCTGAAGCTCGGCAACTTTGTGTCAGTCATCTACCATAAAAGGTTTGGTATTCCATATGTATATGAGGTCGACCCCTTAGCTCACTTGAAACTTTAAGCAACAATTAGAAGAAGAAAAAAAGAGATAGGGCTGAAAGCGAAAACCGGTGGACTCTCAACTCAGAAATAGGTGGTGTGTTACCGGGGAGTTTGAATCCATAATTGAGGCTCTAGACAAGATGACGACAAAGGCTTGTGGCGTCATACCGTAACACTATTTGGGACACAATATGTGTGCATGATACTATGCTGTAATTTTTGTACATAATTTTGCCACAACTTTTGGAGCAAAACCCCTGTTACGGTATGGATTTCTCTATGTTCTAGAAGATGGCTCTGGTTGAGAGTTCGAAGATGCCTATGTAGTGGTCTCCATGGCCGTGGGTGAGTAATGCGGCCTCTATGACGCTTCTACGCCCCTCTGGGTGTAGGCCAGCCCTGTAGAGCTGGTGGTGGAGGTCTGGGGAGCGTCTATGAGGAGGTATCGATCGTCGCTGAGCATAACGGCGATGGAGGATCGAGTTCTCATCAACTCCGAATTTAGACGTGCCGCTCGGCATCGAGAGGACAGCAGCCCATTGGTGACTCCGCCGGAGCCGAGGATGAGGAGGCGCATGGATAATATGCCTCTCAAACCCCTATATGGATGGATTGGTCTATCAGCCGGCTGAGGACTCCCATCTACTGTTGAGGTATGTTGAGCGATTGGTGGAGGGTTTGGTTCTGGACATGGGGACGGGGAGCGGCGTCCAGGCCTTGGGAGCCGCCTCCAAGCCCGATGTCGAGCTTGTCGTGGCCGTCGACATCGATCCGGAGGCCGTGGGGGAGGCGGATAGGAATCTCAGGGCGGCCGGCTTGAGGCGTAGGGTGGAGCTCCTCATCGCAGACCTCTTCTCAGCCTTCAGGCCTCC
>Ga0190286_1000145_pt1 | contig 35695 bp, 31 predicted proteins | sample 48691834_MG_FD_183241 | JGI IMG/M metagenome (GOLD analysis project Ga0190286, IMG submission 183241) | Hydrothermal vent microbial mat bacterial communities from Southern Trench, Guaymas Basin, Mexico - 4869-18-3-4_MG | ecosystem: Environmental > Aquatic > Marine > Hydrothermal vents >... | reverse complement strand
ATCGAGGAGGATAGAATTCATGGACTTCCAGCTCACCGAAGAGCAACAGATGATCCGCAAGATGGCGCGCGATTTCGCCGAGAAGGAGATCGCCCCCGTCGCCGGGGAGATGGACGAGAAGGGGGAGTTTCCCTGGGAGCTCATCCGTAGGATGGCCTCCTTAGGCTTCTTAGGCCTTCCCATCCCCGAGGAGTACGGGGGAGCTGGGGCCGATAGCGTCAGTTTCGCCGTAGCCATGGAGGAGATCGCACGGGCCTCAGGCTCCATCGCCCTCTTCCTGGATGCCCATACCTCCTTGGCCTGTGAGGCCATCCTTCGATTCGGCAGCGAGGAGCAGAGGAGGAGATACCTGGCCCCTTTGGCGCGCGGCGAGAAAATCGGGGCTTTCGCCCTCACCGAACCGGAGGCGGGTAGCGACGCGGCAAGCATCAAGACCAGAGCTACCCTGGACGGCGGTGAATGGGTGCTGAACGGCCAGAAGGTCTTCATCACCAACGGCTCCATCGCCGACGTGGTGGTGGTCGCCGCCGTCACTGACCCTGAGAAGGGCCACCATGGCATCTCCAACTTCATCGTGGAGAAAGGCGTGCCCGGCTTTCGGCCAGGGCACGATGAGGAGAAGATGGGGCTTAAGGGCTGTGTCACCAGCGAGCTCTTCTTCGAGGATTGCCGCATTCCTAAGGAGAACCTCCTGGGAGAGGAGGGAGAGGGATTCAAGCAGTTCCTCAACGTCCTCGACAACGGGCGAATCGCCATCGGAGCGATGGCTGTGGGGTTGGCCCAGGCCGCTTTAGAGGCCTCCATCGCCTACGCTAAGGAGCGCGTCCAGTTCGGCCGGCCCATCGCTCAGTTCCAGGCCATCCAGTGGATGCTCGCCGATATGGCCACCCAGATCGAGGCAGCGCGATTGTTGACCTACCAGGCGGCCTTTCTTAAAGACCAAGGGGTGCGTTTCACTAAGGAGGCGGCCATGGCCAAGCTCTTCGCCTCGGAGGTGGCGGAGCGGGCCTGTCACGCGGCCATCCAAATCCACGGCGGCTACGGCTACACCAAGGACTATCCCGTCGAGCGCTTCTACCGCGACGCCCGCTTAACCGAAATCGGCGAGGGGACGAGCGAGATCCAGAGGCTGGTGATAGCCAGACAAGTGCTGAGGAAATAAGCCGTCGAATTTCCATTCGACGGCTAATCGGGTGGAAGTCGTGCTCGAGGCCGACTTCGATCTGCTAAATTGGTCGCTTCGAGCGAGTGGCTTCCAGGTTCTCGAGGAGGTTTGCTTATGCCGGAATCACATCCGTTGGTACAATTGGCCAGAAGGACGATCGAAACCTACGTGCGAGAGGGACGGCAGATCTCGCCGCCGGAGGAATTGACCCCTGAGATGAAGGAGCGGGCTGGGGTATTCGTCTCCATCCATAAACACGGCCAGCTACGCGGCTGCATCGGCACCATCGAGCCAACCCAGCCCAACGTAGCTCATGAGGTCATCCAGAACGCCATCAGCGCTGCTACACGCGACCCCCGCTTCCCTCCGGTGACCCCTGAGGAGCTCCCCGAGCTGGAGATAAAGGTGGATGTGCTCAGCGAGCCGGAGCCGATAGAGAGCACGGACCAGCTCGATCCCAAGCGCTATGGCCTCATCATCCAATCGAAGCGCAACCCCTGGAAAAGGGGCCTGCTCCTGCCGGATCTGCCGGGGATCAACACCGTCGAGGAACAGGTCTACTGGACTCGAGTGCACAAGGCTGGGATCGTAGACCCGGATGAGCCGGTGCAGATGTATCGCTTCGAGGTCAAAAGATACACCTGAGGAACAGCGGGGGCCCTCTTAGAGGATGCCTGTGCGGAATGCGCTTCCTATTTTTCCATTGGCTATGCTATAATTAGGAGAGTTGTTGCACAAGCGATCTTGGGGGCAGGGCCACCCCATTTCTGCGTAGGTTTGGCCTTCATAGGAGAAAATCGCCTTTTGGAGCCAATCAGTCAATTGTGCAACAACTCTAGTTATCGATGACATCCCAAGGTGGGAGGGCTATGGACGAGGCTGTCAATCGGCGCGCCGGCCTAACTGAAAGCGATGTCGCCTTCCTGAGAAGGGTGGAGAAGGACATGGGCATTGTGGCTGACATCAGCCGGGCGGATATGCTCATCTACTGCCCTGTGGATGCAACCCACGCCATGGTAGTGGCTCAGGCCAGGCCCCACTCCATCCTGCCCATCCATCCCGATCCCATCATTGGCCGAACAGCGACCCCCAGCGAAGAGCCCTATATCTTCAAAGCCCTGCGGTGGAAGCGGCGGACGCGCGGCGACCTGACGCTGATAGCTGATGGAGCCCCCATCGTGCAAGAAGTCTATCCCCTATGGAACGATCAAGGGGCGATGGTGGGGGTCCTAAGCATCGAAACCAATCTCCTCGAGCATGAAAGGCATCGCCGCCGCAGTAAGGTCTTCCAACGGGCCCTCAGGTGGCTACAGGAAATGCTCCTACGAAGGGAGCTCACCGGGGTTGAGGGCCTGTCCCCCTTCGGAGAGCACGATGGCATACTGGTCGTCGATGCCCAGAAGAAGATCCGTTACGTCAGCGGCATCGCCACCAACCTCTACCGCAAGCTGGGTTACATGGATAGCCTGATCGGGAGGCCCCTCTCCGATCTGGAGACGGTGGACGAGGAGCTGGTCTCCACCGCTATGCGGGAGGGGCATTGCCTGGAGAGGGAGGTGGAGGAGAGGGGTCGCATATGGATTAAAAAGGTCATCCCCTTGCTCTGCCGAGACGACCGCCTCAACTGGCTGAGGAAGCTCGCCTCCCTCCCCTCTCCCAGGTCCCGATTGGCAGGGGTGATGTTGACCGTCCACGATGAGACGGAGGCACGCCGCAAAGAGCAGGAGCTCAAGGTGAAATCGGCTATGATCCAGGAGCTCCACCACCGGGTGAAGAATAACCTGCAGACCATCGCCTCCCTGCTGCGCCTCCAGAGGCGGAGGGTCAAATCCGAGGAGGCCCAACGGGCCCTGCAGGAGTCGATCAACCGCATCCTGAGCGTAGCCGTGGTACATGAGTTCCTCTCCCATCAGGAGGCACGGGTCATAAACATCCGCGATGTGAGCCAGCGCATCATCGAGCAGACGCGAGCAGTGATGGACCCGAGGAAGCGCATCCGATTGAGCCTCAAAGGACCCAGCGTGTATCTCCCCACACGGCAGGCGACAGCCTGCGCTCTGATCGTCAATGAGCTCCTCCAGAACGCTGTAGAGCATGGCTACGAGCGTCGATCGACCGGAGTCATCTCCGTCGAGCTGGAGGATGAAGGCGACAAGGTGCTCATCGCCGTCAAAGACGACGGCCAGGGTCTGCCCAGGGATTTCAGCCTCAATCGAATAGAAAGCCTGGGCCTCCAGATAGTTCAGACGTTGGTGCGGGACGACCTCAGAGGGGATTTTGAGCTGAGGGATGAGGGCGGCGTGAAGGCCGTCGTCAGCTTCCCCAAATAGAAGGGTGTCGCATTCATGCCTAATTGTGCAACCGCTAAAGCTCTCGGAGGTGAATGGAAATGGGTCAAAAGAGGGTGATCATTGCCGAAGACGAATCGATAGTCCGCATGGACCTGCGGGAGACGCTGACCAATCTGGGTTATCTCGTCATCGGCGAAGTAGGCGATGGGCGCAGCGCAGTCGAGTTGGCTAGGAAGCTGAAGCCCGATCTGGTGATCATGGACATCAAAATGCCCGGCGAGATAGACGGCATAGATGCAGCTCGTATCCTGACCGAGGAGGAGCTCGCCCCCGTTCTGCTTCTCACTGCTTACAGCCAGCGGGAGCTGGTGGAGCGTGCTAAAGAAGCAGGCGTCATCGGCTATGTGGTCAAACCATTCCAGGAATCCGACCTCGGGCCGGCTATAGAGGTGGCTCTGGCTCGCTTCGAGCAGTTCAAAGCGCTGAAGAAGGAGGTCGGTGATCTTAAAGAGGCCCTGGAGACAAGGAAGCTCGTGGATCGGGCCAAAGGGATCCTCATGGATACCCAGGGTCTGACCGAAGCTGAAGCCTTCCGCAGGATCCAGAAGATGAGCATGGACACCCGCAAACCCATGAAGGAAGTGGCTGAGGCTATCATCATCGCTTATCAAGCCCAAAAGGGGTGAGAAATAACCCGTTAAGTTGGGTAAGCACGGTCGTCTGCCTAAGGCGGCCGTCTCTTTTTAGTTGAAAGGAGCAATCTGGGATGAGGACTACTGCTGCCTTCTTCGATCTCGACGGCACATTATGCACTGAACATCTTTGGAGTGCACTATATCAGTATTGCCGCGTCCATCACCAAAGGAGGGCCGTAGCCTACGGTTACTTGTTCACCCATATGGCCCTTTGGCCCTTGCATCTAGCGGGGATCCTGAGCAAGGAACGGTTCTTCAGGCTTTGGGCGAAGGATTTGGCCTGGCTGGTGGCGGGTTTGACCAAAGAGGAGGCCTCTGAGCTCTTCCGCTGGGTAGTAGAAGAGCGCATGGCCCCAGCTTTTCGCCCAGAGATCTTGGAGATCCTGCATAGCCATCAAAGCCAAGGGCATTTAGTGATCCTGGTGTCGGGCGCTTTTCAGGACCTATTAGCGATCATCGGGGAGCGCCTGGGGGTGAACCATGTTGTGGGGACCCGCCTGGAATTCTCCGACCGCTACACGGGCCGGGTGATCGAGCCCTTGTGCTTCGGCCGGGGAAAGGCAGAGCTTCTTCAGGATTTCCTGCGGAAGAACCACCTTCAAGTTGACTTCGGAAGCAGCTTTGCCTACGCTGACAGCATCTTCGATGTACCCATGCTAGAGCTGGTTGGCCATCCCGTAGCCGTCTATCCGGATAAGGAATTGGAAGCCTATGCCTCGCAGCGAGGCTGGCGCATCATAGGAGGCGAGGATGAAACTCGCGGATAGGATAAGCAAGTGGATAGCTGAGAAGGTGGAGGAGGCGGGGGCAGAGGGGGTCGTGCTAGGCATGAGCGGGGGGATTGATTCCTCCGTGCTGGCCGTCCTGGCCAAAAGGGCCATGGGCGATAAGGTTCTCGGCCTTATCATGCCCTGCCACAGCAACCCAACCGATGTGGAGCACGCTCGATTGGTGGCCAAGAAATTCGACATCAAGACCGAATATGTGGATTTAACACCCGTCTTCGATTGCCTTGTGAAGGCCCTCCCCCCTGGGGACAGGGTGGCCAGGGGCAACCTGAAGCCCAGGCTGCGCATGACCGTGCTTTACTACTTCGCCAACAGCCGTAATTATCTCGTCGTCGGTTCGGGGAATAAGAGCGAGCTCGCGGTGGGTTACTTTTGTTACGATGAGCGCACCAGGGCGATGACAACCGATGGCCTGAAGACCTACAAGGAATTGAAGCCTGGCGACACGGTGCTCAGCCTTGATCTTGATACAGGGCACGTTATCGAATCTCCCGTGGCGGATGTGTATGTCTTCGATTACGAGGGGGAAATGCTGGCCTACGGCGGGGGACGGGGTTCCAAGATAGACCTGATGGTTACACCAAATCATCGGATGTTAAGGGAGTGGTACGGTCGGCTTCGGTTTTGCCGCGCCGACCAATGGCCTCGCCGTCCAACGCTAACACCTACCCCCAAACCCTGGATGGGGACCCAGATGCCCCCGCCGCTGTTCGAGTTCGACCACGAGGGCATCGGGGCCAATGCCCGGCGCTTCGCGCCCATGCCGATGGAGGATTTTCTCTATATCCTGGGCTTGTACATCGGCGATGGGTATGCCCAAGCCTCCGCTGTAGTGCAGCTTGTAAAGGGCGGCGATGCTAACCGCGACCCCAGGACGGGCCGATTTGTGGCCGTGGACGCCGTCGCGACCCCGAAAGAGTATACTAGCTATAGAACGTGGTTTGCCCTGCCCGAGGGCAGTAAGGCCCGCTCCAAACTGATCGCCTTGCTTGAGAAGAACGGCATTGTCTATGGAACGACGGATACGGCGGTGTGGGTATATGGCCGGCCGTTTTACCGCGCGATGGAGGTCTGCGGAACCTCAGCCCGCACGAAGCATATCCCGCGCTGGGTTATGACTCTACCGGCTGAGTACCTGACGCGGCTGCTGGAAGGCCTGATGGACAGCGATGGAGATAGGCGCGGCTATTACTACACCGCCTCACAACGCCTGGCTGAGCAAGTCGTGGAATTGGCGTGCAAGATAGGAAAAAACGTCACGCTGAGGACGCGACCACTGAGAATGGCTACTCGAGCCAATGGCGTTAGGGTAAAGTCGTCCAAGAGCTATGAGGTCTCAATATACGGCAATGGTCGGCGCTGGCTGAGCGGGGCCAAGTTCAGGCGGGTGTTCTACCGCGGTGTGGTGTGGTGTCCTGATGTGCCCGGCGCACACAACCTACTGGTGGAAAGAAACGGCCGGTTCATGTTTTGTGGCAACACCAAATATGGCGACGGCGGGGTGGACATCCTCCCCTTGGGCGACCTGCTGAAGACCCAGGTGCGCGAACTGGCCCGCGAATTGGGCATCCCTGAGGAGATCATCGCCAAGCCCCCCAGCGCGGGGCTGTGGGAAGGGCAGACGGATGAGGGCGAGATGGGAATAACCTATGAGGAGTTAGACAAGGCCATCCTGGCCATAGAGTCCGGCGAAACCGAAGGGTGCAGCGAAGAGACCTTGGCGCGGGTGAGGGCCATGATGGCCTCCACTCAGCACAAAAGGGCACCCATTCCCATATGCAAGATCGGGGGCTAAACGCCTTGCTCAGATGATAGAGTTGTTGCACAATTGACGGATTGGCTCCGAAGGGCGATTTTCTCCTAAAGGCCAAACCTTGTGCAGAAATGGGGTGACCTGGCCTCCAAAATCGCTTCACGGGGACAAAAGTTCCCAAGGTTTAGGCGATTCCGGGATTGATTTCAGGCCTGTCTACTGATGAGCTCGCTGGTGGCCGGAGTGAAGGGGTTTTGCCAACCTACCGCGAGCCCTGTGGAATAAACTCTATTCCACAGGGCGAGCGAGCTCATCATCAATTGTGCAACGACTCTAATGGCTCCTCTTTGCCACGCAAATAGAGAGCGGTCTCCCTGGTGTTTTCCTCGATAGCTAGGGCCAGGTAGATAAATTCGCCGGCGGCATAGAGGAATAGGGAATAGAGGATCGCTAACAGCAGGATCGCTATAGCCCCCACAATGCCCCCCACCATCCCTGCCTGGGGGGCGAAGGTGTATAGCCTGGGCAATTGCCTGGCCATTCGCATCCCCATCAAAAGGGAGACGCCCAGCATTCCCAGTCCGCTGAGGGTGCCCAGGATCAAGGTGATCCAGGCCAGGATCTTATAGATTGTCCCCACAATGCGCAGTACCTTGAACCTTTTCTCCAATGGTTATGCCTCCCTAAGGTCCACTATCTTTACGTCCAAAGCCCCTATGGCTGCCGTCAACTCCTCCCTGGGCACATCGGCTACCTTGACCGTGACCAAGCGGGTGGTGGGATCCTCGCCCAAGAAGGTCCCCAAGCTGATGATGTTGCCCCCCATCTGAGCTATCTTCCCGGTGATCTGAGCGAGCATGCCTTTTTCCTCTGGGACGAGCAAGCTTAGCCTCAGCCCCCTCTCCCTGGCCCCTAAGAGTTCCAGGAAGATCTTGAAGAGGTCGGTCTCGGTGATGATGCCCACCAGCTTGCCGTCCCTCATCACCGGCAGGCCGCCGATCTTGTTGTCGGCCATGAGGCGGGCCGCCTCCTCCAAAGGGGTGTCTTCGGTGACGGTGATAACCTCCTTGGTCATCACCTCCTGCACGGTGAGCTTCGACAGCAGGTAGTGGAGCTCGTAGATGGAAAGCGAAGTGACGGGGGAGGGGGAGGCATAGAGGAGGTCCTTGTCCGTGACGATCCCCACCAACCTGCCTTTCTTGTCCACTACGGGCAGGCGGCGTATCCTCTCATCCTTCATGAGCTTTAGGGCATCCTCGATGGGGGTATCGGGAGTGATGGTGATGGGACGCCTGGTCATCCTTTCTCCCACTAACATCTCTTATCCCTCCTATTAGAAATGTCTCGCGCATTGTAACATACTTTCTCCCCCCTGTCAATCAAAGCGGGGATCGATATGTGGAGTATCTCCAACCCTTAGTTCACCAGCCGGGCCTCAAAGCGATCCAATGGAGGTAGCGGGGATAACTGAAGGCGTTCCTCAGGAGGGCGGTGGCGAAGGGGGAAACATCGACGCGGTTCCTCATCAGGAAAAGGTAAAGGCCCTCATTTTTGATCCCTCCGATGAAGATGGCGCCTTTGAGCATCCCATCCTGGAGAACGATCTTGTGGTAGAAGCCCTCCCCTTGCTCCCGCAGCACCTGAGGCCCCTCCTCCCTTCCCATCCCGGCAGTGAAGATAGGTAAACCGAAGACTTCCAAGGTATTCCGAGCTATGCTTCCTTCGTAGACAGTGGGTTTGGAGGCCATATTCAGGGCAGCAATGCGCCCCTGCTCCACAGCCGTGGGCCAGAGGGCATTGACCCTTCTGTCGCCATAGGCGATGTCCATCGTCTCAGCCACATCGCCAGCAGCATAAATGCCTTCGACATTCGTTTCCTGGTGCTTGTCAACGACAACACCTCTGCTGGTCTTGATGCCGCTTCCCCGGAGGAAATCCACATTTGGCCGGACGCCCTTCCCGAAGACCACTAAATCACAGACCCTGCTTTCCCCCGATCTCAGGTGCACCCTGCCTTCCTCTATCCCCTCGATCTCCTCCCCAGTGATGACCTCCAATCCATTCTCCGCCAGCCTCCTCGCCACTAATGCGGACGCGGGGAGGTCGAGAATGCGGGAGAGGACGCGATCGGAGCTTACCACGAAGGTGACCTTCATGCCCAGCTTGTGCAGGGCCTCCCCGATCCTCATGCTTATCAAACCACCGCCCCCGATGATGGCCCTGCCGCCTCTCCTCACTTTCTTCCTCATCTCCAGGATATCGGAGAGATCTCGAACGGTGAAGACGAAGGGCAGGTCGCCTCCCTCGATCTCGGGCTTCACTGGCGAGGCGCCGCTGGCGATAAGGAGCCTATCGAAAGGTAAAACCTCACCTGTGGAGAGACTCACCTCCCTCCTCTGTGGATCGACCCTTACCACCTCCTTTCCGGTCAGTACCTTAACCCCCTCAGGTACTTCAAGGTAGATCTCCTCTTCTTTGATCTCTCCTGCGAGGAGGTAGGGAAGCAAAACTCTTGAATAGGGCTTGACCTCCTCCTTGGAGAGGATGATGATCTCCGCTCCATCGTCGTTCTCGCGGAGCGTCTTCGCGGCGATGAGGCCCGCAGGCCCAGCCCCGATGATCAAGTACCTCACCATATCCCCCTTCCCAGTGGCCTTTCGCATTCGGAAATTATTTTATGCCCTTTTTCAGGGTTTGGCAAAATATCCCATTTGCCAAGTGCATGATTTCTGGTATAATGAAACTGCAAGGTCATTTGGATTGGAAAGAGGTGATGTTAAAAATGATGCGATTTGACCGTTTCACTGAGCGCGCTCGGGAGGCTGCAGCCCGAGCGTACGAGATACTGCAGCGTTACCACCATAATCAAGTGGATACGGAGCACCTCCTCCTGGCCCTCTTGGAGCAGCCTGAGGGGGTCATCCCTCAGATCTTGGAGATTTTAGGGGTGGATGTGGAGATGGTCAAGAGGCGTTTGGATGAGGTGTTGAGGGCTAGCCCCCAGGTCTCGGTTTATGGAGGTGGGACGGGCCAGGTGTTCATCACCCCTCGGGTCAAGCGGGTCTTGGATCTGGCCCAGGAGGAAGCCAGCAGGTTGAACGACGAATATGTCTCCACGGAGCACATTTTCCTGGGCATCGCCAGCGAGAGGGGAACCCCCGCAGCCAGGATATTGGCCGATTATGGGGTCACGAAGGATCGAATCTACAAGGCTATTCAGGAAGTGCGCGGCGGCCAGCGGGTCACCGATCAGTTCGCCGAAAGCCGCTATCGCGCCCTGGAGAAATATTGCCGCGATCTGACCAAAATGGCTAAGGAGGGCAAACTGGATCCCGTCATCGGCCGCGATGCCGAGATCATGCGGGTGATTCAAGTGCTCTGCCGGCGCACCAAGAACAATCCATGCCTGATCGGGGAGGCCGGCGTGGGCAAGACGGCCATCGTGGAGGGGTTGGCTCAGAAGATAGCTAACAATGATGTGCCCGAAATCCTCATGGGCAAACGGGTGCTCTCCTTGGACTTGGGGGCCATGGTTGCTGGATCCCGCTTCAGAGGGGAGTTCGAGGAGCGGCTGAAGGCGGTGATGGATGAGATCAAGAACTCCCAGGGGGAGATCATCCTCTTCATCGATGAAGTGCACAACGTGGTGGGGGCCGGTGCAGCCCAGGGGGCGCTGGACGCTTCCAGCATGATGAAGCCTGCCCTGGCCAGGGGCGAGCTCCAGTGCATCGGGGCCACCACTCCCGACGATTACCGCAAGTACATCGAGAAGGACAGCGCTTTGGAGAGGCGTTTCGCCCCCATCTACGTGGAGGAGCCCACCGTCGAGGAGACCATAGAGATGCTGAAAGGGCTGCGTGACCGCTACGAGGCCCACCATAAGGTGACCATCTCCAACGACGCCATAGTGGCCGCGGCCAGGCTCTCCAACCGCTATGTAACCGAGAGGCATCTCCCTGACAAGGCCATCGACCTCATCGATGAAGCCGCTGCCAGGGTGCGCCTTAACATCTACCAGATGCCTCCAGAGCTCCGGGAAATGCAGAGCGAGCTCCAGAAGCTGGCCGCCGAGGAGGAGGCCGCGGGGGCGGCGAGAGATTATGAACGAGCGGCCTACTTCAAGAGCCAGCGGCTGAAGCTGGAGGAGGAGTTCAACCGAAAGCGCGATGCCTGGCGAAGGGAGAAGAACCTGGACGAGGTGGTGGACGCGGAGGATGTCGCCCGTGTAGTCTCCGAATGGACCGGCATCCCTGTATCCAACCTCATGGAGACGGAGGCGGAAAAGCTTCTGCACATGGAGGAGCGCTTGCATGAGCGCATCGTGGACCAGGATGAGGCGGTGGCTGCCATCTCCGATGCCATCCGCCGGGCCAGGAGTGGGCTCAAGGACCCCAAGCGGCCCATCGGAAGCTTCATCTTCCTGGGGCCCACCGGAGTGGGAAAAACGGAGCTGGCCAAGACGCTGGCCTGGTTCCTCTTCGACGACGAGGATGCCATGGTGCGCATCGATATGAGCGAGTATCAGGAGCGTCATACCGTCTCCCGCCTCTTCGGGGCTCCTCCTGGCTACGTAGGCTACGAGGAGGGCGGACAGCTCACGGAGGCGGTCCGCCGCCGCCCTTACCAGGTGGTCCTCTTCGACGAGATCGAGAAAGCCCATCCCGACGTCTGGAACTCCCTCCTACAGGTTCTGGACGACGGCCGCATGACCGATGGCCAGGGACATGTGGTCGATTTCCGCAACACCGTGCTCATCATGACCTCCAACGTAGGCACCAAGTACGTTGCCCAAGGGGGCACCATGGGCTTCATCCACCCCGACGATCTCTCCTCCGTCGAGAGAGAAATGCGTCGGGACATTATGAAGGAGCTTAAGAAGACCTTCCGCCCCGAGTTCCTCAACCGCATAGACGAGATCATCATCTTCCATCCCCTGACCAAGGAGCATGTCAAGCAGATAGTTGACCTTCAGATGAAGGAGATCAAGGAGCGCCTGGCGGAGCAGGGGATAACCATCGAGCTGACCGAGGAAGCGAGGGAATGGCTGGCCGAGGAGGGCTACGATCCTCAATTCGGCGCCCGCCCCCTTAGGCGGACCCTGCAGCGGAATGTGGAGAGTCCCCTCTCCAAGCGCCTGCTCAAGGGGGAGTTTAAAGAGGGGGATACGGTAGTGGTGGATGTAGGCGAGGATGGATTGACCTTCAGAAAGAAATGAGCTGCGGGCTTCGAGGCTTACGGAAGAGAGGGAAAGGCACCGGGTATCCGGTGCCTTTCTGTTTTCGCCTGACATCGGAAGGGAAACGGCCGCTGGATCGAAGGACGGGCTGCCCCGTCCTCGCCTTCAACCGGCCTCCTTCACGTAACTCGCCACCAAATGGACCTTAAGTGAGCGCAGCGGGCCATAGTCAGTGAGTCTCTCCAAGAACACCCCCAGTCTGAAGAGGAGGTCGTTGGCGGCGATGTAAGATGGATCGCCTATGTAGTGGAACTCCTCGCATCGCAAGCCCACGCGGCCCAATTTCTCATCCAGGCGCCGCTTGGTATTGGCTTTATAGGCTGTGGGGAAGGTATCGGCCTTGCTCCGCCCATACACTTTGGGCACCAGGCGGCGTTGCAACCAGGCGGGGATGAGACGATTGGCGAGCACCACATAGTTCCAGGCGTTAGGGGTCAGGAAGATGAAGCGCCCGCCGCGGCGCAGGACCCTGGCTATCTCAGCGAAGGCTATATCCGGCGTCCTCAGGTGTTCGATCACCCAAGTGGAGAGCACCAGGTCAAATGACCCGTCGACGAAGGGCATCTTGTTCAGGTCGCCCGCCACAAGGTGGTCCAGTCCCAGGTTATCCTTCAGGGAGGCGAATTCGGCATCTAAGCCGACGGCCAATGCGGCTTTATCTTTGTAGAGGCTCAGAACCCCCACCCGGCCACAACCTGCATCGAGGACCCTGGTCTCGGAGGTTATGCTCCTCGCCACCAAGTCTTCGTAGACCTGGCCGCTGGTTTGGTAGCCGGGTTTTAACTCCCTGTAAAGCCTCCGATACAGGTTCTGCCTATCTAAGGAGATCATCTCTCAGTGGTGAGTTCGGCCAGCCCTGTGGAATACCCATCTGATAGGAGCTGGTTCCTACGAACACCTCTATTCCACAGGGCCAGCGCCCTGGCGATGCGAGCCGCCACCAAGGCATTATTCTTGAGGAGGGCGATATTGGCCGTTAAACTTCTCCCCTCGGTGATGCGAGCGATCTCATTCAGGAGGAAGGGGGTCAGGTTCCTCCCCTTTATCCCTTGCTCCTCGGCCGCCGCCAAAGCTCTTCCGATGGCCTGTTCGGCCACTTGGCGGGGCAGCTCAGCCTCCTCAGGGATGGGCACAACTATCAGCACTCCCCCCTCCAGCCCCAGCTCCCACTTAGCGCGGATGATCTCCGCCGCCTCCTCGGGGGTATCCACACGGATATCCACCTCCAAGCCGCTGGAGCGGGAATAGAAAGCAGGGAACTCACTGGCCCTGTAGCCGATGACGGGTACGCCATAGGTCTCTAACCACTCGCAGGTGCGCACCAGGTCGAGGATGGATTTGGCCCCTGAGCAGACCACGGCCACTGGGGTTTTGGCCAGCTCCGGCAGGTCGGCGGAGACGTCGAAGGGATGGGTGCGGTGCACCCCGCCGATCCCCCCTGTGGCCATGATCCTGATGCCGGCCAGGTGGGCGATATACATTGTGGCCGCCACCGTCGTTGCCCCGTCCAGCCCCTGCGCCACAGCGATGGGTATATCCCTGCGGCTGACCTTGCGGACGCCTTTGGCTGTGGCCAGGTACTCCAGCTCCCTCCCGCTCAGCCCCACCCTGATTTTTCCCCCGATGATGGCGATGGTTGCCGGAATGGCCCCCTCCTCCCGCACGATGCGCTCCAATGCCCGTGCCGTCTCCAGGTTCTGGGGATGAGGGAGCCCGTGGACGATGAGGGAGGATTCGAGGGCCACAAGGGGAAAATTTTTCTCTAAGGCCTTTTGCACTTTGGGATTGATCTCTAAGAGGCTATTTGCCATTTTCTACCTTATTTTGAGCTAGATGCCTTGTTAGCAGATCTCCGGTTCTTTGCCATCCCCATCGCTGTGGGAGCCGTTGGCATTTTCACTTTAGACTACATCCACGGGGTTCACAGGCGGAAACGACCTCGGAGGCATGAAGCATCCCACCAATCTTGGCATCCTATGACCCAGCCTAAACGGTGGCGCTCCTGGGAGGACTTGTGGCGACTCTATCAGTGGAAAGAGGTACCCTCCTGGATGCGGGAAGCCCTTGGAGACAGATGGATCGTAATCGATGGACAACCTTGGTCTATTGATGAAAATGGATATCTTATGCCTGCTAACCACGATTTAGGTAAACCAGAATCCCCTAACTTCTTGCTTAAATTTGATAAGTGGCTACAGGATCTGCTCAGGTAACACAGCGATCCCTTGCATATATTATATTAATTTTAGAAAGAAATGTCAAAAATTTTGAAGTAAAAGGAAGGCATCCCGCATTGCCACCTCAAACCTTAAAATTTCTCCCCAAGGCCGTTTTTCGCTTGACATAGAACGAATGTTCTAATATAATGTTTTCAGAACATAAGTTCTATAAAGGAGAGAGGAGAGATGCTGCCAGAGTTGAATGAGCACGAAGAGCGGGTGGTCAAATTCATCGAGAATTACTTGCGGGAATTCGCCTTTCCTCCCAGCTTCGAGGAGATCGGACAAGCGGTTGGGCTCCCCTCGAAGGACCACGTTTACCGCGAATTGGCAAGCATCGAGGAGAAGGGCTATATCGAACGGCAAAGGCGTACCCCACGAGGGATAAGGTTGGTCTACACGGCCGAGGGGTTCCCCTTCAGCTTCTCCACCCTCCACATCCCGCTCCTAGGCCGCATCGTGGCCAGCCAGCCCATCCCCATCCCCGACAGCGATTCCCCTCCCTTCGGCTACGATACCATCGAGGTCCCCTATGAACTGCTGACGCCCCCTCCCGCATCGGGACAGAAGCTATCCCGAGAGGAAGCCTATGAAAGGGTGCGCCAATCTATCAAGGACAAGGGGATGTTTTACGCCCTACAGGTAGAAGGGAATTCCATGCGCGATGCCATGATCGCCGATGGGGACATCGTGGTGATGAGTTACCAGCTGGAAGTGGAGAACGGCGAGATGGCGGCCGTGTGGCTGAAGGAAGAAGGGGAGACCACCTTGAAGAGGTTCTACTCCGAAGGCCGGTGGGTCCGCCTGAAGCCGGCCAACGATGACTATGAGGAGATCCACGTCGAAGCGGATGCAGTGGAGGTGCAGGGGAAGGTGATAGCGGTGATACGCCATCTCACTTAGCCGGAGGTTGCCCATGCGTCGCCTTCTGGAGTACCAGGCTGACAGAATAGAGATGGTTCTGGCAAGCCACAATGTCCCATCGAAGGTGCTCGGCGGGCTGGTCACCCCGAGGTTCATCCGCTTCAAGCTCCTCCCCAAACTCGGCACCAAGGTGAACAAGATCGCCAACCTCTCGGAAGAGATAGCCCTCGCCCTGGCGGTTCCGTCCTGCAGGGTCTACCGGAGGAACGGTCAGATAGAGGTCGAGATCCCGAGGGGGAGAGGGGAGGGGGTGAGGCTCCTTTCCATCTGCAAACAACTGAGAAATGTACCTCCCTGCACGGCCGTCTTGGGACTGGACGGAGAGGGCATCCCCCTCCTCCTGCGCCTCTCGAGCCCGGATGTGGTGCATGTCCTCATAGGCGGAGTGACAGGGTCTGGGAAGACGATGCTGGCAAGAACTATGGTGGCCTCTCTCGCCCTCTACAATCACTTGGGAGGGGTCCAGTTGGTGCTCATCGACCCCAAGGGCGATGGATTCTCGCCCTTCAATGGCCTCCCCCACCTCCTCTATCCCATCATCAGAGATGTGGATGAGGCCATCTCAGCCCTCTCCAGGCTGGTCGAGGAGATGAAGGTGAGGGAAAGGGCCCTGAATTCAGCGCGAGGGGCCGTCGAGCCCAGGATAGCGGTCTTCGTAGACGAATTGGCCGACCTGATGATGGAGGGAGGAAAGAGGATGGAGAGGCTCCTCACCAGGCTCCTCCAGAGGGGGAGAGGGGCAGGGATCCACATCGTGGCCTGCGTGCAGAAGCCCACCGCTGAAGTGATAGGATCTTTGGTGAAGAGCAATTTCCCAGTGAGGATCGTGGGGAGCGTGGCCAGCCCTGAAGACGCCAAGGTTGTGAGCGGGATAGCGGGGACGGGGGCCGAGAGGCTCCTCGGGAGGGGCGATTTCCTTTTAGTCGCCAAAGGGAGAGTGATAAGGTTCCAGGCAGCTTACATCTCCGAAGCGGAGATAGATAGATTGATCAGGAGGATGAGGTGAAATGGGACTGGAGATGTGGTTCCAAGAGGACATAGAGAACGCCATCTTGGCTGCTGAGGAGGCCAGCGCTTCAACCGCCTCTCAGTTTGGAGGGAATCCTGAGAGGGTCGCCGCCTTCAGGGAAGGCTATCGCGCTGCCCTGGTTACCATAGCCCTGGCCTTCGGGATAAGGCCACCCGAGAGATCCTCGTTGGCCCATCACCGGCGCACGATAGAAGGGACGTTCAACCGAACGCCCTTATCGAAGGGAGGGAAAAGATGAAAAAGCTCATCGTCTGCCTTGCCATAGCCTTCGCCATCGGCCTGGGGGTGATGGTGGGGGTCAGGATGTCCTCCGAGGCCATGGCCGTGGTCATAGGAGTCGTCTGCGGGGTGGCGGCGGGGATACCCACGAGCCTCTTGATCGTGGCCGTGACCAGAAGGGGAGAGGAGAGAAGGGAGATGAGAAGGGACTATCCCCCCGTGGTGATAGTGAACCCCGGGGGAAACCAGTCCATCCCTTACCTCCCTCCGCCGCCGATATCGAGTGAACCAAGGCATTTCGAGATCGTAGGAGAGGAAGGGGAAGAGGCAGAGGGATGGCAAACCGCCCTCGATCACCTAAATCCCTTCGCTCAGACTCGCCACTAACATATCCAAGGCCAGGATGGCATCCATCTTCCCCGTCTTGATGGCCAGGTCGGTCTCCAGCAGCCTGTGGTAGACCTCCTCCAATTGGGCCATGGAGAAGCCCCTGGCCTGCTGGAGCCCCTTCTCGACCACGAAGTCGCGCAGCTTCAGCCTGGCACCTATGGCCCGAGTCCCCAACCCTCGCCCCGCCAATTCCTTGACCTGGATCATGATCCTAAATTGGCGGACGATCATGCTCAATAGCGCCAAGGGGTGAACGCCTTCGTCCAGCAGCCGATGCAGGAGCTTGGAGGCCAACTGGCCATCACGTTGCCCCAAGGCGTCCACCATGCGGAAAATGTTGGCCTCCTTCACATAGCTGGTCAGGAGGTGCACATCCTCCCGGCTTATGGGACGGGCTCCGTCGGTGTAGGCGATGAGCTTCTCGATCTCCTGATCCAGCAGACGCAGGTTATCACCAATGAAGTCGGCCAGTTCCTTAGCCGCCTCTGGCTCAATCTGAGCGCCCTTGGCTTTCACTCGATCCGTGATCCAGCGGCTGAGCTCCCCCCTGAGGGGGAGCTCGAACTTTTTGACGTACCCTTGCCTGCCGCTCAGGGCCAGCCTATAGACGGGATTGTCCTCGCTTATGGTCCTCTCCTCCACGAAGATCAACCGTGTGGTGCTGGGGAGCTGCCTCAGGTAATCCACCAGCCCCTCCAGGTATTCCTTCCGCCAAGCGGCTCGCCTTTTCCCCTCGCTCGGCTCAAGCCTGCTCAGAAGCCCCTCCACGATGACCAGCCGCCGATCGGATAGGAAGGGCACGGTATCGCAGGCCAGCTTCAACTCAGCCAGGCTGACCCGGCTCCCATCGAGGATGGTGGTGTTCAAATCGGCCATGGCCGGGTCGCCCATCCTCTCCTTCAGCTTGGCCAGCTGTTCAGAGCGGGTGAATTCATCCTCGCCATGGAAAATGTAAAACATGGTTCAATGACCAATGAGCCAATGACCAATGGACCAATGACCAATGAACCAATGAGCCAATGACCAATGATTTATTGGGATTTGGTCATTGGGATTTGGTCATTGTTCATTGGGATTTGGTCATTGAAAACTGAGCTTCACCTGGTGGAGCCCCCTTCCCCATCGGATGATCCTCTCGATGCTCACCCCTTCCATCTCTGAGGAGGTGGTGACGTATTTCTGCAGGAGAGGGCCCAAAGGCTGGGCCAAGATGGTGGCCATGGTGGCGGCCAGGATCACCCTGGGGAGTTTCCCCAGGAGGGATTCCTTCCTCCCTCGTGTAGCCGCGAGGGAGAAGAGGCCGGCCAGGATGCCGGAGACGACCAAGTTGGTGCCGCATTGGGGGTGGATGGCCAGTTCGCTCTCGCCAGCCTGCAGGCGGGCCAGGGCCTCCTCAGCCGCTGAGGCCACCTCCTCCGTCTCCACCATCCCATAGAGGTAAAAGCCCTCCAGAGCGGTCCTGCCCATCAGGCGCAGGTTAGGATGGCGCCGGGCCAGGATGTGCATGGTGGCATGCTCCAAGGCGTGGCTGCGCCGCATGCGGGAGATGAACGGCGTCTCCAACGGGTTCATCTTACCCTCCTTCCTCCTCGCTGCGCTCGCCGAGGGAGCGATTCACAATGGGATTGGTGGCAAGGATGCTATTGGGAATGGTGACTACTTCCCCCTTAGAGGTGACGATTCTGGTGGAGCGCAGGGAGATCCTCTCCACCCTCCCCTGATAACCTTTCACTTCGATGAAGTCCCCGACGACGAAGGGCCTGTCCAAGAGGACGAAGAGCCCAGAGACGAAGTTGGCGGCTACATCTTTAACGGCGAAGCTGAGCATCACCGTCGCCACCCCGGCCGCGGCCAGCATGCTGTGGAGATAAGAGGTGAGGTTGAGAATGGAGAGGGTCACCAGCACCCCCGCCGCTATGATGGCATAGTCGAGCAGCATGTCCAGAACCTTCATCTCGCGGCTGTCGATGCCCACGCCTGTGGCCAATTTGCCCAGTCTCCCCAACCAGCGGGAGAGATAGCGGACGAGGATATAGACGGCCACCCAGGTGGCGACCACAGCCGAGATCCGGCCGATGAGCTGAGGGGTCAACAGGGTTCTGAGGGCATCGATGGCCATAGCACCTCCTTATCGTCGGCGCCTCTTGAGCGCTAAACGCAGGGCGGTGAGCAGGCCCTTCTCCCTGATCACCTTCCAGGCCACCCCTGCCTCGGTGATCTGGAAATACCTATCCCCATAGCGGGCTAAGGCTTCCTCATCGAGTTCGATCCCCAGCCCTGGCTCCTCCGGCACGGCCACGCAGCCGTCCTTGTCCACCTCGATGGGACGCCTCAGGATGCCGTCGCGGGCCTGAGGCACCCAGCCAGGGGGTTCGTAGGGGTATTCTATGGGCCAATCCCGCGGGCCGACCGCATAGACATGCAGGTTGATTAGGAAACCGATGCCGTTGGTCCAGGTATGGGGGGTGAAGCCAAGTCCCCGGGCCGAGCAGGCATCGAGCACCCTCTTAGCTGTGGTTACACCGCTGATAGTGGCATCCGGCTGGTAGATGTCATAGCTTCCTTTCTCCAGCATCACCTTGAGCTCGTGCCAGCTGGCGTTGAATTCTCCTCCGGCGATGGGCACCTTGCTCTGTCGGCGCAGCTCCGCCTGCTCCTCGTAGGCGTGCATATCCAGGGGCTCCTCGATCCAGCGCACTCCCAACTCGGCGCAAGCCTGGGAAAAGGCCCTCGCCCTCTCCAGGTCCCACAGGGGTGCATCCTCGACCAGCGTCACCCTCCAGCCCTGATTGGCGTCGACCATGATGTCCATCTCATCTCCCACAGCTCGGCGGACCTCCCTCACCTGGGCGATATCCTCCTGGGGATCGAAGCTGTGCACTCTGAGCTTGACGGCCCGGAAGCCCATCTCCCGCAGCCTCAGGACCTCCTCGGCGCGCTGCGAGGGGGAATGGAGCTCGCCAGTGGAGGCGTAGACCGCAACTCTACCCCCCTCCTCTCCCCCCAGCAGCTCCCAAACCGGCTTTCCCTCGGCCTTTCCCCGGATATCCCAGAAGGCGGCCTCGATCCAATGGTTGCGCCAGCCCAGGTAGGTCATCTCCCGCAGCCGCTGATTGACCGTATCCAGGTCTAAGGGATCGAGCCCGATGAGGTAAGGGCCCATAAGGTCGCCCAACCCCTCCCGCTCGCGGGCGAAGGCCACCCCCGCGCTCAACCCCTGCAGGCCGCTGTCTGTGGTCAAGCGGATAAGGGTGAAGCGGTTCTCGGTCTGAGGGTATCCTGGTATCCAGGCAGGGTAGAAGGGCTTGGGCAAGGGGATGGCCACATGAAAGAGCTCCACACAAGTGATCTTCACAGCTACTTCCCTCCTTCTTGGATCGGCGAAGCTGTGGTCTAAGCCACTGAGCTTCGCCTTCCCTCCGCTTAGCCGGGGCCTCGCGACCCTTCGCCCCCTACTTATCCGAGGAGGGTTTAAATCTCGCAACCCTCCATCCAAAGGCCATGGAGTATCTCCAGGTCGGGTGGAAAGGGATGGACCTCAGGGTCAACGATGACGTCGAGGACCGCCGGCAGGCCCGACTCCACAGCTCGCTCCAAGGCAGAGCGGATCTGGCTCGGCTCGGTCACCCGCTCGCCATAACAGCCCAACGCCTCCGCGAGCTTGTCGTAGCGGGCGTCGGTGAACTCCACGCCGATGTACCGCTCCTCGCACACCACCTTCTGAGCGCCTTTGATCATCCCCCAGGAGCGGTCATTGGCGATGATCACCACTATGGGTGCTCCCACCCTCCTCGCCGTCTCCAGCTCCATGGCGTTGAAGCCGAAGGAGCCGTCGCCGGTGATGCAGTAGACGGGGAGGTCAGGACGGGCAAGTTTAGCGCCAATGGCATAGGGGAGGCCGGTGCCCAGGTGGCCTGAGTCGGCGGCCCAGAGGAAGGTGCGCGGCTCGTAGATGCGATTGAGGTAGAAGGCCCACACGGCTGTGGTGCCCCCGTCAACGGCGCAGATGGCCTCGCGGGGGAAGAAATCGCGCACCTCGCGGATGAGGCGGAGGGGATGGATGGGAACCGCATCGGAGTGGGCACCCTCCTCGAATCTGGCCAGCCAGGCCTCCTGAGCAGCGCGGACATCGGCTAACTGAGGGCTTTCGGGCTTAGGCTCCGTCAGCTCCCTTACCGCCCCAAGCAGAGCCCTCAGCGTGGCTTTGGCATCTCCCACCAGCGCCAGATCCACCGGCCGGTTGAGGCCGATGTTCTTCGGCGCGATGTCAATCTGGATCCACCTCTGCTCCCCTAGCTCACCCCATGCGGGGGGCCTCCCCCAGAAGTCGAGGTCTCCCAGGCGGCTTCCGACCAGAAGCACCACGTCGGCGGTGGCCTGGGCGCCTAAGGCGCCGTAACTGGAGGGGATGAAGCACAGGGGATGGTCCTCAGGGATGATCCCCCTGGCGCCGATACTGGTGGTCACGGGAGCAGATAGGTGCTCGGCCAGCTCCACCACTTCCCGCCATGCCCCCGCCCTGAGCACTCCTCCCCCGGCGTGGATGAGCGGCAGCTCGGCCTCGGCCAACATCTTCGCCGCCCTCTCCACCAGCTCTGGGTCGGCTGCGGGGGGCATGGTGGCCCGGTAGCGCTCCGGCGGCAGGATCGGATACTCCTCGGTGTCGAACCGCTGACAGAGAACATCGGAGGGGAGGTCCAGGTAGACGGGGCCCGGACGGCCCGATGTGGCCTCGCGGAAGGCCCACTGCACAAGCTGGGGCATCCTTCGCACATCTGCCACCAGCGCTCGCCACTTGGTGATGGGCGTCATAAGGGTGACCTGGTCGAGCGATTGCATGGAGCCGTGTTCGGGATAGATACGCCAGGTCTGATTCTGAGCTCCCAGGACGACCATAGGCACCGAGTCGGCCCAGGCGGGGTAGACCCCGGGCACCAGGTCGGCCACCCCTGGCCCCACCGTGCCTAAGCAGACGCCTGGCTTGCCGGTCACCCTCGCCCAGGCATCGGCCATGTTGGCGGCGGCCTGCTCGTGACGGGTCATCACGAAGTCCAAACCCTTCCCCCTTCCGATGCGGTAGATGGCGTCGGTGATGGGGTTGGTCTGATCGCCGGGGATGCCGAAGACGTAGCGCACCCCCTCCTCGATCAGGCACCTGACCAAAGCTTCGGCACCTGAAACCTCAGCCACGTCCCTCTCCTTTCGCCCTTAAGGGCGTGAAAAACACCTAACCAATAGAGTTGTTGCACAATTGGCTGACTGGCCTTGATAGTACGATTTTCTCCTATGGCCGAAATTTGCGCATAAATGGGGTGATCTGGCCTCCAAAAACCCTTCGTGCGGGCCAAAAGTGCCTAAAACAGGTCATTTTCGGAATGGTCTTAGATCCCTCTACTATTGTGCAATAACTCTACTATCACTCACCCCCAGCCGCCCACCTCAGTCCTAATTCCCGGAGCTTCTCCTGGGTCGGCTCGCCCGTTTCTGGATCCCATCCTCTGGCCTGGTAGTACTCCCTGAGCATGGCCTCCAGGTCCGGCACATGGCTCTCCGTCCCCCCCTCCTCCAGCGGAGTGAGGAGTAGCTTGGGCAATCGGTCGTCCTCCCGCTTTAAGCCCAAGCGGATGTTGAGCATCCGCTTGAGGTTCCAGATGCGCTCCCCGATGGTCAGGACATCCTTCGGGCCCATCTCCCAGCCGGTGGCGGAGGAGAGGAGGCCCAGGATGGTTTGGACCGGTGGGCTGGCGAAATAGCAGAGGATGAGGGTATTGCAGAAGCTGCGCCAATCCTGGTGGCGGGCCACGATGGGGGCCTTGCCTTTTATCTCGAAGCGGTCGGTGGAGAGGATGTCCAGCTCCTCGATGGCCTTTCCCAGATCAACGAGGTACATGTCGCTCTGGTTGTGGCTGCCGCCGATGGGCGAGGTGGCGTAGACCAGGGCCATAGCCGACATGGCCCTGGGGTCGTGCATGGCCACCTCAAGGCCCTTTACCTGTACGGCCAACTCCTCCGCCTTAAAGCGGCGCCCCACCAGCCGTGAGCCCTCCGCCAGCACGTCGCCGAATCCCTGGCGATGAGCGATCATCTCGATCAGCTTGGCCACGGTATCTGGATCGCCCCAACGCAGCTCGAGGCCATCCGTCTCCTCCGGCCCGATGATCCCCCGCTCGAAGAGGTAATGGGCGAAGGCGATGGTGGAGCCTGTGCTGATGGTGTCCATCCCGTAAAGGTCGCAGAGGTAGCCCAAGTAGGCCACGGCGGGGAGGTCGTCCATGAGGAGCAGGGTGCCTAAGGAGCAGACGGTCTCGTACTCTGGGCCCTTGGTCTCCGGCAGCCTGTACTTTCCCTCCTTGATCTCCACCCTGCGTCCGCAGCCGATGGGGCAGCCGTAGCAGGCATAATTGCCGGTGAGGATGGTCTCCGCCATGACCGAGCCGCCCAGGTTTTCGCCCTCAGGGAACGAGCCCTGGGTGAAATAGCGGATGGGAGAATTGCCCAGGGCCATGTAAAGGCCCAGAGAGCCGGCCGTTCCCGTCTCACGCAGGATGTCGGTGGTGATGTCCTCCCTGATGGCGTCCAAGGCCTCGCTGGCTAAGGCCTTAAAGCGCTCTTCATCGTCTAAGGGCACCCTTTGATGGCCTCGGAGGGCTACGGCTTTAAGGCGCTTAGAGCCCATCACCGCGCCCATCCCCGTGCGCCCGGCGGCGCAGCCATGGTCGTTCATCACTGAGGCGAACCTCACCAGATTCTCCCCTGCCGGGCCGATGCAGGCGACCCTGACCTCTTCGTCGCCCAGCTCCTCCCTGATGAGGGCCTGGGTCTCATAGGTGCTTTTGCCCCAGAGGTGGGAGGCACTGCGGAGTTCAGCGCGTCCATCCTCGATGTGGAGGTAGACCGGCTCCGGCGATCGGCCCTTGATGACGAGGCCATCGTAGCCGGCGAAACGCATCTCCGGCCCGAAGAAGCCGCCGGAATTGGCCTCGCCCCACAGGCCGGTGAGCGGGGAGCGGGCGCAGACCACGTAGCGCCCACATGACGGAGCGCGGGTGCCCGTGAGAGGGCCGGCCATGAAGAGCAGCTGGTTTTCAGGCCCTAAGGGATCGGTATCGGCTTCCACCATCTCGTAGATGTAGCGGCAGGCGAGGCCGCTTCCCCCGATGAAACGGCGGGCATAACCCTCGTTCAGCGGCTCATCCTCGATCTCACCGCTGGTCAGGTCAACGACCAGCAACTTTCCCATGTAGCCGTTCATATCTCCCTCTTCAAATAGATGCACGCTTGAGGGGTCGTTAGAAATCTATCGCTTTCCCCTCGTAGGCGTAGCGGAAGAGCTTCTCGAACTCCTCAGCATCGGGGATACGAGGGCTGGTGGGCGTGTTGGGATCGTTTTCAGCGTTCTCGATAAGCTTCTCGAGCTGGGCTTCGAACTCCTCCTGCGAGATGCCCAGTTCCTTGATGGTGGTAGGCTGGCCTAATCTCTTGAGAAGGCCTCTGATGGCGGATACCAGGCTCGCCGCCCCTTCCTCTTCGTTCTCAGCAGGCAGCCCCAAGAAGCGGGCTATATCCGCATAGCGCGTCCCTCCCCCCCTGACGGAGAACTCGATGGTGTAGGGAAGGAAGAGGCCTACCGCTCGTCCATGGGGGATGTGGAAGATAGCGCCCAAGGAGTGGCCCAGGGAGTGGGCCAAGGCGCAAAGAGCATTCCCAAAGCCCAATCCAGCGATGCAGGCGGCATTGTGCATCTCCTCCCTCGCCTCTGCATCTCCCTCCTCGTAGGCGCGGGGGAGGTAGTCGAAGACCAGCTTGGCCGCTTTAAGGCACAGGCCGTCGGAGAAGTCGTTGTGCCAGGTGCAAGTGTAGCCCTCGATGGCATGGGTGAGGGCATCTATCCCCGTGTCGGCGGTGAGCTGAGGGGGAAGGTGAGCGGTGAAGGTGGGATCAACGATAGCCATATCGGCCATGTTCTCCCGCGAGCCGAGGCCAAGCTTACGCCTGGCCTCGGTGTCGGTCAGGATGATGGCCCAGGTGGCCTCGGCGCCGGTGCCAGAGGTGGTGGGGATGGTGATGAGGCGGGCCTTCCTACGCAGGCCGAGCCTCTCCATGGGATTGATCGCCTCCGGCTCCATGTCTGGCCGCTCGTAGAGAACCCACACCGCCTTGGCTGCGTCCATACAGGAGCCGCCGCCCAATCCCACGATCCAATCGGGCTTGAAGGAGAGCGCAACCTGTGCCCCCCGCTTCACCGTCTCCAAGGAGGGCTCCGGCTCTACCTCGGAGAAGACCTGCACCTCCATCCCCGCCTCTTTGAGCTGGACGATGACCCTCTCCGCGAAGCCCAGCTCCACCATGTTCCGGTCGGTGACGATGAGCGCCCTCTTCCCCTCCACCTCGCTCAGATAGCTCAGGGCATCCTCGCCAAAGACGATCTCAGGGCTGTTGAAGAACCACATAGGTCACCTCCTCGCAGATAGCAAATGGCAGATGTAAAGTGATTATCGCCTATCGGCCATCAGCTATCAGCCATACGCTATCTGCTATTCAGGGAACTCCGTTGGCACGCGGGTGGCGCAGTTGACCATCTCCTGAGCGCCTTTGACATACCTCATGACCATAGCCATGTTGCCCTTGAGCTTGAGCTTACGGGTCATTATCCCTTTGATGGGATCGAGCTCCTTGCGCACCACCTTCTTCCAGACGCTCAGGGGGGCGCTGAGCCTGAAGGCGGGGTTCTCCTCTTTCTCGTCGGCCACCAGCCTGGCCCCGCGGCATTTCCCATGCCAGAGGTCGAGGTAGAAGAAGACGGGCTCTTTCAGCTCACCTTCCGGCTCGGCTATGAAGTAGAAGTCGCCCTCCCACCCCTTGGCTGCGCGAGCATAGTCCTCGCTTTTGTTTAGCTCCTCGCAGAAGGCTTTGATCCATTCGTCAGATAGGAAATAGACCATTTCCCTCCCTCCTTTTAACTTGGCTCTACCAAATTATACCACCTTTCGTCCGATTTGTCACCCACTTTGTATTCCTCCCTGCATCGTGGTATGATTAAGGGGGAGGAAGTTGTGATCTACCTGGGCGTATTCCTGCTTTCCATGGCCAGCCTGGCCTTTGAGATAACCCTTACCCGCATCTTCTCCTTAGCTCAATGGTATCACTTCGCCTTCATGAGCGTGAGCATGGCTCTCTTAGGCTTCGGAGCCAGCGGCTCCTTCCTCTCGGCCTCTCCCCATCTCCTCAGGAGGGATATCCCCAGGCTCCTGGCCCTCCTATCGGCCCTCTTCTCGGCCTCTGTGATAGCCAGCTACCTGACCATCAATTACATCCCCTTTGACTCCTACCGCATCGCCTGGGAGCCGATCCAGTTCCTTTATCTGGCCATCTACTACCTCTCTCTATCCTCGCCCTTCTTCTTCTGCGGACTGGCCGTGGGGACGCTTCTGGCGGCTAAGCCGGAGCTGGCATCTAAGGTCTATTCCTCGAACCTGGCTGGCTCTGCCATAGGATGCTTGGCAGCGGCGGCCTCCCCCACCCTCCTGGGCGGGGAGGGGACGGTGATGCTCGACGCCCTGCTGGGGGCATTGGCTTCAGGGGCCTTCGATCTAAGCCGGAAGCCGAAAGCGAAGAAGGGACTTCAGCATTTTCTGAGCATCTCGGTACTGCTCTTCCTCACCCTCCGTCCTCCATCCTTCCTTGAGGTCCACCTCTCGCCTTACAAGGGGCTCAGTCAGATCATGCGTTATCCGGGGACAAAGGTGGTCTTCCGCCGCTGGAACGCCTTCTCGCGGGTGGATGTGGTGGAGAGCGAGAGCATCCGCTCCGCACCGGGCCTGAGCTTGGTCTACCCCAACCCTCCCCCTCCCCAATTGGGCGTTTTCACCGACGGGAGCAACCTCTCACCTATCACCAAGGCCGACGGAGGAATGGAATTCCTCGATTATCTGCCTACGAGCCTTCCCTACCTCCTCAGGCCTGGGGCGAAGGCTTTGATCATCGAGCCCAAAGGGGGCTTAGACGTGCTCACTGCCCTCTGGGAGGGTGCTTCCTCGGTGACGGCGGTGGAGAGCAATCCCCTGATCGTAGAGGCTATGCGGGCCGAGTTTGGCGATTTCGCCGGCGGTATCTACGACGACCCGCGGGTTGAAGTGGTGGTCGAGAGCGGCAGAAGCTACATCCGGCGCACCCATGAGAGGTTCGATGTTATCGAGCTCTCCTTAGCCGACGCCTACCGTCCTATCACCTCGGGGGCTTATAGCCTCTCCGAGAATTACACCTACACGGTGGAGGGCTTCGCTGACTGCTTAGCCCACTTGAACGAGGGGGGGCTGCTGGCGGTGCCCCGCTGGCTGCAGCTCCCTCCCAGCGAGAGCCTCCGCGCCAGCGCGTTGGCGGTGACGGCGTTGGAGATGATGGGCGTGCGGAACCCGGAAAAGCGCATGGTGGTCATCCGGAGCCTGCAGACCTCCCTCCTTCTGGTCAGGAAGGGGGATTTCACGGCCCAGGAGATAGAGCTTGTGAAGAGGTTCTGCCGAGAGAGGAGGTTCGATCTGGTCTACTATCCAGGGATGGCCCCGACGGAGGCCAATCGTTACAATGTCCTTCCCGAGCCCAGCTACTATCGGGCCTTCCAGGAACTGCTCAGCGGGGACCGAGCTCGATTCTACGCCGCCTATCCCTTCGACATCGCTCCCCCAAGTGACGACAGGCCATTCTTCTTCCACTTCTTCAAGTGGAGCCAGGCCCCTGCCATCCTGCAGCTTTACGGCAAAATCTGGCAGCCCTTCGGCGGCAGCGGCTACTTCGTGCTGGTGGCCCTCCTGATCCTGGCTCTGCTGGCCTCAGTAGCACTCGTCCTGCTGCCGTTGGCCTTTCGGGCGCATCATGCTGCGCCCCTACAACCTTCCCCTCATTGGGCGGTTTTCACCTATTTCGCCCTGCTGGGCTTCGGCTACATCTTCATCGAGCTGCCCTTGATGCAGCGCTACATCCTCTTCCTGGGCCAGCCCACTTACTCCTTCGCCGCTGTGCTGGGGGCCATCCTCCTCTTCTCCGGGCTGGGAAGCCTGGCTTCTCCAAGGCTCCCTTTGAGATGGGCTCTGCTCGCCTTGATCGCCCTCATCCTCCTCTACCCCTTTCTCCTCCCGCCCTTTTTCCGGCTGTTCCTGGCCCGGAGCTTAGGGGTTCGCCTCTTGGCTTCACTTCTGAGCCTGGCCCCTTTGGGCTTCCTGATGGGCATGCCCTTCCCCAAGGGAATCTCCCTCATCGGTGAGATCGCCCCGGACCTTATCCCTTGGGCCTGGGGCGTCAACGGCTGCGCCTCAGTTTCAGCCTCTATCCTGGCTACCATGCTGGCCGTCTCCTTCGGATTCAATCGAGTGCTGGTGGGAGCTGGCTTAGCCTACCTCGGGGGGCTGGCAGCTGCGGCCTCCATCGAGAGGGGCGCGCTTCGATGAGCAGAATAAGGGTGGCTAAGGGTTTTGCCATAGTGGCGTTGATAGCCATGGTAGGGGTGCTGATTTCCACGGCCTCCCCCGAATCTACCATCGATCCTCCTACGCCCCAGCCTGGGAAGCGCCTCGAGACGGCCGAGACCTATCGGAGGAATGGCGACTACGAGCGGGCCATCGCCGAATACGAAGCGATCATCGCCAGCCGAACCGGGGAAGAAGCCAGGGAGGCTCTATTTCGAAAGGGGGAATGCCACCTATTAAACGGGGACCATGAGACGGCTATCGAGGTCCTCCGCAAATTCCTGCGGATCTACCCTGAAGATGAACGCAGCTCTTGGGCCCTCTTCCTCCTGGCCAGGGCCTACGAGGGTCTGGAGGATTGGTCCCATGCCATCGCCTATTATCGCCGCTATTTAGCCCGAAGGAAGACCATCGCCAGTTATGTCTATGAACTCATCGGCGACTGCTACATGAGAATGGGCGATTATCTGGGAGCGGTTTCCACCTATAAGGCGGCCCTGCGGGATGTCCCCTCCCCCCGTGTAGAGGTTGATATCAGGGAGAAGGCGGCCAAAGCTTGCCTGGAATTGGAGGATTATCAAGAGGCCCTCGCTCAGTACCAAGCGATCCTGTCCATAGCCAAGATCGGCTCTTACAGGGCCAGGATCTTGTATCTGACCGGATTGGCCTACAGAGAATGGGGCAGGGAGGATGAATCCCATGTCAGCTTCCTGGAGGCAGTGGATCGCTATCCTAAGGCCAAGGATACCCATTTGGCCTTGGTGGAGCTGGTGGAGGACGGAGTAGCGGTGAATGAGCTCCAACGAGGACTGGTGGACTACCACGCCGGCGCCTATAGGCTAGCCATCAGAGCATTCCTCCGTTACATCGGAGGCGACTCGGCAGGGGGATTAGATAAGGCTCGTTACTACCTGGGGTTGGCCTACAAGGGGGCAGGTGACCGTGCCTCAGCTATGGCTCAATTCGATGCGCTCATCGAAGGCCACCCACAGAGCAGGTACTGGGGATGGGCCTGGCTGGAGAAGGCCGAGCTCCTGGCTGAATTGGGGAGGGTCGAGGAGGCTGTAGAGGTCTGCTACGACTTCGCCGAGCTGTATCCCTATCATAAGCTGGCAGGGGAAGCTCTCTGGCGAGCTGCCCGTCTGCTGGATGACCAGGGGCGGTACAGGGAGGCTGCCCAGGCCTATTTGGATTTTCGAGCGAGGTTTCCCTGGGATGAACGCGCCCAAGAGGCCCTCTTCCGGGCGGGGCTGTGCTATTACCGCTCGGCCGATTATGGCGAAGCAATAGGGGCCTGGCAGGAGCTTCTGGATAGCGGGGGCTCGGAAATGCGCCCCAAAGCCCTCCTCTGGATGGGGAAGGGTCTCCTCCGTCAGGGGGAGGTCCAAAAGGCCAGGGGGTGTTTTGAGAAAGCAGCTGAAGACAAAGCAGGCGGTTACTACGCCTGGCGAGCGAAGGCTCTCAGCTTGGAACTGAGAGGGATCTCCCCCCTGCGCAAGGAGGATCTCCATCTTTCCGCCTGGGACGAAGCGGGACGAGAAGAGGCCGAGAGGTGGCTCGCCAGTTGGCTCGGCGTTCCCAAGGAGGACCTGGGTAAGCCTGACCCCTCCGTGGAGGGCGATCCACGCTTCAAGCGAGGGCGAGAGCTGCTTAAGGTGGGGCTTGAGAAGGAGGCCGAGAGGGAGCTGAGAAGCTTAGTGCGGGAGTTGAGGGATTCCCCTCTCCCCCTCTACCGATTGGCCCTTGCCTTCCGCCAGATGGGCCTCTGCCACCTCTCCATTCTCTGCGCCGAGAGGCTGATCGAGCTTTCCCCTCCCGAAGCCCCCGCCTTTCTATGGCGCTTAGCTTACCCCGATTGCTTTGGGGACCTCGTGGCCGAGGAGTCCCGAGCGAATGGGCTCGACCCCCTGTTGCTCCTCGCTCTGATCAGGCAGGAGAGCACCTTCGGTGTCCTCTCCACCTCCCCCGCGGGGGCTAAAGGCCTGACCCAGATCATCCCGGCTACCGGCGAATGGATAGCCCTTAAATTGAGGCGCAGAGATTATACAGCCGATGCCCTCTACCGCCCCTGTGTGAACGTGAAGTTCGGCGCTTGGTATCTTGCCAGGCAGATCGAGGATTTCGGAGGGGAAATCCTGGCGGCGCTGGCCGCTTACAACGCCGGCCCAAACAAGGCGCGCCGCTGGCTGAAAGAAGCGGGGGGAGACGTGGACCTTCTCGTGGAGACCATCCCGGCGGACGAACCCCGACACTTCATCAAGGGGGTATGCCAGCACTATGCCATGTACCATGCGCTCTATGAGCTCCCTCAGCGAAGGGAGGTTTCAGATTGGAGAAGGGGCCTTAGGCCTGGGTATTAATTCCCCGCTTAAGCATCGAGAAGGGCCAGTGCCGCCTCCCAGACCTCCTCCACCGTCACCGCTTCGATGCAACGGAAATGGCGGCAGGACGACTTCCAGCGGCCGCCCACGAAGCAGGGGTTACAGCCCACATCGTGCCAGAGGGCTATCCCCTTCCCGTACGGGCCGTACATGCGGGGGTCTGAGGGTCCGAATATGGCCACCACTGGCGTCCTCATGGCCACCGCTAAATGCATGGCCCCGGTGTCGTGGCCGATGAAGAGGTCAGCCTCCCCCAGGAGCGCTCCTAACTGCCCCCAGCTCAGCTTGCCTGTGAGATCCAGCACCTGGTTGCGCATCGCCCCTTTCACCGCTTCGGCGATGGATTTATCCCCAGGTCCGCCGACTAGGACGATCTGCATCCCCCTCTCGATCAGCCGGTCGGCCAGGCGGGAGAAGCGCTCAGGTGGCCAGCGTTTGGCCGAGATGGACATCCCGGGGTTGACCCCTCCGCCGGGATGGATGACCACTATCCGCTTGCCCTCGGCCCTCAGCTTCCAGCCTTCAGCCACCAGCCTGTCCTCTTCCAGAGGGTGGAATTCAAGCGTGGGCTCCTCTGGTTCGATGCCCACGGCTCTCAGCGTATCCAGGTAGAGCTCCGCCTCATGCTTTACGCCCGTTACGGGCACCCTCACCGTCAGAGAGAAGCCCCGGCCATGGCTGTCCAGACCCACTCGCTGAGGGATGCCGGCGAGGAAGGGGAGCAGAGTGACCAGAGGGGAGCGAGCCAGGACGAAGCAGAGATCGTAATTTCGGTCGCGGATCCGCCTCACCAGATCGAGATACTCCCGCCAGGGGAAGGCACCACCGCCCACGCGGCCGCAGTCCACAATGCTATCCAGGTGAGGGTTGTTTTCCACCATAGCCCGCGCCCAGGGGCAGACGGCGAAATCGAGGCGAGCTTCGGGGAAAGCATCCCGCAGGGCAGCTATCACCGGCGTGGCCAGGAGTACATCGCCGATGCAGCAGGGCTTGATGATCAAAACGGAGCGGGGAATGGCCAAGGAGGGAGAACGAGGGATAAGGCGGAAGGGGATTCCGAGCAGGCGGCAGGCGAGGCTTACCATAGCGTCTCTAAAGGCCATGGCTGCACTCCCTCAGTCCACAGTGATCAGATCTTTGATCTTCTCGAAGGTGGCCTCGCCGATCCCTCGCACCTTTTTGATCTCCTCGATGCTCGTAAATGGCCCTTTCTCCTGACGATATTCGATGATGCGCTGGGCATAGGTAGGGCCGATGCCAGGGAGGGTCTCCAGCTCCTCTGCTGTGGCCGTGTTGATGTTGATCTTGCCAACCGCTTGGCCTGAAGGGGCGGTCTGTCCCACCGGCGGCCTCTCCTCCCCCACTTTAGGGACGTAGATGTGCTCCTGGTCGTGCACCCTCCGGGCCAGGTTGATGCCGTTTAGATCGGCCTCCTTGGCGGGGCCTCCCGCCGCCTGGATGGCATCCTTAACGATGGCCCCTGGGGGAAGGGTGTAGACATCGGGGTTGGCCACCGCCCCGCTGATGTAAACCAATAGGGGACGAGGAGTGGGAGTGGGCAGGGGGACGAAGGTCGGGGCCTCCTCGACAACCATCGTCGGCGATCGAGGGCGGTTCACAAGGAGGAAGACCCCGCCCATGATGATCAGATTGATGAGAGTGACGAGGATATAGCCTCGGACTCGCTCCAGCCGGTCGCCCACTTTCCCTTCCCCGCGAGTCTGCGGACCTCCACTCACATCACAGCTCTATTTTGCGCTGCCTTACCCGGCACTTCTCGGCGGTGATGATGGCCGCGATGGTCCTCACCGCCTCGTCGAGGGCGCCGTCGCGGTTGACCACCACATAGTCGAACTCGGGCAGCCGTTTCATCTCCTCGCGGACGGTGGTGATGCGCCTCTCCAGCTCCTCAGGCGTCTCGGTCTTGCGTTTCTTCAGACGGCGGATCAGCTCCTCCTCTGAAGAGGCAGTGAGGAAGATGAGCACAGCTTCGGGCACCAGCCTGCGGATGGTGGCCGCCCCCTGCACGTCAATGCGCATGATCACGTCCTTGCCGCTGGCCAAGGCCCGGCGCACCTCCTCCTTAGGGACGCCTTTATGTTGGCCATAGACGACGGCGTGCTCCAGGAGCTCGCCTGCCTCAAGCATCTCGGCGAACTCTGCCTCGGAGACGAAGTGGTAGTCCACACCATCCACCTCGCCGGGCCTTTTGGGCCGGGTGGTGACCGTGACCACGAAGTGAAAGGGATAGCCCAGCTCCTTCATGCGCGCCAGCACCCTGTCCTTGCCCGCCCCTGAGGGGCCGGAGAGGACGATCAACAGGGGCTGGGGTTCGAGGGTGTAGGGGTTAGGGCCTTGCACAACAACCTCCATGGGCATCTCCCTTTTTCGTCAGCACAATCGTCGATTCAATTATACCAGACCAAGGGTCCTTTGTAAAGTGAGCTTGACTTTTGCGAAGAAATATGACATACTTTAATCGGGAAGCGACACCGATGGACTTGGGAAGCGGTGAAAAATCCTAAAAATCAGGGAGCAGGGCACCCCCAATAAAGCCTCGAAGGAGGGAAAATGCTGAGGGGGGAAAGATTAGCTCGAGTGGTAATAGTAGCGCTCGTTCTAGGATTTATCGGATCTTTCGCCGTCGGATCTCTCGCCAGTGGAAGGGAAACCGTTGAGCTGAGTCCGAATGTCAGTAGATCGCCATCATCGCCCCCAGGGGACGTCCTCTATCTTCCCATCATAGCTAAAAACTACAACCCTCTCCTTGAGGATATCACGAAGCGGGCCAGAGCCCTGGTAGAGCAGTCCGGATGCCCGCTTTCTTTCGTGGGGGCCAGCCTTGACACCACGGTAACAGCGGATAACCGCGACGCGGTAGTGGAAGACATTGTGGAGAAGACGGCGGTCGTCATGGCCTCAGACTTCCAATGCACGGGCATCATGACGCTCCAGGAGGGCCTGGATGCCGGTTTGCTTACGTCCGAGAACGTGGCCGAGTACCAAACCTTCGTTGACGGCCTGGTTGAAGTTGGAGATTTCGTAGTCCTGGTCGAGTGGATCAGGACCAGCGATGGTGCGTCCCTATTGACCAAGGCGGTAATTGATGACGCCACCGCGGAACTAATCTACGACCCTATGATCAGCTCCTGGCGTAACCCGGGCCCAGCTCCCGGCGGGCCTAACCCGCCCCAGTCTAGAATACAGACCGGGCAAGGCAATACAACGTGGACATGGCGCCCCTGGGATCCGGACGGCGCTACCATCGCCGAAATGATCTTCGGCAAAGACACGGTGTGGAAGAACCCGGTCATGATCGTGACCTTCGACGAGGTGATAAGTGAGGAAGAGGACCCTCAAGTGAGCACCTTCATAGATAGCGCCGTGGTGAGTCAGAAAACGGAAATCATAGAGGTAGAGGGGGTGCAGTGTAAGCGATGGTCATTCCGCGTCCACTGGAGCACGCCCCTTGTCACGGTAAAGATAAAGGGGGGAACGAGCGGCTTCGACTTCGATGTCGAATTTGGGGGAATTGGTTCGTGCGGCACGGATCTAGAGGTGTATCAACTATGCTCAGATGGAAGGGGGATCGTCCTAGAGGGTCCGAATTAGGCCACACAAGCCCCCTGAAGAACTAGAACGCCGTTTGACAGCAGAGCCAGCGACCTGTGATTTTGAGCTTGGGGAAGAATGGAAACGTCAAGGCAGGAACTGGCTCGAGGCTCTCTGAATAAGGGGATAATGCTTGCCCCGATGGTAGCTCTAAGGCTAAGGGGTGAATTGAGGAGAATCTCCTGACTGGGAGGGATGGCTTTGCCGATCTACGAGTATTTTTGCCACGATTGTAAGCGGCGGGTGAGCATACTCTGGCGGAGCTTCTCCGAAGCTGAGGCCTCCTCGCCGCGTTGTCCCCTCTGCGGCGGCGAGAACCTGACCCGCCTCATCTCCAGGGTCTCTATGCTCAGGTCGGAGGAGAGCCTCCTGGAGGATCTGGCCAGCCCCGAGAGCTTAGCCGGCCTGGACGAGAACGATCCTAAGTCCATCGCCCGCTGGATGAGGAAGATGAGCCGCGAGATAGGCGAGGACCTCGGCCCCGAATTCGAGGAGGTGATCGATAGGTTAGAGGCGGGGCAGAGCCCGGAGGAGATAGAGAAGGAGATGCCTGAGCTGGGCGGCGAAGAATCCGGCTCCTCCGAAGCTTAGAATGGCTCAACTCATCAAGCTACTAAGCCTCTCGGTGGAATCCCTTTTCACTAGAGTTGTTGCACAATTGATGATGAGCTCGCTCGCCCTGTGGAATAGAGTTTATTCCACAGGGCTCGCGGCAGGTTGGCAAAACCCCTTCACTCCCGCCAGCAGCGAGCGAGCTCATCACCCCGGCCACCAGCGAGCGAGCTCATCAGTAGACGGGCCTGAAACCGATCCCGGAATCGCCTAAACTTCGGGAACTTTTGTCCCCGCGAAGCGATCTCAGAGGCCAGGTCACCCCCTTTCTGCGCAGGGTTTGGCCTTCATAGGATAAAATCGCCCTTTTGGAGCCAATCGGTCAATTGTGCAACAACTCTACTTCTGAAACTCAGCCAGCTTCTCCTCCACCTTCTCCCTGATTATCCTCTGGATCTCCTCGACCGAGTGAGTGGCATCGATGACCAGCCAGCGCTCGGGCTCTTTCGCTGCCAACTCCTGATACCCCTTGCGCACTCGGCGGTGAAATTCCAACTCCTTCATATCGAAGCGATCCCACTTCTCGAAGAGGGGCAGTTGGATGCTAACCTCAGATGAGGACTGCTTCCCCCGCAGCCCGAACCTCCGCCTCAGGCCGATCTCCACCGGCAAGTCCAGATAGATCGTCAGGTCAGGCTTCAGGCCGTTGGTGGCGAACTCCGTGATAGCGCGCACTGAATCCAAGTCAAGCCCATGGCCGTAGCCCTGGTAGGCCAGGGTGGAATCGGCGTAGCGGTCGCAGAGGACAATGTAGCCTTCTTCCAGGTGGGGACGGATCACCTGTTCGACGTGCTGAGCTCTGGATGCGGAGTAGAGGAGAACCTCCGTAAGGGGTGACATCTCCTGGTTCTCCGGCGAGAGGAGGACCTCGCGGATCTGTTCGCCGATGCTCGTCCCTCCCGGCTCGCGGGTGGTCAGGAC
>Ga0190286_1000144_pt1 | contig 36113 bp, 38 predicted proteins | sample 48691834_MG_FD_183241 | JGI IMG/M metagenome (GOLD analysis project Ga0190286, IMG submission 183241) | Hydrothermal vent microbial mat bacterial communities from Southern Trench, Guaymas Basin, Mexico - 4869-18-3-4_MG | ecosystem: Environmental > Aquatic > Marine > Hydrothermal vents >... | reverse complement strand
TCGTTTATCAGAAGGATTGGTGTCGGATCCTTCAAAAACAGATTAAATAGAGGTTCTATTGCCTTCCTGTTATGCTCTGCAAGCATTATCACCTCTTTTGCGGTCTTTCCTTCAAGCCTAGGTGCTCTGAGCTGTTTAGGCTCCAGAAGCCTTACCTCGCCAATCCTCTTGGAATAGTTGGAGAGCCTTTTTCCAACGCCTAGCCTCTCTGGTCCTAAATCAATCACCGTTATCTCTTTTCCATGCCCTAGATCAACTAGCTCATCCAATATTCTGGCTGTTAGAAGAGTTTTTCCGCTGCCTACGTCTCCAACTATCAGCGTCTTCTTGCCTAGAAGCTCAGATACGCAGACTTTCCCTCGTGATTCCGGCATGCCTTAGACCCTCTAGAACCAGGAAGCCTAGAATGGCTCCTGGAACGCAGCTAAGAGCCCATGCTCCGTAAATTGGGAGCAAGGCTCCTATCATCCTCTCGTGCCCAAGCCATGGGGCAAAGATGTAGACTGCGATGGTTGCCCCTACGAATATAGTTCCTATGGGCTCTGTAAATGCAGCCAGTTCCCGCTTAAGTTGTACTTTCTCAAGAAGGTAGGCGAAGATTCCAACTATTAGGGCTCCTGGAACGCCTCCAGGGATGGAGTATATCGTCCCTATTCCAAGGGACATCCTGATGACCCCTACTATTACTGCAACTAGAGCAGCCCATAGAGGCCCCAAGAGGACTCCCGTAATTGCATTGATCATATGTTGTCCAGGATAAGCCTTAGTTGCTAAGAAAGGGAACCATACGAAGGGAGCTATTACAACCCCTACGGCTGCAAGTAAAGAGGCGATGGCTACCTTCCTAAGCGATCTTCTCATCCACTCCTCCTCAAATTTGCCCTCAGTCTCTTGGGCCAGACCTCTCTCTTTCCCGCTTCTAACCATGCTCCTCATCTCGCCAAAGAGATCAAGATTTCAGCCAATTTCACTGGATCCTGACCAAGGAGAACTATCATTGGCTCCTTTCCCCAATCTCCAAGGTGATAGACCACATCTGGAATTCTTCCAACCTTATTTATCGCTACCTTCATGCCCCAAGGAACCGTAGCTCCTTCCTTCTCCTTAACCCCTGGAGGCTCCTCCTTTCTGTCATAGCTTGAAACCACTAGCCCCATCTTCCTAAGTCTTTCGATTAGCTCCTTCCTGTAGACAAGGTTTATTGCCGCTCTTATGTTCGGATCATGCTTCATTGCCTCTAATATGTAATTTGAGAGGTGAGAGCTTGCACCAAACTCAGGATAAGCGGCTGCAATAAGTCTCTTTCCAGCCCTTCTGAGCCTTCCGGGTATTGCAGCCACGTCTTCAATGCTTTCAGCGTATGGAAGGGCCATCGCAACATTTATTCCAACCTCAGGAGATAAATCACCTACTTCTTGGCTCTGTAAAAGCTCAGAAGCCTCCTTAACCCTTCTTAAAACGTTCCATCTCTCAGATTCCTTGTAAATTAGGGCTGTGGGATTGACTGGACCATGCCCGGAGCCAACGTTAATCCCAAACATTATGCTCGCTGTTACAAGCTCTTTTGCAACCCTTATTGCCTCTAATACACCCTTTCCCTTTGCAAGTTCTGCAGCTATTGCCGCTGAGAATGTGCAACCGGTTCCGTGAGTTGTTCTCGTTTGAATTCTTGGAGACTTAAGCAGCTCAAACTTCCCATCGTAGTAAACGACATCGATTGAGTACTCCCCGCTAAGGTGCCCTCCCTTAACTACTACAGCCTTTGGACCCAGTTCAGCTATCTGCCTTGCAGCCTCTTTTGCATCTTCCAAGTTAACCATCTTTCTTCGAAGTATCTCCTCAGCCTCAAAGGCGTTTGGAGTCAGAACAGTTGCTATAGGCAGAAGCACATCAATTAGCGTCTTCATCGCCTCTGGTTTGAGAAGAGGGGCTCCGCTCTTCGCTATCATGACTGGATCAACGACCAGAGGGAAGCCGTACTTCTTCACCTCCTCTGCAACGGCCTCTATTATCTCTGAGGTGTGTAGCATGCCAGTCTTTGCGGCATCTATCCCTATATCTTCTGCAACAGCCTCTATCTGCTTCTTGATAATCTCAACCTCAATATCCTGTACCCCCGTTACTGCAACAGTATTCTGGGCCGTAATTGCTGTTATTGCAGCAGTCCCATGGACTCCAAGAGCTGCAAAGGTCTTAAGATCGGCCTGTATTCCAGCCCCTCCCCCTGAATCGGATCCAGCTATTGTCATTGCAACAGGAACCTTCCCTCTCGTAGGAATCCAGACCATTTGATCACCTCCTAACCCTCGAAAGGATTAGCTGGGAGGCTGCAGAGGCTCCGAGGGCTGGAAGAGTTGCACCGATGTTAGGGAGTTTGTATGCGAAGATCATGTAAACCACGAAACCAAGTGCCCAAGAGAAGACAGACCCCGGTCTTATCCTCGGAGCCTTCTCATAAAATTCATTCAATTTGACCTCTCTCCTGATTAGAAAGAACTCAGAGAGGAAGACGCCAAAGAGTGGGACGAATGAAGCCCCTATTAGCAGGAGGAAGTGCTCGTACTCGGCAAGAGGAACTGCGTAGGCTAGAATAGCCCCAATTCCTGATGCAAGCAGGACAAGCTTCCATTGCCTAACGCTTGGAAAAGGGTTTTGAATGGATACAGCAGTTGAGTAAACGTCCGCAAAGGCATTGTCGGTCTCATCAACTAATATGGCTATTAGAGCTAGAGTTCCGAAGTACATGCTTAGTATCGAAGCAGGAGCAAGGAACTGGCCAGTTGCAATTGCAAGGGCTGCTCCAAGACTATAAAACCAGGAATTAGCGAGAGTGTATCCAAGCAAAGTTCCAAGAAAGCCACTCCTTGGGGATCTGGCGAACCTGTTGTAATCTGAGATGAGAGGAAGCCATGAGATAGGCATCGCAATGACCAGATCGAATGCTAGGGGTATTGAAAGACCTCCATTTCCTTGATTTGAAAGTAAGCCCGGATGTTTTATTACTTGGTAGGTTATCCAAGCTGTTGAGACGTAAACAAGCCATATTGCAAACTTCTCAAGCCACTCCCTTACGACGGCAAGAGGTCCCCCTAATGCAAAGAGAGTGACCACCAATGCAAATACTAAGAGCCAAAAGGGTCTTGTGAAAGCTCCGAGGAAGGGTCCGGAGAGTAAGGTAGCCGAGTCCATCATCACCATAAGTTCGAAAGCTGTCCATCCTACTAGCTGTATCACATTTAAAGCTGTGGGGATGAAGGAACCAGCTCTCCCAAGTACAGGTCTCAGGGATACCATGGTTGGAACTCCGTACTTGCTTCCAATAATACCAACTGCCGCAAGAAGAGCCGATCCTATTAAAGAACCAAAAATAGATGTCAGAATTGCTTGAAGTAAGCTCAGAGATGGAACCAAGAGCATTCCAGCCTGAAGGACCAGAAGGCCTACCCCCAAGCTCGACCATAGGACAAAGAAATCGATCCCTCTCAGCTCCCTTTTATCAATAGGGACAGGATCCACACCCCACTCGGGAGGAAATCTTATCAGAGGCATTTACAACACCTTATGGAGTTTTATTTTTGTAGTACGGTTCTCCTATAAGAAGGATCTATATTTTAATTTAAATTTTTAACTCTTGCTCATCGCTCGGAGGTCTACTCGCTTGAAGGAAGCTACTCTCCCTACATGAGGTTTAACTATTCCAATCCAAGTAGTTCTTGAAAACTTGCAGAAGAACGGGATAAGTGCTCTGCTTGACAACAGAACGGAGTACACTCCTGGGTGGAAGTTCAATCACTGGAAGCTTAAAGGAGTTCCACTAAGGATATAAAATAGATTCAAAAACTTGGAAAAAGGAAAGGCTGTTTTCAAACTAGCGCGCGCTGAGGAGTCTAGCAAAGAAGAGACTAGCTACGTTCTACTGTCCATAGTTTGAACATAAGGATCTAATGACTCCTTAAGAATAACAGCCCAGAAGCCGACTAGTTATCATTTTGGAAAACGAAAGCTTATATGGTCGAAGAAAGAACTAGTCAGTTCAGAACCAAAATCTGTGCAGGCAATCATAACGTAGGTTTGATTGAACGATGCTCTATAAGTAGTTCTAGGGCCCCATCCTACAATAATTTTCTGTAATGTTTACCCAGAGCTTTTCTAATGCCTTTACTGTGTTATTAATCATATCATGAATCGTGTAACCCTCTTCTTCCTAGCACAACAACTCTAAATATGGCGAACTCACTTCATTTTCAGTCTTAAGCTTTAATTCAAATTCTTTACTGTAATTCCCAGCAAATAGCTTTCTAAGAAGCTCGTTTAATGTATCAAATCTATCCCTGAACTCTTTGATATTCAAGTAATTCTCTTTTGCCCCTTCACCTCAGATATCTGAGGTAAAGGAATTGAAAATAAATCAAGAGCGTGCACATTCAAATTTCAGGCTTCTTTATTTCCTCTACCTTTCTCTCTGAACCTATCTCAACATCAGCCTCCTTTTCTAAGGTCTCAACGTATTCTACTTCACCTAATACCCTGCACCTCCTTTCTAGGTAAATCCTCCTTCCATGGAGACTTCTTGCCCTTGATCTCTCCTCCATGACTATCTCGTCAGCATAGATATCTTCTACCCTTGCTCTCTCCTCAACTAAGACCTCTTCCGCGATAACAGGCCCCCTTATCTCTCCCCTTCTGCCTATTTTGACTTCCCTAGCCTTCGTACCCTTCGAGGTTCTGATGTATCCCCCTACCTTAACCGATTCCTCCGCTTCTATTAGCTCTGCCTCAACTCCACCACCAATATCTATCGATTCCGCCTTGAGAACTCCTCCAACCTTGCAAGTACCTCCAACTCTAAGTTCTCCGCTGAGCAGTAATTCTTTGCCTACTCCAATAGCTCCTCCTACGTCTATCTCTCCGCCTTCAGCTCTATCGGATATACTGACCTTGCCACCTACGTTGAGTTTATCGAAATTAAGGGAGCCTAAAACCTTGAGAACTCCTCCAACGTCTATATCTCCCCCTTCCGCATTACCTTTAATCGAAACTAAGCCTCCAACGTCTATTTTATCGAACTTTAAACCGCTTTCTGCCTTCAAGGCTCCTCCTACGTCTATCTCTCCGCCTCTACTTCCTTTCCCAAGTTTTGCGGCACCTCCAACATCCAAGCTCTCAAACATCAATGAACCTCTTGCCTCAAATCCTCCTCCTACGTCTATATCGGTGATCTTTCCACCAGCCACGACTGCCTTCCCTCCAACCTTAAGTTCCTTTATTTCTACCTCTTTTTCTGCGCTAAAACTTCCACCAACCTCTACTCTACTAGCTTTAACCCTATCTTCGGCAGAGAAGAAACCTCCAACATCAATAAAATCAGCTTCAGTCACTCCTCCAACTTTTAGGGATCCTCCAACCCTAACCTCCTCTGCTTGGAGGTTCTTCTCGACGATGAACTTCTTATCTACCTCGAAGGAATCTGCTTTCGTGCTACCTTTAGCGATCAAGCTTCCCCTCTTTACAGTTACGCTTGTTTCAACGTTGAGGTCTCCGTTTACCTTGATGTCCCCTCTCTTTACATCCAGCTTTGAGGCCTCAAGAGAGCACAGAAATGTGCAATCTCCCCTACATACCACTGATCCCTCTACTCTGACTTTTGGGGGTTCTCCTTCCCCTAGAATCGTCGCTCCTTCCCCTACAAGTAGGTTTCCGCTTACTTTCCCTAGTTTAGTTTTACTCCATGGTTCTACCTTTATGATCTCTGGCATACTTACCAACTCAACTCATCGATCCTCCTTTTTATCTCAACTCACAATTTGAGACCATCATCTAGTTAGACTATTTACATTTTTCACGGGCTTGTGTGTAAAACTACTTTTGAATTAAGCATCACATTCAGGGCAATGATTCCTTGCAAGGAGGATTTTGTGTCCAATGATTGGGTCATCATGAACCCTATTACTCCAACATCAGCAGGTAATTTGGAAAAACCATTTCTGAACCTCATTTTTATCATTAAGCTTTTTCCGCCTCTGATTTATAGAAGAAGCGCACAATAGATGATCCTTTCTTGTGGTAACGCTTAGTGATCACAACAAGAGACGTGGTCTTAATATCCTCTGGAGCTTAGGGGCTCTCCCAATAACTTTTTCAATCTCTCAAAAAGTTCAAGAAATTCGATCCCTCTTATCGTTACTCTATAAACCCTTGATCCATTTTCTTTCTCCATCTTTACTAATCCTTTCTCCATTAGCTCGTGCAGGAACCTGTTTGCCCTGTCAACAGGAATTCTAGCACCGTATGAAGCCCTTGTTATCGTGCATCTCTCTTCCATCCTTATTGTGTTAAGTAAGTCTGCGTAAACCTCGTATCTTGTCCTCTTTGAACGTGCTGACAATATTGGCTCACTCCCTAGGTCTCAATCCATTCATCACGACATCAAGCAGGGAAGCCTTAACCTTCTCCCAGTCAAAATCGAGCTCGAGAATGGCCCAATGTAGCTCTAAGCCATCAAGCATCGCTAACAGGATCGTTGAAAGCATATTTTGGTCAATGTCTTTCCTTAGTTCGCCTCTTTTGATGGCTTCTTGAATAGTAGAAGCAAGAAGACTTTGAATCAACTTGTACTGGTCTTTCAACATATTGTTCAGCTTGGGGATTTTTGGAGCCTCAGCTAGGAATTCAGCATTCAATCTTGCCACTTCTCTCTTCTCAGGAACCAAAGAAGAGAGATATAATGCCATAGCTTCATTTAGCTTTAGTTCAAACGATTTCTTTTGGGAGAATAGTTTCTCAAATTGCTCTCTAACCTCCGCGATGGACCTTTCTTTTAACTCGATGAAGAGTTCTTCTTTGCTCCTAAAATGCCAATATAGAGCTCCTTTACTAACACCCGCTTCTTCAGCTATCTTATCCATGGTTGTTTTGGCGTATCCTCCTTCCGAAAAGCACCTTGCAGCCGCATCCAAAATTTTCTTTTTAGTATCCTCAACCATCGACTTTCAGTTTAGACTGACTAGTCGGTCTATATAAAATTAATGTTCGTTTAATGAGGAAAGATGAAGTGGAAAACATTGGTTTAGAGGGATAGACCTTATGTGACCATTGATCCTCTCATATAAGATTCTTAAAACGATAGATTTGAATCAAGAATCCATTAAAGGTTTAGCCTCAAACTCCAATCGGTATAGAAGCATTGTTTAAGATAAACTAACAATCTGTGATCAAGCGATGTGTGTAGGGATTAAATAAACGTAACGCTACTCGGAAGGATCTGAAAACGGGTGAATGTTTTGAAAGAAAAAAGGAAGTTCACCTTTAGAGCTGTAGCTATAGGTTTGTTCTTCGCAGCCCTTACCACCGTTCTAAACGCATATGTTGGTATAAACTTTGGAATGGGTTTTGGATTTGGTGTTGTGACGATTATCGTATCATATGCAATCCTCCATAAAATTCTTGGTGGTAGTTCTAGGGGAGAGCTAGGTGTTGCTTACATCATCAGCACCTCTACCCTCGTAGCTCACTGGATATTGGGCTTGGCTATATTCCTTTCAGAGCGATTTTCTGATGTCTCTTTTCCATCCTGGCTATATCCCCCAAACACAGACCCTTCCTTAGGCTTTAGGATTTGGCTAAAGCCTATATTAATCCTGTTCTCCCTTGAGCTAGTTGCAACAGCCTTAGGTCTCATATTTAGTGTTCTTTTGAGCGAAGAATTCGTAAAGAGCGAAAAGATGGTATTTCCTAATTATGCGGCTTCTGCGTCTCTCATAGATGCTTGCATAAGAGGAGGTGGAGAAGCAAGGTTAGTTGGGATATCTGCTCTGATAGGCCTTATAATTACGATCTCTCAGTACGCTTTGAGTGCTTTAGGGATAAACTTAGTGAACATAAACCTTACTCCATATCTGCCAAAAGGAGCCGTCTTCGCCATTACTTTAAGCCTAGGATTTGCTGCTGTTGGCTATATAATAAGCGCTCAAGTCTCTTTGAGCCTAATGCTCTCTGGCCTTCTTACTTACCTAGTTTTAGCCCCTTACCTAGTTTCCCATAACATTGTGGAATACTCGGAAAGCATTCAGGAATTTTACAACAACATGATTTTCGGCTTTTCGATCTCTCCAGCGATAGGTATGTTGATTTTGGGAGGTTTTGGGCTATCACTTTTGTTATTCCTTAAGGGAAAAATAGGAAAGGAGGGAGAAGAGAGAAAAGGTAATGAGTCGCTAGGATACGTCCATTTGTACAAAACTCTATGGAGAAAGCTTCTTAGAAGAAAAAAGCTGGCTATAACCTCCTTTTCTTTATTAATATCTCTCTTGGTTGCAGCTTATGCCTTAAATCCCTTTTATCCTCTCCCAAGGTGGTTTCCCGTCGCCTTCGTAGCATACTCTTCCTTCTTTGCAAGCTTCGTCGAGATCGTAATACTTACCAAGATGGCAGGGGAGACCGGCATGTCGATGGGGACAACTGGGATAATTCTTTACGACATTCCTGTTTTCACAACGGGTTACAGGGGTTACACGGGCTACATGGTTGCCTCCTACTTTAGGCCAAATCCATGGACGGCTCCTAGCATAACAGGCTTGGTGAAGTACAGAGAGTCCTTAGATGTCAGCATAAAAGATATCGTTAAGGCTAAGCTGATAGGTTGGCTCCCAACTTTTGCGATAAGCGCTTTAGTTACAATAGCATTATGGAGATATCTTGGTTTTGGAAATGAACAAATGCCAGCAGCAGGGCTGCTTCAAAGCAGTATCTATGTAAGGATGCTTGCTACAGGAAACGTAAGAGGAACGGTAGATCCAACCATGTTTGTTGCAGGTGGAGTAATTGGGGCCCTTTTGGAGGTAGCTACCCCTCTCTCCATGACTGGCTTGGCAATGGGAATGATACTTCCGCCCAACTACATCATCCCTATAGCTTTGGGTGGTTTTTCAAGGTTAATAACGGATAAAAAGTTAGGGAAGAAATGGTATAAGGAAAGAGGAATGCTCATAGCAACTGGGCTGTTAGCTAGCTCGATAATAACTCAAGTCATCATGACAATCCTAATGACCCTTTGAACAAGACTGCTTTTGCCAAGAAGGTTGACTAAATTCCTCTAATATGAGATTGTGCTTTAACTATTCGACTGGAATAAGATATGCTTTTGGATATCCTTCATCGAAGGTAGTTTCTAGGATCATAGCCCCGTTTCTGGAACTATACCATAAAAGATAATGCTGCCTCCCTCTGGCCTTATCTTAGAGTGAGTACTTGCTAGATGAACTACCCTCCTTGGAATCTTCTGACACTCTTTCAGGACTACAAAACAGAAGACGTTGTTCGTCTTGACCCACGATCCGACGTGATATAAGAATTCCAGTGCGCCATCATGACCTAACTCATTTTCCAATGTGTCTAGACCTATCATCATGTAGAGAGATCCGTCCTTAGATTTCTCAATAAGATCTGCAGAATAATTGATGAACTTATTTGCTGCTTCTTCAGGGTCCCTTAAGTGTAGTGGCAGGACGTATTCCCCCTCCGATCCTCTCTGCGCTAGGAGGAGGAAGGACGAACCTAAGCCTTTGACTAGGTCCTGGCGAGATGTGACCTTTTTCACAAAGTTCTCAACTATGTCCTTCCCTCTGAAGGCAGTGCTGGGAAAATTGATTAAAGAACCTCCTCTCTGTAAATGTACTTGGCCTGCGGGCACAAGAAAAGCTATATACCTGCTTCCTACGCCTTCATACACCTCTAATAGGTTAATAGAGCCCTTTGTCCATCCTCCTCCAAGGATCTCATCGAACCCCTGTATTTTCGATGGAAAGGCCCTTTTTCCGTAAGAGGAGCTGGTTCAACTTGTTTTCTCTGTTTCTCTGGTATTAGCTCCCATCTCTAGGGTTCAGAATACCTAAACATGCCGTTACGGAGCGTAAAGACGTATTTGCTTCTTCCTATCTCTATTCCTCTCAGTTTTCCAGAATCAACTCCCTTACAAGCCTTCCTTCAACTTCCAACTTTCTCAAGGTAACTATCCCGTCGACCCTCTCACATAGAAGAGAACGGTACCCTGGAAATAGTGATGCTGGATCCCGAGGAACAACCTATTACAGGGCTTGAAGTTGACCTTTGGACAATAGATGCTCCTCCTGGGCCTCCAGACGCTGGGATAGCTAGAACGAACGAAAGCGGGGTAGCAACTTTCAGAGTCCCTTCAGGAAGGTATAAAGTAGGCTTTAACCTTATGAACTTCCCAGAGCAGTTTATATGTCCATCTTGGATGAGCGTTGCTGTAAGTGAAGGCGAAACCACGGTAAAGGTAATTAAGTTAAACAAGGAGGGAGGGTAGAAGCTTCAAACTTGATAGTTTTAGTTTCTTTAAGCTTAGAAAGCAGTCTTAACCGTAGACTATGAAATTTCAAAAACAAGTAGACAATCTCACTTGTAATATTTCAAATATGCGAATGTCAAGGGAATGCATTTCATCAACAGATGGAACAAAAGTAAAGGGCTTCGTAAGGAATGTCTTTTGCAATTTTTAAGTAATTACGTGCAAGTAAAGAGCATGCCGTTAGAAGAAGTTCCATTTGAAAGGTTTCCCTACTTGCTTCATCCCTACAGGGCAGTACTTGTTACTTGTGGGATGAAAAAGCCTAACATAATAGCAATAGCATGGATCATGCCTGTTAGCAGGAATCCTCCCCTCCTAGCCTTGTCAGTGAGTCCAAAACGCTATTCTCACAAGCTCATAGTTGAGGACGGAGAATTTGTGGTGAATATTCCTCCATATGAACTCAGGAAGAAAGTACTATTTTGTGGAAGGAAGTCAGGTAAGGATTTAGACAAGTTTGAGGCAACGGGCTTGACGAAAGAACCATCAAAGAAGGTTAAAGTACCAAGGATAGGGGAATGTGTTGCATTTCTTGAGTGCAAGCTTGAAATGGCAATTCCAGCTGGAGACCACGACATCTTCGTTGGAAGGGTTGTTAGCGCGTATGTTAAGGAGGGAGTTTTGACGGAGCGCAGTGTATACGACTTAAAAGTCGTTAATCCCTTGCTTCACTTGGGCAGAGACGAGTTTACTACTACTAAAACCTGAATTTCGAGGAGATTAGCTCTAGATGTTTAGTGTCTTATGGATCTTAGTTCTCCAACCTCCATTCATGAAAACTTTGAATTCCTTAGGAAAGGTTCAAGACTTTAAAAACATAGAAAAACACTCTTACTACGAGGTATGTTTCGTTGGAAAAACCTAGAAGAAGGGTTAAAAGGAGAATTCCTCGATTGTGGAGGGAACATTATCGTAGAACAGAGAGAGATAGGATAGTGCGCAAAATGTTTTATTATAAAGAGATTTTGAGAAAATTCCCAAAAATTGCAAAGAAAAAGAAAATAATTCCATAAGTAACTTGTTGTTGTAAAAATTGTTGTAAAGGGAAATAACGGAACTAATTTTTAGAATATTTCCTATTCCTGTGTAAAGCAGTCTTGAGTGTTTGTGCTATAGAGAAGCCGACAATACTAGTTAGATCGTGTATATCCAGTTAGAAAAATTCTTTTGGAATTCCAAGCAGTTAATGTAGAGGCAGAATACATATTCAACGGACATTTTTACATAATGAGTTTTAAGAAGCCATAGAGTAAGATAACTGGGGTTTCTCTTTTATTCAAGCAAAAGTGGTCTTTTTGGACTTTTTGGTCAGTTTTTGGGTATTTAGAAGGGGAATTTTATATTTCCATGTTGTTCAATTGATCGAGTTGATTTAGCTGTCTCTTGTAACCAAATCCAACGTAAGAGCTTCCCTTGGAACTCCTTTGCTTCTTTGCATCATATTCATTAGCTGTCTTTTAGCTAGGTTCGTTGAAGTAATCTGCCAGCCTTCACATACCATAACGTTAAACGAAACAAATGTAGACGTTTTTTTGACTGGAACTCAGGACTTCCTGTTCCTGGGGAGGCTTGGCACAATGTTATAAGTCTTTATGCTGAGATTTCGCCCTTGGAAGTCTCCGTTACAGTAACAATGGCATCTAACTTCCCACAGAACGCTTGGTTTAGCGTTGAACTTGCCTTAGACACGGATTTAGATGAGAGAACCGGGCAATCTACACCAACTTATGCGTTCAACGGTATTGGAGCTGATTTTGACGTAGGAGTTGAAGTGAAGAACGGTGTTATCCTTTCTAAATGGATGGAGAACTTCACAAACGGCGGATGGTCAAAAATAGGCGAGCCATTCGTTGACTTAGGCACTAATTACGTCAAGATAACTTTTCTTCGCTCAGATATCCTAGCGTCAGGAAGTAACGTTCAAAAGTCAGCTCGCTTTATGACCTTTGTCCTAGCTGGTCTAGCTACGGATGCTGTGCCGAATTTTGGCGAAGAACCTCCGGAACTCTGGCTAAGCTTTCCTCCTAAGGCCCAAATAGAAGCAGTCCCAGAGGTTGCTGAGGGAACTGAGATTCTTTTAAATGGCTCCGCCTCGGTGCCCTTTGATGCTACTATAGTGCAGTATGAATGGGACTTGAACGGAGATGGGGTGCCGGACTACTCCTCAGAACTCCCTTGGATTGTAGCGGTATACTCTGACGATGCTGTCGTGCAAATTACCTTGTGGGTGAGAGATGTGCTCGGCCTTACTGACAACGTTACCCATCTAATTACCGTTTTCAACGTTCCACCTTCTAATCTAAGTATCTTTACGAATGGATCTTTCATTAAAGGAGAGGAAATCACGTTCAGCGGCCAAGCTTTCGATCTAGGAACGGATATTCTTACTTATACGTGGGACTTCGGAGATGGGAATTTTGCTGAAGGGCGGGTCGTGACCCACATCTACCAAAGCGAGGGGAGCTATGAGGTAACCCTTAACGTAACGGATGACGACGGTGGAACTAGCATTACGAAAATTAGAGTTGAGATAAGCACCACGGCTCAGCCAACTCTAACCCCATATACTCCAAGTATCTCAATTAGTAAGATTTCCCCATCAAAGGAAAATCCGAAGGAAGGAGAAGGGGTTTCATTTGTCATAACTGTGTTCTACGAGGGCAGAGGTACTCTAGCTGGAGTACTTAAGGTTTTCATTGATGATCCAGAGGGAAGAGGAACGCCATTTTGGCAGGTTCCTGTAGAGCTGAAGCCGGGAGGCAATGATTTCACAAGCCCTGAATGGATCTCTGAGCCGGGAGAGCATGATGTCTTGGTTGAAGTTGAAGCAGGCGAAGGAGTTGAGCCTGTCAACGAGACGATTAAGATTCTAGTTGCAGCTACAACAGCTATCCTTCCGCTTTTAGGGCTATCTGGGATGATATTTCTGATTTTCATAATTTTTTATTGAAGAGACCCAAGAAAGGCGATTATTGCAAGGAACATCCTGAAGTCGTTAAGGAAGAGGAAGATAAGTGTTGGGACTCCAGATTGGAATTGGAATCAAGAATTGGTGATATTAGAGATAAATTTGAAGAGAAAAGGAAGAAATGGGATGAATACACAAGAAAAATCGGGCGTCTTCTAATTGAATGGGATACAACTGTCGCCTTGATCTCCAACTGGATTGGAGCTGAGAAGGAAATATATGAAGAAGCAGAAAAGGTTCAGCAGATAGCCAATTTAGTTAATTCCGCTAGAAAAAATGCTGTAAAGGCTTTTCAAAGAAGGAGGAGAGGCTGTAATGAAGGAAATGGGAAAAGATTTAGCTAAGGAAGTGGCAAAAAGCTTTTTAAGGGAGGTTTCAGACACAATATCAACTCTTCTAGACCTTGAGGATTGGGCGATAAGGGAAATAGGGGTAGGTATTGCAAAGGGACTGATTGGTATTGATCCTAGAAAGAACGTTATAAAGCTTAGGAAACGTGCTGAAATCCTTTGCACAGAACTCGAGTCCTGGGTGAGCCACAGAGTTGCTTGGAACTCGGGTAGGAGACCGCCAGATACATTACAGAGCTGTATTGAAGAGATGCAGGAACTTCTTGACGCCATAGACAAGCTGATAGAGGAGTTCAAAAACGCCGTCGCTGGCTTTAGGTGTGTGGATTGCGACATACCTGAGGAGATACTCAGCGAAATAGCAAAACTAAGGGATGAGTTAAACAGATACATGAAATCCTTCGGAGATCTCATCAACGAGATAGAGAAGAGGTTAAGACAGGCACTAAGGCTCTTCAAGAGGAAAGATGTGTACCCAAAGCCTGGATATGAGTGGATGAGCAAGAGCAAGAGGCTCACAAATGAAGTCCGCAGAACACTTAGGGAAAGCAAAGAGGGACGCAAGAGCTGAGTGAAGCTTAATTATCCGTTTCTCTCCAAAATGATAGGACTGGGTAATTCGAAACAGAATAAATTGGATCAATTTTTAGTCAGAAAACTTTTTTGGAATAAACCGCTGAGCTTGAGACGATATGTCAATTGCTGATTTGATCATTGTTGGCGCAGGTCCTGCTGGCTCGTCTGCATCCATATTCGCTTCAAGGCTTGGAATGGATGTTCTAATCCTCGAAAAACAGAGAAAGGGGCGAGATAAGTTCTGTGCGGGTGGGATAACTTATGGAGCACATAAATTGATGGTAGAGAGTATAGGGAAGGAGATAAGTGAAACTATAGACTTGAGGTACGAGGGAGCTGTTGTTTTTTCCCCTTCAGGAAGGGAGCTTGTCCTCAGGTTGTCTGAGAAGTTGTGCAAGCTTGGAGGGCTTGTCTTGAGGTCTATCTTTGACTCCAAACTCATGGAAATTGCTGAATCAGAAGGCGCCGAGCTTAGAGAGAAAAAAGATGTCGTTAGAGTTAGGGCAAATGGGGATGGGGTTGTGGCTGTAACAAGGGAGGGAGAAGAGTTCAGGGGAAGGTACTTGGTTATTGCCACAGGGTCAGGAGACAGGCTCGGAGAGCAACTTGGGATACCACCTCAGAGAAAGGAGGGGATGGGTGGCTGCTGGGGGACAGAGGTTAAGTTTGACGTTCAGAGGCTTAAGAAGGAGTGGATAGGGAGGTGGGGGATCCTTCCTATATTCCTCTTCTTCGGTCCTGTTCCATCTGGTTACGGCTGGGTCTTTCCAAAGAGGGAATTCCTCAATATAGGGATAGGCACAAATCTCTCCTACTTCAAAGATCATGAAGAGAAGTTCTCCTCTTTTCTTAGAACAGCAATAGATAGTGGAGTTCTACCGAATATGGAGATAAAGCACGATCGGGCTGCATCTATACCCTTCGGAAAGGTTCCTAGGCAGAAGACTTACAGCCAAAATGGCAGAACCCTGCTCGTAGGGGATGCAGCTGGTTTTGTCCACCCGGTTACGGGAGAGGGGATATATCAAGCGATTCACGGCTCTTTAATAGCAGCAAGGGTTCTTAAGGTGGCCCTGGACAGAGAAGATCCCTCCTTCCTGCACAAGTATGAGGAAAGGTGGTGGAAAGAGTTCGGGGAAGATGTCTTCGGCTATGGCAGGAGGATAGCTAGTCTCCTCTACGGCTCCTCCTTCATGATGGAAATGGGAGTTAAGCTAGCGATGTGTGATGAGGAGGCTTCTAGAAGGCTCGGTTTACTTATATTTCATTATGACGGAGAGGTTTCCAGGAGGATGTACGAAATACTTAGCGGTTTGAATCTCATTCGCTTAACCTTAAAATCCCTCAGAGCTCCTAAGAGAGCCGAATATTTGATCAGCATTTAGGTGTAGGAGATGGAGAGGAGGAAATTTATCCCGTTCTTCGGGATCAAGGGTTCAGGGAAAAGCTCCTTGATAGCTGCCCTTTTTCCTAGTCTGGAGGTTAGTTACAAAGAACCGGAGTTCTACAAAGATTACATGATTGAGGAGGAGTTCTACATCAGAGAGGTGAGTGGAAAGGAGGAGACAATTAGGATAATCCTTCCAGCTATGTCAAAGTGGAAGGTCGAGAGGGCAGTTATGGTTTTTGATTTCTCAAAGAAGGAGAGCTTATCTTGGGTAATTGGGACGATTCCCCTGCTAAAGTGGAAGTTCCTCCTAGTTGGCAACAAAGCTGACCTGCCAGAAAGGGAGGTAAGCTTAGAAGAAGCATCATCCTTGGCTGAGAGGGAGGGAACTAGGCTATTTATAGTCTCGGCATTAACTGGAGATGGTGTAGAAGGGCTAAGAAAGGTATTGATGGGTGAAGCTCCCTTAGAAGAGATCCCAGCTCCACCAGTCCCAGCTCCTGCTTTGGCCTCGCGCAGCGACTACCTACCAATTCCTTTGGAGATTTCCCCACCGACGGAGGGATTGAATGAGGTTGAGTTGAAACTTTTGGAACTTATAGATGGGAAGAAAACAGCCTCTGAACTGTCCAATAAGCTTGGTGTCAATCTTAGAGTAGTCTACATTTACCTTAAGAGGCTCCATGCTAAGAGAAAAATAAAAGATCTTAAGTTGGTGGTGAAGTAAGATGAAGGAGTCCTTGGGTCTTTTGGCTGGAAGGTTTAGGAAGCACTTCAGTATGGAAACGGTAAGCGTGTACACGGTAAGAAACTTATACATCTCTTCTTTCATGAATCTTATTGAGATAGAGGGCTACAAGAAGGCCTCTGAGAGGGTGTTCTCTTGGGGATATGATATGGGGCACGATTACATGCTTACCCTAAGAAAGGATCTTGAAAGAGTGACGCCTTTCAAGGACTTCCCGTTTGTAGCCAAGCTTGCATGGTACATCTTCTCTGGCAAGTATCCTGCTGGTGTTAAGAGCTGGTGGGAAAAGTGGTTGGAAGCTGATGTATATCTCCTTAAGTTCTGGGACGATGACTCCCCTTGGTGCAGAGGAATAGAGTCGCCTGGGAAGAAGATCTGTTTCTACCCAGCAGGGGCATATGAAGGAGCCTATCAGACAGCTCAGCTAATACTTGGTCTAGATAGGGTTGGAGTAGTTAGAGAACTTGCCTGTAAAGCTTCAGGAGATGAGAGATGTGAGTGGCTAATCGTAGACCTGCCCTATGAAAGTGATAGGCAATTGGAAACCCTCCTGGAGGAAACTAGTAGGAGAATTCCAGGGTTTTTCGACGATATTTCCTCTACCTTTTCGCTTAAGCTAAGAAAGGGCATTTTCTAAGCGTCCCCTCAGGAAGTGCGCCATGAACCATGGAATGAGAATCTGCATTTGGTTCAGCACCTCTAAGACAAAGTTCAAGGAGTTAGAATAGGATGTTGTCTCCGAGTTGTATAAGGAGGCTAAGGATTGTTTAGTAAGCTGAAGGGCCTGCCCGGCTCAGGAGCGAAGAAGTTTGACTGAGCCAAAGGGCTTTATCTTTGAGAAGTTCATCGTTGCGAAAAATCTTGGTGAATCCTAGCCGCAACATTCAAATAGCTGGAATGCGTACTCGCAAACCTAAATTTAAACGTTTTACAACTCTTTTTAGAGGGGTTTAGGTATGTTTAGGTTCAAGGCAAAACAGAGAGTGTTTGAAATAGGAGGGGTAAAAGTAGGAGGAGAACCCGGCAAGAATCCAACTGTGCTAATAGGTTCCATATTCTATCACAAGCAGAAGCTTTTAACGGACGACAGAAAGGGGGAGTTCAATAAAGAGGAAGCAGAGAAGTTGATAAAGCTCCAAGAAGAATTTTCAGATAGGACTGGAAATCCATGCATGCTTGATGTTATTGGATCAAGCGCAGAGTCCATAGAGAAATTCCTTGACTTCACGGCTGGAGTTACCGATGTTCCAATTCTGATAGATGGAACCACTGCAGATGTGAGGGTGGCAGGGCTGAGGTATGCTGAAGAAGTTGGGCTAGTTGATAGAGCTATCTACAATTCTCTAGTTCCAAAGTATAAGCAAGAGGAAGCAAATACCATAAGAGAAGTTGGAATAGAGGCAGCAATCTTGCTGACGTTCGAGATGAGAGAGTTCACAACGCTTGGCAGGATAAAGGCAGCTAAAAAGCTTTTAGAGACCGCTAAAAACATAGGAATTCGTAAGCCACTCATAGATACCTGCGTCCTTGACGTGCCGACCCTTGGAATGGCTTGCAGAGCCATATATATACTGAAAGATGAGACAGGGTTCCCTGTAGGCTGTAGCCCTCACAACGCTATAAGCACATGGAGAGGTTTGAGGAGAAAGATGGGTAAGCAAGCTGTAAGGCCAGCTTTGTCTTCAGCAAGCGTGATAGCGGCAACAGTTGGAGGGGATTTCCTTCTTTATGGGCCAATAGAGGCTGCACCCTATGTATTTCCAGTTGTAGCGATGGTAGATGCTGCGCTTGGCTATTACTATGTAGAAAACAGAGAAATGCTGGACAGAAGCCATCCACTCTTTAAGATAGCGTAATGGCCCGCTGTAAGGCCTTATACTCTCAGATTTCTTTCTTTAAGAAAATTTTTCACAGCTGGAAATCTGTTCAGATCCCTGTGCGGTAACTCTGTTGCGTTTATGAACTCTTCCTGAAAGGAAGGGTCAAGGCTTAACTCGATGTATTTAATGAGCTTTAAAAGATCTTTTGATTCTTCGCGAAGGCTCCTCGATATTAAGGCAATTTTTGCACCTGCAATTGCTGTGTTACCCACAAATTCAACTTTTCCCCCGTGCTCCTCTGGAAACAGCCCTATCAAGATGGCATTTTCCAGGTTTATTCCGGATCCAAAGGCTCCAGCAACGAATACTTTTTCTACTTCCTTCGGCTTAATGCCCATTCTTTTCATTATAATGGATTGAGCTGCATATATCGCTGCCTTCGCCAGCTGTATCTCTCTCACATCCCTCTGAGTGATTGTGATGTCCTCTTTAATGCCTGCCTCATCCCTCCATGCAATGACAAACTCGACTTCTCCCCCCTCTTCTCTAATCCTTGGTTTCCCTAGCTCCTTTCTTATCCTCCCATTCTTGTCTATAAGTCCACATTTTAGAAGTCCGGCAACAACATCTATTATGGCAGATCCACAAAGGCCTACTGGTTTTGCATCTCCGATCGTCTTATACTTAACCTCGCATGTCTCACAGTCTATATCTACCTTTTCTATTGCCCCAGTTGAGGCCTTCATCCCGAACTTTATGTGACCTCCCTCAAACGCGGGTCCTGATGCAGCAGAGCATGCTATTATGCCTTTTCTGTTCCCTAAGAAGACCTCAGTGTTTGTACCTATATCTAAGAGGAGGGAAATTTCATCAGATTTGTGAAGACCTGTTGCTAGGAGATCAGCTGCTCCATCAGCTCCTACGAAGCCCCCGATTATAGGTAAGGTGAGGACATATCCGCTTTTTCTTATCCTCATTCCAATTTTCTCAGCTTTAACGCTCACGAAATCCCTAACAGCCGGTACATATGGAGAGAGGGCTAGATATCTCGTTTCTATTCCTAGGAAGAGGTGATGCATGGCTGTGTTCCCAACCACAATGGCCTCATATATTCTCTCCCTGTTTACACCGCCCTTATCTGAAATCTCCTCTATAGCTTTATTTATACCATCTATCAGAACTTTTTGGAGTAGAGAGCGGTTTTCAGGAGACTTCATAGCAAACGTGAGCCTAGTCATTATGTCCTCTCCAAACATAAGCTGAGGGTTTTCTATCGAGTTTATTCCGACGATTTCTCCGTCATTAACGTTTACAAGATATATGACAATCTTTGAAGTTCCTATGTCGATTGCTAAGCCATAGTTTTCTCTTTCAGTGTTCCCTCTCTCTATTCCTAAGATCTCACCCTCCCTTAAAACCAACGTTACATCCCATTCTGCTTTACGTAGGATGTCTGGAATATTAGCCAGCAGTTCGTGATCCATTTGTATTCTACCAGATCTCTCCCCTCTTGCGCTAAGGACCCTTAGAAGAGTATCAACAAGCCTCTCATGATCGGCTCTGACATCGTTAAGAGATGGCTTTGGGACTAAGAGATGAACTTTTTTAACCGCTGGCTCTAGAGGTACATTTCTCCCGAATCCGGCCTCAAGTATTTTTCTCTCCCCGACTTTGCTCTCAGTGGGAACGTATACGCTTCCTTCTTTAAGGATGCGGGCTTGACATGCGAGCCTTAAGCCCTTTTTAAGTTCCTCAGGAGTTAGAAATCTCTTCTCGACATCTGTGATTTCTGTAAAAGCTTTATAGTCCCTAACTAGGATCTTGCACTTTCCGCAAGTCCCAAGACCTCCACATTCAGACCTAATCCCTAAGCCAGCCTTAATAGCTGCTTCAAGTACGGTGGCTCCTTTTTCCACTAGGACATTCTTTCCATCAGGCTCAAATGTTATCCTTACCTTTTCAGAATTGCCCATTCCTAAGACCTCGATAACCCATAGTATTCGAGGGTAATGTCTTATCAGTGAGAGAAACCATAAATTTGTTCAATTCCCTTTCATGATTGGTTTTCTACCGTCCTTAACGGACTAAGCTTGAAAAACTTTGAAATTTTATAATCTTTCGGAACGAAAATGCCTCCTTGCTTTAGATTCGGAGGAAAGGTAGAGGAAGCTTTATTTTAAGCATAGAGTCAATAAATTTCCTCATGAAAAGTGTCAGCTAGAATTATGGAATCGCATCTAAATCACATCTAAGAAAATTCTTTGTACAAAGTCTTCATATTCTCATCTTTCTTTTTCTCTTTTGAGAGAAGGAATTAGAAAGATGAAGAGATGTTCGTTCTTCTTTCGTTTAATATAGTAACCAAAGATGTTAAATATGGAAATAAGCATTATCCTTGCAAAGATGTCAAAAAAGAAGTTAGCCAAGATCTTAAGAATAGTTTCTCTTGCTCTGGTCGTAATCGCAATGGCTATCTTTGCAGCTTCCATGTATACCGTTACAAAAACGCTGAGATCTTCTCTCTTTGTCGAAGGGGTTGAGGAGCCAATCCAGATAGATGTATTAGGCGATCCAATTAAGGGGACTCTGGAGGGAGTAGCAAGCTTAAGAGTTGTTGGAGAGGGGTTAATGAGTACTAACGTTTCAGCAACGGTAGAAATATTGGATATTCAGGGAAATGTCCTATTTTCCGTTTCAAACTCTACCATGATCTCCCCTGGTGAGGTTAAGTACTTGACAATGAGGTTTTCCTTGTCTGGAATCGACATCAGAACTTTGAATGCTTCGCTAAGGCTCAGATTTAGGGCTTTCTTCAACCTAATTGGGGTTGAATTCAGTACAGGATTTACTGGTAGAGGTGATTAGATGAGCAGGAAAACGAAGGCAGCAATATCGGCCGTCCTTTACATTTTGATGTTTGTTGTACTGCCAAACATAGCTCTAGAAAGAGCACCCGCTGAACTCCTAAGGGACGCATCAATGATGCTAGGGGTGGATCTGAGGAATTTCGTGATAACGTTTTCAATATTAGGCATAGTCCTTGCGGGATTAAACATCGTTAGTGGGATCGTAAAGGAAAATTCTTATATCTATCTGATTTCTGGCATCATCACACCTTTGGTCTGGTATTACCTGTCCATTTACGGACTTAGCTTTGGCAAGCCGGGGAACTTTGGTAGTACCCTCTTATCGATGACAAGCAAAGAGGGCACGATGAGCGCGTTGATAGAAATTAGGATAATCCTAGTGATCTTAGGATTTGCAGTTGCCCTTGAGATAATTTCCAGCCTCATAGAATTCATAGCAGCGAGAGAAGAGTATGAAGAATCGGCCTTGAAACAAGATCTAGGTTAAAGGTAGTCTACAGCCGTGCATGATTAAAATCTATGGTCCTATAGAGTTTATTGACATGAGGACGTCTGGCAAGATCGTTGTATATGGAGAGGGGAAATTGAGAGCTAAAAGGGGAGAACAAAACATATACTTAAAGTGGCTTCGCAGGATTGAGGGAGATGTAAATCCAGGGGACCTTGTTGAGATAGTGGATGATAGAGGTGAGTTCCTAGGAACTGGCTTCTATGAGGGTATTGGAGCAATGGCAGCTAGGATACTTACTACTGATCCTGAGGAGGAAGTTGACCTTGATTTTTTTAAGAACAGGCTTTTAAGGGCTTTGGAGTTTCGTAGAAGGCTAAAACTTGAAAACTGCTATAGATTATGCCACAGCGAAGCTGACATGCTTCCAGGGCTTATAATAGATGTTTACTCAAACATAGCTGTCCTATCCTCCACTTCAATAGGAATGGACAGGTTACTCAATGAGATAGGAGCTATTTTGATGGAAATTTTGGAGATAGATGCTGTTTACGTGAGAAACGATGGAAGAACGCGGAAAGAGCTTAATCTTCCTGTTTGGAGGGGAAAATTATTGGGTGACGCGCCTCAGACAACTGTAATAGAAGAAGGAGAGGCTAAATTCGAAGTTAATGTTCTAAGAGGACAAAAGACAGGTTTCTTCTTAGATCAAAGGGAGAATAGGCTTCTGGTTAATCAAATAACTCCTAGAGGGGCAAGAGTCCTAGACCTTTTCTCTTACACTGGTGGATTTGGAATTCAAGCTGCTTTAGGAGGAGCTGAGCAAGTAACTATGGTGGATGAGTCGGAGTACGCTTGTGAGGAGGCCAAGAGGAACGCTGAGATGAACGGTGTCTTAGCAAAGGTAAGCATTGTTCAATCATCTGTCAAGGACTGGACCGAAGCTGCAAAGAGGAGGGAGAAAAGGTTTGATCTAGTCATCGCGGATCCTCCAGCCCTTATTCCAAGCAGGGATATGATCAAAGTAGGTACAAAGACGTACTTTGCAGTTAACACCGCTGCAATCCAATTAGTTGAGAGGGATGGTTTGTTGATGACTTTTAGCTGCAGTCACTTCATGAGCATAACAAAGTTCAGAAAGCTCATTATTGAGGCGGCCCAGAAGGCAGGAAGGATGGTACAATTCCTGGGCGGTGTTAGAGGCCAGGCTAAAGATCATCCAATTGATCCTCTTCACCCTTGGACTGCTTACCTTAAGGGGTACCTGCTTAGGGTTTGGTAACGGCGGTAGCATTTGAGTATAGATACTTAAATATGCATGAAGGATTTCAAACATGGCTGGATTATTGAAGCCCATATCTAACAGAGGAGAGTTTCGATAAACCGTCCATGCTCCTTATGTTTCAGCAGTCTTCATGTGGCCTTTAATTTAAGAGAAAGGAAGGGGAGGGATGTGAGAATTGGCAAGAGTGGTCGAAGAAGCCATTGAACTCGCTGATGAGGCCGGAAAGAGGGCTCCAAAGCTATTTGGGGTTCCTTCAGGGGTAGAAGGACTTGATAAACTCTTTTACAGGGTCGAAATTACTGATGAAGGTATCAGGAAAGTGCCATTAGGAGGCTACCCATACAGAGCGGTGATTAACATAACGGGAGTCCCTGATACCGGAAAAGTCTTATGGCAGAACAATTTGCTGTAAAACAAGCTTCTCTTGGATATGCAACCTGCTTCATAACGGTTGAAAGTCCCTCATCTTTTGTGGCAAGGGACTTAATGCAAAGATCACTGGCTATGGGCATCGATTGGGAATCGATAAAGCAGAAAATAGTGATCATAGACGCTTCCAGTCACAAAGAGTTGAGGGAAGATATTCCATCTTTACTGAACACTTTAGCATACGCCATAAAGGAGTATGAGGAAAAGAGCGTTACAATAGACTCTATTACAGGCCTCTTTGAGGCAAAAGAAGTCTTAGCTAGGTCAATAGTGAGAGAAATCTTCAATTTCATGAAGAAAAGGGGTCAAACTGCTGTTCTGATATCCCAAAAGAGAAGCGGGCATAGGGAAGAGACTGCGGAGGCAGCTGGAGGATATGCCGTCAGTCACATAGTGGATGGGACCATAGTGCTATGTAAGATCCTTGTGAAAAGCAAGTGGGAGGAAACCTTTACAAGAAACCGATAGGAACAGTGATCAGGACAATAAGAATAGATGGTTGCAGGATGGTTGGACATGATACGTCCACCCACCTGCTATACATTACAGAAAAAGGTCTTGTGAAGATAGGCCCAAAGTTGGAGGAGCTAAGGGGGTGATCGCGTGGGAATCATGGTAAGCCCGGCGAAGAGGGACGTTGATAAAGAAGTACTGAGAATCTTCATGAAGAGCATCGAACTGCTAGGAGGTCCCAGGAAGCTCATCGAGTACAGGAATCTCACCTGGCTTCCAAGCCTGATGGAGGCTTGTTATGCCATAGCTCTGAAGAACAGGTTTAAGACAGAAGAGGAAATCGCAAGGGAACTCGGAATAACGAAGCAAACAGTCAGGAGGATACTTGAGTCGGATCCATCGGTGGTTATGAAGAAACTGACAGGTGAATATATTGGAAGGTTTGACGAGCATGTGGCCGGTGGAATAGCAAAACTCGCATGGAGGGAGATAAAAAGAGGAAGAGAGGATGTTGAGTTGATGATAGATGCATCAAGACAGGTCCTAGAGGGGCTTGGTGGTCCAGTATGGGCTATCCTCACTTTGATTAGGATAAAGGGCCTTGATTTCCCGATAGAAGAACCAAAGGTCCTTCAGGAGAGGCTAAAGGGGATAAAGGCCTTTGGTGTCGATCTAGAGGAAGCAGCAAAGGCCATAAGTTACCCTATAAGAAATCCAGCTGAGCTTCTTAACAAGCTCTCGAAGGAGATAAAGAGGCATGTAAGGGAGTGATACTTATCAATAAGCCATCATCCCTCGACTATCTTAGCTATTTCATTATAATCTTGCTCTGTTATCTTCTCAGTATTTAGTTTCATGTAAAAGTAATCAACCCCTCTCTGCATTCTAGCTGGCATTTTCAATATCTGCCACATCTTTTCCTTTATCAAAACCGACTTCTTTAGCATTTCTCTCTTAAGCTTGGACTCCACCTCAAAAACTCTCCTGCGATAATACCCTAATATAACTCCGTCTATGAATGCCTCTGTCAACTCAGCCTTTGGCGTTTCTAGGCCCATCTCACCAAGGCTTGTCAGTGCTCCATAAGATGATGAGAGAAGTAGCTCATAAAGCTCGAACATTGGGAGTTCCTCTCTTGCAAACCTCGACCTAGCTATAGCCTCAGCGTGAGGTAAGGGATTCATTACATGGCATAGGCAGAAGACCTCCATTCTCTTTATGTCCTTATCCTTAGTTTTACCAGCCATGTGATAATCTGTCATCCAAGTGCCTCCCTCTCCAACTAAGTGATTTGCCACATGAGAATTAGTCATGAAGCCTGGTCCTCGCTGAATAGTTCCGTGCATTATGTCGTTATCGTGGTGCAGCCTCAGGTTGTATCCACACGAGGATCCTAACCACCTAAGGTAATCCTTACAATCTTCCTCTCCCAAGATCTTCTCAATTCCCGGAAGACTAAATGCATAGAGAATTTCATCCACCCTTATGTCTGTTGGTTCCAGGCAGAACACACAAGCAGCTTCAGTTTTTCTTGAGCCTTTGAGAAACTTGTTCATTAGATCCTCAAAACTCGTCCTGTTTAGATAGGAGAAGAGATCTCGTCTATTTTTCACTTCTATAACAAAGACGTTCTTGTAAATCCCTAAACCAATGGGTTCTGTTGCATGAAGATCGAGTTCTTTTGCCTTATTCATCCATTTTATCTCATTATCGGCCTCTTCGGGTGTCGAGAATCCCCATATAAGCTTTCCCGATCCTATACTTGCGTTAGTTAGGAAGTAGGTAAAGAGCTTCCTATCCCTTTGGATCGGACGGGACTTGCCAAAGGGAATGCCGATTGCTTTAGCCTTAAACCACATCCGATTTAATGGAAATGTGATGGACCTGTTCCCGCTTATGTAAGCTAACAGGGGATTAATCCTTCTATCAAGCGGATTGCAAAGCGCTGGTAATGTGTCTTTGTTGAAAGGATATTTCGATGGATCAAGGAGCTTTGTCTCTCCTTCTATAAGGAAATACTCTGTCTTAGATCCCCTTAGTTTTTGGATAAGTCCTTCTATTGCAAGGTCCTTCATAGGGATACCTCGTGGACAACATTAAGACCCATTTTACGTCTAAGTTAGCTCTAGGTCTTTTTAACCGATATCGGAATCTCGGTTGTCTCCTTGGCAGTCTTAAAGACCATGCATGTTAGGGTTTTCTCGATACCCTGCACTTTCCTAAGCTTGTTCACTACGAATTCTCCTACCTCATGGACATCACGCGCTTTAACCTTTATCAGAAGGTCCCAATCACCTGAAATTATGTGAACTTCCTGAACTTCATGAAACAGAGCTATTTTCTTTGCTATTTCTACCTGCGAAAGTGGTTTTTCTACCCCCGGAACTCTATATGCTACTGATGCTAGCACAAATGCCGTTGTCCCAATCCCTAACTTTTCGGCATTAAGTATCGCCCTATATCCTAATATTATATTAGATTGCTCTAATCTCCTTATTTTAGCATAAACTGTGCTTATAGGACTTCCAATCTTCTTTGCAATCTCTTTTGCTGCTATACGGCAGTTTTCCTGAAGCATTTTGAGCATCTTAAGGTCCTTAGAATCTAGCTTCATACTAGAAATATTACAATGAATGCATGCATATAATTTTTGAATTCTAGAAAAATTAACTAATTTATGTAAATTTACAATCAAGGATCTAACTGGAAGATCAGATATGAAAATATCCAAGCGAGACAGAATTGAGTAAGAGAAAGTCACTAATGTCCCCTTAAATGCCTTGAAAGGAATTCATTGCCCAAGGTTGAAGCATCAAAAGCTGGGCTGAGCATTTTACAAAGACTCTACTTTCCCCTATTTTATAACTTAGGCTAGCATAGCTTTATGATCTAGATTGGTTACGATAGAGGAACTCCTAGCAAAGCCTTTGAAACCGGGAGAGATCGTAGAAATAGTAGGAAAGGTATCTGAACTGCTTCCAGTGTTCACTCTTGGAACTAAGAGATATGAGAGGATGGTTGTTTCAGATGATACTGGTAAAATCATCGTATCCTTTCCGTCTTCACCTAAGTACTTCCTCCCAGGGGATGCAGTCAAGCTGAGGGGGAGAATGAGACAATGTCCGTACATGCCCATGGAGAAATGCATCGAAACGAACGCAGAGGACATTGAGATACTTGAGCCCAAATGGATAAGACCACAGGATAGAAAAGAGCTTGATGAGCTGGGGGCTTTTACTTTGTTCGCCTTCCTAGCAGTAACAACTCTAGATGAGAAGAAGATGGAACCCATCCTTAAGACCAGGCTTGAACCCATGAGGATATATGAGGAAGCAAGGAAGAGGATTGAGTTAGGCAAGGATTTGAGTGATCTTATCGAGCTTCTAGAGGCTATGACGCTCTATAGTGTGTTTTTCAGATCGTTAAGTGCAGCAGAGGTGACGCAGAACTCCCTTATCATGATAAAAGGACTTAAAATAGGAGAAAAGTCAATTGCAAGAATTAAACTAATGGAGAAGTTTCTAAGGGCATTGGTCGATGTTGAGGGCTTTAGACCCTACATATCAGGACCAAAAGCGGGTCTTATAGAGACATATCCCTTAGGGAAGGAAGAAGAGTTAGAGAAGTACGGAGAACTAAGTAAGCCAGCAGTTGAAGTAGTTAAAAGCCTTAAAGGGGAAGGAGATGTTAGACTCATGATAGTTCAATTAAAGGGCTTCCTGGAAGGAATAGAAAAGGTTAGAAAGATCGTCGAAATAGCTGCAGGTGCTGGAGGTGCTTCTCTATTGACTTCAACCATAGATACAACCCTAGAAAACTTCCAAGAGGTAATGGAGGGGTTAGAGAGAATATCGAATAGGAAGGTGAAAACTCTTCTTTACATAGAAGGGCTTGAGATCCTAGCTCCTAGCAACCTTTTCATTTCAACCTTTGTTAAGGATCCAGATATTGCCTTAAAAGTTAGGAAGAAGAGTCTTAACCTGCTATTCAAAACCCTTAAGAACCCTTCCATCCTTATAATTGCTGTAACGCCTTCCATAGCTCTAGTAGCCAAGGAGGCAGTTGAAAAAGCGGATAAAATAGTAGGAAAAGCAAAGAAGATTAAGAAGGGTGAGGAGTTCATTCCATATACAGTATAGCCGGTAGAAGGGAGAAAAGATGAGGGATGAGAGCGATCTTGAGTATTGGACTTGGGAACGTTGCTGTACAAAAATCAGGGAGCTTAGAGGTCGGCTTGGATTTAAGGACTCCGATACGTTAAATTTCCTAAAGCTAAATCTCTCCTTGGAAGATGGATCCATATCAGATGAACTTATCACCGGGAGAGAATTGCACCCTTATGAGGTTAAGGAGATTTATTGTATTCTGTACGGTTATGCCTCTTCAAATCCTGTTCAGGAAACCTCAAAACTCATTTCCTTTAGAAAAATACCTGGAGGATGGCTTTATTACAAGCCTTTCACCTACAGAGCTCTCAAATCTATAGAAAAGGCATTTGGTTCAAATCCAGAGATGCTTGTCAGAGCCGGAGAACTCTTGGGCGGAACTAGAGCTAAAATTGGAGATTCTTCTGTGAAACTTTACTCACTTCCTCTAATTCCTATTACGATAGTTATTTGGGCTGAGACGGATGAGTTTCCGGCATCGGCAAACATGTTTTATGATTCCTCCATTACCAACTACCTTTCAACTGAACAAATTGTTATGCTAAGTGAATTGACAGCTTCTAGACTTAAACTTGCCCTAGAAGCTAAAAAGGTAATGCTTAGACGCTAGTCCCTTATTATTGTGGTATTTCTCTTTGGACCTACACCAATCATCTTAATCGGAACCGACAGCTGATCCTCAATGAACTCAATATACCTCTTAGTTTGTTTTGGCAAGGCCTCATATCCCTGTCTTGCTATTCTCTCCCAAGATCCGGGTCCCATCTTATCCCAGCCTTTAAGTTCCTCGTAGATTGGTTTGCATTTCTCGAGTTCCTCTATGAAGGGAGTCAATACTTCTCTCTCCTCTCCATCAACCTCGTAAGCTACACACACTTTTATTGGATCGATCCCCTCTAGAACATCTAGTTTTCTTAAGGCTATCTCAGATATGTCGTTTAGGATAATTGAGTACCTTAGCATCGGCAGATCAAGCCAGCCACACCTTCTAGGTCTTCCCGTGACAGTTCCATATTCTCCTCCTCTCTCCCTTATCCTATCCCCGAGCTCATCAAAGAGCTCCGTCACAAAAGGGCCTGTTCCAACCCTTGTTGTGTAAGCTTTTGAGACTCCAATCACCTTGTTTATTTTAGTCGGTCCAACCCCAACTCCAACACATGCCCCCCCAGCAATCGGATTTGAGGATGTGACATATGGGTACGTCCCGTGATCAACATCCAGAAGGGTTCCCTGAGCTCCCTCAAAAAGGACCGTTTTACCCTCATCTAAAGCCTCATTAACTAGAACAGATGCGTTTCCTGCATAAGGTCTTAGAATCTCTCCGTACTTAGAGTATTCCTCGTAAAGTGTCCTGACATATTTAGGCAATTCATCCTCCCCATTAATTATGCTAAATGCAAGAAGTTCATGCAGCTTCGTCCTAAGAACTTCGTTAAGCTTCTCCTCAAAATTCCTGCTTATGAGATCATTGATCCTTATTGCCTCTGTTCTCCTCATCTTGTCACTATAAGTTGGTCCTATTCCCCCCCTAGTTGTCCCTAAGGGAGATGCAACCTTTCCTGCGTCTATGATCTTATGGTAGGGCATTACAACATGAGCCTTCCTACTAACAAGAAGGTCTGGCTCAAAGCCAGCTCTCCTTACCATCTCTATCTCATCTATTAGAACCTTTGGATCTATTACTACGCCATTTCCGATCACTAATTTCTTCTCTCTTAGCGCTCCAGAGGGCATAAGGCGAAATTTCAGCTTAAGGTTACCAACTACAACAGTATGCCCAGCGTTTGCTCCCCCATTAAACCTTACAACGATATCTGCATCCTTTGCCAAATAGTCAACGACCGCTCCTTTGCTCTCATCTCCGAATTGCATTCCCACGACAACGATACCCGGCACCTATATGTCCCTCCATTACTTGTTCTCCTCAAATAATAATGTTGCTTTTCTAAGCTGCTAACAGTTTGAATGAAATGATTAAAAAGAGGTCTTCAACCACCAAAGTGACCTAATATGAGCTATACAGATTTTGTCGATAAGAATTACAAACCCAGTAAGGACGAATTAGTTGCCCTCTTTTACGTTGAACCTGTTGAAGGGATATCACTTGAGGAAGCTGCTGGAAGAGTGGCTTCGGAGAGTTCTAATGGTACATGGACAGAAGTTGTAACGATGAGCGACAGGATTAGGAAATTAAGTGCAAAAGCGTACGAGTTTAACGGTTTTTGGGTCAAGATAGCTTATCCTCTGGACCTATTTGAGCTTGGGAGCATGCCCCAAGTCTGGAGTTCCATAGCTGGAAACGTGTTTGGTATGAAAGCTCTCAAGAACTTAAGGCTTGAGGACGTTTACTGGCCCCCTGAAATGGTTAAATCCTTTCCAGGTCCTGGAAAAGGGATTAAGGGGATAAGAGAGACTTTAAAGGTCGAGAAAAGGCCGATACTGGCTACCGTCCCTAAGCCTAAGGTAGGAATGACGACAGAAGAACATGTAAGAGTTGCCTACGAGATTTGGGTTGGCGGAGTGGACTTATTAAAGGATGATGAGAACCTGACTAGCCAGAACTTTAACAAATTCGAGGAAAGGGTTAGAGAATCGCTGAAAATGAGAGATAAAGCAGAAAAGGAGACAGGAGAGAGAAAATCATACTTAGTCAACGTGACTGCTCCTTTCTATGATATGAAGGAAAGGGCTGAAATAGTTGCGGATCTTGGAGGGGAGTTCATAATGATAGACATTCTAACCGCTGGATGGTCTGCACTACAGGCTATGAGAGAAGTCGCCAAGGATTTAGGTCTAGCGATACATGCTCACAGGGCATTTCATGCAGCTTTCACAAAGAACAGGAAGCATGGGGTGTCGATGAAGGTGGTTGCTGAGTCGGCAAGGCTCGTTGGGGTTGACACAATACATGCAGGAACGGTTGTAGGTAAGCTTGTTTCACCCCTTGAAGAAGTTACTGCACTTGCTGACGTTCTAAGGAAGGAAAAAGTTGAGGAAGATTGGGAAAGGAAGATTCTTCCAAAGGATTGGTTGGGATTAAAGCCTGTTCTCCCTGTTAGCTCTGGTGGACTGCATCCAGGCCTTGTTCCAGATATCTTAAAGATACTTGGGACAGAAATAATGATACAGGCTGGAGGCGGAGTCCTCGGGCATCCAAAAGGACCAAGAGAGGGAGCAGCCGCAATGAGACAAGCGCTGTATGCAGCAATGGAGGGCATCCCTTTGGACGAATACGCCAGGGATCACAAGGAATTGAGAGCTGCACTCGAACACTGGGGTTATGTTAAGCCAGTGTAAGCTATAGGCAGAAATACGCTCCTAGAGTTGAGTAATAGGTAAGTTAAAATTAGCTCTTCCCCTAAAAGCGATAGAACTAAGCTCTCAACACGACGCAAAGGTAAAAATCTCTGGAATCCTAACAATCTTCGGTTTTTCATCATATGAGGCTATGGGTGACAGAGGTTACCCAGAAGGGTTATAAGCTCCTAAGAGAACTTTTAATTTTTGAAATATACGACCTAAGAGCTCACATTTGTGAGGAATAGTGCTTTCATCCATGTATGGGATAAACTAGTTTTTAGAATTCGATCAGATCGCGCAATAGATTATATAAGGTGAGCTCTTGCTCCAAGATAAAAACGAACAAAAGGAGAGAAGAGTTACTAAGCCTGAATATGCCTTCTATGTAGCTGAAGCCCTTACTGCAGCTTCACCAGCCATGGTATCATCTGTCTACGTAATTTTCCTCTTGAGCAGAGGGCTTAACTTCAAGCAGGTTGCCATCGTAGACGGCTTCTATATGGCTGTTTCAGCGCTGGTAGACTCTCCTACAGGTGGGATGGCTGATAAATATGGCAGAGGTCTTATGGCAGGAATTGGAAACTTATTCATGGCGCTTGGACTTCTATCATATGGAATGGCCAGGAGTTTCTTCCAGTTTCTCTTTTCTGAGGGACTGGCTGCAGTAGGATTTGCATTTTACAGCGGAGCCCTAGAGGCATGGCTCGTTGATTCGCTTAAGAAGTCAAAGAGGGAACACGATATCCCAAAAGTGTTTGGCACAACTGGTTTCCTATCTTACATTGTCATGGCACTTTCAGGGTTCTTAGGTGGAGCTATTGCTGAATTTGGGCAAGAAAAGGCCTTTATAGCCGGATCAATTGTTTCATTTGCAGGTACACTCTTCATCTCGCTTGTGATTGGAGTTGGTCAGGCCGATTCTTACACCACTAGAAGGAGAGCATACTTCTCCTACCTAAAAAGAGGTCTTAGAATTACATTTGAAAATGCTATCATAAGAGGATTGCTGGTAGTCCTTGCATTCACTGTACTTGCAATTCCTAGCTTTACACTGACGTGGGCTCCAAGATTAAGGGAACTTGGTGGAAGTATGTGGTTATTAGGGGCAACCAGCTCAATTCTTTTTGCATCAGCAGGTTTTGCTCAGTACATGGGAGGTAGGTTAGCTAGAAGGCTAGGGATTAAGAGGACTTCTCTCGCAGGAATTCTTCTCATCTCATCTTCCTTCATTCTAATGGCCTTCTCGCCATCTCCTGGCCTCTTCATAACATCAGCTTTACTTTTTGAGCTGGGATATGGTTTAAGGATACCCTCCATAAGATCTTGGTTCAATAGAGCAGTTCCTAGCGAAGAAAGGGCAACTATTCTAAGCCTAAGATCAACTCTTTTGAGGCCTTTAAGTCTCTTGGGGATGGCAATCATGGGGATAATTGCTGATAGCTATGGCATACCAGCTACCCATCTCTGGGGACTTCTCATATCTCTGCCTGCCTGTCTTGTAATACTCATTGTACCTGAAACCATCCCCTCTGAAAATAATTCAAGGTTCCTTGGCAAAAGGCATAAAAAAGATAAGGTGGTAAGAAGATCCTCCAAAATAATGCAGTCTCTCTGCAAGAACGTCGCTCATATTGGTTCTTTTATGTCTCTTTCAAAAAATAGTTGAACTCCAAGGAAATCTACCTACTGATAAGCTTAATCTATTGAGAACCTCCATTTAGGGTATAGATTATCCAATTGAATTCTGCATTTTATCTGAAATTTCGTGCTTCATTAGATATGTTTTAGTACTACCCATGCTGCGTCAGCAATGAAAGGCAGGGTAGTGTACTTTGGCATTAGGTGTCCAAATTGCTCTACATCGTACTAACTACGGGAAAATGCAATCTAAAATGTAGATACTGCGGAGGAAGTTTTCCAAGAGATATGGTCCCCTGGGAGGTCCAATACTCAATTGACGACTTAATTAAGTTCTTATCTCGGGACAAAGATGCGATAGTGGCCTTTTATGGAGGAGAACCTTTACTTAATCCAGGTTTTATAGAGGAAATAATGAAGAGAGTACCTGCTAGACGCTTTTTAATCCAAACAAACGGCATTTTGATCGAAAATCTTAAACCAGAACTTTGGAGGAAAATGGATACCGTCTTACTCTCGATAGATGGAAGAAAAGAGGTAACTGACTTCTATAGAGGGAAAGGGGTGTATGACAAGGTGCTAAAGGCTGCAGCTAGGCTTAGGGCCTTCGGGTTTAATGGAGATCTCATTGCTAGGATGGTAGTTTCTGAAAGGAGCAACATATACTTAGATGTAATCCATCTCTTGGGTCTAGGGATATTTGATCATGTTCACTGGCAACTTGACGTTATTTGGAGCGACTCTTGGAGAAATTTTGATTCTTGGGCAAAAGAATCATATTTGCCGGGAATTTCGAGGCTTATTGCCCTCTGGTTGAATGAGCTGAAAAAAGGTAGAGTGCCGGGAATAGTACCGTTTCAGGGAGTTATGAAGGCAATGTTTCAAGGACGGATAAGTTCACCTCCCTGTGGTTCTGGAAGAGATGCCTTTGCCATATCGACAGATGGTAGGATATTAGCATGTCCTATAGCTGTAGATGTTAAATGGGCTAACCTTGGTGATATATGGCATGAAAGGCCTGAAGACCTGAGAGATTCTATTCTAATAGGAGAACCCTGCGTATCGTGCAGCTTTTTCCAATATTGTGGAGGAAGATGTCTTTATGCATACAAAGAAAGGTTATGGGGGGAGGAAGGTTTCAGAAAAGTGTGCGACCTCACGAAACACATGATCTCGGAACTCCTTAGGATAAGATATGATGTTAGATTGCTCATAAGAGAGGGGATTGTTAAACTCAAGCAGATCCTTTATCCCGAGTATAATAACACAACTGAGATAATTCCGTAGTTTGGTTTTAGCTCTTAATTTGAGTCGAAAGCTGTTCCTATTGGACTAAGGAGATCAATCCATGTACCTTCCACCATTTATGTTGATAACTTCCCCAATTATATGGTCGTTTTCGGCTAGGAATATGATTGTATGAGCAATCTCTTCAGGTTTAGTTATTCTACCTTGTGGCGAAAGCTCTGCTGCCTTAATCTTAAACTCAGGAGTCAGAAAGTCGGTATCAACAGGTCCTGGTGCAACTGCATTGACTGTTATACCATAGGGAGCAAGCTCTTTGGCAAGTGCTCTTGTGAAACCTATTATTCCAGCTTTAGATGCAGCGTAGGCTACACCAACCATCCCTCCACTCTTACCAGCTATTGATGCCACACCAATTATCCTACCAAGCCTTCTCTCAATCATTCCTGGTACAACAAGCCTTGTGACATTGAAAACTCCCTTTAAGTTGAAGGATAGCATCCTATTCCACTCCTCCTCTGTTATCTCAGTTATCTTAAAGTGCTATGGAAAAACTCCAGCGTTATTCACAAGTATATCTATCCTCCCAAGATCCTTGATTACTTGCCTTACCATTTCTTCGCAGTCTTGAAAGTTAGAGACATCAGCTTTAGCAGCTATTGCCCTCCTTCCAATATCCCCTATCTCTTCCACGACCTCTTTAGCTTTGTTAACAGAGTGAAGGTAGTTCATGGCCACATCACAGCCCTTCTTTGCAAAGGCTATGGTTGTGGCATCTCCTACACCTCTGCTTCCTCCGGTTACTAGAACTTTCAACCCTTCCAACTCCATTCCTAATCCTCCATAGAAGATGCTCTCAAAGAAAAAAGTAATCTAGACACGGTCTAGTTGACAGACCTATCCTAGGGAAGTGGAAAAGTCTTTATCTGACCGTTACTCAAGATCGGGGAAATGCTAGTAGACTACCACATTCACACATATCTCTGCGGCCATGCTACGGGAGAGCCTTTAGATTATGTTAAAGAGGCAGAAAGGAAAGGAATTTCCGAAATAGGGTTTTCAGACCATATAATGGTGGATAAGTGGAGGCCAGAATACGCAATGAGGTTAACTCAGATTGAGGACTATGTTAGGTTGGTTGAAAAGGTTGAGGAAGAGTCAAGCATCCCTGTTAGAATTGGTGCAGAGGTTGACTATTTCCTTGAGAAGGAAGAGGAGATAGAGAGAATACTAGAGGAATTTTCTTTTGATTATATCATAGGCTCAGTCCACTTCTTAGATGATTGGATGATAAACGATCCTCGCTATGCAGACGAATACAAGAGGAGAGACATAAACGAGGTTTACATGCAGTATTTCTCTCTAATAGAAAAAATGGCTTCATCAAGACTTTTTGACATAGTTGGCCACTTAGATCTGGTAAAGAAGTTTGGGTTTAGACCTACAGTTGACATGACTCCTAAAATAACTGCTGTGCTTGAAAGAATCAAAATAAACGGTCTTTGTGTAGAAATAAATACTTCAGGCTTAGAAAAGCCTGCTAGAGAGGTTTATCCAGGGGAGAGCATTCTAAGGATGTGTAAACAGTTAGAAATTCCAGTTACACTTGGATCAGATTCTCACAAACCTTGGGAAGTTGGAAGACACTTTGATAAAGCCCTAGATTTAATGAAAAGAACGGGCTATAAGGAGATTGCTACTTTTACAAAAAGAAATCTAAAATTGAGAGAGCTATAAGTTAGGAATTAGGGGAAATTGATGATCTAGCAAGTTCTAAGAGAGTCAAAAATGCTTCTTGAACTTTCTTGCCTTTTATTGCAATAGTTTCGAAGACCGGTGCATTAGTCTCCAATTTCATAACAACCTCTTTTCCCCTAAGAGCTCATTTAAGATCTTGCTTACTTGTCAGAATAATCATTGGCGTACCTTCATCGAAGTACATCCCTACTTCTCTGAATATTTTAAGTGCCTTTTCATCGAAGTTTGCACTATCCACAACATAAGCAACTGCAGAGCAGCCTCTTACGAGAGACTCCCTTACAGGAGCAAATCTTTCTTGACCAGGAG
>Ga0190286_1000142_pt1 | contig 36282 bp, 35 predicted proteins | sample 48691834_MG_FD_183241 | JGI IMG/M metagenome (GOLD analysis project Ga0190286, IMG submission 183241) | Hydrothermal vent microbial mat bacterial communities from Southern Trench, Guaymas Basin, Mexico - 4869-18-3-4_MG | ecosystem: Environmental > Aquatic > Marine > Hydrothermal vents >... | reverse complement strand
ACGATGAGAAGCCTGGACGAATTTCCCCGCGCCCGCCTGGCCCACCTGCCCTCGGCGCTGGAGGAGATGCCCAACCTCTCCCGGCTCCTGGGCGGGCCGGACCTGTGGGTCAAGCGGGACGACCAGATCGGCCTGGGCATCGGAGGGAACAAGACGCGCAAGCTGGAGTTCCTGATGGGCGAGGCGCTGGCAAAGGGGGCCAGAAAGGTGGCCACCTTCGGCGGCCTGCAGTCCAATCACGCCCGCCAGACGGCCTCGGCGGCACGGAAGCTGGGGCTGGAGCCCATCCTCTTCCTCCTGGGCGAAAGGCCCCAGGAGTATAGGGGCAACCTCCTCCTCGACCGGCTCTACGGGGCCGAGCTCAGGTTTCTTGACCTGGGGGAGGCGAGCGGGCGGCTGACCATCGAGACGGCGGAGAAGCTGATGGGGGCGGCGGCCCGGCTCTCCCTGGGCCTGGGTTGGAGGGAAACTTACATCATCCCAGTCGGCGGCCACACGCCCATCGGCAGCCTGGGCTATGTGAACGCCGCCTTCGAGCTGGCGGAGCAGGCTGAGGAGAGGGGCCTAAAGGTGGACTACGTGGTCGCCGCGGCGGGCACCGGCGGCACCATGGCCGGCCTCCTGGCCGGCTTCAAGCTGCTGGGGGCGAAGACCAGGGTCATCGGTATAGACGTGGGCCGGCTGTGGAGGGGCTTCAAGGGCTCCGTCGCCCGCATGGCGGAGCGGGTGGCCCAGCTCCTGGGCGAGAAGGTGTCCTTCGGAGAGGACGATGTGCTCCTCTATGAGGACTACGTGGGCCAGGCCTACGCCCACCCCACCCCCGAGTGCCTGGAGGCCATCCGGCTGTTGGCCCGACAGGAGGGGCTCGTCCTCGACCCCGTCTACACGGGCAAGGCCATGGCTGGGCTGATCGACCTGGTCCGCAGGGGCGTCCTGAAAGAGGGCCAGACGGTGGTCTTCTTCCACACGGGGGGAAGCCCCGCCATCTTCGCCCTCGAGGAACTTTTTGAATAGGACGCGGACCAACGCGGATAGCCGCCGATAGGCAGTCCCATGGAGTGCGACGACTCCTGTCATCGCAATGCGAAATCGGGAGATTTCGTATTCCAGAGATTATTAGCCGAAAGGAGATAAACAATGAAGACCGAAAGCTTCAGAGGCAGGGATTTCCTCACCTTGTTAGACTACAGCCGTGAGGAGGTGGAGACCATCCTGGAGGTGGCTTTGGACCTCAAGCGGAGGTTCGCCACGGGCGAGCCGCATGACCACCTCCTGCGGGCCAAGACCTTGTTCATGATCTTTTATAACATGAGCCTGCGCACCCGCAATTCGTTCGAGGCGGGGATGACCCAACTTGGCGGCCATGCCCACTTCCTTGAACCGGGAAAGATCTATACCCCTGCCCTGCCAGGCAGAGAGGTGGCTTACACCACTGAGCGGGTATCCGATGTAGCCAGGGTGCTGTCACGCATGGGGGATGCCATTGCCATCCGCTGCTACGGAGATCCCGTGGACTGGGAATACGGGGCCGCCCACGAGATGATGAGGGAATTCGCCAGGTGGGCGGACATCCCCGTCATCAACATGGAGTGCGACAAATACCACCCCTGCCAGGCTTTAGCTGATGTCCTCACGGTCTATGAGAAGTTTGGCACCTTCGAAGGGATCAAATTCGTGATGAGCTGGGCCTACTCCCCAAGCATCGAGAAGCCAAGGGCCGTCCCCCAATCGGCCATCATTGCTGCCACCATGATGGGGATGGACGTGGTGCTGGCCCATCCTGAGGGGATGGAGCTGGACGAGGAGGTGCTCGATGCTTGTCGGGACTACGCCGAACGCTACGGAGGCTCGTTCGAAATCAGCTACGACATGCGCGAGGCCTTCGAGGGCGCCCATGTGGTCTATCCTAAATCGTGGACCGCTGTGCCAACCTTCAAACCTCCGGTAGGAGAGGATGATAAGGAGAAAGCCAGGGAGCTATTCGAGGCCAATAGGGATTGGATCTGTGATGCAGAGAAGCTGGCATTGGCCGATCCGGAGGCCATCTACATGCATTGCCTTCCCGCTGATAGAGGCTTCGAGGTCACCGATGAGGTCATAGACGGACCGCAGTCGGTGGTCTTCGACGAGGCTGAGAACAGGCTCCACGTTCAGAAGGCGGTGATGGTGCTCACGATGCGGTAGATTCATGAGCTCGTAGATTGGTAGGCGCAAATGGCAAAGCAAGAGCGGGGCTTTGAGGAGTTGGATTGCTATAAGCTGGCTTTACAGCTCTTGCGTGAGGCCTGCGAATTAGCGAAACGATCCCCTAACCACGAACCTGAATCCATGGAGGACGAAGATGGACCTTCACGGTCGTGACCTGATCTGCACCCAGGAATGGAGCATTGAGGAGCTGGAGATGGTGTTAAGCCTGGCAGCGGAGATGAAGCGGGAGCGCTTCACCCACCGCTACAGCAATTGCTTGGCCCGGAAGACCTTCATCATGCTCTTTTACAACCCCTCGGTGCGCACGCGCATCTCTTTCGAGTGCGCTGCCACCGAGCTGGGAGGCCATGCTCAGTTCCTTGAGCCCAGGGCCATGCGCCTTAAGACCGCCGCCACAGCCGGCGAGACGGTCGAGGACGCGGCCAAAGTGATGAGCAGATACGCCTGCGGATTGGGCATCCGCATCCTGGAGGACAAGATCAGCGCTTACGGGGAGGGAGATAAACTCATCCGCGAATATGCCAAATGGGCCACCATCCCCGTCGTCTCCATGGCCCATGATAAGTTCCACCCCTGCCAAGGCTTGGCTGACATCATGGGGCTCAGGGAGCATCTGGGTGTGGTCAAAGGGAAGAAGCTGCTTATGACCTGGGGATGCGGAGCACTGGTCCGCTCCTGGTGCAGTGTGCAAGAGAACCTGCTCATCACCTCCCGTTTCGGAATGAATATCACCTTAGCCTACCCTGAGGGCTACGACCTCGATCCTGAGGTCATCGAGCAGGTGAAAGCCAACTGCAAAGCCAATGGTGCCAGCTTCGAGATCATCCATGATCCTGTGGCTGGCTACAAGGGTGCGGATGTGGTCTATTCCCGGAACTGGATGAGCCCTCAGGCCTATGCGAGCGGCCGGTTGGATAAAGAGGGCGAGATCAGGAAGGCCATGAGGCATCCCGAGTGGATCTGCAACGCGGAGAAGATGGCCCTCACTAACGATGCCCTCTTCATTCATCCCATGCCTGTGGATAGAGGCCACGAGGTGACGGACGAGGTGGCCAGCGGCCCCCGCTCCATCATCTACGACATCGCCGAGAACCGCCTACACGTGCAGAAGGCGCTCATGGCGCTGACTATGGGCTCGATTTAGTTACGGCTCCCCTAATTCCTCCACTGGAATATCCCGGTATTTGTCCCCTTCCTCGATGAGCATCACCGGGATGTCATCGCGGATGGGGTATTTGCGGCCACAATCCCGGCATACAAGCCATTTGCCCTTGACCAGGTCCAGCAGCCCCGCATTAGGGCCATTGCGCACGCAGGCTGGGCAACGCAGGATATCCAACAGTTCTTTGCTAACCATTTTCATCCTCCTCGGATCGATTTATGGCACCCAAACATGGCTGCCCCCAGGAGAACGGCTTCCCCTACGGTCAGGAGGGCCAGGGCCCGAAAGGCATCGAACCAGAAGCGGAGGGGGAAAAGCTGGATTAAGGTATCGGAGTAGTCGAATATCCATGAACCTTCTGCGAAGAAGAGTTGGTGGAAGCGGGTGAAAAACCAGTCGAAGTTAAGATAAGCGGGGATAAGGATCAAAAGGGGCAGAATCAGGGTGAGTAAGGAACCCCAGACCAGGCAGAAGGGGACGCTTCTCCTCATTTCCCTCCTCAGCAGGAGCGGGGGGAGCAAGAGTACTATCGATATCCCGAGGATCCTCTGCCAGGCGAAAGCCCGCTGCCACAGGGCCTTGACATCGATCATATGCGTGAGCTCTTTCTCCCTGAAGAGTGGTCCTTTCTCATCCTTCAGTTCCCCCAATAGCTCGATGCCTGCATCGGAGCGGAGGTAGAGGACGGCTTTCTCGGCCACCGATAACCTCTCCTCAGGGCTGAAACGCACTGCCGGAGGGAGGTCAGCCCTCCCGTACTCATACCTGACGAAGGCGCTTGAGGTCAAAAGGTCGATATTGGTCAGCAGGAGGAAGGGGGGAATGGCCAAGATCAGTAACACCTTTAAGGCGGAGAAGAAGGCCCTTTTCATTGATCTCCCTCCAATCGATTTTGTATAGCCGTTCATTATCTTTGCACTTTCACGGTGAGAGGTAAGGATAGCCCGCAGATGAACGCAGGTTTAGCGCTGATCGGCGCGGGTTTCTGCCAAATCTGCAGGAATGTGCGAGCCAAAGGCAGCGAAAACCTGCGTGCTATTGCTAAGTGCAAAGAGAGTCGCCGTTTTTAGTATACCATCGGGAAGGCGAAAGGGCAACAGTTCGATTTTGCTTGACTTTTCGATATGAAGAAGGTATCCTATGCTGAACTAAGGGAGGAATCCGTTGTCCAGAAACCTCTACATCGCCATCGAAGGCCCCATCGGGGTGGGAAAGACCACCTTGGCCCGCCTGCTCAAAGATGAATTCAAGGCGGAGTTGCTCCTGGAAATCTTCGAGGAGAACCCTTTCCTCAGCCGCTTCTACGCTGACAGAAAGAGGTATGCTTTCCAGACTCAGATATTCTTCCTCCTCAGCCGCTACCGCCAGCAGCATCAGGTGGTCCCGAAAGTGCTGCAACGCTCAAATCTCATCAGCGACTACACCTTTGCCAAGGACCGGCTCTTCGCCCACCTTAACCTTTCGGGCGAAGAGTTGGAGATGTATGAACGGATCCATGCCATCTTAGCGGAGAAAATCCCCACGCCTGACCTCGTGGTCTATCTGCGGGCCGACATCGAGACGCTGATGGAGCGCATAGCTTTCCGCGATCGTCCCTACGAGAGGAGGATAGAGAGGGAATATCTGGATAGTGTGCGGATGGCTTATGAACGCTTCTTCGCCGAATACGATCGATGCCTCGTCCTGCCCATCGATACCAATGAGCTGAACTTCGTACGCAATCCGGCTGACCTGGATTACGTTATCCGACGCATCAGGTCCACCCTGCGGGAGGGGATTTATCAACCTCCGCTGTTGAGGGAATAAGTCATGGAGAGGTTTATAGCCATCGCCGGCAACATAGGCGTGGGCAAATCCACGCTAACTAAACTGTTGAGTGAGCGGCTGGGTTGGGAGCCCTTATACGAGGCTGTGGACGATAACCCTTACTTGGCCGATTTCTACGAGGATATGAGGAAGTGGAGCTTCCATTCCCAGATGTTCTTTCTGGCTCGTAAGCTGCGCTACTATCGGCAGTTGCTCGATCGCCCCGGCTCGGTGATCCAGGACCGCACCATCTATGAGGATGCCGAGGTATTTGCTAAGAATCTCTACCGTCAGGGCTTTATGGCCGAGAGGGATTACCGTACCTATCGAGAGGTCTACGAAGCCATCCTCCCTATCCTCCCTCATCCGGATTTGGTGGTCTATCTGCGCGCTTCGGTGCCCACCTTGAAAAGCCGTATTGCCATGAGGGGCCGCCACTTCGAGCGGGACATCTCCACCGAATACCTGGAACAGCTTAACGTGCTCTACGAGGAATGGGCAACCAGTTTCACCATTTGCCCCCTCCTCATCGTCCCCGCCGATGAGATGGACTTCGTCAAGCATTCGGCCCATCTCGAGCAGATAGCCAGCTGGTTAGCTTTCAAGAAGTTCCCTGAGCTGCTGAAGATTGTGCCGGGCAGGCGGCGGGGGAAGAGGAAAACACCCGCCCAGCAGCGCGAATTCCCAGGATGGGAATAACGATATCCACCATCTTGTATGTCAGAAACTAAGGAGGAGGATACCATGGCCATCGAGTGGGATGCCAACAGGAGTGTGGCGGCGAATATCTTCGAGACCATCGGCCGTACGCCGCTGGTCAGGCTTAACAAGGTGACTGAGGGTATTAAACCTCAGATCCTGGTCAAGATAGAGTACTTCAGCCCCACAGGGAGCCTCAAGGACCGCATTTTCTACCGCATGATCACCAAAGCTATAGAGCGCGGCGAGTTGAAGCCCGGGATGACCATTATTGAGAGCTCAACCGGCAATGCGGGTATAGCCTGTGCCTTCGTGGGAAGGCTGCTCGGCTACCCCGTTACCATCGTCATGCCCGCTGGGATGAGCGAGGAGCGCAAGAAGATCATGCGCGCCTATGGCGCCGAGGTCATTGAGACGCCAGGGGCGGAGAGTGATGTCGACCTGTGCTTGGAGAAGGTCAGGGAGATGATGGCTGCCGAGCCAGGGAAGTATTGGGAGGCAGGACAATACACTAACCCCGACAATGTGATGGCCCATTACACCACTACAGGCCCAGAGATATGGGAACAGACCGGGGGCAGGGTTGACATCTTCCTGGCCACTCAGGGGACGGGAGGGACTCTGACAGGTGTGGGCCGCTATCTCAAGGAGATGAAGCCCAGCGTTAAGATATTCGCCGGGGAGCCGACGGAGGCGCCTATGCTCTCCAAGCGGCAGTGGGGCTCCCATAGGATCGAGGGCATAGGCGATGGCTTCGTGCCTCGCAACCTTGACCTCTCCATCCTCGATGGCGTCTTCCTGGTATCCTCAGAGGAGTCCATCGAGATGGCCAAGAGGCTGGCCTTGGAGGAGGGTATCTTCTGCGGAATCTCTTCTGGAGCGAATGTGGCAGGGGCTATCAAGGTGGCCAAACGCTACCCCGACGCTGAGATCATTGTCACTATGGTAAACGATACAGGCCAGCGTTACTTCTCCACTCCTCTCTGCGGGGTGGAGAAGGAGCTCGAGATCCCCGAGCGAGAGCATCCTATGGACGAATACACCCTGGAGCAGTTGGATAAGTATCAATCCAATTGGGTGATCATCGAGTAGCCGATCGGGTATCAGCCGCTGCGCTTCGGCTCGGCTGAGCTTTATCCAAACAGGGACGAACACTGTTCGTCCCTGTTCATTGTGCTGGCTTGGAGTAGTCGAGTGGAATCAACTCTTCCCCCTTCAGGCGATAGAAGCGACGGTCGGGAAAGACCGATATAAGCTGCTTATTCCTGGCGTCCCCTAAGTCGCGGGCGTAGACCACATCGGAGTCCAGAAGGGGGGAATTGCTGGAGAACACGCAGCCATATTTCCACCATTGCCACTTGGGTCTGTGCTCCACAAAGACCACTGCGTTATGTACCCCTGCCCGTTTCACCGCGTCGATAGCTCGGGTGTCGACATAATTATACCCCTTGTAGATTTTCCATTGCTCCGGTAGGTAGCAGGCCAGATTATAAGAGATGAGAGCTATTACCAGGCAGGCTACTGAGATGTGGGTAGGTAGGAAAGGAGATCGACGATAGCCTTTTCTCCGCCCTATCTCCGCTAAGGTGGCGATCCCCCTGGCGGTCAGCAGAAGCAACGCAGGAAGCGCTTCATAGTAATACCTGGGGCCGAACATTATCCCATCGGCCCAATAGAAGAGATGACCGATGACGAGGCTGATGAAGCTGCTCAACAGAAGCCAATCCCAGTGGGAGGCGCGGAAGGCGATGAAGGGCAAGAGCGGGAGGGCTAAGCTCAGATAGGGCGGCCAGCCGAACAGATGGGCCTGGAGGAGGGCGAGATTGCGCTCGGTGTTGATCAGCCCCCTGGCTGGGGTATGGCCTTGAGGGCCTTTATCAGGGCCGAATCCCAGACGGTCGAAGCTCCACCATAGCTCGTGGGGGTTAAGCAAGGGGTTGCCGGTCAGACTCCGGTTGTACCAGAGGAGGAATAGGCAGGGGCCTAACGCCCCTAACGCCATCAGGGCATATCGGGGGGCAAGCCTCCGGAGATCAGAACGGAGCTGCCAAATGGCATAGGCAATGAAGGGGAAGGCCACGCAGAAGGCCGTGAACTCCCTGGTAATGAACGCCCAGCCGATAGCTAAACCGCCCAGCAGGGGCCACCACCATCGCCCGCTCCTCTGGGTGTTAAGACAACACAGCTGGAAGAGGAGGATGAAGAGCAGACATGTGGGATGGGACATGAAGGACCCTGACATGAACAGGAAGAAGGGGGAGGAGAACCCCAAAGCTGCTGCCAGCAGGCCGATGTGAGGGTTGTAGAGCTTCTCTCCCAGCCGGTATATCAGAAACAGAGAGAGCCCTCCTACGATAGGCCCCACCAGCCAGGGGAACCCCGTTAACACCCCTAAGGCCAGGACTAGGGGATGGCCTGGAGGGTATTTCCCGAACCACATACCATTTCGATTTAGTATGAACTCATGTTCGAAGAACTCGGGAAGAGGTGGTGAGGGAACGGAGATCCTGCCTAAAGCAAAGGTTTTGGCCTGAAACAGGTAGGCCACCGAATCCTGGACGTGAGGGATGCGTCCCAATAATTCGGTGGCGATAAGGGCAGCGACTCCTGTTCCAGCTAAAGAGATGAGAACAGCTGCCACTTGCGGCCAAACTCTCACGCGCAGACGCAGGAATCCTTTCAGAGGGGAACCCCGAAGCTTAGTCTGCAGTTTACGCCAGGAGGGGAACACAGCCAAGGCCGGGCATGTGACCCGGCAGGCCAATAGGATTCCTAATCCCCCCAGATATGAGCCCAAAATCCTTCGAAGGCAGGCCTTAAGTGCCGAGGAGAAGCTCTGCCGGAACCTTCCGATAGCAAGGCTCTCCAGCGGGCGGCTCTCCTTCCACAATTCCCATCCCATGCTCTCGTGTTTCGGCCGGAGCCAAAACAGATATCCACTCCCCTGGTCGGAGGCCCTAACCAAGACCCCTATCCGCTTCCAGTGCTGGGGCAGCTTAGCTTGAACGCGGTAATCCCGCCATCCTTCATCCCCTAGCAGGATCAGGACTCCGCTACCTGGTTGAGGCGTCTTCCATCGACTGTTCCAACCTTGGCAGAGCAACCGATGGTCGGTTTCAAGATCAGTGACGGTGATCTCCCCTCTGGCCAGCCTGCCCATCAACATCCACAGTGGCGAGGAATGGGAGTCCTCCAAATACAATCCCACCTTGCCCACTGGATAGCGGGGGTCGGTTATGCTCAGAGGATAGCCACCGACATTAGCAATGCAAATATCCCCCTTAACCTGTATCGTGACTTGGATGGTATCGCTCAGCGACCATCCAAACAGCAGGATAAGGGGGATATTTATCATCAAGCCCAGGAGCAGGCCCCGTTTTTCAACCACCCTCATCTTCCGCGTTGGGGGGCAAAATCGGCTCAGATCTTAGAGTAGAGTTGTTGCACAATTGATGATGAGCTCGCTCGCCCTGTGGAATAGATATTTCACAGGGCTCGCGGCAGGTTGGCAAAACCCCTTCGCCTGATGAGCTCGCTCGCGGTAAGTTCGCGAAATTCTTTCACCCCAGTCAGCAGCGAGCTCATCACCCCGGCCAGCAGCGAGCGAGCTCGTCAGTAGACAGGCCCAAAACCAATCCCGGAATCGCCTAAACTTTGGGAACTTTTGTCCCGCGAAGCGATTTTGGAGGCCAGATCACCCCATTTCTGTGCAGGGTTTGGCCTTCATAGGAGAAAATCGCGCTTTTGGAGCCAATCAGTCAATTGTGCAACAACTCTAGTGCAAGACTGTGGATTTCGCGCTGTCCCCTACGTGGTGTGGTGCCAACCTTCGGCGGAGGCTATCCCTTCTTCTCCCTCTTCGCTGCTTCGATTATCTCCTGGGCTAGGTGGTCGGGGACCTTCTCGTAGCGGAAGAGCTCCATAGTATAGCTCCCCCGTCCTTGGGTGATGGAACGGAGGCTGGTGGCATAGCGCTGCATCTCAGCCAGGGGAACCTGGGCTGTGATGATGCCCTTCCCTCCCCGTTGCTCCATGCCCTGTACGCGGGCCCTTCTGGTGTTGAGGTCGCCCAGGATGTCGCCCAGGAACTCCTCGGGTACGACAATGGTCACGTTCATGATGGGTTCCAGGAGCACGGGATCGGCTTTCTGAACGGCCAGCTTAAAAGCCTCGCGCCCAGCGATCTGGAAGGCGATGTCTTTGGAATCGACGGGGTGCTCCTTGCCATCGTAGACCACCGCTCTGATGTCCGTCACCGGGTAGCCAGCGATGACCCCCCGTTTTAGCACCTGCTTTATCCCCTTCTCGATGGAGGGGATGAAGGCATCGGAGATGTGCCCGTATTTGACTTCATTGACGTAATCGAAACCTTCGCCTCGAGCCAGGGGTTCCACTCTAAGGTGCACTTCGGCGAACTGTCCTGCTCCTCCCGTCTGCTTCTTGTGTCGATACTGGGCTGAGGCCACCTTGGTGATGGTCTCCCGGTAGGGCACTTTAGGCATGCTGGTGGTGACCTCCACGCCAAATTTCCGCTTAAGGCGGCGCACCGCAGCGTCGATGTGAGCCTCGCCCATTCCCGAGAGGAGGGTCTCGCCCGTGCTCGGTTCCCGGCTCACCTCCAAGGTTGGATCCTCTTCCACAAGGCGGGAGAGGGCGCTGGAGAGCTTGTCCATATCCGCCTTGGTCTTAGGGGTGACAGCCACTGAGAAAGTAGGCTTCGGGAATTCGATGGGTGAAAGGAGCAATGGATGACCCTCGTCGCAGAGGGTATCACCGGTGGAAGTCGCCGAAAGCTTTGTCACCACCCCTATGTCGCCCGCTCGCACTCTATCTACAGGTTTTTGTTCCTTGCCGCAGGCAAAATAGAGTTGTCCTATCCTCTCCTCCGCCCCCTTTGTGGAGTTGAAGACCCTCGAATCGGACTCCAGCATCCCTCCGTAAACTCGAAAATAGGTCAACTTGCCCACATAAGGGTCGGCCATGGTCTTGAAAGCCAGAGCTGCAAGGGGAGCTAACTCGTTAGCCTCCAGCCTCTCCTCCTCCTTCGTGGCCAGATTTTGGGCTGTGATCTCTACTTCGGCGGGGGAGGGGAGGTATTCGACGATGGCATCCATCAATGGTCGGATGCCTATATTCTGGGTGGCCGAGCCACAGAGGACAGGCACGATGGCTCCGCTTTTGACGCCGGCCGCCAAGCCGCGTTTGATCTCCTCCTCGCTCAGCTCCTCTCCTTCTAAATATTTCATGATTAGCTCGTCTTCGCTCTCCACCGCGGCTTCGACCAGTCTGGTGCGATAGCCTTCCGCCATATCCTGCAGCTCAGCCGGGATATCCCCCTCCTTGGCCTCCTCGCCCAGATAGGCTCTGTAGTTCACCAGATCTATCACGCCTCGGAAATCGCTCTCTTTGCCAATGGGGATCTGCAGGGGAACGAAATTGGCTTCGAACCCTCGATCCAAATCCTCCAGGCAATGTTCGAAATTCGCATTTTCCCTATCCATCTTGTTGATGAGGATTAAGCGAGGAAGGTTGTACTCATCGGCGTATTTCCAAACTCGCTCTGTGCCCACCTCCACCCCTGAGGCAGCATCGAGGAGGACGATGGCCCCTTCGACCACCCTGACGGCTTCCTTGACTTCGCCCACAAAGTCGGCGTATCCAGGGGTGTCGAGGACATTGATCTTATGGCCCTTCCATTCGCAAGGGATCACGGACAGGCTGAGGGATATCCGACGTCGTATCTCCTCTTCATCGTAGTCTGAGACGGTCGTCCCCTCTTCCACCTTGCCCATGCGGGCGATGGCGCCTGTATTGAAGAGCATGGCTTCGACCAGGGATGTCTTCCCTGCACTGCCGTGGGAAAGGAGAACCACGTTCCTCAGCTGATTTGTCCTATACTCGTCTGCCATTGGCTCCCCCCTTCGAGTTTCTCCACAATGGTTAATCATCTTTAATTGTAGACTATAATCATCCAAATGTCAAAATGAGACCAGCTGCTATCTGTGAGGATGGGACAATCACGTGAGGTGTATCCGTCAATCTGTTACATTTGACATTTTTCAAAATTCGTGGTAAAATAACTTCGAGGTGGAAAGGGGGTGGTCAGGGGCGGAGATATCACGTCAGGGCTTGCATTTTGCCCGTTGGATCATCAGGACAGTGGGATGTTAATTAGGTTTTTCTTCGTCTTAGGGTTTAAATTTTTAAGGCCCACGTCCTGGTGATAGCAACCTTAGCCCAGGTTACGGAGGTAAGGATCCCTCTTGAATCACATCAAAGGAGGAATGTCATGACTCCCTTTTGGTTTGTTGTGATCGCGCTGGTTGCCTACGCCATCGCTTATCTCTGGTACGGCAGGCGGTACGAGCGGGAGATCTGGAAGCCGGACCCCAAGAGGACAACCCCGGCCCACATGTACATGGACGGGGTGGAGTTCTTCCCTTCCAGCCGGTATGTCCTTTGGGGCTACCAGTTCAAGTCTATTGCCGCTTTGGGACCCATCCTCGGCCCGTTCATCGGCGTCACCTATGGATGGCTTCCGGCGCTGGCATGGATCATCCTGGGCAACTTCTTCATCGGCTGGGTCCACGACTACAGCGCCATCATGCTCACCGTCCGCAGTGAAGGAAAGTCCATGGGCCCCATCTCCTACGAGCTGCTCGGTCCGGCGGGAAGGAGCACCCTGCTGGGCTTCCTCCTCTTCTACTTGCTGCTGATCTCGGCGGTGTTCATCTTCCTGGTCTCCCTCTTCTGGAACATCTTCCCCACCACCTTCGTGGCCACGCTGGGAGTGATCATCACCGGGGTCATCGTGGGCCAGTTGATTTACAGAGCTAAGATGAGCATCGTCCCCGTCACCATCATTGCCATCGTCCTGGTGATCGTGAGCATCTTCCTGGGCATGGCCATCAAGACGCCCAAGGACTTCTTAGGGGCCTGGACGGTGCCCTTCTGGGCGGCGGTGATGTGTGTCTTCCTGTACTTTGGGGCAGTGCTCCCCATGCCCACCCTAGCCCAGCCTTGCATCTATGTGGCCTTCTTCCCCGCCTTTGCAGGCGTTATCCTAATCATCCTCGGGGCTTTGCTCTCGCCCATAACAGGGGTGCATATGTTGCAGCCGGCCTTCACTACCGTCTTTCCGAAAGGGATGGCGGGGCCGGGGCCGATATGGCCGATCCTGACCGTTTCCATCGCCTGCGGCGCCATCTCCGGCTGGCACAGCCTGGTGGGAACCTCCACCACGGGCAAGCAGTTGGACATCGAGACCGATGCCTACCCCGTGGGGGCAGGGGCCATGCTGACCGAAGGCCTGCTGGCGCTGGCTTCCCTGGCCGCCTACATGGTGTGCACGCCGGACATCATCGCGAAAGGCAAAATCGGGGCTTTGGTCGCAGGGGCGACGAAGCTCACCTCGGCCTATCTCGGCAACGAGGCTTTCTTCACCACTTTCTTCGGCCTCTTCCTGGTCATTTACGCCCTGACGGTGCAGATTCTGGTGACCAGGTTCATGAGGATGTTCTTCGCCGAGATGTTCCCTGACACCATTTGGGCTAACATGCACGTGGCCACGATCATCAGCCTTATCGTCGCCTGGCTCTTCGCCGTTTCGGGAAGCTGGATCAACCTGTGGTTGTATTTCGGAGGGAGCAACCAGCTCCTGGCCGGGCTGACCCTGGCGCTGGTCACCATTTACTTGGCCAGACAGAAGCTCAGCACCAGTTACACCCTTGGCCCAGCCATCTTCATGATCGTCACCTGCCTGGCCGCCCTGCTCTGGGAGACGTGGACTTTCATAAGGGCCTTCATCGTCGGCAAGCCGCTGGTGAAGCCTCCGCTGGATAAGATCGCCTATCCAACGCTGGCTTTCGCCCTCAACGGCCTCTTCGTCATCGTGGGCGTGGTGCTCTTCATCCTGGGCATCAGGATGACGATAATGGCCTGGCGGCGCTATCAGGAGGCCAAGGCGGCTTAGGCTTTAAAGGCGTAGGTCCGTTGGCAAGTAAGGAGAGTTAATTTTAACCCTCCTTACTTGCTTTTTTAGTTCAGTCGTGTTATACTAAATTGAGTGCGTTTAGGACTCGTGCCGGAGGATGTGGACACCCAAGGGTGAAGCCCTCAAAGGGGAGCCGCTTGAATGATCAAGTTTAGGAGGTAAGGCTGATGGCGGAGGAAGGAAGGAAGAAAGAGAGCATCGGGACGATCATTAAAGGCGTTCTGTATGGGATGGCCTCCCATGGCCAGGTTACGGCCGCCCTCAGGACGAGGATGTACCTTGAGCACCTGTTCATGTTCATGACCTTAGGGGACATGCTCGGCGTCCCTGTCCTGCCGCCGTACTACTCACTGCGCCTTCTCCCTTACGCTGTCCCTAACATAAAATCCTGGAAGAGGAGGGTCTTCCGGGAGAGGGATTTCACCGACGTCATCTACTAACCTGATGCGCGATCGGTAACGATCCGAACGGAACCCGGTAGGGAATGGTACGTGGCATGGGAACAGAGCAGACAAATTACCGTCCCTGAGGGGCAACGGTTAACCAGCCGTGATCTCGGGCGCGGGGATGTGGTCATCGTGTGAGGCGTTTTGACCACGGAAGCCTTGGTTCTCCATATGATCGAGGAGGCCGAGATCGAGGTTTGGAGGAAGGCGCCGTAGTTTCTCAGCTGATAGGCGCATCTGCTATTCCGAGATCGTTGATTCGAACTCGTCAGGGGGTGATTGTTTTGAGAGGGTGGAGGAGCTTAGGAAGGAAAGTGAAGGATTTTTTATGGGGCCTTTTCTTCTACGATTTTTACTTGGAGACCGTAAGGGCAAAGGCCCAGTATAAAGATGCTTTGAATTTATTCCTCCTGGGCCAGTTTCTTGGCCTTCCTCTGATGAACTCGAGCATCTCTTTAAGGCTTTTGCCCTATCTTATGCCTGAATTGGGTGGCTGGAAGAGGAGGCAGCTCAAGGAGAAGGAGATAATCGAATATGCTCCGGATATCACGTAAATAGATCGGCCTCCTTGAGCTTTACCCAGACGGGGTTATTGCCTTTTTACCTGAAGACGATAAATTACTAAAAATTATAAGGGGGCTAATGATGAAAGGGCTTTCTGATTTCTTCGCTCAAAGAGGTAACACGGAGATAGTCATCTTCGCCGGCAAGGGGGGGTTAGGTAAGACCACTTGCAGTGCCGCCCTAGCTTACCATATGGCCACGAAGGAAGGGAAGCGCACCCTCTGCTTCTCCACCGATCCTCAGGCGTCTCTCTCCGATATCTTCGAGAGGGACTTCTACGGCAAGGGGATCATCGAAGTGGTGCCTAACCTCAACGTGATTGAGATAGATGCGGATAAGCGCATCGCCGATTACCAGCAGGAGGTCAAGCAGAGGATCCTGGACATGTACGGCCTTGACGAGCTGCCGGAGGAGATAGATGAGTACATTGATGCCACAGCCTCCGAGCCGGCCATGTACGAATCCGCCACCTACGACGCCATGGCCGAGTTGGTGGCTGCTAAGGAATACGACCTCTATATCTTCGACATGCCTCCCTTCGGCCATGGGGTCCGCATGGTGGCCATGGCGGAGATCCTCTCCAAGTGGGTGGACAAGATCACAGAGGCCAGGGAGAAGGCCCGGGAATACGAGGTCGTCGCTGCTACCCTAAAGGGCACAAAAGCTACAGAGGATGAAGTGCTGAGGGAACTCTTGGACATCCGGAGCAAGATCAAGGCCTTCACAGACCTCATCACGGATAAGGAGAGGACCGCCTTCTTCATGGTCCTTACCCCTGAAAAGATGGCTATCCTGGATACCGAAAGGGCCCTCAGGATGTTCGAAGCCTTGGACATCGGGATGTCGGGCCTGATCGTGAACATGATATACCCTCAGGAGTTGCTGGAGAGATCATCCACGAGCGATCTCCTGCGCAGCAGGATCGGGATGCAACGGAAGTACATCGATGTCTTGAAGGAGAAATTCGCCGGCCAAATCGTATGCGCCCTGCCTATGTATCCCAGGGAGCCTAAAGGCCTGGACATGATCGCTCAGGTGGCGGACGATTTGATGCAGCCAAAGATAATTCTTTAATTTAAGGAGGTATGGATGCTTCTAAGTGAACTGCTCGATACGCGGCCGGATCTCAAGTTCATCTTCACCGGTGGAAAGGGCGGGGTGGGGAAGACCACCGCTGCTGTGGGGCTGGCCTATCGCTTTGCCTCTGAGGGCAAGAAAACATTGGTGGCCTCGTTAAACCCCGTCCACTCTCTCACCAGTGTCTTCGGCCGGGACCTCACCGATGGAAAGATAAAAGAGATAGAGGCAAACCTCTACGCAGTGGAAGTCGAGACCAGTGACGTTGTAGAGCGCTATCGGCAGAACATCAGCCAGAGAGTAAGGGACTTCCTTAAGTGGGCCGATATCCCGGTGAAGGCGGATCCTTTCATTGAGATCGCCTCTACCAATCCGGCCTTCGAGGAATCGGCCATGTTCGACAAAATGACGGACATTATGCTCACCGAAGGGGCGGAGTACGATGTCCTGGTCTTTGACACGGCTGCCGTGGCCAATGCCATCAGGCTAATCGGCCTGAGCAAAATCTACGGGCTTTGGCTGAGCCGCATGATCGAGAGCCGCAAAGAGGCCCTTTCCCTGAGGAAGAAGTTGGCTTTCAGGAAGGAAAAGGTAGCGGAGGAGGTGAAGAAGGATCCCATGATGGCCGACCTCCTGGCCATGAACGAGAAATTCAAGAAGGTCAAAAAGCTACTTATCGATCCGGAGAGGACAGCTTTCTTCTTCATCACCCTTCCCCTGGCGCTGCCTATCGCCGTAGTGAAGAGGTTCATCAGGATGGTCCAGGCTTATGAGATCCCCATCGGGGGTGTGATCGTCAACCAGGTGCTGCAAAAGGAGGTGGTTAAGGCCAACGCCGAGGATGAGTATCTGCAGAATAAATACCGGGAGCAATTCGGCTACATGGGTACCATTAAGCGCGACTTGGGCGAGCTGGTGCGAGCCTTCATACCGCTTTATCCCCAGGAGGTGGCGAGTATGGATGCAGTGGCCAGGGTTTCCCATGACCTCTTCCATTACGTGCCCGCCTTCTGGGAGGAGATCAATGTGTGAGGGTTGAAAGATATCTGATAGCGGCAACTAACATCCTGTTCGGCGTCGTCAAGTATCTGCTCCTGCCCCTCCCTAAGCCCTGGAGGCTCGGGAGGGGGATATCGCCTCCCGAGGTGAATTCCACCACCCGGCGGGGCGATTCTTTGTGGGTCACCTCCGGCCGGGTAAGCCATATCGTCTTTGACAGCGATAGGAAGATCGGCCTCGAGCTGACCATTAGCATCTCGAGGGGAAGGAGGGAGGGCTTTAAACCTAAGATCGCCGAGGTGACGGACCAGGGATCAATGCCTATGGGCGGCCATAAGGCCGCTTACGCGCTGGGGAAGGCGAGGAGGGGGCTTTTCAGGAAGAGGACCGTTGGTGCTCTCCAGTTGTCCTTTTACTGTGACCAAACGGGGAGGACTATAAACTTAAATTTCGTAGGAGATTGTGCCCAGGAGGACCTCCGCCAGATCTTAGAGGCTCTCCCTCAACTTGAGTGCCATTAGAAATGGTTGCCCAATTAGGCGTAAGCCTGATATTGCATAGATATGGGGATTGAGCAAAATCGATACCCCGCATCTGAAGGGATTTGTGCGACCAGCTTATCAAGCTCCCTGACAGGCCCCCACCATTTCCTTACACATCCCGAACAAAGCTTTCGCCTCTGCGCTCTCCAGGCCAGGGAGGGAGAGGTGGATCAGCAGATGAGGAGATCGCTTCCGCAAGGAGAATCTCAGAACATGAGGGGCATATCCACGCAGTAAATGGGCTAATTTTTCGGCCAGCTCGGTCACTCCCTTGCCCTTCCTGAGCACCATCAGGTTAGTATCTCCTATCCCTTCCCTTGCCCAAGCTTTTCCCTCGATGGCTTTAAGGAATTTCTTAGTGATTCCGGCTCTTTTAGGCATGACCTCGACTTCGGCCCTGGGTATCGTTCGCAGATCGGCCTTGAGGACCATCATATCCCTATGACCCCGGAGGCGATTGAAGAGCCAGAACAGGAGTACCTCTCTGGGCTCCAGGAGAATCACCATCTCTATCCTTTTGAAAGGGTGCTTTGCCCCTCTCACGCTCACTTGGAATCCTGAGGTTCCCATCGCCCGCCAGGTGGCTTCGCCGCCGAGCTCTTGGACGCCCTTTTTAATCCATCCCAATAGGTAGGATGCTCTCCTCCGATTCATCCATGATCCCGCTATATACCAGATAACAACGAGAATGGTGAGGGCTATCACTATCTGGGTTGTGATATCGGTCATGGGCTGTCTGCTCCTTTCCAAAGTTGAATGACCTTGGGCTGATATTAGTCTACCAGAAGACCCCTTAGCTGTCAATTGTATTGGCCTGAAGGGTAGGGCAATCGCAAACTCGGTAAAATTCGCCCTAAAGTGGGAAACACCGTGCAAAAATGGGAGAAACCACGCGAGAATTCCCGCTTTGGTGAGGTATGGGTGGGCCAAAAAGTGACTTAGAGGCCCCCGGTGTGGGGAAGAGAAAAAGAATGTGATTGCCTTAGCCTGAAGGGAGGGAAATCATGAGCAATCTAAGGGTTGTCGCTGATCTGATGGTCATCTCAGCCAGGACCGCCCCTAAAGCTAAGGGCGAGGATTTCATCGTCACTGAAATCATCGAGGGGGAGGATGTGAAGCGCCTTGCCGAGAGGATGGTCGAGTTCGGCCAGCGGACAGGCAAAAAGGACTTCGACCGCGATGCCGAATCGGTGCGTCGCTCCGAGATCGTCGTGCTCATCGGCATCAAGGATGCCAAGGCACTCGATCTCAACTGCGGGGCCTGCGGGGCGGAGGAATGCGTTGAGATTAATACCTTCGAAGGTGAGTTCAAGGGGCCTCAATGCGCCTTCCGACTGCTGGATATGGGCATCGCCCTCGGCTCCGCCGTTAAGACGGCCAGCCTCCTCAACGTTGATAACCGCATCATGTATCGAGCCGGCGTGGTGGCACGGGAGATGGGGCTGATCGACGCCGACTTCGTGATGGGAATCCCCATCTCGGCCACAGGCAAGAATATCTACTTCGACAGGAGAAAGGTGTAAGAGATGGATTACCGGATCCTGACCATCAATCCCGGCTCGACGTCCACCAAAGTGGCGCTTTACGAGGACGAGGATCTCCTCTTCGCCGAGACCTTGTACCATTCACCCAAGGAGCTCGCCGCTTTCCCCCACATCGCCGATCAATATGCCTTTCGCCGCGATGCCATTTTAGGCCTTTTGGAAAGGAGGGGGATCGCCCTTAAGTCCCTGGACGCGGTGGTAGGCCGAGGTGGGATACTGAGGCCCATCCCCAGTGGGACCTATCGGGTCAATGAGAAGATGCTATATGAACTGCGCCATCCTAAGGAGAGGGAGCATGCCTCCAATTTAGGAGCCCTTATCGCCGATGAGATCGCTCGGCGCGCTGGCATCCCTGCCTTCATCGTGGATCCCGTCTGCGTGGATGAGTTCGATGAGATCGCTCGCATCTCCGGCCTGCCGGAGATCGAGCGGCGGAGCCTTTCCCATGCCCTCAACCTTAAGGCGACGGCCAGGCGGGCGGCTAAAGACCTGGGCAAGCGCTATGAGGAGGTCAATCTGGTGGTCGCCCACATGGGTGGAGGCATCTCCATCAGCCCGCACCGCAGGGGGAGGATGGTGGACGTCAACCAGGCTTTGGACGGCACCGGCCCCTTCTCCCCTGAACGAGCAGGCGGATTGCCCATAGGCGACGTGTTGCGTATGGCTTACTCCGTCCCTCCTTATGAGGACATGCACTTGACCTATGAGGAGTTTTTCAAGAAGATCACGAAGCGGAGCGGTCTGGTGGCTCACCTTGGTACCAATGATGCCCGTGAGGTGGAGAGGCGCATCGCTGCTGGCGACGAGCATGCCAAGCTCATCTACGAGGCCATGGCCTATCAGATCGCCAAGGAGATAGGAGCTATGGCCACCGTGCTCAAGGGCGAGGTGGATGCCATCGTCCTCACCGGTGGGTTAGCTCACTCTGAGATGTTGGTGGGCTGGATCAAGGAGAGGGTGGAATGGATCGCCCCAGTGATGGTCTATCCTGGTGAGGATGAGATGTTGGCCATGGCTCAGGGGGCCCTCAGGGTACTGAGAGGAGAGGAGGAACCTAAGGAGTATTGACCTATGGTTGAGGTCGAGATAATCTCCATCGGCAGTGAGCTTTTGCTTGGCGATGTGCTGGATACGAACACCAATTGGCTTTGCCGAAGGATAACGGGCCTCGGTGGGAGGGTGCGCCGTGCGACACTGGTCAGGGACGAGATCCCAGCCATCGTGGAGGAGATTCGAAGGGCCTTGGCCCAAGGCGTGGATGCGATCTTCACCGTGGGCGGATTGGGGCCCACGGTCGACGACGTAACCTTGGCTGCGGTGGCCGAGGCGGTGGGTGTTCCCTTAGAAGAAAACAGGGAGGCCTTAACCCTGGTGCGGGCCAAGTATGAGGAGTTGGCGGAGAAGGGCTACATTGCCGATGCTGCCCTCACCAGGGCCAGGCGCAAGATGGCCCGCCTCCCCAAGGGTTCGCTCCCTCTGATAAACCCCGTGGGAGGGGCTCCCGGGGTAGTGTTGAAGGTCGGCGGAGCCACCCTCATATCCCTGCCGGGCGTTCCAGAGGAACTGAAAGGCATCTTCCAGACCTCGCTCCAGCCCCTCTTAATTGAACTTTTCGGGCCAGGGACCTTCGTTAAGAAGACGATCATCGTAGAGCACGGCGATGAATCCACTTTAGCTCCCATCCTCAAGCAAGTTGCCGAGGGGAACCCTTCCGTCTACATCAAATCCTTAGCCAGGCGCTTCGGCCCCAGGGGGAGGCTGCAAGTCATCTTCTCCATGGCTGGAGGCGATAAGGCAGAGGTGGAAGCAGCGCTCGACAAGGCCCTGAACGAGTTCAAGGAAGCTCTGGCCGAAGTGGGGATCTCCATAGCAGAGACGTAGCAATGCCCTGGTCGACTTGCGCTTTTCGCGAAATTATGCTATCATAATTAGCACTCTAAGGTTGAGAGTGCTAAAACAGCTGTGAACTCTGCGAAAAACAGGCGAGAGGAGGTGTGAAAATGCCGCTCAATCTTAGACCTTTGGCTGATCGTGTGGTAGTTGAGCCTATCGAGAAGGAGGAAACCACAGCTGCTGGCATCGTCCTCCCGGAGACCGCTAAGGAGAAACCCCAAGAGGGAAGGGTGTTGGCCGTAGGTCCCGGCAAGTTAGACGAGAAAGGGGAGAGGTTGCCCATGGAGGTTAAAGAGGGCGACAGGGTCCTCTTCTCTAAATTTGCCGGTACCGAGGTCAAATTGAATGATAAGAAGTTACTCATCATGAGGGAGAGCGACATTTTAGCGGTGATAGAGTAGGGTGGTTGCGCGATCGGCTAAGCATCCCACCATGCTGTAAATCGGGTTGAATCCTCTGCTGAGCAATCGCTCTATTGATAAATCAGTTTGGTCAACGTAGTTCTGCGATTAGCGTTCGTTGACCACAATCCTTTAGCCTAAAGATTAACAGGAAAGGAGGTAGAAGGAGCTATGCCTGCCAAACAGCTGATCTTTTCCGAGGAAGCGCGCGCGGCCCTTAAACGAGGAATGGACGTTATGGCCAAGGCGGTGGGTACCACCTTAGGGCCCAAGGGACGCTATGTGGCCCTGGAGAAGAAATGGGGTGCCCCTACCGTCATCGATGATGGAGTGACGGTGGCCAAGGAGATAGAGCTTGAAGACCCCTACGAAAACATGGGGGCTCAGCTCCTCAAGGAGGCGGCTACGAAGACCAACGATGTGGCCGGCGATGGCACCACCACAGCCACCGTTCTGGCCTATAGGATCATCACCGAAGGCCTCAAGAACGTGGCCGCGGGGGCCAACCCCATGCTTTTGAAGCGGGGGATCTTAAAGGCCGCGGAGTCCGTTTCCAAGGCCATCAAGGAGCAGGCGATCGAGTTAAAGACGAGGGAAGAGATCGCCAATGTGGCTGCTATCTCCGCCCATGACAGGGAGATCGGAGAGTTGATCGCCGAGGTGATGGATAAGGTGGGCAAGGATGGGGTAGTCACCGTTGAGGAGGCCAAGGGGTTGGCTTTCGAGAAGGAGTATGTGGAAGGGATGCAGTTCGATAGAGGCTACAAGTCCCCCTACTTCATCACCGACCCAGAGAATATGAAGGTGGAGATAGATGACCCCTACATCCTGCTCACCGACAAGAAGATCTCCGCTGCCACGGACATCGTGCCCATCCTGGAGAAGCTGGTCCAGGTGGGGAAGAAGGAGCTGGTAGTCATCGCCGAGGACATAGAGGGGGAGGCCCTGGCCACCCTCGTCCTGAATAAGCTGAGGGGCACGATCAACTGTGTGGCAGTGAAGGCCCCTGGCTTTGGGGACAGGAGGAAGGCTATGCTTGCCGACATGGCCATCCTCACCGGCGGCCAGGTGATAAGCGAGGATATGGGCAGGAAGCTGGATATGGTCCAGATCTCGGACCTGGGGAGGGCGGAGAAGGTCATCTCCACTAAGGATGACACCACCATCGTCGGGGGCAAAGGCGATGAGAAGGAGATCAAGGGCCGCATAGAGCAGATCAAGGCCGAGATAGAAGCTTCCACCTCCGATTACGATAGGGAGAAGCTCCAGGAGAGGTTGGCCAAGTTGGCCGGAGGGGTGGGCATCATCCGCGTGGGAGCGGCCACCGAGGTGGAGATGAAAGAGAAGAAGCACCGCGTGGAGGATGCGCTCTCCGCCACCAAGGCGGCCATAGAAGAGGGGATCGTGCCCGGAGGAGGGGTGGCCCTTCTCAATGCCATCCCCGCCTTGGATAATGTGGAGACCGAATACCCCGACGAGGCCACAGGGGTCAATATCGTTCGGAAGGCCTTAGAAGAGCCGATGCGAGGGATCGTAGAGAACGCTGGCCTGGATGGAGCGGTGGTTGTCCAGGAGGTGAAACGCCGCCAGAAGGAGGAGAACAACAACAGGATCGGTTACGATGTGATGGCTAATGAGTATAGGGATATGGTGAAGGCGGGGATCATCGATCCAGCCAAGGTGACGCGAGCAGCAGTAGAGAATGCGGCCTCTATAGCGGCTATGATCCTCACCACCGAGGCTCTGGTCACTGAGATCCCGGAGAAGGAGAAAGAGACGGCACCCACCCCACCGCCTTACTAAAGCCTTAGGGCCACAAAAACTAAAGGGCTGCCAACCAACTGGTTGGCAGCCCTTTCCATTTCCCCGTGGAATCAAAGGATTTCAAGGTAAGGGGGTAGAGAGAAAATCGGCCACCTCGCGCCTCACCTTCTCGTAGACCCCCTCCCTCACCTCAAACCAGTGAATATCGGGATCATCCAGCCTGAACCAGGTGTATTGATGACGCACAAAGCGGCGGGTGTGACTTTTGATGAGCCGCAGGGCCTCCTCTAAGCTGATCTCCCCCCGCAGGTACATCCCGATCTCCCGGTAGCCCAGGGCTGACATGGAGGGCAAGTTATAGTCGTACCCCTTTTCCACCAGGCGCTTTACCTCTTCCACCAGGCCTTGCTCGATCATGCGATCCACGCGTTCGTCGATAAGCTGGTAGAGCCTCTTTCGCTCCATGGTTAAGCCGATCTGAAGGATGCGATAGGGTGGGGGTTTCTTCGTCTGAAGCCTGGAGATAGGCCTTCCTGTCTTCAGGTATACCTCCAGGGCTCGCACTACTCGCCGTACATTACGCGGGTCTATCTTCTCAGCGGCGAGAGGGTCCACCTCCTTCAGGTGAGCATGAAGGGCTTCCCATCCTTTGTCTTCCGCCTTTCGATAGAGCTTTTTCCTCAGTTTCTCATCGGGCGGAACCCTGGGGATATTCCATCCCTCCACCACTGCCCGCACATATTGGCCTGTGCCTCCTACCAAGAAGGGCACTTTACCGTGGGCGAGCACATCCTCGATGGCCTTGTAAGCCAGCTCCTGGTATTGGGCCAGGGTAAGCGTCTCATTAGGGTCAACTATGTCCACAAGGTGGTGAGGGATCCTCTCCCTCTCCTCAGGGGTTGGCTTGGCGGTGCCGATGTCCATCCCCCGATAGACTTGGCGTGAATCGGCGGAGATCACCTCCCCGTTGAACTCTTGACATAGACGCAAAGCCAACTTGGTTTTGCCTACTGCGGTGGGACCTACGATGACGATAAGGGGGTTCAAAGCCCAGCGTCCATGGGTGGACCTCATTCTCCTACCTTGTCACTGCGTTCCTGATCAATTCCACTCGCTGCAATCTTCCATGCGGGGTCAGTTCCACCGCTACCACATCTATCCGCCAATCGCCTGACCAACTATGTTCCTGGAGGTAGGCCTGAGCCACTTCGATCAGCTTGCTTTGCTTGACCGGGGTGATGGATTCTTCAGGAGTGCCGAATTCCCGTCCCCGCCTGGTACGTACCTCCACAAAGGCCAGGCAGTCGTCCTCCTCAGCCACGATGTCGATCTCACCCCAGGGACAACTCCAGTTACGCTCGCGGATCAAGTACCCTTGCCTGCGCAGGTACCTGGCAGCTAATTCTTCACCCAGCCGGCCCAGTTCTCTTTTGCTCTGGCTCATTCCTTTCCCCTTTTGCGGTAAGGGACAGGGATGTATTGCACTGAGGGTTGTCGTCGCACTGGTTGGGGGTAGAGGCTCATCAGGGCATAGACCTCCCTGGGCATCTCGCTCTGTACAGGCAAGCCCAATTTCCGCGCCTCCTCCATAGTTATGGGGTAATCGTGAGTCCATTGGCCACTGGTCAGGGCTTCGGCCAGCTCCTCGGCCTTTTCCGGTCCCATGCCGTTGCCGGTTAGGATCTCGATGACGGTTCTCTTCGTCTGCACGAGTGCCTTTTTAGCCATATCAGCTAAGATAAGGGTTTCGTCATCGATCTTGTTGATGTCTTTCTGCTCCATAACCCGGAGGACTGAGGAGGCGGGATATTGGCCTAGCTGGGGGTCGATAGGACCTAAGACGGCATTCTCATCCATCACGATCTCGTCGGCGGCCAGAGCGATAAGCGTCCCACCGGACATGGCATAGTGGGGGATGAAGACCGTTACGGGAGCCTCGTGCCGCACCAGGGCGCGGGCGATCTGCTCTGCAGCCAGGACCAATCCCCCAGGGGTGTGCAGGATGAGGTCGATGGGCATATCTTTGGGGGTCATGCGAATCGCTCTGAGCACCTCCTCCGAATCTTCGATGTCGATGAAGCGGGAGATGGGGATGCCCAGGAAGCTGAGGATCTCCTGACGGTGAAGGAGCGTTATCAGCCGTGAACCTCGCTTCTCCTCTAAACGGCGTATCACCCTTTGCCTGGAGAGTTCCAGCCACCTCTGTTTCAAAGCAGGAATCAGCCCGACGAGGATTAATAGAATCCAAAGCCAATTGAGGAAACTCATATCCAGCTCCTTCTGTGTTCTCTTTTCTAAAGGATAACACGAAAAGCCTTAAAGGTCAACTATCTGAAAAGGGATGCCCTTGCAACGGCATCCCTTTTCGTCGATGGAGATACGCCCTCCTTACCTCCAAATCCCATATCTGAGCAGAAGCCCAGCCACCAGCAGGCCCACCAGGGCGAATTCGAGGAGGATGCGGCGATTTAAGCGCCCTTGGAGGCGCTGCTTAGACAAGCCTGTAAAGAGGTAGAAGAGGAGAAATAGGAGTACCCCTCCGGCCGTTTCGTTCAGGTTGCAGTAATTCAAGGCCCAGGTGGCCTCTCCCAGGACCAAGCCAACGATGGAGGAATAGAGGCCGCTATGCGGCAGGTCCTGTCCAGCACTATCCAAAATGTCCAAGGCCAGCAAGCTGCCGGCTATAAAGATAGTGGTGGCCGAGAACAGGCTTCGTGTCTTGCTTCTGTAGATGAGGAAGAAGAAAATCAGGGCTGTCAGGTAGGCAACGATGCTCAGGATCCAACGGCATGGGCGGTAAAGGTTGCTTGCTGGATCTATGGCGTAGTGTTCAGCCGCGAGAAGCAGGAAGAGGGAGATGCCGGTCAATGCCAATCCGCCCAGCCAATAGAGCCAATGAGGAGCCAGAGGCAGTAGGAAGACCGCTAACAGAACCCACATGGTAGGCAGGATCGAGGGGATAAACGGCTCCCGCATCGTTGGATGGACCTGGAGCACATAGTTAGTGCCTGTGTAGGCCAAGCCCGCCAGCAATATGGCCATGAACCACACCTTCGATAGGCGAATGGTGAACGGCGAGCCTAAAATGGCGAATGAGAAAGCCCTTGTGGGCAATTCGACAACCAAGAAAAGGGCCAGACCGAACAAGATCAGGCCCACTACTAAACCCATCCTCTCGTAGTTCAACATAGCTTCTCCTCGAGTGCCGTTTTGATTTTATATTCGTCTCCTATCTTTGTCAAATAAATTGGGGAATTGGCAAAAGGCCAGTGGTGGTATACAATAGAGTTGATTGTTCGAGGAATGCAAGATCAGAGCCTGCGCCATCGAGAGGAAGGTCCAGAACTGCGCTCACTGCGACGATTACCCCTGCCAGGAGCCGGAGAAGTTCTTTGCCTTTGCTCCGGAGGCCAAGGCTACTTTAGAGAGGATCGGGCGGGGGCTTTAAGTGGTAAGCTTACCGCAGACTTTACGAGCCTGCGGGAGGCTTTATCCTCAGGCATCTGAGGGAGAGGGAGTGGATAAGAGGGAGAGCACGCCTGGGAACTTGCGGGTCATAGCAGTCACCGCTTTTCTGGCTGGACTGTTCTCCAGCATGACGCAGGCCGTATGGCAGCCCTTCGTCCTCAGCCTGGGTGCGCCAATGAGCACCTTAGGCTTCCTGGAGAGCCTGGGTGGGTGGAGAGGCATAGTGACTGCCCTTATCCAGCCCATTGGCGGCTGGCTCTCTGACCATCTGGGAAGAAAGCCCCTCATCGCCCTGGGCAGCCTCCTTGGTCTCCTGCTCGTCTTCTTCTACATCCTGGCAGCTACATTCAACGATTGGCGACTGCTTCTGCCAGGCGTCGTTCTCCTGGGCGCTACAATGGTCTCCCGTCCCGCCGAAAGCTCGTTGATCGCCGAGTCGGCACAAGCCAGCAGGCGGGGGATGGCCTACAGCCTTCTAATGGCCTCTTGGATCGCGCCGGGCATCTTTGCCCCGACCTTGGGCGGATTCATCGCCGAACGTTGGGGCTTCATTCCCGTCTTTCTGGTGCGCTTCCTCTTGGAGGGCTTGCGCCTGCTGCTTATCCTCTGGTTCTTGGAGGAAACGCTGGTCAGGGCGGCTGAGGGCATCCCTTTGGGCGAACTGAAGGGGGTAATGGCCAGGATGATCATGCCTCCCAGAGAACTACGTGGTTTCTACTGGGCCGCAGCTGGGGACATCTTCGTCTGGGGGCTGGGGAGCGCCCTCCTCTTCGGGATGCTGAGCAAGACCTATGGTTTCACCACCCTCCAATTAGGGATCATGTCCAGCCTGCTCTCCTTAGCCTGGGCGTTTTCCCAGCTTCCCATAGGGAGGTTGATAGACAGGTACGGCTGTAAGCCTTTCTTGGCGCTCTCAGAGGCGCTGGGCCTATTCGTCGTCGGCGGATGGCTCTTCAGCACCAGTTTCGCTGCCTTCGCCGTCTTATATGCCCTCTTCGGGCTGGTGGCTGCCACCTGGGCGCCGGCACAACAAGCGCTTCTGGCCAACAGCGTCTCCGAGGAGCAGCGGGGAGAGGCGATGGGCCGGCTTTCCGCCTTCAGGGGGCTGATCGGCTTCCCTGCGCCCTACCTTGGCGGGTTGCTCTATGACCACTTCGGGTTCCGAGCCCCCATTATGGCTAATCTGGTGGGGGTAGCCATCACTTTGGTCGTCATCATCCTGGTGGTGAGAGAGGTGCCTGAGAGTATGGATTAATAGAACTACCGAGTAAGTAGAGTTGTTGCACAATTGACCGCTTGGCTCCAAAAGCGCGATCTTCTCCTATGAAGGCCAAACCCTGCGCGGAAATGGGTGACCTGGCCTCCAAGATCGCTTCGCGGGGAACAAAAGTTCCCAAAGTTTAGGCGATTCTGGGATTGGTTTCAGGCCTGTCCACTGATGAGCTCGCTGCTGGCCGGGGTGATGAGCTCGCTCGCTGCTGACTGGGGTGAAAGAATTTCGCGAACTTACCGCGAGCGAGCTCATCAGGTGAAGGGGTTCTGCCAACCTACCGCGAGCCCTGTGGAATAAACTCTATTCCACAGGGCGAGCGAGCTCATCATCAATTGTGCAACAGCTCTAGTGGGAAGGAGCGTCGCCATTCGGCACCCCCAGGGAATCCCGATTTGAGCAGGGATTAGCGCTGGACATCGGCGATGAGGAAATCGAGGGCTATGCACGACAAACACTGAGGCGGTGATCAATGGACAGGATGACGAGGCAGGAGGCCAGAGAATTAGCTCAAAGGTGCCTGGAGTTGCTGTCCGCTGGCGAGGAAACAGCGGCGCTGGAGGCTCTCGACCCCCTTCTCAACGTCAAAGTCCCCTTCCCCATCCTCGACCTGGTGGGGAGGATGGTGGGGGAATGGGGGAGGGAGGAGCCGCAGGGGATCCTCGCCTTCTTCGACTGCCTGGTGGAGAGGGGGGCGATGGGCGGGTATGTAATCGTTGGCCAGGGTCTCATCGCCATCAACGACGTCGACCTGGAGCTCTCCTTCGCCAAGGCGCGGGAGTATATCACCCAGGGGGATGCCTGGTACGTGGCGGACATCATCGGCGAGAGGCCCCTGGGCCACGGGCTACTCACTCACTTCGACGAGGCGGTGGGGCTCCTGGAGGGCTTCGCTGGGGATGCGAACCCCTGGGTGCGCCGGAGCGTGGGTGTGGCGGTGCACTTTTTCGCCAAGCGGGTGCGGGATGACCCCGCCAGGATCGAGCGGCTGCTAACGCTCCTGGCTCCGCTGATCGAGGAGCGGGACATCTCGGCCCTCAAGGGCATCGGCTGGGGGCTCAAGACCATCGGGCGCTACTACCCCGACCTGCTCGTTCCCTTCCTGCGCCGAGAGCTGGCGACCAAGCGTCCCCGCAAACTGCTGCTGCGAAAGGCCACGACTTACTTGGACGGGGACAGAAAGCAGGAGATCCTCTACCTATGAAGATCGAATACCGCCCCTATCGGGCCAGGTCCATGGTCAATAAGCTCAAGCACGTGGACGATTGGTTCTGGGTGAGCTATACCCTTAACCCTTATCGAGGCTGTGCCCACCTCTGCGTTTACTGCGACGCCCGCGCCAATCAGTACGGACTGTCGGAGACCTTCGAGCAGGTGGTCTATGTCAAGGAGAACGCGGCCGAGGTGCTGGAGAGGCAGCTCCCCAAGCTCAAGCGGGGCATCGTGGGCACGGGCGGCGTCTGTGATGCCTACCAGCCGGTGGAGGCGGAGCGTCGCATCACCCGTAGCATCCTGGAGGTGCTGGCCCGACACCGCTTCCCGGTCGAGGTTCTGACCAAATCGGACCTGGTGCTGCGCGACCTGGATATCCTCCAGGAGATCAACAAGGTGGCCTGGGCGGGGGTGCTCGTCACCTGACGAGCTGTCGCAAAGCCTACCTTTTATGGTTCTGTGGAGGGCTTTGTGACAGCTCGTCACCATCACCACCTTCGACCCGGTGGTGGTCGGCCGCTTCGAGCCCTACGCCCCCTCGCCCGAGCGACGACTGGCCGCCCTGGAGCAGGTGGCCAGGGTGGGGCTCACCACTGGGGTGATGCTCTGCCCCCACCTCCCTGGCATCTCCGACGACGAGGCCCACCTGGATGAGGTAGTGCGGCGGGCCAGGGATGCGGGGGCCCAGTTCCTCCTCCACGGCGGGCTGACCCTGAAGAAGGGACCACAGAAGGCCAGGTTCCTAGAGGCGCTGGAGCGCTACTACCCTCACCTCCTACCCCTGTACGAAAAGCTGTACAGAGCTGGGCATTCCCCCCAGAGGGAGTACAGCTGTCGGGTGGGCCAATTGGCCAGGGAGATATGTCGCCGCCACGGCCTGCCTGACCGCATGCTCCGCCCTATCCTGCCTAACGAGGGGCTCACCGTCAATAAGCGGATCGCTGAGAGGCTATTTCTGCGGGTCTATGAGATGGAACTGGAGGGGGAGCCGGAATACCGCATCTGGGCCTACCGCAAGGCTGCCTGGGCGGCAGATGAGTTGGACCGTGACCTGGCTGAAATTTACAGGCGTGAAGGGCTGAGGGGTCTCGCGGCGCTGCCCCGCATCGGGGGCAGCATCGCCGGGGTCATCGCCTCGCTGTTAGGAGAGATAGAGGGCGAATCTCGATGGGGAAAGGGCTGTCACCAGCCATAGCTCAGGCGCACTATAAGGCGCGGGGGGAGGCCTCGTTTAGCCATCTCCTTCTGAGTGACTTCAATGGGATAGGGAATGCGGCGGATCTCAAAAGTTTGCTTCTCGGCGTCGAATATGGCATAGCTGGCACGAGGGTCGCCGTCGCGGGGCTGTCCCACGCTGCCGGGGTTGATGATTAACCGCTCCTCGCCCAACTTATCCAGATAGAGAGGATTGCTGAGGCGGTCATAGCCCTGAGGTCGAGCGCAGAAGATGGCCGGGATATGGGTATGTCCGACGAGGCAGAACTGAGTATCGAAGTGCTCGAAGTTTACTGTGGCGATGAAGGGGGAGAGGATGTATTCCCAGATGGGGTGACGCGGGCTTCCGTGAACCAAGGTGAACTTGAGTTGGGGAAATTCCAGGCGCTCTGGGAGGTCCTCCAGATATCTTCGATTCTCCGGAGTCAATGCCTCCTGTGTCCATAGGCAGGCTCGCTTGGCGTCGACATTGAAGTTCTCGAGGTCTAATCTGCCGATGGCTGCCCAGTCGTGGTTGCCGGCCACACAGACATGATCTAACTGGCGCAACCTTTCGATGCACTCATTGGGATGGGGGCCATAGCCCACCACATCGCCCAAGCACCAGACCTTGTCGTACTCCCCGGCGTCGGCCAGGACAGCCTCGAAAGCCGCCAGGTTGGCATGGATGTCAGAGATAATCAAATAACGCACCTCGGCCCCCTTTCACACAAAAAGCTGGCGTTTATACGCCAGCCTCGCTTCCCATTTATCCATCCCCCTATGCTTCCCCCAGGTAGGCCTTCCTCACTCGCTCGTCGCGCATAAGCTCATCGGCGGTGCCCGATAGGACGATGTTCCCTGTCTCCAGGACATAGCCTCTATCGGCCAATCTTAAGGCGGCCCTGGCGTTCTGCTCCACAAGGAGGATGGTTACCCCTTCCTCGTTGATCTCCTTAATGGTCTCAAAGATGGCCCTTACGAGCATGGGGGCCAAGCCCAAAGATGGCTCGTCCAGCATCAGGAGTTTCGGCCTGGCCATCAATGCTCGCCCGATGGAGAGCATCTGCTGCTCGCCGCCGGAGAGCGTCCCGGCGATCTGATGCCTACGCTCCTCGAGGCGGGGAAACAGCCTGAAGACCCTCTTGCGGTTCTCCTCAATGGTCTTCCTGTCGTTCCCTAAGCTGTAGGCACCCATGTTCAGGTTCTCCTCCACCGTCAAGGTGGAGAAGATCTTGCGTCCCTCAGGGGCTTGGCAGATACCCAGATGGACGATCTGATGGGCTGGGATATGGTTGATAACCTGCCCATCGAAGATGATCTGCCCCTCACGGGGTCGGAGGAGGCCAGAGATGGTGTTGAGGGTGGTGGTTTTCCCCGCCCCATTTGCCCCCAGGAGGGTGACGATCTCCCCCTCTTCCACCGAGATCGTGATCCCCTTCAAGGCATGGACACGCCCGTAATAGGTATGTACATCCCGCAGTTCCAGCAGTGCCATAGCAACATACCTCGATACCCTTCGTAAGCTCGGGATTCACAAGTACGAATTTACTCCCTCCCTAAATATGCCTCGATCACCCGAGGGTTGCCCTGGACCTCCTTGGGTGTGCCTTCAGCGATCTTCTCGCCGTTGTCCAAGACTATAATCCTATCGGATATGCCCATCACCACCTTCATGTCGTGTTCGATAAGCAGGACCGTCACCCCGGAATCTCGTATCTGGCTGATGAGTTTCATCAGCTCGCTGGATTCCTCCTCGCTCATCCCTGCCGTCGGCTCGTCCAGGATCAAGATATGGGGTTCCGTGGCCAGGGCTCGGGCGATCTCCAAGCGCCTCTGGTCGCCGTAGGGGAGGTTCTTGGCCAGCTCGTGCCGCTTCTCGTATAGACCCATGAAGCGAAGGCAATGCTCTGCCTTCTGGAGGATGCGCTGCTCCTCCAGACGCTGGCTTCTGGTGCGGAGGATAGCGCTCAGCGCCCCTGTCTTAGTGCGGCAGTGCTGGCCGGCCATAACGTTCTCTAAAGCGGTTATGTTGTTGAAGAGGCGGATGTTCTGAAAGGTGCGGGCGATCCCCAGCTCGGTGATGACATGGGGTTTGAGGCCCACGAGGCTTCGGCCGTTCAGTCTGATATCCCCCTCATCGGGTGGGTAGATGCCAGTGATCAGGTTGAAGACGGTGGTCTTGCCCGCTCCGTTGGGGCCGATCATGCCCAATATCTCGCCCTCATCGAGGTGGAAATCCAGCCGGTTGACGGCGACCAGGCCGCCGAAGCTCTTTGTCAGACCCTTCACTTCCAGGAGAGCCATCCTATCACCTCTCATTTCTTCGCCGCTCAGGCGCTTGGGGCTAAGCCGCCTTCCTCAATGCGTAACTCATGGCGCCTTATGGGGCTGGGCCAGAACCCCTCTGGGCGGAAGACCATCATGACCATCATCGCCGCCCCGAAGACCAGCATGCGCCATTGGAGGATCTCCCCCAGAACGTCCCGCAGCAGCTCGGGAAGGACGATCATGCCCAGAGTGCCCACCAGCACCCCAGGGATAGAGCCCGTCCCTCCCAGGATGACGATGCAGAACATGACACAAGACTGCCAGAAGCTGAAAGTCTCCGGGGCGATGACCGTGTAACGGCTGGCGTAAAGGGTCCCTGCCACCCCCGCCAGGGCCGCCCCGATGACGAAGGCCAGCAGTTTCACTTGAACGGTATCGATGCCCATGGCCTCGGCTGCCAACTCGTCCTCCCGCACGTAGACCCAAGCCCGTCCCAGCCGGGAGTTCTCCAGCCTGCGCATAGCCAGGATGGTGAGGGCCAGGAAGGCCATGGTCAGGTAGTAGTAGTGGATGGGCTGGCGGATGGCGAAGCCGAAGATGCTGGGACGGTCGATCCCCCTTATGCCGTTTATCCCCCCTGTGATCCCCAAGGGATCGTTGAACAGGAAGAGGCGCATTATCTCCCCGAAGCCGATGGTGGCCAAGCAGAGGTAGTCGCCCCTGAGGTGCAAGATGGGCTTGGTGAGGAGGACGGCGAAGATGGCGGAGACCAAGATGCTGATGGGGAGGGTGAGCAGGACGGGGATGCCGCAGCGGGTGTTCAGGATGGCGGTGGTGTAGGCTCCTACGGCCCAGAAGGCAGCGTGGCCCAGCTGGAAGAGGCCAGCATAGCCGAGGATGACATTGAGGCTCAGGCCCAGCAAGGCCCAGATGCCGAAGAAGACAGCCACCGAGATCCAATAATTGCCGACGAACCAGGGAAAGAGGACGGTCCCCAGCGCCAGTACAAGATACCACCAGCGCTGGTCGATGCTTTTCAGGCGAAGGAACAGGTTTTTCATCTCTTTCGGCCTCCCCTAAATGCGCTCCACTACCCTCTCGCCTAACAGCCCCGTCGGCCTGAAGATGAGGATCAGTATCAGGATGACGAAAGCGATGGCGTCTTTCCAAGCACCTCCACCAGGGATGAAGCCGGCGGCCAGAGTCTCTATGATGCCCAACAGAAACCCGCCGACCATAGCACCGGGGATGTTGCCGATCCCCCCTAATATGGCCGCTATGAAGGCTTTAAGGCCATAGATCCAACCCATGGTAAAGAATATGCGGCCATAGTAGAGGCCGATCATTACCCCTCCTGCTGCCCCCAAGGCCGGGCCGATGAAGAAGACCATGGAGATGATGCGGTTGACATCGATCCCCATGAGGCGGGCCGTGTTGTGGTCGAGGGCAACAGCCCGCATGGCTGTTCCCAGGCGGGTGTAATGGACGAAGAAGTAGAGTCCAGCCATCAGCATGAAGGAGATGAGCAGGACGACGAACTGCATAAGGGTCATCCTGGCCCCTCCGAACGACCAATTGAGGTCTGGGAGGAGCCCCTTGGGATAGGAGTGGTAGCTGGTGCCGTAGGCGGGGATGAGCATCACTGCGTTTTCCAGAAAGATGGACATCCCCAGTGCGGAGACCACAGGGGCCAACCTGCCGGCCCGGCGCAGAGGCCTATACGCCACCCTCTCCATGATGATCCCCATGACCCCTACCATTCCCATCACCATCAGGAAGATGACCAGCAAGGCCAGGAAGAGGTTAGGGATCATGCCCCCCACGAGGATGCTGACCACCAGGGTGAGGCCCAGGTAAGCGCCTATCATGCAGAGATCGCCGTGGGCGAAGTTGATCAGCTTGAGGACGCCGTAGACCATAGTGTAGCCCAGGGCGATCAAAGCATAGAAGGCGCCGATGGTGATACCGTTGATAATCTGCTGAAGGAGTATCTCCATAATCACCACCTTTGGAGCGAACAGGGGTAAGCAGGCAGCAGGCAGGGAAATGCTGCCCGCTGCCTGCTATAGAACCTACTTCTCATAGGGGACGAACTTCCCGTTCTTAATGATGTAGAACTTATGGATGGTGCCCAGGCGGTCGCCCTTCTCGTCGAAGCCGACGATGGGGCCGGTGATGCCGGGATAGTCCTTGAACTCGGTGTGGAGGTATTCGGCCATCTTGTCCGTATCGGTGGAGCCTGTGGCTTTGATGGCCTCCACGATCACGTTGAAGGCATCCGCGGCCATCAACCACCAGATGCTCCCCACCGGCTCGCCGTACTTCTTCTCGAACTTCTCGATGAACTCCTTTGCCTCGGGGTAAGGGAGGTCCTGAGGCAGAGGCTCAGTGCTGACCAGCACCCCCTCGGCGGCATCCTTGCCGGCGATCTCAATGAACTCCAGGTTGTTGCAGGCGTTGCCGGCGGTGAACAGGATGTCAGGCCTGAGCCCCAGCTCCGTGGCCTGCTTGACCAGGAGTGCCCCATCGGGATGGTAGCCGGTGAAGTAGACGGCATCCGGCTTAGCGGCCTTGATCTTGGTCAGGATGGGCGTGTAGTCCTCCTCGCCTGGAGTGATGGCGTCTATAAGGCCCTTCCCTCCCTTCTCCTCGAAGTACTTCATGGCCCATTCGGCCAATCCCTTGGCGTAAGTTGAGTTATCATGGAGGAAGAAGGCCTTGTTGATCCCCATCTCCCTGAACTTTGTGGCCACGAAGAGCCCCTGTTTGTCATCCAGGAAGCAGGTGCGGAAGAACTGCTTATAGCCCTTCTCGCTCAGCCTGGTGGCGGTTGAGGAAGGGGTGATCTGGAGGATGTTGGCTTCGTTATAAATCTTGGAAGCTGGCTCGGTGCAGGTGGAGCTGTAGCTTCCGATCACCGCGTCCACCCCCGCGTCCACCATCTTGTCGGCCACCAGGGAAGCATCTGAGGGCTCGCCTTTGTCATCGGCCTCGATGATCTCGATCTTTCGACCGCCCAAGAGGCCTCCTGCATCGTTGATCTCATCTGCGAGGAGCTTCACGCACTTGACGAAGCCCTCCCCCTCGTAGGCCCATTTGCCAGTGATGGGCCCCTGTACGGCTATCTTGATGGGTTTCTTGGCAGCGGGCTTACACCCGGCGATCAGGGCCACCACTATCAGGATTGTGAGTGGGATTAACAATTTCCTGGACATGTTTTACCCTCCTTAACCTTCGCTCGATTTACGAGGGTACCCCTTAGCAGAGGCCCTCGGCCTCCCTCTGGGGAGGCGATCCATCGCTTTTGTTTGTCGGTATCCATCCCCCCTTTCCAAAGGCTTTAATTTGAGGTGTATCTTAGCATATGGATTTTGAAAAGTCAAGCAGGCCGATCGCGGATGACGTCCTCCCATGATAACGAAAAAGCCAATTCTCCAAATAGTGTCTGGAGAATTGGCCTATAGCTAACCTGAAGGAAGCCGATGGTGATCAGCCGCAGCAAGCCTCTCCAGACACAAGGTCTGGCTGCTTCCTAGCAGGCTGCTGCGGTTGACAAGGGATTGCTGATAAAACCATCGGCTCAAACATCTCGAGGAATATAATAGCATAATTTGCGGAAAATGTCAAATCGAGCGCCCAACTGGGGTGTGTCCCAGGATCGTCGGGGGAGGGTCAAAGGAGCTTTCTCATTTGACCCCAGGCCCAGGACCACTCTTTCTCCCCTCCCATCCCCGCACTCCGCAGGGCCAGTATCGCTACTAACCCTTTT
>Ga0190286_1000141_pt1 | contig 36457 bp, 40 predicted proteins | sample 48691834_MG_FD_183241 | JGI IMG/M metagenome (GOLD analysis project Ga0190286, IMG submission 183241) | Hydrothermal vent microbial mat bacterial communities from Southern Trench, Guaymas Basin, Mexico - 4869-18-3-4_MG | ecosystem: Environmental > Aquatic > Marine > Hydrothermal vents >... | reverse complement strand
TACTATACCCAAGATCGCTGCTACTAGACCCCCAATAAGTATCTTCATAGTCCCCTCCTCAAATTAATATTAAGCAGAAGATAAACCTATTTTTTAGCAGATGTCAAGGACTGGTCTGTTCAAAAAAATTATTTTGCAAATCTTTTCTCTTCAAGCACCTCACGAATCAAATTTTTTAATTCCTCACGGTCAAGGCCCTCTATTTTTATCCTAAAGGGCTTGCTGGCCTCACCGGCATAAAGGCTATGATGGGGGAATGGTATCTCTATTCCCTCTTCATCAAAACGCTTCTTTATGCGGCGGTTTATCTCACGTCCTACCTCCCACTGTTTGATAGGGAGGGTTTTTATCCTTGCCTTGATAATGACAGCAGAATCTGCAAATTTATCAACTCCCCATATCTCTAAAGGCTCAATAATTAATGATCTATAATATTCATCCTGCATAATCTCATTGCCAATCTCTTTGAGGATCTCCATGACCCGGTCTACATCCTCTTTGTAGGCTACCCCAATATCAAATACATAATAAGAATATTCATGGGTCATATTAGAAAGGGTATTGATTGTCCCATTTGGGAATATGTGTACAGTGCCATCTAGCCCCCGCAGTACAGTAGTCCTCAGGTTTATAGCCTCCACCAGCCCCCCAGTACCATTAATGATAGCCACATCACCTACCCTAATCTGGTTTTCTATAATAATAAAGAGCCCACTGATTATATCTCGCACCAAATTCTGGGCACCAAAGCTTACAGCCAGGCCTATAATTCCAGCACCAGCCAAAATAGGCTTTACGTCAAACCCCAGCTCTTTTATAACCATCATGGCCGCCACAAGCCAGATACTGACAAATATGACTTTTTTAAGGAGGTTACCAACAGTTTGTACCCTCTTTTCAATCTCAATAGGCAGTATGGCCTTTTCCTTTGCCTTTATGTGGTCACTGATCCTCTTCTCAAATCTTTCAATTATGGTATTTAGGATCCGGATAGCCATAAATGCCCCGACAATGATTATGGGAATACGCATTATATTAAACACATATGGTAAATAACTCAGCATATTCTTTATCATGGCATCCTCCCGGATTTTTGTGAAAAATATAACTGCTAATCCCTTGAAAGTCAAAGGCCCTTGTGATAAGAAGAATTTCTATGGAACTTAAAATTATTGATGAAAGGGATGTTTCTAAGTTAAGGGGAGATGCCTTGGTAGTAGGTGCCTATGAGGGCAATAGATTTACAGAGATGGCCAAGGCAGTTGATGTAGTCATGGGAAGGCTGTTAACTGCCTTGGCAAAGGATTTGGATTTTAAGGCAAAGCTTGGAGATACTATCTATATCCCAAGTCATGGAAAGAAATTAAAGGTAAAAAATGTCATCCTTGTTGGCCTTGGCAAAAAGAAAAAATTGGATGAAGATGGTATAAGAAAGGCAACATCCTCATCCCTTAAGAAGGCAAAGGAAATAAGGGCAAGGGATATATTTTTTGAGCCATTGGGGGAGGGTGTCTTAGGGGGCAGATGTACAAAGGCGCTGGCTGAAGGGGCGTTGCTTGGGGACTATGAGTTTAGAAAATACAAAAAAGACAATGAAAAGATTGATATAAGGTCGGTCTCTATTCTGACTGACAAATCTAGAGAAGGCCTGCTTAAACTAGGCAAGGTATTGGGTGAGGTCACAAATTTTACCAGGGATATAGTGAATGAACCAGGAAATGCCATTACCCCAAACGAACTGGCAAGGATAGCAAAGGAATTATCTGAAGAATATGGATTTGAATGCACTGTTTATGGATTAGAAGAGATTATAAAAAATAAGATGAATGGTATATTGGCTGTAGGCCAGGGGAGTAAAAATCCACCAACCTTCACACACATTGCCTACAGGCCAGAAGGGGCAAAGAGCAAGGTAGTTATTATAGGAAAGGGCATTACATTTGATAGTGGTGGCCTTAACATAAAGCCAGAGAGGTCTATGAAGACTATGAAGTGCGATAAGTCTGGTGCGTGTGCGGTCCTGGGGATTATGAAGGCAATAGGGGAGATTAGGCCAGAGGTGGAGGTGCATGGGCTTATACCCTCTGCAGAAAATATGCCAAGTGGTGAGGCCTTTAGGCCTGATGATATAATTACATTTGCAAATGGCAAGAGTGTAGAGATCCACAGTACAGATGCTGAGGGGAGGCTTATCTTGGCAGATGCCTTAATCTATGGCTCAAGGATAAGGCCGGATATTATGATAGATATGGCTACCCTGACGGGTGCATGTGTTGTCGCCCTGGGCAGTTATACTACTGGGCTCTTTTCTAATGATGACAATCTGGCAAGGGATTTACTTAACCTATCTATAAAGACTGGTGAGAAGATGTGGAGGCTTCCCCTTGATGAGGATCTAAGGGATGAAATAAAAGGTGACTATTCAGATATAAAAAACGTAGGTTCAAGGTATGGTGGGGCCATTACAGCAGGACTTTTCCTCAAAGAATTTGTTGGTAAAGATATAAGATCCTGGGCCCATTTAGATATTGCAGGCCCTGCATTTCTAGAGAAACCTTGGAAATACTATGCCAAAGGGGCAACAGGTGTGCCCGTAAGGACAGTGGTTGAGCTCATCCTAAACTTGAATGTGGGTTAGGTTCATTATCTCTGGTTTAATTATATTTTTTGCTGGTAGGCGTTTGCCCAAATATGTACGTATTATTTCAGCCCGCACCGGGATTGGTGAGAATTATTTAGGCCTTATTGCCTTGGGGGCCATTACCTCATTTCCTGAACTGGTTACTAGCCTAAGTTCAAGTTCCTTGCTTAAGGACCCTGACTTGGCACTAAGCAATATCTTGGGCAGTAATATCTTTAATGTAACAATTATTGCCATTTTATTTATCTGGTCTGGAAAGATGTTTTTTAATAAAGGTGATAAGGGGAACTTTTTAGCTGCATTTTTGGGCATATTGATGACTACCTTGGTAGGCCTTGGTATCCTTCAAAGGTCTAAATTCACCATATTGGGGATATGCTATTTATCTTGGCTACTATTATTCCTCTATCTTTTTAGTATCAGGTGGCTTTATAAGCTAGATAGAGATAAAATTCACCTACAGGCTGAGGAAGGGAAAATAGGCAATATTTATCTTAAAGGCATTTTTTCTGCACTGTTAATTATAATTGCCGGGTATGAGGCCTCCTTTTCCTGCAAAGGGATTGCAAATGCTATGCACTGGGAAAGTAGCTTTGTAGGGAGCCTGTTTTTGGCTGTGGCTACATCCCTTCCTGAATTGACAGTGTGTCTAAGTGCATTTAAAATAGGGAGTCCTGAGATGGCTATTGGCAATGTCTTTGGGAGCAATATCTTTAATTTGGCTATTATCTTCCCCATAGATTTATTTTATCCTGGCTCTATCTTTTCTTCGGTAAGTAGATATCAGATTTTAATAGCGCTTGAGGGTATTTTTCTTACTATTCTGGCCATGGCTGGGATCGCCTATAGGTCAAATAGAAAGGTAGGCCTAATACCAGATGGCTTTTTTATGATCTTTATATATTTTTTTGGTTTTTTATGGATGTTCCACAATATGAAAAAATGATGGATGCTATAATAATATCTGTGTTAACCCCCTCAGAGGAGGAGGCCTTGAATATTGCAAATACCTTAGTAAAAAGGCACCTGGCAGGGGCAGTGAACATCTCTAAGGTCCGTTCTATCTATTATTGGAAGGAGAAAATTTATGATAGGCAGGAGTGGCTTTTACTTATAAAGACCAGAAGAGAGAGGTTTGAAGAGATAAAGACCGAGGTGACCAAGCTTCATAGTTATGAAGTACCAGAGATAGTAGCCTTTCCTATAATCTCTGCCTCTGATGCATATATACAATGGCTTAAGGAAGTGACATAATGTTTTTCCCGCCCCTGATCTTTCTTTTCATCCTCTGTTTTTTCTTTATTTGGCTCTTTTTATTAGGATTCATACACCTTGGGCTAATAGGGTATGCGTTTCAAAAGATCGGAATTCCCCCAGATTATATGATGAGTTTACTCCTATTTTGCCTTTTTGGCAGCTTTATCAACATCCCCATAAAAAAGATCTCTACTACTAGACTGATAGAGGGAGAGATTGTCTCCTTCTGGGGACTAAGGTTTAGAATCCCTATCTATAAAAAGGGATATACTATTTTGGCCATCAATCTAGGAGGTGCTGTAATACCAGTCCTTATCTCTATGTATCTCATTTTCCATTTTGGTCAGTACTTTAGGACAATTATTGCTATAGCTATAGTGGCCTTTGTAACATATAGATTTGCCCGCCCTATGCCTGGGGTAGGGATTACTGTTCCTATTTTCATTCCTCCAATTACCGCTGCCTTGGCCTCAATTATTTTGACATCCAATGTCCCTGCCTTGGCCTATATTTCTGGTACACTGGGTACATTGATTGGGGCCGATTTAATGAATTTAGACAAGATTAAAGGGTTGCGGGCACCTATTGTCTCTATTGGTGGGGCAGGTACATTTGATGGTATCTTTTTTACAGGTATTTTGGCTGTGCTTTTGGCATAAAAAAGCCCCGCCTTTAGGCGGGGCTTTCATCCTTTAATATTCAGGGGGAGGCGGAGGTGTTGTCTCCTTCTTTTCCTCTGGTTTTTCTGTCACTATTGCCTCTGTGGTCAATAACAGACTAGCTACACTAGCTGCATTTTGTAATGCTATACGTGTCACCTTTGCAGGATCAATGATGCCCTCCTTAAACATGTGTACAAATTCACCCTTAGATGCGTCAAAACCATAGTCACCATCTTGTGACTTCACCTTTTCTAATATAACAGAGCCCTCAAACCCAGCATTGTTTGCAATCTGCCGGATTGGGTCCTCTATAGCCTTTTTAACGATCTCAATACCTGCCATCTCATCCCTATCATCGCTCTTTAACTTCTCTAGGGCAGGTAGGCACCTGATAAAGGCTACTCCACCTCCAGGTACAATGCCCTCTTCTACCGCTGCCTTAGTGGCATTTAGGGCGTCCTCTACACGTGCCTTCCTCTCCTTCATCTCAACCTCTGTTGCGGCCCCAACACGTATTACGGCCACACCTCCTACCAGCTTGGCCAGACGCTCTTGTAGCTTTTCACGGTCATAATCAGAGGTGGTTTCTTCTATCTGTGTACGCAATTGTTTGACCCTTGCCTCAATGTCCTCCTTCCTTCCCTTTCCACCAATGATTGTAGTATTGTCTTTGTCAATCACTACCTTTTCTGCGGTCCCCAGATCATTTAATGTAGTATTTTCTAGCTTGATTCCCAAATCTTCAGAAATGACCTGTCCTCCTGTAAGAATGGCAATATCATGAAGCATGGCCTTCCTTCTTTCACCAAATCCAGGTGCCTTAACAGCAGCACAATGGAGCGTTCCCCTTATCTTATTCACTACCAAGGTGGCCAGTGCCTCACCCTCTACATCCTCGGCAATAACCAAAAGTGGCTTTCCAGACCTTGCTACACTCTCTAGAAGTGGTAATAGATCCTTCATATTGCTGATCTTCTTTTCATGAAGGAGGATATAGGGATTTTCTAGATGGGTTTCCATCTTTTCTGCGTCAGTAACAAAGTAGGGAGAGATATAGCCACGGTCAAACTGCATCCCTTCTACTACATCAAGTGTAGTTTCAATTCCCTTTGCCTCCTCTACAGTAATAACCCCTTCCTTTCCTACTTTAGACATTGCCTCGGCAATGATTTCGCCAATGGTCTCATCATTGTTTGCAGAGACAGTGCCTACTTGGGCTATTTCCTTTTGCTCTTGGCAAGGCCTGCTCATCTTCTTTAACTCTTCTACAACTGTGTTTACTGCCTTTTCAATCCCACGTCTTAAGATCATGGGATTGCTGCCAGCAGCTACCAACTTTGCACCCTCTTTGAATATACTTTGAGCTAGGACTACGGCTGTAGTGGTACCATCACCAGCGGTATCACTTGTCTTACTAGCTACCTCCTTTACCATCTGAACGCCCATGTTCTCAAATTTGTCTTTGACCTCAATCTCTTTGGCCACGGTTACACCATCCTTTGTTACAACAGGGGCCCCAAATGTCTTTTCTAAAACCACATTTCTACCCTTTGGACCCAAAGTGACCTTTACAGCATTAGCCAAAAGATCTACACCCTTCATAAGTGACTCACGTGCATGAACGTTGTACCTAATCTCCTTTGCTGCCATGATTCAATCCCCCCTTTCTTTTAAATATTTTTATTCCTCAATTATACCCAAAATATCATCCTCTCTCATTATAAGATGTTCCACATCCTCAATCTTTATCTCTGTCCCTGCATATTTACTGAATATTACTTTATCACCTGCCTTCACAGAGAGAGGTACCTTTTTCCCATTCTCTAAGACCTTTCCCTCTCCTACAGCGATTACCTCTCCCTTAATAGGCTTTTCCTTTGCTGTGTCAGGGATGATGATACCTCCTTTTGTCTTGGCCTCTTCTTCTATTCTTTTAACAAGAACCCTATCAGCTAATGGTTTGATCTTCATTTTACCCCTCCTATCTAAGTTATTTATTAGCACTCATAACCAAAGAGTGCTAACAGATATATAAACATTTTTTTTAAAAAGGCAAGTAGTTGAGATTTTTTATCCTTCCACCTCTATCTTGGTTACCTTCTTTTTCCTCTCCTCAATCTCAGCGATCCTATCCTCAAGGAGTGACTTTATACCTAAAAGGAGCTCCTTACGGGCATTATCAAGATGCTCAAAGAAATCGGGGTGTTTTTCCCTCTTTTTGCTAAAAGATTTAAAAAGTAGATATAGAGGATACATTGGGCAAAGACAAAAGAACTCTTCCCTTACTTTTTCTTTTTTAGTCATTCCTTCCCTCCAAAATTTATAATTAAAGTTTTACCCTCTACCTTTGCCTTTTTTGGTTTACTTAAGGCAAATGACCTTGGTAGGATGATATGTTTTTTAAACCCCCCAACCCGAATGACAAGCTCATCCCCAATTTTATTTAATTCTACTTCATTCTTTGTAACAAAGGGGAGATTGAGGCGCAAGATATAGGTCCCATCTTTTTTGAAAAAATTATAGGAGCTTGCAGAATAAAATATTTCTGCTGGATTTTTATCTCCATATATCTCTTCTGCTAACCTCTCTAGATTTTTATAACCCAAGACCTCGCTATCGGAGAGGTTGACTTTAAAGATAGGTATCGGTGAAAAGTACTCAATTGCCAGATTAATATAGGTCTCTTGAGAGTCCTTCCACAGATTAAAATATGAGTCTTTAATACCCTGTGGGAGAATACGATTTATGATGATGGCATCAATGCAGAGTTTATAGAGGTTAAAAAACATAAAGGCCCTTTGTGTCTCCTTTAAGACCATCTTTTCAGGATTTGTTACAAGCCTTACAGTGGTTATATCTGGATTTGTCAGAAGCCTATCTATACCCTCTAATTTATGGAATAGATGTTCAATGCAATCAAAATAGCTGTCTTCTGGTAAAGGTACATCAGAGATCCGCTTGGCTATAGGCCTCATATAGCGTGCAATCCTTCTTTCTAGCTTAAATACCTTCTTCATATACCATTCTAGGGCAGTTGGGATGCTAACAAATCTGATGGACTCCCCTGTAGGGGCGCAATCTAAGATAATGACATCATACAAATGGGCACGCCAGTATTTATTTATGTGCAAAAGGATACTTATCTCCTCCATTCCAGGTAAGATGGCAAGCTCCTCTGCAGCTATCTCCTCTATCCCAGTTGTATTTAAAAGGGCAGAGACATATCTTTGCACTTCACCCCAATTTTTCTGAAGTTCTTCTTGGATATCCAGCTCCTGAATCCAGAGACTTTCGCTTATCTTGAAAGGCAGTCCCCTGCCTTTGTCCATAAGGGTCCTATTTAAATCAAAGGCATCGCTTAAACTATGGGCAGGGTCTGCGGATATGACCAGTGTCCTAAGGCCTTGAAGGGCAGTCTTGACACCAGTTGCCGCAGCTATACTTGTCTTCCCTACCCCCCCTTTGCCTGCAAAGAGTATGATTCTCACAATCCTATTATAACCATTTCTATTTATAAGGACAACTTCTTTAGCTAGGCCTTTAGGACCTCTATTGGTTCTATAGATGTGGCAAGGTAGGCAGGATAGAGGCCTGATAAGACCCCCAAGGAGATACTGATAAAAAATGCTAGGGCAAGGTGTATTGGGTTTATCACCAAGGGTAGTCCAGAGATAATTATAATAATAAGGCTAATTATAATTCCCAATACTACCCCTCCTATCCCACCAAAAAGGGAGATAAAGAGTGACTCACCCAAAAATTGAATCAGGATATCCCCCCTTTTTGCCCCTACTGCCCTCCTTATCCCAATCTCCCTCTTCCTTTCTGATACAGAGAGGAGCATCATAGCAAAGATGCCTAAACCCCCTATGGAAAAGGATATAGTTGCTGCCATCTTACTCAAGAGAGAAACCAGTTTTAGGCCCTCCTCTTTCTTTTTTGTCATCTCAGAAAGGGTATAGACAGTAAAGTCATCTTTGCCCCCAGGTCCTATTTTGTGCCTTTTTCTTAAAAGCCTTTCTGTCTCTTCTTTGATATTGGCAATGTTTTTCTTCTCCTTTGCCTTAATGAGGATAGTAGAGAAATAGTCTACATTTAAAAAACGCCTCATCATGGTACTAAGTGGGGTATAAATTACGCTATCCTGATCCTCACCTGCTAAGTCAACTCCCTTTTTCTCTAGGATGCCAATTACCTTACAAGGCACACGACGGATCAATATAGTCTTACCAATTGCATCCCCTCCAGAAAATAGGGTCTGCCAAACTTTATACCCCAAGACTACATTCCTTTGGGCAAGCCTTTCATCCCCTTCTGAATAGAATTTTCCTTTTAAGAGCCCCAGGTTCCTCAACTCAAAGATCTTTGGGCCTGCCCCTATAAGCCTGGCTGTTGTCTTATTTTGTTTATACCTTATAGAAAACTCCTTTTCAGAGAGGGGGATGGCTATATCTATCCCCAAGATAGAATGCCTTATAGCCTTAACATCCCCCATCTTTAGCGTCTTTGCAAAGGAGAACTGCCTTTGGGAACGACCGTGGACATAGACTACCCCTGCACGGACTATAACGAGATTTGGCCCAAACTTATTTAGTTCTATCTCTACCCTCCTTTTCATTGCCAAAGAGACGTTTCCTACCGCCACCAAGGCCAAAATGCCAAATAGAATGCCTAAAAGTGAAAGGAGGGTCCTCCTTTTGTGGAGGGTGAGGTGTTGCCAGGCTGCCTTGATTAAGATATTCTCTCTCAACCTCTTATTGCCAAAATGGGGTCAATCTTGGCTGCCCTCATAGCTGGCCTCATGCCTGAGATAAGGCCTACTAAGAGACTCAATATAAATGCAATTGACCATACCTTATAAGAGAAGACCATAGGGATATTCCCAAAATGTTCTAAGACAAATCCCCCTATAAGTGCCAATAGTATCCCAAAAATTCCTCCAAATATAGTAGTAACCACTATCTCTGAGAGGAAGAATCTGAAGATATCCTTCTCCCTGGCCCCAAATGCCCTTTTTATGCCTATCTCCTTTCTTCTTTCATTTATAGAGAGATAAAATAGATTTGCCAAGATAAAGCCGCCAACAAGAAGGCATATTACCCCAGAAGTCCCCAAAAATATAATGAGTGTGCCTGAGACTACCATTAGATATTTCAATACCTCTTCTGCTGTCCTAATCCTAAAGTCATCGGGTTTATCTTTTGAAAGGCCATGGTTTCTTCGAAGAAGTGCCCTTATATTTTCTGCTGTTTCCTTTAAGGGGGCAGAAGTCCTTACACGGATTAGGGTTATATACCTTTCTTCATTTAGGATCCTCCTCATTAATGTTGTAATAGGTATGACAATCCTATCGTCCAGATATTTTCTCCCTATAGCCCCACCCCTTTCCCCCAAGACCCCTATTACCTGCACAGAGAGCCTTCCAATAAGGATATGCCTCCCAATGGGAGATTCATTAGGAAAGAGCTCCTTTGCTACCTTAGAGCCCAAAACAGCCACTGCCCGCATCTGCTTTACATCCTCTTCATTAAATATATTCCCCTCCTTTGGAAACCAACCCCATGATGAAAAATAGTTTGCCCCCATCCCTCCAACCATTGTTTGCCACTTTTTATTTTTATATTTGACAATGACATTTAGTACATAGGTCATGGGCACCACCTCATAGACACCTCTAATGTGTACTTTTATGTCATTTAGATCCTTTAGGGTTAGGGTATTCATCCTCTTTCGGATATGTACCTTTTCGCCTCCACTGATGACCAAAATGGCATCTGGGCCAAACATCTCAAATATCTCATAGGCCTTCTTATTTGCCCCCTCTATGGCACCCACAATCAGTGCCATGGCCCCTATGCCAAGAGAGACGCCTAGAAAGGAAAAAAAGACCCTGATTTTGTAGTGTGAGAGCGAGGAGAACAACCCCTTTAAAAAGATTGCCATCTTTTGCAATCTAAGTATAATCATAATCTAGCATAAATCCTATAAACCTGTTGCCTCACTTAATAATATTATTCATTGCCTCATTTAAACCCTATACTAAGATGTTTTGCACTTGAGTGGCAATATATAGATAACCTCTTCTATCATTTCTTTTGTCACTACATTCTTTACCATAATATTACCTCTGTTTCTAACTTTATTTTTATTCTTTACCTCCTTATAGAAGACAGCCAAAATTTCGTATAAATTTTTAATGAGGCAATTAAAAAACTTGACAAAATTTTTTTTAATGTTATAAATGTCAAAAAAGGAGGGAGACATGAAAAGAGTTATCAGCTGGGTTTTTGTGTTTGCTATAATTGCCTTTACTTGTATTGGATATGCACAAGCGGAAAAGCCCTTTGAATTTGCACTGTATGGCGGTTATGCTACAGGTCCTTATGATGCAGATGGTGGAAATTATGGGTTTGGTTTTGGTTTAGATGTTCCTATTATCAAAGAGGATCCCTATGGTAACATGCTCTCTGGTGAAATATTTATCTCCTGGAACCATGGTGAGAGGGGATTTGTAGCGGAGCTAGGAGAAGAAGAAGAAACACCTCTAACAGCTATTGTTCAAACCACTACTGTAAATGCAGATCTCAAGTATACTCTAAAAAATCTCTTGCCAAATATGAATCTCTATGGACTTGCTGGAGTAGGTGTATATATTTATGAAGTAGACTATGAAGGTGTTCTTGCAGAGGATATGGGTGCAGTTTATAAGGGCCAGATACTTAGCGGTCTTTATGCAGCCGGAGAGGAAATGCCATTTGGTTGGGCACATACAGATTTTGGCTTTCAGGTAGGAACTGGTTTAGATTATTATATATTACCATTCCTCTCTGTAGGCATTGACTATAGATACAATATAGTCACTAGGCAGAGTGAAAACAATTTTCATCAATTATTTTCTAAACTTGCCCTCCATTTTTAAGGAGGTTATATGGGTCTAAGAAGGGCTTATGGGGCAGCCCATAAGCCCTTTCTTTTTAGTAACACATTTTTTAAAAAATTTGCTATTTATAAAAGGAGGCATTATGGCTTTAACAAGACGTGATTTCTTAAGGATTTGTGGAGGGGGTATAGCAGGGATAAGTCTCTCACAGATGTTTATCCCTGAAGTAGTGGAGGCATTAAAAAAGGCAGCCAACGGAAAACCTCCTGTTCTTTGGATTCAAGGGGCAAGTTGTTCAGGATGTTCAGTGTCTTTACTAAATACAACACATCCTACAATTGCTGAGGTGTTGCTAAAGATAATTGACCTTAGATTTCATCCTACTATTATGGCTGCATCAGGTGAAATGGCAATAGATGCTTTAGAGAAAACGGCTTCTAAAAATAGAGGAAAATATGTGCTGGTGGTAGAAGGTGCTATCCCTACTAAAGAGGGTGGAAGATACTGCATGGTAGGTGAGAAGAAAGGAAAGGAATTTAGTATGTTAGATTGGACAACGGATTTAGGGAGAGATGCAATGGCAGTACTGGCATTTGGTAGTTGTGCTGCATTTGGCGGAATTCAAGCCGCAAAACCAAATCCCACTGGTGCAGTAGGTGTAAAAAAACTCTTTGATATGAAACGGATCAAAACACCCGTGATAAATGTTCCAGGTTGTCCATCCCATCCAGATTGGATGGTGGGAACCATTGCCCATATCTTACTCTATGGAATACCCGAATTAGATGAGCTTAGCAGGCCAAAGGTATTTTTTGGCAAATTGTTGCATGATCACTGTCCATACCGTGGTTTTTATGATGATGAGGTCTTTTGTAAAGAATTTCCTGATAAAGAAGGATGCCGCTATAGCTTAGGCTGTAAAGGACCAGAAACTTATTGTGATGCCTGGAAGAGGCGCTGGAATGGGGGTGTAAACTGGTGTGTTCAGAATGCCATCTGTATTGGCTGTGTAGAGCCTGAATTTTGGGATAACTTTGCTCCACTTTATGAAAGCATATAGGAGGTAAAAGATGACTAGAAAGCCAAGAGGCAAAAAAATAGTAATAGACCCAGTGACCAGGATTGAAGGTCACTTAAAGGTGGAGGTAGAGGTAAGTAATGGGAAGGTGGTAAATGCCCATTGTAGTGATATGCTTTTTAGAGGTTTTGAAATTATTTTAGAAGGCAGAGACCCAAGGGATGCCTCACAGATTACCCAGCGTATTTGCGGTGTTTGCCCTACTTCCCATGGTACTGCATCAGTACTCTGTCTGGATGATGCATTTTCCGTAAAGCCTACCAGCAATGGCCGCATCCTTAGAAATCTTATATTGGGCGCAGACCACGTTTGGGACCATATCTTACACTTCTATCACTTAGTAGCACTCGATTATGTAAAAGGGCCAGAAGCACCTCCTTTTATCCCAAGATATACTGGACCTAAAATTTATAAACTCCCACCTGAAATAAATGAGCTTGGGGTAAAGGGCTACTTAGAGGCATTAAACATCAGAAGAATTGGGCATGAGATGACTGCTATCCTTGGTGGTAGGGCCCCTCATGTACATGGTTTGGTGGTAGGAGGTGTAACAGAGGCACCTACAGTAGATGGTATTGCTGGCTATTTGTGGAGATTAAAAAAGATAGAAAAATTTTATGATACTTACTATCTTCCTACTGTCTATGCAGTGGCAAAGTACTATCCAGAACTATTTAAGGTAGGGGTTGGTTGTAAAAATTTCCTGTCCTATGGTGTGTATCCATTAAATGATGAATGTACAAAATTTCTATTCAAGCCAGGTGTATATACAAAAGGTAAGGACAGACCACTAGACTTAGATAAGATCAGTGAAGATGTGAAATATTCCTGGTATGATGAAAAAACTACTGGCCTAAATCCAAAAGAGGGAAAAACTGTACCTAAAGTTGATAAAAAAACTGCATATTCCTTTGCCAAAGCACCCCGTTATGACGGATTGCCCCATGAAGTAGGCCCACTAGCACGGATGTGGATAGAAAACCCTGTAATTAGTAAGCATGCAAATAAATTTTTGGGTATACCTAAAGACAAAGATGTGCGCTTCAGGGACTTGGGTGAAAAGGCATTTTCTGTCTTAGGGCGTATTGTAGCCAGGGCAGAAGAGGGGTGGATAGAAGTTCAGGCAATGAAGGGGTGGATAATGGAGATAAGACCTAGTGAGCCAGTGTATGTGAAGGCCCCTGTACCAGAGGAGGCTACAGGTTGTGGTGTAACTGAGGCACCACGTGGCTCAGTAGGCCACTGGATGAAGATTAAAGGAAAGAAAATTAGTCATTATCAGATTATTGCCCCAACTAGCTGGAATGTCTCTCCTAGAGATGATGCAGGTACACCTGGTCCTATTGAGCAGGCATTAATTGGGACTCCTGTAGAGGATGTGAAAAATCCAGTAAATGTACTAAGGGTCATCCGCTCATTTGATCCCTGACTGGCCTGTGCTGTGCACGTGCTGCACGTAGATAGCGGAAAGAAATATGTGGTAGACCTACCCCTCATTTAATTGAGTAAAGGCAGAAGTAATGATTTATGAAGATTACGGTTTTAGGAATAGGAAATATTTTGTTAAAGGATGAAGGAATAGGCGTAAGGGCTATAGAGCACCTTAAGGAGTATGACCTGCCTAAACAAGTTGAATTGATAGATGGAGGGACTGCAACAGCAAGTTTATTTCCTATTTTTGCTGAGACAGACCACTTAATCGTCATTGATGCGGTCAAAGGCAAGATGCCTCCAGGCACTATTTACAGGCTTGGCTCAAACGATTTGATGCCCCCTAAGGGGGCATCTATCTCTCTGCATGATTTAGGGCTACTTGAGGCTTTGGATATGGCAAAAAAGATTGGAAAGGCCCCAAAATCAGTAGTTATTTTTGGTATAGAGCCCAAGGAGATAAATTGGGGGATGGAGCTTAGCCCGGAGATAAACAAAAAGTTACCTCAAATAGCTAGGTTAGTTATAGAAGAGATAAAAAGGCTTTTGAAAAATCATTATAGCCAAGAGATATAATTGAATTGATTAAGTATAAAATATCATTATGGGCAAATTAGCACGCTTTGGGGTTTCAATGGATGAGTCCTTGCTTAGGGCCTTTGATGAATTTGTTATGAAAAGGGGTTATAAGAATAGGTCTCAGGCAATAAGCCAATTGGTAAACAGTTGCCTAGCTCAGAGCTTATCAATGGATGAAACAGCAACAGTTGTAGGTTTGATTGTGATAGTCTACAATCATGAAAAAAGAGAACTGCTAGATACTTTAATCGATTTGCAACATAAATATCTTTCTTCTATCATCTCTAGCTTACATGTGCATTTAGACAGACATGATTGCCTAGAGATTATTGTCGTTAAAGGGAAAATTCAAAAGTTAAGGAAAATTGAGAATGACATAGTTAAGGTTAAAGGTGTAAAACAGGGATATCTTCAAGTAATTGCTGAAAACAATAATGCATGAGCTATCTATTGCCCAAGGCATATTGGAAATAGTTGAAGAGGAGATAAAGAGGCATCATTTGCGCAATATCACAAAGATAAAACTAAAGATTGGAGAGTTGACTTCAGTAGTGCCAGAGGCCTTAGATTTCTGTTTTTCCTTTTTAGTAAAAGATACAGAGCTAAAAGATGTACGTTTAGAAATAGAAAAAGTACCAATAAGGGGAAGGTGTTTAGGCTGCGGTAGGGAATTTAGTTATAAAGATCAGGATTTTTACTTTCTTTGTCCTTATTGTGGCAGTGAGATTGAGCTAGTAAGTGGCAAGGAACTTTATGTACAAGAAATAGAGGGAGAAGATGGTTAAGATACCGGTAGTAAAGGATATACTGGAAGTAAATGAGAGAATTGCCTTAGAAAATAAGGAATTGTTTGACAAACACAAAGTACTGGTAATAAATCTCATGGGCTCTCCTGGTTCAGGAAAGACTAGCCTACTTGAGCTCACTATTTCGGCCCTTAAAGAAAAGCTGAGCATTGGTGTAATAGAGGGAGATATACAGAGTATGTTGGATGCAGAAAGGATCAACAAATATGGGATACAGATTGTCCAAATCAACACTTATGGGGCCTGCCACCTAGATGGAAACATGATTAGGGATGCTCTACCCTCACTAAATTTAGAAAAATTAGATTTACTGATGGTAGAAAATGTAGGAAATCTTGTATGTCCAGCAGAATTTAAGATAGGTGAAGATTATAAGGTGATGATTTTAAGTATGCCTGAGGGTGATGATAAACCTATTAAATACCCCCTTATGTTTCAAGAATCCTCTGTGCTTTTGATAAATAAAATTGATTTGGCCCCTTATTTAGATGTAAGTATAGAAAGGATAAAAAATGAGTCCTTTAAGGTAAATCCTAGACTTGCTATCTTTCCTATTTCCTGTAGGACAAAGCAGGGGCTTGAGCCTTGGTTTGATTGGATTCTAAGAAGGTATAAAGAAAAAATGAATGCACAGAGTTAAGGTTGTTGTTTCGGGTGTTGTCCAAGGAGTAGGATTTCGGCCTTTTATCTACAGACTTGCTCATAAGCACAGGCTGGCAGGATATGTAACCAATACCTCAAGAGGGGTAGAAATTGAGGTAGAGGGAAAAGAAGAAGATATTGATGCATTTATAAAGGCCATAACAAAAAACAGCCCTCCAATTGCCTTAATCAGTTCTATTAAGACTTATCCCCTAACCCCTTTAGGGGAAAAGGCGTTTTTGATTAAAAAAAGCAAGGTATATGCCTACCGTAGTACATTGATTTCCCCTGATGTATGTATCTGTGAAGATTGCCTGCGTGAGCTATTTGATAAAAATGATAGAAGATATCGATATCCGTTTATAAATTGCACAAATTGCGGACCTCGCTACACTATTATTGACGATATCCCCTATGATAGAGCCAATACCTCTATGCGCAAATTTCCTATGTGTAAGGAGTGTGCTGCCGAATATAACAACCCTAAAAGCCGTCGTTTTCATGCTGAGCCAAATGCCTGTTTTAAGTGTGGTCCAAAAGTATTTTTATATGACAAAGAAAAAAGGCCTATCTTTTGCAATGACCCAATTTTGGAAACTATTAAGCTTTTAAAAAAGGGGTTTATTGTAGCCATAAAGGGACTTGGTGGTTTTCACCTAGCAGTAGATGCAGAAAATAGCAAGGCAGTAATGAAACTCAGGAAGAGAAAGCCTAGGAAAGAAAAGCCATTTGCTATTATGTCAAAGGATTTAGATGACATCTGCCAATATGCTAACATTTCTGAGGCAGATAGAAAACTCCTTACCTCCCTTGAGCGTCCTATTGTAATTGTGCCAAAAAAGGAGAAAAATCCACTTTCAGAGGGGATTGCCCCTAGAATAAAAAACTTTGGGGTAATGCTTCCTTACACCCCCTTGCACTATTTGCTAATGGAGGGGGGGTTTTTGGCACTAGTGATGACTAGCGGAAATATAAGTGAAGAGCCTATCTGTATAGAAAATGATGAGGCATTTTCCAAATTAAAGGGAATTGCAGATTATTTTCTTGTCCATAACCGTGATATCTTGCAGAGAACCGATGACTCTGTCTGCCAGATTGTAAACGGGAAGGTACGCATTATAAGAAGAAGTAGGGGTTATGTGCCTCTGCCTCTATTTTTTGATGGTGATTTGCCACAGGTTTTGGCGGTCGGGGCCTCTGAAAAGAATACAATTTGTCTAACAAAGGAAAATAAGGCCTTTATTAGCCAGCATATTGGGGATTTAGAAAATTTAGAGACTTTACAGTTTTTTGAACATGTAATATCCCACCTAAAGCGCATCCTAGAAATAGAGCCAAAAATTTTGGCCTACGACCTCCATCCACAATACCTAAGCACCAAATGGGCCTTAGAACAAAAAGGGGTAAAGCTTATAGGTGTACAGCATCATCATGCCCATATTCTTAGCTGTTTAGCGGAAAATGGTGATTTTTCAAAAGTTATTGGACTTGCCTTAGATGGTACAGGCTATGGGGAAGATGGAAGGCTTTGGGGAGGAGAGATATTGTTAGTAGATAAGGCAAGGTATAAAAGGCTTGCCCACCTTGCTTACCGCCCACTACCTGGAGGGGAAAAGGCCATAAAAGAACCCTGGCGCATGGCCATTAGCTATCTTTATCCCATCTACGGAAGGAGGCTTCTTGAGTTACCTTTACCCCTTAAAAAGGTTATAGAACAAAAAAAGATAGAAAAGATAATTTATATGATAGAGCATGGCATAAATTGCCCTCTAAGCTCTGGATTAGGAAGGCTATTTGATGCTGCGGCTGCAATGATAGGCATTAGATATTATATTGACTATAGTGCCCAGGCAGCTATTGAACTAGAGATGTGTAGGGATGAGGTAGATGAGGGCTATGAATTTTTCATAGATACAAAGGAGATGCCTTGGAAGATTGACCCTAATCCTGCAGTTTTAGCCATAATACAGGATTTAAAAAGAGGGGTTTCAAGATGTATTATCAGTGGTAAGTTTCATAAAGGAATAGTAGATGTCTTAGTTAGGATTTGCAGTCTTGCAAGAGAAAAGACAGGTTTAAAAAAGATTGCCCTCTCTGGAGGGGTCTTCCAAAATGCCTATTTGCTAACTCAAATGGAAAATAGGCTCAAAGAACTAGGGTTTGTGGTCTATAGCCACTGTCAAGTACCTTGCAATGATGGTGGAATTTCACTTGGTCAAGCAATGAAGGTAGCATTATTATCAAATTAACTTTTTATTTTACCTTCTAACCAACCTAGTTTAATAACTTCCTCTTTATTAAACTCAGGAACATAAGGTTTAATGTCAAGAAGAGGTGTCTTATTAACTATATCTACATCCTCTATATCTAAAATACAATCCTTTACCCCTAGAAGCCTAACGACAGAGATACCTATTGGATTTGGCCTTCTCGGCGACCTGGTTGTAAAAAGACCATGTTTTTTATCATCCCAGTGAGGTTTTGTTAGCAGGTTATAACCCCTTGACAAATGAAAGTGATAAATCAAGATTATATGTGAAAAACCTTCTATATCCTTTAAGCCTAAACAATATTCAGAAAAAATTTCAACTTTTCCTTTAATCCCTTTACCAAATTTAGGTTGAGGTGGAACACCAAAAGGTTCTTTAAATGGTGAATAAATAATCCCTATAGGTTTATAAATAATTTCATTCATATTTTTTATTTATAACCCAATTTTCTATTTTTAACACCCAATTTGTAGAAGAAGGTCTTGACAAAAAATATAGTTGTGTTAAGTTTTTGCGAAAAAGTATTACAAAATGCATATTTCAGAGGGCGTTCTGTCAGTGCCTGTATTATCAGCAGGGGCTTTATTTTCGGCAGGGGGAGTTTGTTTGGGTTTAAAGAGGATGGATTATGATAGAATCCCTTTTGTAGCTATTCTTACATCAGCCTTTTTTGTTGCCTCGCTAATTCATATTCCTTTAGGACCATCCAGTGTCCATTTAATCTTAAATGGTCTTTTGGGTCTTATCTTAGGCTGGTCTGCATTTCCTGCCATTCTTGTTGCTTTGACCCTTCAGGCAATGCTTTTTCAATTCGGTGGTCTTACAGCATTGGGAGTAAATACCTTTACCATGGCCTTTCCTGCTATCTTTTGTTATTATGTCTTTGCCTCTGCCGTTAGGGGAGAAAATCAAAAATTAGCCATTTTTGGTGCCTTCTTAACAGGGGCTATATCTGTACTTCTCTCTGGCTTATTGGTAGGCATTGCTTTGGTTTTTACAGGAAGTTCTTTTATAGTTGCTGCCAAGGCCATAGTCTTGGCCCATATCCCTGTTATGATTATTGAAGGTATCATTACTGCTAGTGTAATAGCCTTTTTAAGGAGGGTTAAGCCAGAAATATTGAGGATGTGAAGTGAAGCTAAAAATTTTGTTTTTAATGATATTTTCCACCTTACTAACTAATGCCTTTGCCCATAGAGTTATCACATATCCCTATATAGAGGATGGAAAGATATATACAGAGAATTATTTTTCTAATGGAAAAAAGTGTAAAAATTGTGAGATTATTGTCTATGACAACATCACGGGTGAAAAGCTTTTAGAGGGTAAGACAAATATAGATGGTGAATTTTCATTTGCTCCACCTAAAAACACAGAACTAAAAATTGTCCTTAATGCTGGAATGGGCCACAAAGCAGAGGCAATAGTATCAAAAAGTAAATTAGAAGAAATTTTTAAGACAGAAGCAGAAGAAAAAAAGGTCAAAACCAAAATAGGCATTTCAGAAAGTGAACTTAGAAAGATAATTAGAGAGGAAGTTTCCAAAGAATTACAGCCTATCTATCAGTTTTTAAAAAAGATTGCCATGGATTTAACAAAACCAACTTTAGATAAAATTTTGGCAGGAATTGGCTATATCTTGGGGATTATGGGGCTCGTAATATATTTTAGAAACAGAAAAATAGGATAAAACCTAATTATCTTTTGCCTTTTTTGGTTATAATATTGATTACCCCAGCCTCAGCAGTGGGATAGAGTGCAGAATGCCCACCTCTGATAATTTCTATCCTTTCAATGCCAGCAATAATTTGATGAGATTCCTCTTAAGGAAAGAAATAAGTAGAAAAAACATTGACAAGGACTACCTGTTGTGTTAAATTTTTGAAAAAGTGTATTACAAAATAAAAAATGGTTAGAGAAAAGTTCTCAAATGGAAGCTCATTCATTCATGAGTTAGATCCACGGGTAAAGATAATAACATTCTCCCTTTTCTCATTAGTAGTAGCAACTACTTATAAATTTTCTATACTTTTTACCTCTCTCCTCTATCCCTTATCCTTTATCATTATATCTAGAGTAAATTTAAAGGAGGTCTTAAAAGTCCTAATTATTGTAAATGGCTTTATCCTATTTCTTTGGGTCTTTCTCCCTCTCACTAAGGCAGGCATACCATGGTTTAGTTTAGGTCCTCTTACGGTTTTTAAGGATGGAATAGAATATGCTACTCTTATTACCTTAAAATCTAACATTATTATCCTTTCTATGATTACCTTAATTGCTACTTCTTCTGTTTTTTCCATTGTTCATGCACTCCATCATCTTCATGTCCCTAACAAGGTTGTCCATCTTACATTTTTTACCTTCCGCTATATCCATGTTCTATATAAAGAATACAAAAAACTTACCAATGCCATGAAACTTAGGGGTTTTAATCCAGGCACAAACATCCATACCTACAAAAGCTATGCGTATTTAATAGGAAATCTTATTTTAAGAAGCTTTGATAGGGCTGAAATGGTTTATAAGGCCATGGTTTGTAGGGGATTTAGAGGGACCTTCCCTTTACTTTATCACTTTAAAATGGGTAAAAAGGATAAGGTATTTCTAGCTTTGTCAGTTACTTATATTTGCTTCCTTGCCACATTTAGCTTAAGATAGCAATGAATATTATTGAGCTAAAAAATATTACATTTGGTTACTCTAGTAAAAAAAATGTATTTAAAGGGCTTAATTTTGTCCTTAAAGAAGGAGAGAGGATAGGGATAACAGGGCCCAATGGAAGCGGTAAGACTACGCTTCTTTATCTTATAGTTGGTATTTTAAAGCCATTTAATGGGGAGATTAAAATATTTAACAAGATCAGGAAAGATGAAAAAGACTTCAGAGAAGTAAGAGAAAAGATAGGTCTTGTCTTTCAGAATCCCGATGATCAGCTCTTTTCTCTTACAGTGGCAGAGGATATAGCCTTTGGTCCTTTAAATCTAGGCAGACCCCGTGAGGAAATTTATAGAACCATCAAAGATACATTATTTGCCCTTGGATTAGAAGGTTTCGATAATAAAATAACTTACAAGCTTTCAGAGGGCGAGAAGAAGTTAGTAGCAATTGGTACTATTCTTTCTATGAGACCGCAAGTATTCCTTTTAGATGAACCTACTGCAGACCTTGATGAAAAGAATAGGGAGAGGATTATAAACATCATAAATGGTTTATCCACATCGTATGTCATTACATCCCATGATATGGAACTATTGAAAAAATGTACAAATACTGTTTACAGATTAGAAGATAGTAGATTGAGACCTATATCAATTTAATAAAAATAATTAAAAGGAGGGATCATGAAAAGAGTATTAACAAAAATTCTAATTGTTATGTTTATAGGTTTTTTTGGCATATTCATAGGAAAAGCTGAAGCCCATTTTCAGATGCTTATTCCTTCAGATGACATAGTAGAGCAAGGAGAAAACCCACAAATCCAACTTGATCTGCTCTTTAACCACCCTTTTGAATATCTTGAAGGTCTTATGAATATGGAAAAGCCAGACCAATTTGGAGTCGTGGTAATGGGCAAAAGAGATAATCTTCTTGATACCTTAAAGTTGCATAAAATTAAGGGGTTAAAGACCTGGGAAGCAACCTATAAGATTAAAAGGCCAGGTGACCATATTTTTTATGTAATACCAAAGCCCTATTGGGAACAAGCTGAAGAGAAATACATCATTCACATTACTAAGGTAGTGGTAAGTGCCTTTGGCATGGAAGAGGGATGGAATCAACCTCTAGGCCTTAAGGCTGAAATTTTACCCCTCACCAGACCCTATGGTTTATGGGCTGGTAACACCTTTTGTGGCAAGGCGTTGTTCAACGGCAAACCTGCAGCTCATGCCCGAGTAGAAGTAGAATATTACAATGAAAAACATAAGGTAAAAGCACCATCTGAAACTTTTAATACCCAGGTAGTAACCACAGACGACAATGGTGTCTTTACCTACACCATTCCCTGGGATGGGTGGTGGGGGTTTGCTGTGCTTACTGAGGGAGAAAAGATTAATGGTAAGGATGTAGAGATTGGTGCAGTAATGTGGGTGAGGACCTATAAGCCGATTGGAAGATAAGAATGTGACCTTTACACTTCAAAATCTAATATACTATCGCCTAAAAGATTTCTTGCCTTTATACCCAAATCTGTTAAATTAAAAGATACTATGTGCCTAGGAATCCCAATGAAGGTGGTAGAGGTCAATCTGGCAAAAAATGTAGCCAGGGTAGACATAGGGAAAACACAGCAATGGATAAGATTGGATATTATTAATGAGGTACCAAAAATTGGTGATTATGTCATAGTCCATGCAGGCTTTGCCATTTATCGATTAGATGAAAAGGAGGCCAAGGAAACCTTATCTCTATTTGAGGAAATGTTAAGGCATGAAGCTCCGTTATATTGATGAATTCAGGGATCCAGAGGTTGCCAGAAGATTGCTTTCTGAAATAAAAAAGATTTCTCGTAGGCCTGTAAGGTTAATGGAAGTCTGTGGTACTCATACTATGAATATTGGCCGTTATGGTCTAAGAAGACTTTTACCTCCTCACATTCAATTAATCTCTGGTCCGGGTTGTCCTGTGTGTGTTACTACTACTAAAGAAATGGATATGATGATTAAAATAGCAGAGAAAGATGTAATAGTAGCTACCTTTGGTGACCTGATGCATGTGCCTGGCTCTCATACTAACCTTATCCAGCAGCGAGCAAAAGGCGCGGATGTGAGGGTAGTATATTCAAGTTTTGATGCATTACGCCTTGCCTCAAAAAATTTAAGGCCTGTAGTATTTTTAGGAGTGGGTTTTGAGACTACAGCCCCTACTGTTGCTGCCACAATAATAGAGGCAAAAAAGAAAAAAATAAAAAATTTTTTTGTCTTTTCTGCACATAAGCTTATTCCACCCGCTATGGAGGCCCTCATTAGCAGTCCTGATTTAAATATAGATGGATTTATCTGTCCAGGTCACGTCTCAGTAATAATCGGCTTAAAGCCTTATAAAATACTGGCCGAAAGACATAAAGTGCCATGTGTAGTGACAGGGTTTGAACTTCTGGACATCCTTCAAGGCATCCTTATGTTAATAAAACAAATAGAAGAGGGTGAGGCAAAGGCCGAAATTCAATACACACGAGCTGTTAAGGAAGAAGGTAATTTGAGGGCAAAAGAAGTAATGGATGAGGTATTCTCCCCTTGTGATACAAACTGGCGTGGGCTTGGTCTTATCCCAAAAAGTGGCCTATGTTTTAGAAAAGATTATAAAGAATTTGATGTGAATTCTCACTTTGATATAAAGGCAGATAAGTCAAAAGATCCCCCTGGTTGCCGCTGTGGAGATGTACTAAAAGGCAAAATTATCCCCCCTCAATGTCCACTATTTGCCAAAGTATGCCGGCCTGATCATCCTATAGGCCCCTGCATGGTCTCATCTGAAGGTAGCTGCGCATCTTATTATAAATATAGGGACTGGGAGATAGGATGATCAAGCAAATCATATTGGATCATGGAAGTGGTGGAAAGGCCTCTCATGATTTAATAAAAAAGGTATTTCTGCCATTCTTTAATAATCCTCTATTGGCAGAGATGGATGACAGTGCTGTATTTGAGGCTTTCGGAAGACGCATTGCCTTTACAACTGATTCTTATACTGTAAATCCTATTATTTTCCCTGGGGGGAATATTGGTTCCTTGGCTATTCATGGCACAGTAAATGATTTGGCCATGTGCGGGGCAAGGCCTATTTATCTTAGTGTGGGATTTATTATAGAAGAAGGGCTATCTTTTGAAGTCTTAGAAATCATCCTTTCTTCTATGAAAAAGGCCATAGCTGAGGCAGAAGTCTCTGTAATTGCTGGTGATACAAAAGTAGTGCCAAAAGGGCAAGCAGATAAGATTTTTATCAACACTGCTGGAATAGGCATTGTTGAGACAAACTGTATTATTTCTAGTAAAGGTGCCAAAATAGGAGATTTAGTCATTATTAGTGGAACCATCGGTGATCATGGTATGGCCATTTTGTGTCAAAGGGAAGGCATTAATTTTGAAACCCCCATTAAAAGTGACACAGCTCCCTTAAATAAACTAGTAGAGAAAATATTAAAGAAGACAAATGGCATCCATGTTATGCGTGACCCAACAAGAGGAGGTGTAGCTACTAGCCTAAATGAAATTGCACAGCAATCAAAGGTAGGAATTGAGATCTGGGAAGAAACGCTTCCTTTCTCTGAGAGTGTTTTAGGAGCAGCAGAAATCCTAGGCATTGATCCCCTTTATCTGGCTAATGAAGGAAAATTTTTGGCATTCATAAAAAGAGATGAGGTAGACAAGGTATTAAATGTTATGCATAGCCATCCCTATGGTAAAATGGCAACTGTTATTGGTGAGGTAAAATCTGAACCCAAAGGACGAGTATGGCTTAAAACTAAAAGTGGTGGAAAACGCCTTTTGGATATGCTTATAGGAGAGCCACTTCCTAGAATTTGTTAAGTAGCACACAAAATATCTCCTAATCGCCTTACACCAAGGAATTGGGAAATTCGCTCACCCTGTTGCCTCACTTGACAAAGATTATCTTTGGTGATAAAAAAGTAAGAGGCGTTAAACAGTGCGAAACGCCTGCATGGAACGTGGGTGGTCGCAAGGTTTAAAGCCAATTGAATTCTGAAATGGCCTTCCTAAGGTAAATTTTCCACCTGCGTTTCTCCTTAATTTTTAAGAATTTTTATAGAAAATTGATAGGATGTAAGATAATGAAATGTCTAATCATTGCTGCGGGTAAAGGAAGGAGGTTATCAAAATTAGGTAGACCAAAGCCCCTTGTCAGTCTTTTCGGATTGACCCTTATTGAGAGGGTGATACTTACGGCAAGAAAGAGTGGTATAGACGATTTTTATGTAGTAACTGGATATAAGGGAGAAAAGGTAAGAAGGTTTTTAAACAAATTCAGTCAGAAAAGGGGTATCAAGATAACACATATCATAAATGAGGAATGGGAGAGGGGTAATGGCCTATCTGTCCTCAAGGCAAAGGGCCTATTAAAAAATGAAAATTTTATTTTATTGATGGGGGATCACCTCTTTGATGAGAAGATTCTCATAAAGATGAAAGATTTGCAGATTCAGGATGGTGAGGTCATATTGGCTACTGATTACAATACAAGCTCAAATTGCTTAGTCGATATCAAAGATGTTACAAAAGTCCTTGTAAGAGATGGGAGGATTGTAGACATAGGAAAGGATATTAAGGAATATAATGCCTATGATACTGGAATTTTTCTCTGCTCACCCGTAATCTTTGATGTTATAGAGGAGGCCATTGCCTGCAGTGGTGAGAGTTCCCTTTCTGCGTCAATAAGATTGTTGGCAAAGAGGGGGAAGGTTAGACCATTTGATATAAAGGATGCCTTTTGGATAGATGTAGATGATGAAAAAGCCTTTAAAAAGGCCCAGAGGTCTTTGACAGAAAGGCTGAAGAAGCCCTCTGATGGCCCTATATCAAGGCACATAAATAGGTGGCTCTCGCTTAAGATAACAAAATACATTTTAAAAACCAATGTCACACCAAATCAGATATCCCTATTCTCCTTTATCCTTTCTTTAATAGCCTCATTGTTTTTCTTTTTAGGCGGCTATATCAATCTTGCTACAGGGGCAGTCCTTGCCCAAATGTCTTCTATTATTGATGGTTGCGATGGCGAGGTTGCAAGACTAAAACACATGGAGAGTGATTTTGGAAAATGGCTTGATGCTGTCCTAGACCGTTATGCAGATGCATTCCTCCTTGGTGGCCTTACCTGGTATGCCTATTCTTTAATTCCAAGCCCTCTTTCCCTTATTATTGGTTTTTTGGCAATTACAGGCACCTTTGTAAATAGCTATACAGCTGACAAATATGATGGGCTAATGAGGAAAAAGGCAGATGGACACTACCTTAGAATAGGACGTGATATTAGGATATTTATTATATTCATTGGTGCCTTGATAAATAAGCCCCTTTTAACACTCCTTTTTATTGCAATCTTAATGAATATAGAGAATATAAGAAGGATAGGAATCCTTTATAAATTTAGGGAATTTAAATTTAATTGGTAGTACTATCTACAGGCTGCCTTGCAAATCCTCTCAACAGTGATATAAAAAAGCATAATAATGGGGGTAAAATTTAAGAAAACAAGGGCAAAATTTATCTTTGTTACAGGGGGTGTACTCTCTTCTCTAGGAAAGGGGTTGGCGGCCGCGGCCATTGGTGCCCTCATGGAAAGTAGGGGGCTAAAGGTCACATTTCAAAAACTAGACCCTTATATCAATGTAGACCCAGGGACTATGAATCCATTTCAACATGGGGAGGTCTATGTAACAGATGATGGTGCAGAAACAGATTTGGATTTAGGACACTATGAGCGTTTTACCTCAACCACAATGGGGAAAAACAACAATTATACATCAGGGAAGATCTATTACTCTGTAATACTCAAGGAGCGTCGTGGTGACTATTTAGGGAGAACAGTACAGGTAGTGCCACATATTACCGATGAGATAAAAAGGGCCATCTTAAGTGTGGCAGATGGATATGATATTGTCATTGTAGAGGTTGGGGGGACGATAGGAGACATTGAAGGACTGCCATTCTTGGAGGCCATTAGGCAATTTCGCCTTGATGTAGGCAAGGAGAATGCGATATATGTCCACCTCACACTTGTGCCATATATAAAGACCGCAGGGGAGCTTAAGACAAAACCTACTCAGCATAGTGTGAAGGCACTCCGTGAAATCGGCATCCAGCCGGATATCATCCTCTGTCGCACAGACAGATTTTTGCCTTCTCAAATCAAAAAAAAGATCTCCCTTTTCTGTAATGTCGATGAGGATGCGGTAATTACGGCAAAGGATGTAGAGACTATTTATGAGGTGCCTTTGGTATTTCATAAGGAGGGGTTAGATGAGAAGATTGTAAAATTGTTAAACATCTGGACACGAGAACCAAGGTTAGAGGCATGGAAGGAGCTGGTTTATAAAATAAAACACCCAAAAGATGAGGTAAAGATTGGCATTGTAGGGAAGTATACTAGCCTAAAGGAGTCCTATAAGAGCCTACACGAGGCCCTTACACATGGTGGGGTAGCAAATGACTGCCATGTATTACTCAAATACATTGAGGCAGAGGAGATAGAAAAGAGGGGGGCAGAGCCCCTCCTCAAAGATGTGCATGGGGTCTTGGTGCCTGGGGGTTTTGGAAAGCGTGGCACCTTGGGCAAGATAATGGCCATTGAATATTCGCGCAAGAATATGGTTCCATTCTTTGGTATATGCCTTGGTATGCAGCTTGCAACAATTGAATTTGCAAGGAATGTAATAGGGTTAAATGGGGCAGATAGCACAGAGTTTGATCCAAATACAGCCCACCCTGTAATATATTTTATGAAGGAGTGGTATGATAGTCGTGGTGGTACTGTCCAAAAGAGGGATGAGTACACAGACAAAGGTGGCACTATGCGCTTGGGGGCCTACCCCTGTATCCTAAAAAAGGGCACACTTGCTCAAAGGGCTTACAAACACATCAAAATCTCTGAAAGGCATAGGCACCGTTATGAATTTAATAATAAATATCGTCAATCCTTTTTAGAAAAGGGTATGGTAATTAGTGGGCTTTCCCCTGATGAAGAGTTGGTAGAGATCATAGAGCTTAAAGGGCACCCCTGGTTTTTGGGCTGCCAGTTTCACCCAGAATTCAAATCCCGCCCCATGAAACCCCACCCTTTATTTGGCTCATTTATAAAGGCGGCCTTAGATTACAAACATGGGAAGTAAAAAGAGGGTTGTAAAAATAGGAAAGATTGAGGTTGGTGGGGAAAGATTGGCACTCATTGCCGGGCCATGTGTGATTGAGACAGAGGAAATTACATTTAGGATCGCAAAATTCTTAAAGGAATTGACAGAGAGACTGGATATTCCCTTCATCTTTAAAAGCTCTTATGACAAGGCAAATAGGACATCGGTTCACTCATATCGTGGGCCAGGACTTAGAGAAGGCCTTAGGATTTTGAATAATATAAAGGAAGAACTAAATATTCCCATAATCTCTGATGTCCATTGTGTTAGGGAGGTGGAAGAGGCAGCTAAGGTCTTAGATATCATCCAGATCCCTGCCTTTTTGTGTAGGCAAACAACGCTTATCCTTACAGCAGCAGATACAAAACTCCCTATAAATGTAAAAAAAGGGCAATTTTTATCTCCATGGGACATAAAATATGTCATTGAAAAGATTACCTCCCGGGGGAATGAGGATATACTTATTACAGAGAGGGGGACGTGTTTTGGTTATCAAAACCTAGTGGTGGACTTCAGATCACTGGCAATTATGAAAGAGTTTGGTTATCCTTTAGTATTTGATGCCACCCACAGTGTCCAGCTCCCAGGCGCAGGGCAGGGGAGGTCTTTGGGACAGAGGGAGTTTGTACCCCATCTGGCAAGGGCCTCTGTAGCCGTTGGGGTAGATGCCGTCTTTATGGAGGTCCACGAGGCACCTGATCATGCCCTTTGCGATGGCCCAAATGCCCTACCTTTAGATGGGCTAGAACAATTGCTGAGGGGGCTTATATCTATACACAAGGTTATAAGGGATGTTTAGGGATTATTTCAATTTACTTAAAAGGCTTAAAAAGATCAAACTTCTCTTAACAGATGTGGATGGGGTGTGGACAGATGGCTCTATCTATTATGGGGATGGGGGAAATGATATAAGGCGTTTTCATGTCCATGATGGTATAGGGATAAAGAGGCTAATGGAAGTGGGTGTAGAGATAGCTGTGGTCTCTTCATACTTCTCTGAGGCAGTACAGAGGAGGTGCCAACAATTGGGGATTAAGGATATATTTTTGGGCGTAAAGAATAAAGAGGAGGTATTAGAAAGGATTATAAGACAAAAGGGATATAATAGGGATGAATTGGCATATATGGGGGATGACTTACCCGATGCAAAGCTATTTGAAAAGGTAGGGATAGCCATTACCGTATCCAATGCCCCTGCCGAGGTTAGAAAAAAGGCAGATTATGTGACAATGAGGATGGGTGGCCATGGTGCCTTAAGGGAGGTCTCAGACTTGATCTTGGAGGTAAAGAAAAATGTTGGAGGAATCTGATGTAGTTATCATTGGCCAAGGCCCAGCAGGCCTTCAGGCAGCTATCCATGCCAGCAGAAGGAAGGCAAAGGTAATCTTATTAGGGCGTGCTAAGGCAAGTAGCCTTTATAAGGCACACATTGAAAATTATTGTTTTTTAAAGGGGCCTATTGCTGGGGAAGAGATGCTTGCCGAGGGGAGGAGTCAGGCACAGGAGTTTGGGGCATCCTTTATAGATGAGGATGCAATAGAGATAATAAAGAGAGACAATTCGTATGAGGTAATTACAGAAGGGGGAAGACATATCCTGGCAAAGGCCATCATTCTAGCGATGGGCATCTCCAAAAAGGGGTTAAAGGTGCCAGGGGAAAAGGAGTTTATAGGGAGGGGGGTAAGTTATTGTGTAGATTGTGATGCATTCTTTTATAGGGGAAAAACGGTAGCAGTAGTGGGCAATGGGAGTGCAGCGGCAACTGGGGCCCTTACCCTTGCCTCTATCGCAAAGGGGGTATATCTCATAAGCAAGGCATCAGATATAAGCGAGGCCTTAAGGAGGCAGATAGAGGAGAGTCAAATTATATGGTATAAAGGGAGGTGGGTAAAGGAGATAGTGGGGGGGAAGGCAGTAGAGGGGATTGTCTTAGATAATGGAGAGAGGATTGATGTAGAAGGGATATTTATTGAATTAGGGGCAAAGGGTGCCACCCAACTTGTAGTACGACTGGGTGTAGAGCTAGATAAGGAACACTTTAGCTATATCGTTACAGACAAAAATCAACAGACAAATGTCCCTGGTATCTATGCGGCTGGTGATATATGCGGACCCCCCTTTCAAGTGGCCAAGGCAGTGGGGGAGGGGTGTATTGCGGGTTTAGAGGCAGCAAAGTATGCAAAAAAGAAAGGGAAGATATAGAATGGATATTTTGCTTATCTTTAATAGAAACCCTTATGATGGTACAGATGTTACCTGGAATGGTCTAAGGCTTGCAGATGCACTTTTGAATCAAGGTTTAAAAATAGCTATTTTTTTGCAAAATGATGCTGTTGACCTATGCCGTGAAGTAGTAAAACCCCCTGAAGGGTATTTTGATTTAGGAAAGATGTTAAAGGATCTAAGGGACAAGGGTGTCCCAATAAAGGCCTGTGGGACATGTAAGGTAAGATGTGGAATTTATAAGGGGCACCCTTATTTTGAGGGAATACCTGAGGCAAAGATTACAGAATTGGCAGAATGGATATCTGAGGCAAAACAGGTTATTTGCTTTTAATTTACTCTCCTAAAAGCGTCTTTTATTCATAAAGAGGGAAATATGTTTGTCTTAGGGCAATCCTTTAATTCCATAATTTATATAAGAAATCTGATGTTATCTAAAGGATAAGGAATGGGCCGCAATATAATCTGGTTCCATATTCCCCTTCTTTTAATAATTTGTATATATTTTCTATTTTTCCATTTAGGAAGCCATGGCTTCTTTGAGACCACAGAGGCACGCTATGCAGAGATCTCTTATGAGATGGCAAAGACCGGTAATTTTATCACACCTCGCCTAAACTATATTAAACACTTCCACAAACCCCCACTTACCTATTGGATCACGGCTATGGGCTATCATATCTTTGGCTACAATGAATGGGGGGCAAGATTTTTCTTGGGTATAGCCGGTCTTTTGATTCTAATTATTACATTTTTACTTTCAAGTTCTATGTTTGATAAAAAAACAGGGGTCCTTTCAAGCCTTATACTAGTTTCTATGGTAGGATTTATTGCCGTTACACATATTGTCTCTACAGATGTCTACCTTTTGGCCTCTATAGTGCTTTCTGTCTATCTTCTGTGGCAGTGGGAAAAAAAGAATATCTCCCCCCTTTGGCTCTGGGCAGTCCTTGGCATAAGTAGCCTCATAAAGGGGCCAGTTGGGCCATTTTTGGTGAGCACAATTGCCATAGCCTATCTTATTCTAAGTGGACAAATAAAGAGGATAAAGGAATTTCAAATAAAAAAAGGTATCCTTATCTTTTCCTTAATTGCCTTTCCTTGGTATATAATTGTCTGTTTAAAAAATAGGGGGCTCTTTTCCTATTTTTTATATGTTCAGTTCCTTTCAAGGCTTAGGTCAGGTGGCATGGGGCACCCACACCCTTGGTATTATTACCTATGTATCTTACCTGGGTTGATATTTCCTTGGACAATCTATTCAATCCCTGCAATGGGAAGCAGCATTTTTCATTTAAAGAAGGAGAATCTCCTCCTTATATTGTGGATGATTATCCCAATCATCATCTTTTCTCTAATGAGGACAAAATTACCATTTTATATCATGCCTTCCCTTCCCCCCTTGGCCATATTATTGGCAAGTTGGTGGGGCAGAAGGGAAAATGGGCTGTTAAATCTTATAGATAGGATAATGTGGACAATCATCTTGATCTTGGCAATTATCTCCTTTGGTAATGCTGCCCAAATAATACCACTTCCAAAACATCTTTCTGAATGGAGACAACTCAGATCCCTATGGCTGATAGAGGGATTGATACTTTCTGGCCTAACGGTTTTGGGCTACATTGCATTAAAGAGGAAAAAGGCTATTCTAAATTTTTATATATTGATAGCACTGGTTGCAAGTATCTGCATCCCTTTCCTCTTTTTTGCAGATAGATTACCACTTAATATCTATGCAGGCCTGGGAAGGGAGATCAAGGCACTGGCAAGGCCAGAGGATATGGTAGCCCAATATAGATGTTACCTACGCAGTCTGCCCTTTTATGTAGGCAGGAGGGTAGTATTGGTTGGGGTATCAAGGGAGACCCAATTTGAGGATAGTCCTAGCTACCGTGAGTTTTTGCTCAGTGTTGGGGAATTCTTTGAGCAGTGGAAAAAAGATAGGCGTATATTTTGTGTAGTAAATAGGGATAGCCTCTCTGAATTTAAGGGAGATTGCTTTTTAGTGGCAGAGAGGAGAAAATATCTCGTAATCACAAATAGACCTCTAAGCAATTAAAATTTACTTGCAGGTGTCTACCCTTTAGGGTAGACTAAGGGCATGGGGACAGAGAAAGATCTGGCAATAGAGGTGGCCAGTTTATACCCACCTCAAGGGGAGTGGAAAGAGGAGGATTATTTCTCTCTGCCAGATACAAATCGCTATGTTGAACTATCAGATGGGAGAATTATCATGCCACCACACCCAACATTCAGCCATCAAGAGGCACTTAAGCGGCTTTTCTTGAGGTTACAGGCATATGTTGAAAAAAACAACCTTGGAATAGTTCAGATAGCCCCACTGCCAGTAAGGCTTTGGCCAGGTAAAATTAGGGAGCCAGATATTTTCTTTATAGGCAAAGAACATAGTGACCGGATTGGTGAAACGGTCTGTGGGGTCCCAGACCTTGTGGTAGAGGTGATTTCTTCTAGTACAGAAAGGACTGATAGGGTTGAGAAGTTTCTGGAATATGCCAAGGCAGGGATAAGGGAATATTGGCTGATAGACCCTGAGAAAAAGACAGTTGAGGTCTATAGCCTAAGGGGGGGTGATTACATATTAGTTGGTAAGTATAGTGGTTCTCAAGTTGCCACCTCAGAAATGCTGCCAGGTTTTAAGCTTAGGGCATCTGAATTATTTTTGGCCTAGACAAAATTTCCCTCTTAGTGTAAAAGTCATTGAATTCTAAAAGAGGAGGAGGTATGTTGCATACCTTTACTGTCTCTACACGTTTGCCTGAACGGCTATCACATCTTGAAGAGCTTGCTTATAACCTCATTTATTGTTGGCAGCCCAAAATAGGGTCCCTTTTTCGCCGCATAGACCCCATGCTTTGGGAGGAGACTAGGCACAATCCAGTGCTTTTGCTCTCTCGGCTAAACCACAAAAGACTTATCCAGCTTGAGGAGGATGAAAGTTTTTTGGCATTCCTAAATGATGTTTATAAGGAATTTAAAGAATATCAAACAAAGGAGCCTATATTTCTCAAAGATACTCAGCGGCCATTTGTAGCCTATTTTTCAGCAGAATATGGCCTTACTGAATGCCTTCCATTTTATTCTGGTGGCCTTGGGGTACTAGCAGGGGATTTTCTTAAGTGTGGTAGTGACTTAAACCTCCCTATTGTAGGGGTGGGGCTACTCTATCAACACGGCTATTTTGTTCAAAGTATTACTACAGAGGGTTATCAAAAGGAGATCTTCCCTGAGATGGATTTTTACCACATGCCCCTAAAGTTAGAAAGGGACAAGAATGGACAGCCAATCACCATTGATGTCAAACTAAAGGGAGAGACGGCCCTTGCCAGGATCTGGCGACTAAATGTAGGGCGTATCCCACTTTATCTACTTGATACAAATGTAAAGGAAAATCCTGAGCATATCCAGAAGATTACATCTCAACTGTATGTAGCAGACCGTGAAATGCGTCTGAGGCAGGAGATCCTCCTTGGGATAGGCGGGGTAAGGGCCCTTAAGGCACTAGGTCTTAGGCCTACTGTCTTCCACATGAATGAGGGGCACTCGGCCTTTGCAGGACTAGAGCGCATTAGGGTCCTGCGGGAGGAGACAGGCCTCTCCTTTGAGGCATCTCACCTTCTAGTGATGGCTGGAAATGTCTTTACTACCCATACATCTGTTCCAGCTGGCATAGAGATATTTGATCCAGGGCTCATACAGGCATATTTTTCAGACTATGTCTCTTCACTTGGCATTTCACTTCAAACCCTATTAGGTCTAGGCAGAAGGAATCCACAGGATCAAAATGAGCCATTCTGTATGAATATCCTGGCTATGAAGCTCTCAGGGCATATCAATGCCGTAAGTAAGGCACACAAAGAGGTCTCTGACAGCCTTTGGCATGACCTTTGGCCCTCTATCCCTGTTGAAGATGTGCCCATCTGTTACATAACAAATGGCATACATATCCCATCTTGGATCTCAGTAGAGATGTCGGACCTCTACCGCAATTATCTTGGCCCTGGGTGGATGGAACAACCAGATGTAAAGGATGTGTGGTCCAGGGCACTGGAGATCCCTGATGAGGAGCTTTGGGGGATCCATGAGAGGTGCAGGGAGCGTCTGGTGGCATTCTGCCGACGCCGTTTGGAGAGGCAACTTCGGCAAAAGGGGGCAACAGGTGCAGAGATAGCCAGTGCAAGGCAGGTTTTAAACCCAGAGGCCTTTACCATTGTTTGGGCCAGGCGGATGGCAAGCTATAAAAGGCCTGCCTTAATCTTTAAAGACCCTGAAAGACTGGCCAGAATCTTGAACAATGAGAATTACCCTGCCCAGCTCATTATCGCTGGCAAGGCCCATCCAGCAGACGAGGAGGGCAAGGCGCTTATTAGACAGATACTGACCATCATCAATCAGAAGGTCTTTCGCAACAAAATTGTATTTATTGAGAACTATGATATAGAGGTAGCACACTATCTGGTTCAAGGGGCAGACCTCTGGCTCAATACCCCCTTGCCACCAAATGAGGCATCTGGGACAAGTGGGATGAAGGCAGTGGCAAATGGTGCCTTGCATATAAGCAGCCTGGATGGCTGGTGGGTTGAGGCATATAGGCCAGGCCTTGGGTGGGTCATTGGAAGTGAGAGGTATGAAGATCGTGCCTATCAAGATGAGATGGATAGTAAGTCACTTTATAACCTGCTAGAGGACGAAATCATCCCCCTGTTTTATGACCGTGGTGTGGATGGGTTGCCAAGGAATTGGATAAAGAAGATGAAGGCATCCATGCGAGAGCTGTGCTCTATCTTCAATGGCCACCTTGCAATTCAAGAATATGTGCAAAAACTCTATATTCCTGCCCAAATGTATGTAGAAAAGCTATCTAAAGATGGGGCAAAGGGGGCAAATGAGTTGGCCCATTGGCGTTCCTATATCATGGAAAATTGGAGAAAGGTGTCAGTAGTTAAGGTTGAGCAACATGGGCCAAGCGAGCCTTTAGTAGGAGATAGGATTGAGATAAGGGCATGGGTGTATTTGGGTGAAATTGGCCCAAGTGATATAAGGGTTGACCTCTATTATGGCCCCATAGACCCCCAGCGTAGGTTTATAGAGAGGAAGATTAAGCCCATGAGGCTTTGTGGTCAAAATGGAGAAAATACATATCAGTATAGCACTGAAATATTTTGTGAAGAGACAGGTGGATTTGGCTATAGGATACGCCTTATGCCATATCATGAAAATCTTGTCCCCTCATGTTATATCCTTGGTCAGTTGGTAAATTGGGGATAAAATGACCTTTTTGCCTCCCATGTAAATATCAGTGCCTCTTCAAGCCATTTTAGTATTTCCTCAGGCTTAAGGGAGATAAACTGCATAAGTTCCTCATCTGAATGGGTTCTTTTATAATCAAAGGAGTCCTTAAACCACTCCATTATAAATTCAGGAGGAACCAGCGATGGGTCAGGATATACCTCGTTCAAAGGCCTTTTGATATAGGCATATTTATAAAGTTCTTCAACATCCATAAATTTTCTTTCTTAATTCTTTAATCCTCATTAAATGATCAATGTCTTCTATATCCCTTGGCCTGCCACAGGCACTTTTCATCTTTATTAGGTCATCAATTGAGGCTATGTTTATGCTTATCCCTTTAATCTTCATTACTTTTTTGTTTGTATATGCCTCTTCAAAATCAATTGGATTAACCAAGAATATGTCTATGACTTTAAATGGGGCCTTTGGGTCTATAAAAGTAAAAACAATTGCACCCTTATTTCTTATCCATTCATCCCTTTTTTCCTTTGATATAAATTCATGGGGATTTACAGGGACCTTTGGAATGTAACCAAGCCTTTCCATTACATTAATAATCTTAGATAGATTTTCATCTGAAAGGTCCACCATCAAATCTAAGTCTATTGTTAGTCTAAGATACCCATAAAGATTTACCGCCATACCACCAACGATAAGATATCTTACATCTCTCTGCTCAAACTCTCTAAAAATCTCCTCATAAATCATTATCTTTTTTGTTTATCTCAGTAAATAGGTCTATCTTTTCTTCTAATATATCCCTTTTAAGTAGGCCTTTTATATATTTATCAGGGATACCACTATATC
>Ga0190286_1000138_pt1 | contig 36577 bp, 45 predicted proteins | sample 48691834_MG_FD_183241 | JGI IMG/M metagenome (GOLD analysis project Ga0190286, IMG submission 183241) | Hydrothermal vent microbial mat bacterial communities from Southern Trench, Guaymas Basin, Mexico - 4869-18-3-4_MG | ecosystem: Environmental > Aquatic > Marine > Hydrothermal vents >... | reverse complement strand
CGCCCGGAAGATTAGCTTCTCCTCCAGGCGGACGCGGGAGCAGAGCACCCCTATCCTTACCTTCCCGAATCCATAGCTACCTCCAGCACGTAATCGATTATCCTGCCCGGGATGTCAACCCCTGTGGGGGCGATACTATTGCGGAACTCCGGCGTGTGATTGACCTCGCTCACCAGCAGGCGGCCATCAGGGGCCTCCAGGATGTCTATGGCCACCACCCCTCCGCCCACGGCCTGGGCCGCGGCGCGGGAGAGGCGATCTATCTCCGGGGTGATGGGGCAGTTCGAGGCCTTCCCCCCGCGGGCGGTGTTGGTTATCCAATGCGGCGAATTGCGGTAGATGGCGGCGATGGTTTCGCCGCCAACGACGAAACTGCGGATATCGCGCCCTGGCTTCTCGATGTACTCCTGGATGTAGAAGATGGAATGCTGGTAGCCGCCGAGGGTATGTTTATGCTCCAGGATGGCCTCGGCGGCATCGCGGTCGTTTATCTTGGCCAGGAGCCTCCCCCAGGAGCCGTGCAGCGGCTTCAGGACCACCGGATAGCCCATCTCCTCGATGGCCTCCAGCGCCGATTCCGGCGTGAAAGCCACCATCGTGCGCAGGGTAGGCACGCCATGCTTGATGAGCGCCAGCGTGGTGATGAGCTTATCATTGCAGGCGGCAATGACGTTGTAGGTGTTGACGGTGTGCACCCCATGGCTGTTCAACACCTTAGCGGCGTAGAGGGCGCGGGAATGGCTGAGGCAGCGGATGAGGATAACATCGTAGTCACCTAAGCCGTCTTCAGCCAGGCCCAGGGCGATTTGGCGGACATCAATCCTCTCGTAGTCGGCACCCCTTTTCCGCAGGGCCTCGAATAGCAGCTTCTCCTCGACGCGAAGCCGCGAGCAGAGGACGCCCACCCTCATTCTCCCCAATCCTCCTCCACCTCAGGAGCAAGCTCCAGTGAGATAGGGTCCAAGCTCACCACCTCCAGCTCCACCCCGCAGTCAGGGCAGACGACGATCTCCCCCAGCTCCACGTCGTCTGCCAATTCAATGGTGGCTCCGCATTCTGGACATTCAACTGCGGCCATTTCTCACCTCCTCGTCGATCACCTGCCAAAAAATTAAGCCAGCTCTCCAAGTGTCTGGAGGGCTGGCTTAAGGATTTCCTAAAGAGTTATTAGAATATGTGTCAGCCAATGGCATCAAGCCGCAACAAGCCCATCCAGACACCCAGGTCTGGCTTCTTCCTGATCCTGCGCTTCAATTCTTTAGGGCTTGTTGCTGGCGAAACCATCGGCGAAACCATTCCCTTTTTCCGAGAAAAATGATAGCACAATTTACGAAAAATGTCAAATCGAATCTTAACCGCTCCTCAAAGCTCCTCAGGGCCTGTCCGATTTTACAATTAGGCCATTATCTGCTAAAATCGGCAGGGTGAGTTTTTGGAGGTGCACAATGGCTCAGCGTATTTCCTCGCCAACTCGCTTCCTCAAAGGCGGGTTAGAGGATTGCACATCGAGGGGAGACCCGCATATCGAAGCGAAAGGGCGCAGCGCCACCGCTTACGTCTACGATCCCATCTATCTGGAGCATAACCTGCCAGGACATCCGGAGGGCAGGGAACGGCTAGTGAGGATCATGGGTCTCCTGAAGGAGAAGGGGCTCTTAAAGCGATTGAAGCCGATCGAGGCCTCACCTATTCCCATGGAGGTCCTGGAGAGGGTACACTCCCCGGACTACATCGAGCGGGTGAGGCTGATGGCCGAGAGGGGCGGAGGCCATCTTGACCTCGACACTTACATGAACGCCAGCTCCTATGAAGCGGCGCTGAAAGCTGCGGGAGGGCTGGTCAATTTGGTCAAAGCCATCCTTGCCGACGAGGTGAATAATGGCTTCGCCCTGGTGCGCCCGCCGGGCCATCACGCCGTGCGGGATAGGGGCATGGGCTTCTGCATCTTTAATAACGTAGCCGTAGCCGCTCGCTTCGCCCTAGAGGAAGGGATCGAGCGGATCCTGATCGCTGACTTCGATGTCCATCACGGCAACGGCACCCAGGATGCCTTCTACAATGATCCTCATGTGCTCTACTTCTCCACCCATCAGTATCCGTATTACCCCGGCACCGGCCACTGGAGTGAGATAGGGGAGGGCGAGGGGAGAGGGTACAACGTCAACGTTCCCCTTTCGGCCGGTGTGGGCGATAAAGGCTACAGACGTATCTTTGAGGAGCTCCTATACCCCTTAGCGGAGCGCTATCGCCCCCAACTTATCCTGGTCTCTGCCGGCTACGATGCCCATTGGGCTGATCCGCTGGCGGGGATGAAGCTCTCCATAACCGGCTACGCTCACCTGACCCGCGTTCTGAAGGCCATGGCCGAGGATTTCTGCGGGGGAAAGATCGCCTTCACCTTAGAGGGAGGTTACCACCTGGAGGTCCTTGCCTATTCGGTGCTTAACACCTTCAGAGTGCTTTTGGGGGACGAGGACGTGCTCGATCCTCTGGGCCCGTCTCCGAGCCCGGAACGCTCTGTAAACACGCTACTCGCTCAGCTCAGGGAGTTCCATTCTTTAGATTGAGAATCGAAGTCTAAACGGGGGGAAGCATGGAAAGGACATTGGTCATTATCAAGCCAGATGCTGTGCAACGAGGGCTTATCGGCGAGATCATCTCCCGCTTCGAGCGGAGGGGGCTTCGCATAGCAGCTATGAAGTTCATGCAGATCACCCCCGAATTGGCCCATAGGCTTTACGCCGTCCATAAGGGGAAGGCTTTCTTCGAGGGCCTCATCGAATACATCACCTCCAGTCCGGTGGTGCTGATGGTGCTGGAGGGGAATAATGTCATCGAGATAGTGCGACGAACCATGGGCGCCACCAACCCTGCTGAGGCCACGCCGGGCACCATCCGCGCCGATCTCGGCCTGGAGATCGGGCGGAACCTGGTGCATGGCTCGGACTCTCCGGAATCGGCGGCCTATGAGATACCCATCTTCTTCAAGGAGGAGGAGATACTCTCCTATCCGCGCGACATCGACAGGTGGGTGTTTGAATAAAGAAAGATGTACACAATTCTAATCACCTTCTCGAGAGAGGAGTAGGGACGCAAGCCCGCCTTTACACAGGTTCGATGCCCGTCCACATCCAGACAATTTAAGATAAGGGCCACCCGTCGGTCGCTTGGACACTTTTTGTCTGGTCCGCATCTGGGGATGTGGACTACTTGAGCAAGAAATCAAATTCGCTCTAGGGATAAAAGATTCCCAGAAAGGAGGTGCTGCCGTGAATTTAATGGGTGTGGATACTCGCTAGAGGCTTGAGGATCAAGCCTCTCATACCGATCAGGGAGGAGACGCAGATGCGAAGAAAGGATCTTACCTGGAAGTTGATGGCCGTGGTGGCCATGGTAGTCCTCATATCCCTGTCATTGGTCGGCTACATTGTCAATGCCGCTCACAGTACCCCTCACAATGCCTCTCAGGACACCTCTCGCAATGCCCGTCATCGCTACATCACTAGCAAAACTTACATGCCTATCGTCTCTAAAGACTGGTCCCCTCAGGCTCCCCAACTGGTCCACCTCTCCTGGGCCGTGGATGATGTCTACCACACGATGGCAGCGGTATGGTGGACGCCGGGACCGGCGGCATCCAAGATGGTCTACGATACGACCAGCCACGAAGATCCATCGGATTACCGTTTCATTGCGCTTGGTACAGCTTACCACATTGCACCCGAAGAAGATCGCCACGGCAACCCGATCGAGACCATCTTCCCAGGCCAATTCCACGAAGTGGATCTGGACGGTCTCACACCTGGCACCCTTTACTACTTCCGCGTGGGGGGCGATGGATTCTGGTCTCGTGAGTGGAGCTTCCGCACTATCGGACTCGACCAGGATGTCAAGTTCATAGTGGGCGGAGACTCGCGCAGGCCATGGGGTGCAGAAGAGATCAAGTACACTCCACACGCCATTTCCAATTGGCCTTACGCTCGAGATTGGGTAACTATCAATGCCGCCCAGGAGGACCCCGATTTCATATGGTTCTCAGGGGATATGGTCAACAGCGGCAACAGCTTCGAAAACTGGAAGAACTGGCTCGAGTCGATGCAGGAGAACCTGGTGACCGAAGAGGGGCGCATGATCCCCATCGTTGGGGTGATAGGCAATCATGAGCTCGGTGCCTATCCTGACGTGGAGAGCACCCCCGCCTGGTTCCAGGGGATCTTCGCCAATCCCGGCGATGAACTCACCTTTTCCCTCAACTTCCCCAACCTTCACCTGACCACTCTGAGGGCAGATGGCGGGTGTGTTGGGACTTGGTGGGCCCCCGCGGAGGAGGAGGCCGAGGAGCAGAAGGATTGGCTCCAGTCGGATCTCCAGGGCAGCGATGCGGAATGGAAGCTGGTGGGTTTCCACGTGCCGTACTTCTCCTGCTTCGAGCAGGGGACCGGCCACCCGAGCGAGCCGTTCCTGTACCACTGGTGGGACATCCTCCAGAATCCCGACTACGGAGCCGATGCGGTTTTCTGTGGTCACGTCCACGACTTTATGAGATCCTGGCCCATTAGCATCACCAATGTCGTGACTACCACGGTGGACCAGCCCTGGACAGAGGTGGGCTACAAGGCCGTCTATACTATGACCCGGAGGTCAGAGGATGGTGTTACCTATGTAGTTCAGGGGAGCTGGGGAGCTCCAACCGATCCGTACATCAAGGGAACTGCTTGCGACATCCGCGACTTCGTCGCAGCTGGGGCAGCTATACCATCGTACACCATCGTGGAGGTTGGGGGGACAGAGGCATTGACCCTGACAACCAAGGCTATCTCGGGTGATGTATTGGACGAGGTTACCCTGCACTATACAACAGAGGAGTTTGAGACTCCAGAATACAACTGCCTCTACTAGCTGATAGGCGGAGGAGGCATCGAGGAGCTGATTAGGTAAAGAGCGAAATCTTTGTCTTATATGCTCTCCACTTCCTCACCTTCGGCTTCCAACTCATTCACCTTCCGGATGGTGGAGGCGTCCTCGACCCGCTCCAGGTAAAGGATGCCGTTCAGGTGATCCACCTCATGTTGGAGGGCCCGGGCCAGCAGGCCTCGACCCGTTACATCGACCTCCTCCCCCTTCCGATTAAGCCCTCTCACCACCACCTTCTCCGCCCTTCTCACCTCTCCCACCAGTCCTGGCACGCTGAGGCAGCCCTCTAAGCCCACCTGTTCTCCCTCAGCATAGACTATTTCAGGGTTGACCAGGATGATCGGCCCCTCGCCCACGTCCACGACGATCACCCTCTGGGAGACCCCCACCTGAGGGGCAGCCAGCCCCACCCCCTGGGCAGCGTACATGGTCTCCAGCATATCATCGATCAGGGCTCGCACCGACTCAGTAACCCGGGGCACGGCCTCCGCTCTCCTATGTAGGACGGGGTGCGGATGCTTGACGATCTTCAGCACAGCCATCTCTCCTCCTACGGGAAATTCAGCATGGTCCCTGCCGGGCAGGGAGCCACATTTTCACCAAAGGCCACTGCTAAAGCTACGTAGGCTCGTTCGCCTGTGCAATGATTGGGATAAAGTTGAAGTGGGCTATATGCCTTCAGCGTTTCAATGGTATGCCTCAGCTGGACCTCATCAGCGTCCACCAGATGGAAGCCACCAGCCACGGCCGCGATCTCGCCTTCGAAGGCACGTTGCACATGGGCCAAAGTGTTGAGCAGGCCGGCGTGACAGCAGCCGCAGATCACCACTAGGCCCTGTTCCGTCTTCAGCACTAAAGCCATATCGTCCTTGTAGGGATCGGGCTTCCAGCCCCCGTTGGTGCGCACTAAGTGGCGAGCACTGCGCCCTTCGGGTTCCGGTCGGGGGGCGATCTCCCCTGTGGTCCACACCCCAGGGATGATCTCGACGGGCTTGGCGCTCAAATGCAGCTCAGCTCGCTCGGCCAACGCCTCCCGCGTCAGGGGGGGACCGATGAACTCCACCCTCTCCCCGTGGCGAGAGAAGCGCTCTCGGAAAAAATCCGGGTGGGCGAAGATGGAAAGCCCGGATGCCCTTTTCAGGAGGGCTTCCAGCCCGCCGGTGTGATCGTAATGGGCGTGGCTGAGGGCCAGGGCTTCTATCTCCTGAGGCTTCACTCCCAATTCGTCCAGGTTATGCAGCAGCACCTCTCCGCTCTGGCCAGTGTCGAAGAGGATGCATTTGCCTTCCGCCTCGATCAGAAAGGCCAGTCCGTGCTCCCCCCAGAAGCGGGAGCTTCGCTTAGCAGCGTTGTCCACAACGCAAGTGACTTTCATCTTTCCACCCCAACGGAACGATTTCATCGCCGCGGCGCACTTTCCCGCCCTTCACCACCCGGCAGAAAACCCCTTCGGTGGGCAGGATGGAGACGCCTTGGAAGTTATAGGTGTGAACTTCCGATGGAGGCTTGCCGATCTGCACCACCTCCAGCACGGCCTCTCCCACACGCAGGTGATCGCCTATCCTCAGTCTCAGCAGGTCCATCCCTCGGATGGTGAGGTTTTCAGCGAAGTCGCCGGGTCCAGCTTCGATGCCATGCTCCTGATTGGCCCTTTGGATGCTCTCCCAGGCCAGGAGGCTCACCTGGCGCTCGCTTAACCCGGCATGGGCATCGCCCACCAAGCCGTAGTTCCGGCGGAGCATTCCTTCGCCGACGTCCCGCTTCGGCTCCATGCGCCGCTTGCTGCGGCACACAGCGATCACCTCACCTCTCACGGGCCCTCCTTCAGCTCAAGCCTTCGGATACGGACTACTCGACGAATATGTCCACGAAGGCGGTCATCCCCCAGCGCAGGCGGGGGTCGGTCTCTTCGAATTCGATGACCACAGTGTAGTTCGTACCTCCCTCTTTCTGGGTGGCCATGGGGTAGATCTTGGTCACCCTCCCCGCGAGCTTCGTTTCGGGGAGCGCGTCGAAGGTGATGTCCACCTTCTGACCCACTTTCACCTTGGCCACGTCTATCTCGCTCAGGTCAGTGGTCTCCACACGCAGGTGGGACAGGTCGCCGATGACTATCACCGGAAGGCCCGCGGTGACCATTTCTCCCTCCCGCAGGTCAACCCTGGTCACCGTGCCAGCGAAGGGGGCCGTGAGGCAGGCATCTTCCAGGGCAGAGCGGGCTCGGTCCAAGGCTGCTTGGGCCTCCTCCACCTGGGCCTGAGCCACGGCGATCTCCTCCTCGCTGGCTCCTTCCCGAAGCAGATCGAGCTGAGCTTTGGCCCGGCCGACTTGGGCCTTGGCTGCATTCACACGTGCGCGGGCCCCCTCAACCTGAGCGCGGGCTATGGCGATGTCCTCCTCCCTCGCCCCAGCTTTAAGGTCTTCATACTCTAATTGAGCGATCTGCACCTCTTCATAGGCTGCGCCGACGGCGGCCTCAGCTGCGTCCTTCTCCCCGGGCTCGGCTAAAGGGCTCCCTTTGATGGCATCCCTTTGCCCCTGCGCCCCCCAGAGCTGGTTCTTAGCCAGATTCACTTTCCGCTCAGCGATCTCGAGTTCCCGCTCCGTGGGGCCTGCCAGGAGCTTGGCCAGGTTGGCCTGGGCGCTGGCCAACTCGGCCTTGGCCGAAGCCAGGTCGGCCTCCGCGGCGGCCACGGCCTCCTCAGCCGCTTTAATCTCCTCCTCCCTGGCCCCGGCATTCAATTGGGCCAGCCTGGCTTCGGCGACCTTGAGCGCTGCTTCCGCCTGAGCCACCGCATGCTCCAGGTCAGTTGTATCCAAGCGGGCTAAGAGCTGGCCATCCTCCACCTCATCCCCCACCTCCACTGCCACTTCCTCCACCCTGCCGCTCATCTTGAAGGCCAGATTCGCCCACTTGACGGGTACCACCTCGCCTGAGGCAGAGACGACTTCAGGCGTCTCCGCCTCAGGCACCGTCGGTTCGGGGGTGGCCTTAGTCTTCGGTGCCGTGTATTTAGCATATCCGAAGTAGACGAAAAAAGCGAGCGCGATCACTGCGATTATCACCATCCATTTCCGTTCCATCTCTCCTCCTTCAAACCCTTTCCAGCACCCTTTTGAGAAAGCGTCCCTCCTCCGTGAGCTTCCCTCCCCTGTAGAGGGCAATCCCCTCGACGATGAGGTCCCTCTCCTTACCCTCTAGTATCGCTCGTCCCAGGGGGGAATCCTTAAGAATTTTGAGGTCCTCGCTGTAGGGGTCCTTCACGATGTCTTCCCGCACGATGCGGCCCGAGTCCAGCACCAGGATGCGGTCGGTGCGGCGAGCCACGGCTGGGTCATGGGTGACGACGATGATGGTGGTGCCCAGCTCGTGGTTCAGCCGGTGCATGAGGTCTATGATCTCTCTGGCGCGTTCCGAGTCGAGCTCGCCTGTGGGCTCATCGGCCAGGACTATAGCTGGCTCGTTGGCTAAGGCCCTGGCCACAGCCACCCTCTGCCTTTCTCCGCCGGAGAGCATAGCTGGCAGGTGCCCCATCCTGTCCTCCAGGCCCACCAACTCCAGGAGTTCACGTGCCCTCTGACGCCTCTTCCTGGCGCTCATCCTCCGCTCGTAGAGGGGGATCTCCACGTTTTCCAACGCGGTGAGGGTGGGGATGAGGTTATGGAACTGGAAAACGAAGCCCACCGTCTCGCTGCGAAAGCGGTCCAGGTCCCTGACCTCATCCAGGTCCTGGCCATTCACGATCACCTTCCCGCTGGTTGGCCTGTCCAAGGCTCCGATGAGGTTCAGGAGAGTGGATTTGCCACTCCCCGAGGGGCCCATCACTGCCACCATCTCCCCTTCCCACACCTTCATGTTCACCCCATCCAGGGCCCGCACCTCCGTTCCATCGCTGTAGATTTTCACCAAATCCCTTGTTTCGACTACAACCTCGCCCAAAGGTCACCTCCTTGAGCCCCTATCACAGTCGAAATTGACCCACACCTTCGCCGTGTTTGGTCGGGTGCTGAACCTGGAAAAATCCTACTCATATCTCAACGCCTCTGCCGGAGGCAGCTTTGCCGCCCTCCATGCGGGGTAGATCCCTCCTAAACCGCCCAGGGCGATGGCTAATCCCAGAGCGCGGGTGAGAAGCCCAGGGGTAAAGCGGACGAGATCGGCGATTTTAGCCATAACGGGCGATGCCCCCAAGGCCCTGACCAGCGCCCACCCCATAGCCAGCCCCACCAGGCTGCTCACCATACTCAGGAGGAGCGATTCTTTAAGGATGAGTCCCAAAACCCTCCTTCTTCGCCAGCCTAAAGCGCGCAGAACCCCGATCTCCCTGGTGCGCTCGTGGACACTCATGACCATGGTGTTCATCAGCCCCACCGCTCCGACGAGGACAGCCAGGAGGAAGATAGCATCGGCTATGGTGCGTGTATGGTGCATATCAGGGGTGCTTTCGGCGAAATCCGCCGACCTGGTGACGGTCAGATCGGGGAAGGACCCCTCTATCTTCTCCTTGATCCCCTCCACCAGGTCCAAGCTCTCGGCTTTTATGGCATAGAAACTTACCTTCCTCTTCTTCCCGAAGATGTGCTGGGCCTTTCGGAGGGGGATCACCCCTCCATGCTCCTCCAAGGCATTCCCCGTCTCGTAAATGCCTACGATGCGGAAGGGGGTTCCCAGGATGTTAATCCTCTCCCCCACCTCTTTCTTAAGTCCCTCCGCTGCAGTTCTGCCGATGATGATCTCCCGACCCCCTTTAAGCCCTCTTCCCTCCGTGATTTTGAAGTGGCGGATGGCATGTTCATAAGGGTGATAGCCGTAGACGATGAATAGGGGTGCCCCTTCAGGGGAGGCAAGGCCGATCACCCCACCCGATATGTGTTTCACCCCTGGGATGGTAGCTATCCTCCTCCCCACCCTCTCGTCGATGGCGCTGTACTCCAGGTCGGAAACGCCGGCCTCCATGACCATCAGATCGGTCTCGGTGGCCATGGCGGAGAAGCCCTCGACGAAGCCGTTGGTGAGACCTCCCACGGCCACCACAGCTACAACGCCTATCCCCACGCCTACCATGGTCAGCAGGGTTCGTGCTCGGCGGCGGAAGAGGTTCCTTAAGGCCATCCCTCCGGCGATAAGGGCGGGGGGTGCCTCTCCGCCTCCCCCGCCCTCATAGCGCAGCGCCTCGATGGGCATTAGCCGGGATGCCCTGTGGGCGGGATAGAGCCCTCCCAGAACGCCCAAGGCCATTGCCACCCCGAAAGCCTGGAGGAAGAGGTCCGGTGTGAACACCCCCTGGGAGACGCTTCCCACGGCGGGGATGAGGCTCAGGGCTTTGGCCAGCACCACCCCTAAGGCCATCCCGGCTAAGCCGCCTATCAGGCTCATAGCCAACGATTCCCGTAGGATCATTCCCAGCACCTTCCCATTTCGCCAGCCAACCGCCTTAAGGATGCCTATCTCCCTCGTCCTCTCATAGACGCTCATGAGCATGGTGTTCATCATCCCCACGCCCCCGACCAAGGTGGCTACGGTGGAGACGGCCCAGGAGAGGCCGCGGGCGGTCTCGATTATCCCCAACGTCTCGGTCACCTCCGAGGTCCTGGAGACGGACAGCTCGGGGAAGCGCCTCTCGATCAAGGAGCGGACCATCTCTATCCTGCCGATGTCCTTAAGCTTGAGGAAAAAGGCGGAGACCTTATGTGGCTGCCTTAGAATGGCTTGCACCTCTGAGAGGTACAGCACTGCCCCTGCATCCTCGAAACCGTTCCCCGTCTCGTAGATCCCCACTATGCGGTAGGCCCTTCCCGAGACCTTTAGCGTATCGCCGAGCTCCTTATCCAGGTTCTCCGCCGCCAGCTTTCCGATGATGGCCTCCTTCCGCGATTCAATCATCCTCCCTTCGAAGACTTTAAAGTGCCCGATGGCGAACTCCTCAGGGTTATAGCCGAAGAGGAGGAAATAGGGGATACCAGGCATGGGGACCAAGGTGTAGCTCATCCCCGCCACCCCTTCCACTCCGGGAAGGCGAGCGAGTTCTTGGCCTACCCCTTCGTCAACTGCGCCCACGGTGAACGAGATCGCGCTTTCCCCTCCCTCAGATTGAGCAATAACCAGGTCGGCCTCGCTTCCGCTCAGGAGGGAGGTGTAATTGGTGACCAGGCCCTTGCTCAGGGCTCCCAAGGAGACGATGGCGGCGATGCCTATGGCGATCCCAGTGAGGGTCAACAGGGTGCGAAGTTTGCGGCGGAACAGGTTTCTGAGGATCATCGTCCGTTTCCTAATCATTAACGATTTGCAATTGCATATTATACGCCATTTTCGTCGTTTTTCAAGCACCATTATGTGGACGAATCGGAGGACTTCACAAGGGGTTGGGAACTCACCATCCGGTGTGCGAAATCGGGGATTTTACACTCCATGGGGCGAATCAGGGGATTTGCTCTCTGCAGGGGCTACCGGGCGTTGCTCAACTTAGCTGTGCATGTACCCTCTCCCACATCCGGCACAGTTGCTCGCTCGCCGGACCGTCCTTGTGCTCTGTCACCGGGATGCCCTGCACCATGGCCTCTACCACCTTGGGATCGAAGGGGATAAGCCCCACCACTTCGATCCCCTGTTCAGCGCAGTACTCCATGATGGCGTGGGTTTGGGCCGGGTTGATGTCGTACTTGTTGATGCAGACCAGGGAGGGCACCTGGAAGTGCTTCGTGGTGGCCAGCACCCTTTCCAGGTCGTGGATGCCGGCCACGGTTGGCTCGGTGACGATCAACGCCAGGTCAGCGCCCGTGCAGGCAGCGATGACGGGGCAGCCTATGCCCGGTGGGCCGTCCACGATGAGGCAATTATGCCCTCCGTCCAGGGCGATGCGGCGGGCTTGCCTCTTTATCAGACTCACTAACTTCCCCGAGTTTTCCTGGGCGGGGAAGAGGTGGGCATGAACGAGGGGACCGAAGCGAGTCTCGGAGATCAACCATTCCCCGACCACCCGGTCCTCCATGCGGATGGCTTCCACAGGGCATTGATAGTAGCAGGTTGCACAGCCTTCACAGGCGATGGGATCCACCTTGTAAACCTCCATCCCTTCAGCCTCGTCAACATTGGGAGGAGGGATTATCGCCTCGAAGCGGCAGACCTCTGCGCAGGTGCCACAGGCTATGCACAACTTGGAGTCGATCGTGGCCACTTTGCCGCCGACGAAGTCATGCTTCTCCTTAATCCGAGGGGAGAGCACCAGCTCTAAATTGGCTGCATCCACATCGGCGTCAACCAGCACAGGTAAACACCTCTCGCTCTTATGAGCCAGATGGGAGAAGGAAGCGGCTACGGTGGTCTTCCCTGTTCCTCCCTTGCCGCTCAGGATGACGATCTCCTTCATCTCACCTCTGCGATCCTCTCATACAGCTCTCGAAACTTCCCCTTGTACTCAGGCAGTGCCTCAACCAGGGGTATGCCCCGGGAATAGGCTTCGGCGATGCCTCGGTCGAAGGGGATACGCATCAGGATGGGGATGCCCGCCTCGGCGCAATAATCCTCCACCCTCTCATCGCCTATGCCCTCCCTGTTGATGATCACCCCTGCGGGGATATCCAGCTCCTTAGCCACTTCCACCGCCAGCTTGAGGTCATGGAGGCCGAAGGGAGTGGGCTCGGTGACCAGAAGCACAAAGTCCGCCCCATGCATCGTCTCCACCACCGGACAGGATGTGCCAGGGGGGGCGTCTAAGATGATCGTCCCGGCGAAACCCCTCACTCGGCGTTTAAGTTGACGGATGATGGGCGTGGCCATCGGCTCCCCCACGTTCAGGATGCCATGGGCGAAGGCGATGGGGCCAGCTGTCCCCTCCTCGATGACCCCGATGGGATTAAAGACCTCGGTGATGGCCCCCTCAGGGCATTCGAGTGCGCAGCTCCCGCATCCGTGGCAGAGCTCGGGAAAGATGAGCACCTTTTTGGGCAGGACGGCAATGGCATGGTATTGGCAAACCTCGGCGCAACGGCCACAGTAGGTGCATTTGGCCTCATCCACCTGAGGGATGAGGATGCCCACCTCCTCCCGATGTTCGATGGTCGGTTTGAGGAAGAGGTGGGCGTTGGGCTCTTCCACATCGCAATCCAGAAACAGCGTCGTAGCGTCGTAGCGGCCCAGCGTCTCAGCGTTTGCCTCGGTTAGCCGCTTAGACGCTTTGACGCTAAGGCGCTTAGCCGCTTTGACGCTAAGACGCTTAGACGCTATGGAGAGTGCCAGGCTCACGGCTACGGTGGTTTTCCCTGTGCCTCCCTTGCCGCTGGCGACAGCGATCCTCACGGCTTACTCCCTCACCATCCTGGTGCCGCACTTGGGGCAACTCATCTGGTAGCAGGGGACGCCGGCCTTGTGAGGCACTTTATAGCCACAACTGGGGCAGATGCAATAGCCGCCGGGGCCAGCACCTGGCCTCGTGCCGCCCATGCGGCCTCGGCCTCCTCCGCGCCCCAGGCCACGGCCTCCGCTACGGCCAACCCCTTGAGCTGAAAATCGCTGGGACATCGTTTTCACCTCCTTTGTTCCCTTCGCTTTTGGCATTCCGCACAATAACCCAACAGCTCCACTCGGCTGCCAGTGATCTGGAAGCCATAACGAGCCGCTAATTCCTGATGGATCTGAGCGCAGTGGGCGCATTGGAACTCGATCACCTTGCCACAGCCCAGGCATATAAGGTGATGGTGTTCCTCAGGGCCGGCCAGCTCATAGCGAGAGTATCCCTCCCCGAAGTGCAGCTTTCTCACCAGGCCCAGCTTCCTGAACACACTCAGGGTGCGGTAGACCGTGGAGAGGCTGAGGCGAGGGCGCTCCCGTCGGGCCAGACGGTAGATCTCATCGGCGTCCAGGTGTCCTCCCTGCTCCTGGAGGATCTTGAGGATCAACGTCCGCTGGGGAGTGATCCGCTTCCCATGGGCGCGCAGGGTACGCTGCACATCTCGGTTCATTTCTTCTCGAGCGATCTCTTTCAATTGTCTTATCCCCTTTCAGTCTTTTCGATCCTCGCTGGGGGCGTATCCCATCACAGCCGCCGGGATCACGAGCCTAACGTCTCTGGTATCGTGGTTAACAAAGGGATTTTCAGCACTAAATCCACTGCTACAGGGATCACAAACACATAGGCTGGGTCCAGTCCCTTCCATATCAGCCCCCCAAGGATGGGAGCAGGGATGGTAATCAATCCTCGGAATAAGCCAAGCAGGCCGCTCCACCTGCCCATCTGCTCCACCGGGACGAGTTCCAAGGTCATAGCCGCTGTGACGCCTGAGGAGATGGCATAGAAGGTCTGCAGAGCCCCTGCCAGAATCAGCATCGCTGGGTTAAGGGAGAGAATAAGCAGCAGATTGGAAGCATACCATAGCGGCGTGAGGAGATAAATGACCTTCTTCCGCCCTATTCTATCCGCCAGCCGGCCTAGAGGGATCCCAAACAGAAGGCGTGCCAAAATCATAGCTGTGGTCATGCTCCCCAGCAGGTATTGATCTGCCCCTTTCACCTGGTGGGCGAAGAGCTGGAGGAAAGGGGAGGTCATGGCCATGGAGAGCAGGGTAAGGGAGGAGATCACGATCCACCTTCTCAGAGGCCCTCCTCCCTCGAAGAGCTGCTTAAAGTCGCCTACGAAGCTGGGGTCAGCCCTTGCCTCGGCCAAGCGCACTCGCTTGGGCTCCCTCAACTGAGCGGCCACGAAGAGGAAAATGAGCCCGTACCCGACGAAGCGGATATAATACAGGGGCCGGATACCCTCCGCGGTCATCCCCCCGAAAGCTGTCACCAGCAGGGCAGCGACCAGAGGGGCGATCATGGAGAGGAGGGAGGCGAGCGTCACGCAGATGTTCTGGGCGGTGGCCCGATCCTCATTCCGTACCGAATCGGCGCAGATCACACTGCAGCCTGTGCCGGTTAGCCTCATGGAGATGGAGAGCAGGATGGTAGCGGCGATGATCGCCTCCCAGCGAGGTGCTAAGGCATAGATCAATGCCCCTCCGGCCAGCAGCCCCACACCTAGGAGGTAGAACCGCTTGAGGCCGTAGCGGTCCACCAACCATCCCACGGGTGTGGAGATGAGAGCTCCGATGCCGTTGCCGATGCTATTGATCGTCCCCAACTCGATCGAGTCGGCCCCTAAAGCCACCGTATAGATGGAATCGTACTGGGCGGTGAGGTTAGCCAGGAAGCTGCTCGCCGCAGCACGGGTGACCGCTATCCGGTAGTTGTGCTTCTGCCGGCCGATGAATTCCTTTGCCTTTCCGATCGTCCTGCCCACCAGGTATACCACGAAGGCTCTCCATCCTGTTACATCATTCGAATCGCTTTCAAGGGGCAAGCCTGAGCACATAGGCCGCAGCCCACACACATGTTCGGATTGGGATCGGGCATCTCGTAAGGGGCCTCCTGCTTCAGGACTTTATGGGGACACGCAAGTACGGCGGCGCAGATTCCTTTGTCGCATCTCTCAGGTTGACACTTGCTGTAGTCCACCACGGCCATGGGCTTCGGCATCGGTTTTACCTTCGTCTATCCTCTTCAATTCCCTCTCCAGTTCCTCCTCCAGCTCCTCCAATTGCTGAAGCATCCTCGGTGGCACCGAATGGGCGGGCCATCGGCTCTTCAGCTCCGCTATCTGCCTCTTCAATTCCTCGATCCGCTCATTACCCATTTTTTTCTTCGCATCTCCGAGCTTCTGAAGGCAACCTGCCTTCCATGGTTTAGATCCTTCAAGCGGAGGCGGAGGGAGCACAGGCGCTGATGGAGGTTGCTGTGGCGCTCGATCTCCTGGTGCTGAAAGTGGAGATGAGTTTCTCTACCTTTATTCCGCCGCACTTAGGGCACTTTATCTCCGAGGTCCGAGTACCTAAACGTACCAGCTTCTCGAACTTCTCCCCACACTCCAAACATCGGTACTCGTAGATCGGCATTGCCCTCACCTCCCTTTCTTCAGCGTGCATCACGGCGATCAGAGTGCGAATTCGGCCACCAGGAAGGTGTGGTCTGAGGGTTTCTCCATTAGTCGGGCCTCCACGTCTATCCAGGCCTTGGTGGACCTGCGAGCCAATGGCTCGGTGGCCCAGATGTGGTCCACCCGCCAGCCCAGCTTGCGCCTCACAGCATCTCGCACCCGATAGTCCCAGAAGGTGTATTGCTCCGGCTCCTCCGGATGGTGAAGTCGGAAGACATCCACGAATCCCCATTCCCTGATCCGCTCCAGGGCAGCGCGGGCCAGGGGATGGAAGTCTACATGGTTCTTCAGCCTCTTGGGATTGTGGACATCTATGGGCTCAGGGGCGACGTTGAAGTCGCCCATCCACAGGAGGGGCTCCTGCGGCGAGTAATGGCGCTCGAACAGGGCTCTCAGCCGCTCCAGCCACTCCAGCTTGTATTGGAACTGGGGCGAGTCCGGGGAGCGTCCCTGGGGGACGTAGGTGTTCACCACCGGGATGCCCCTGATGACAGCCCGGATCAGGCGCGCCTCGTCAGGTTCGCCACCGTCGTCGAAGCCGTAAGCCACCTCCTGCGGCTCCTCGCGGCTGACGATGGCCACGCCAGCATATGCCTTCTGCCCCCGGAAGACGACGTGATAACCCGCTTCCAAAAAGGCCATCGCCGGGAACTCGGCATCCTGCACCTTCGTCTCCTGAAGGCAGAGGATGTCGGGATTCTCTTTCTCTAGCCAACCGAGCACCAGCTCCAGCCTGCTGCGAATGGAGTTGGCATTGTAGGTTGCCACTTTCAGCATGCCATCGCGCATTTCGCCTCCGCTCATCCCATCAGTAGCCCAGCCGCCTGGCCCGCCGGTGCATCCATACGGACGGCAGCAGGAACAGGACGCCGCTTGTCAACAGCACGATTAAGTCCAGCCAGGGAACGAACAGCCCCTTGCCCAACACAGCGTGATTCATCAAATCCTGGGCGTAGGTCAACGGCGAAAGATAGGCCACCATCCGCGCCACCGAACCCATCTCCTCCAGCGGGATAAAGACGCCGCTGACGAAGAGCAGCCCCCAGCGTAGCAGCGTGCTGGGCATCATCACATCGCCCGGATTGCGGGTGGGAGTAGAGCCGAAGATCAGGCCCAACGCGGAGAAGCAAAACGAGCTCAGGAGCACGCTAGCCGCCAGGAGCCAGAGGTGAGCGACGCCGGCTCCGAAGGCCGTCACGCCGACCAGCAGCGTGAAAGCCGAGACGCCGATGGCGAAAACCGCCCCCACCGCCGTTTTCCCCAGAAGCAGCGTCAACAGTGACATCGGCGCAGCCAGCAACCGGTCGTAGGTACCCAGCCGCCGCTCCAGGGGAATGATGAACGGCCCGGCGGAGGCAGCGGTGAAAAATGTGGTCAGAGCCAACAGCCGGGCAACCCCCTGTGCCGCCGCCATCTCCCGCCGCACCGAGAAAGAGAAGAACATAAAGAACGGCATCAGGAGGCCGAACATGATCATCCCCGGCCGCAGGTAATAGACCTTCATGTCCTTAACCGCCACGGTCCACGCCTGGGCCAGCTCATCTGTCAGCCGGCTTATCCATCCCTCTCTCATCGCCGACCTCCTCTCCGACCGCGCATCCCTGGCCGTCGGGGACTCCCCGACCGCACCTCATGGCGCACGGTACCCACCTGCTGCCCGGTGATCTCCAGGAAGACATCCTCCAGGCTGGGGCCGAGTGTGCTTAGGCTGACTATCCGCAGGCCATGGTCTTCGGCATAGTGCACCACTCGCGGCAGTAAAGCCGAGGGATCCTCGGTGTACAGCCGCCACTTGTCCCCTCTTTTGACCGCCGTAGTCACCCCAGGCAGCGTCGTCCAACCTCCCGGAGGTTCGGAACCTTCGGCAGGTTCCAATGCCACCTCCACCGATTGCACCCGCCGGAAGGCTGCCTTCAGCCGCTCAGGGGTATCAACGGCGGCGATGCGACCGTGGTTGATGATCGCCACCCTGTCACAGAGCTGGTTGGCCTCCTCGATTTGATGGGTGGTCAGGAAGATCGTTGTCCCATCGGCGTTCATCTGACGGATCAAATTCCGGATAGCGCGGGCACTTTGTGCATCCAGCCCCGGCGTCGGCTCGTCCAGGAAGAGGAGCGTCGGCCTGTGGATGATGGCCATGGCGATGCTCAAACGGCGACGCATACCCTTGGAGAAGTCCTCCACCTTCACATCCCGCTTCTCCCACAAGCCAAAAGCCTCCAGAAGGCCCCGCGCCCGTATCGCCCGGTCGCTGCGCGGCACGCGATAGAGCTGGGCAGTGAACATCAGATTTTCCCACGCGGTTAACTCGGTGTAGACGTTAGATTCCTCTGGCACCAGTCCTATCTGGCGCTTAATCGGGTAGGGGTCACGGGCCAGGTCATGGCCGTTGATGATGATGCGGCCCTCGGTCGGCTCCAGCAACGTGGTCAACATCCGCTGGGTGGTCGTCTTGCCAGCGCCGTTTGGCCCCAGGAAGCCGAAGACCTCGCCCTGGCGCACCTCAAAGCTGATGTGATCCACAGCCAGCAGATCCCCATAGTATTTGGTCAACCCTTGCACTTCGATCGCGCTCGTCATGAACGCCTCTCCATTCCTTGTTTGTTAGCAGGCTGAGCTTCCAGGTCCAACGTCTCTTCCGGCGCACGGAAGTCACCTATGCTTCTGCTCCTTCGACCGAGGGCATACCCAGCCGTGGGGATGAGATCTCCGATCCACAAATCTCCAGCGCCTCCTCCAGCGTCGTGGCAGCGGTCTTCCACGTCTCCACCCCCGCGTTGCCAAAGACATAGGCCGGCCCCTTGCCGCGCAGGTCCTCCTTCATGAGAACGACATCCACCTTCTGCGCCACCAGCCACTCGGCCACCTTGATGCCCTTCGCCTTCTCCACTGCCCTGTGGGGATTGGCCACGATTTGCTGCTCCTCGATGGCCCCATCGGCCAAGCGCACCGTGACCAGGGCGAAGTAGGGCGCCTCACCGAAGTGCTCGCTCAGCGTGCCTGTTGTATCCTTCAGGGGGATGGCATAGCGCAGGTGCGTGCGCTCCATCGGTTCGACGTGGATCAGCACGCGGTCCACATAGGGCACGGCCCGGCGGATTCGCTCCTCAATGCGCCGTGTGGCGGCCTCCGCCCTCTCCAGCTCGCGGACGCGCAGGGCGACCTCGGCCTCCACGAAGCGGAAGCGGCCGGCGTTCCGCCCCGCGACCCACTTCACCGCAGCCACGGTGGGCTCGGCGGCGATGCTTTCCCTAATCTGCAGCTGGGTGTCGGCATCCAGCGAGGCGTCGAGCAGCACGCGCATTCCATCGGAGAGCAGCTCCCAGCCCGTCTTCCCGATGGCGATAACAATGATCAGCGCGGCCACCCGGTCCAACGGGAGGTTGAACCGCTGGGCCAACAGCGCGGCGAAGACGATGCCCGAAGTGAAAACGTGGACGCGATATTCCTGGGCCTCGGCGATAAGGGAAGGGGAATTGGCCGCCTGCGCGGCGCGCAACTCGAAATGGCTGAAGGCTAACGGGATCGCCGCCGCTACGGCTATACCTCCCAGCATCCAGGGGCTGACCGTGGCCAGGCGCGTTGGCTCGAGAAAAGCGTCCCTGGCGATCTCATAGGCGGTGAAGAAGATCATCACTGCCAGTCCCACGGCGACTACATTCTCCAACTTGTAGAGGCCATAGGGGAACTCTTTAGACTTGCGCCCCGACAGCTTCAGTCCTATCAGCACCGCCACCGCCGTCAGCAGGTCCACCAGATTGTGCACCACCTCGGCGGTCACGGCCAGGCTCCCCGAGGCCCTGGCGATAACCAAGTTGATCAACATCAGCACTATATTGATGCCAATGGAATACCATCCCCAACGTTCAAGGTTCACAGCGCACTCCCTATCCCCTGGCCCCCTGAAGCCTTCTCATGTAGAACTTGTTACCCTCGTATTCCGTCTCGACGAGTTGGCCTTGTTCGAGCAGCTTGCGAACGATGGACCAATCGGCTTTAGCCCGGGTCAGGAATTCTCTCACAGCCTCCTCCCGCATAGGGTGCACAGCTGTGATGCTCAACAGGTCTTCCTCTGCATTCCCGGTGAAAGCGAAAGCGTTGCCTTCATAGCCTATCAGATACTCCACATGATCAACCCTGTCGCCAAGTATCTGATAGGCTCGGTTGACGACCTTTTCGCTGGGAGGTTGTGCCCACTTCTCCGCGGGAGGCCTGGTGGGGATCGAGAGGTAAGCCCTGGCTGGCCTCAATTCGGCCAGGAAATCGGCCACCTCCCTAACATGCTCATCGCCGTCGTTAACGCCCTCGACGAGCATCGTCTCCGTGGCCAGCTCCCCTTTGTAGGCCCTCGCGAATTCGAGCATCCCCTCCAAAATCGAGGCCAATTGCAGGGCTCGATGCGGCCGATTGATCCTATGCCAGACATCCTCACTGACGGAATCCACCTTCAATGAGACCCAATCCGCTCGCCTCAGGTCTTCCTTAACGTCCTCGCGCCAGATGAGGGCGGCGTTAGTGATAACCGCGATGTTGATGCCTAAGGGCTTTAACAGCTCGATCTCCTGGCCGAGCCCGACATCAAGGGTCGGCTCCCCATCGGGCACGAAGGTGAGGTAATCAATGGATTCCCCCACTTCCCTCGCATTTCGCACCTTTTCCTCGACATCCCTTAAGATTTCTTCTGGCTGGTAGAATGCTCGCCGCTCAATTTGCATCTTTATGGTGCGGCCCAACTGGCAATAGACGCAGGAATAGGTGCAAACCTTGGGCGGGATGTTGTTGATGCCCAGGCTGCGCCCCAAGCGTCTCGAGGGAACCGGTCCAAAAGCCTTCATGATTCCGCCCCACCTTTTTGCCTCAGCTTCTCCGCCCTTAAAAGCCGTACATAGCCCCGCAGAAAGGGATAGCTCGCGAAGTTGCCGAATCCATGGCGTGCCAGCAGCTCCTTCAGGTCCAGGGATAGAAACTCCCTGGCCAGTTCGCATTCGAAGCGTTGGAAGGCCCAACGGAAGAGAAATCCTTGGTGGTCCAGGTTAAACTCATCGTAATCCAGGATCCAGAACGTGCCGCCCGGCTTTAAAGCTCGATAGGCATTGGCGATCACCCGCTCCTTGTCCTCGTTCTCTAAGCCGTGCAAGGTGAAGGAGATGAAAACCTTGTCGAACTCCTCATCGAAGGGCAGCGGTTCTTCAATGCGTCGCTTCATGAAGGCAACCTGAGGGTAGGACTGACATCGCCGTCTGGCCTGTTGAAGCATCTCCTGGCTGATGTCCACCCCGACGACCCGTCCAGTAGGGCCCAGGGATCTCATCATCACGCAGATGTTGCGTCCGGTTCCCGATCCCAGGTCCAGGATGGCCTCTCCAGGGTGGATGTCCATCCGTTCGATGACCTTCTCAATGAAGGGCTGGTAGCGTCCCATCAGGAGCAGGTCCATCGCTAGGTCATAGTGGCGTGCCACCCATCCTTTGATTTCGACGTGGCTCCGCTGCGTCATCCTCGCCTTCCCCGTCTCCTCCGCCGGCGAAAACCCTGCCTCCTCGCGGCGAGGCTAGCCTGTCCGCTGAGCCTGCGGTCCAGAGTATTAACCAGCCCCGTCGCCAGGCGAGGGACTATCCGGCGCCCCAGGAAGGCCAGAGCCGAACCCACCAGCGGTGCCAACCTGACGTGCAGGGGGACAGGGGCCCTCTGCGGCTTGACCTCGATGGCTTCAGGTGCCGGACGCACACTGGGGACCCCCTCCCGCTCTGTGACCGGCTCCCTCACAGCCACAATGGCTCCGCTGGGGCAAACCTCAACGCAGGCCTCGCAACCGGTGCATTTCCCCTGGTCAATTTCGGCCTTCCCTCCCACCACACTTATGGCCCCCACAGGGCAGGCCTCAGCACAGATTCCGCAACCGGCGCATTTCTCGATGTCAACGTACACCATCCTCCATCACCTCCCAACACTCTCAATCATGGCGCAGACGCCGTGGACGACCTTGGTCGAAGCAGCGCTATGCTTTCAGCGCCACGTTGGCGGCGACCAGCAGCGGATCCCATACCGGCGCCATCGGTGGGACGTAGGCTAGGTCGATTTGCGACAGTTCCTCGACGGTCATCCCGTTGTGCAAAGCTGTCGCCAGCACGTCAATGCGAGGGCCGGCTCCCTCGCCTCCTATGATCTGACCGCCCAGCAAGCGGCCACTGCCCACCTCTACCACCAGCTTGATGTGCATCGGCCTGCCACCGGGATAATAATGGGCGCGGCTGCTGGCTTTGATCGCCGTGGATTTCACGGCGTAGCCCAAAGCCCTTGCCTCTTTCTCCGCCAGGCCCGTCAGGGCGGCGTAAAGGTCGAACACCTTGGTGATGGCCGTGCCCACGATGCCTCCGAACTCGGCATATCCCCCTCCTGCGTTTGCGCCCGCCACGCGCCCCTGCTTGTTGGCCGTGGTGCCCAGGGGGATGTAGGCACCGCGCCCCGTGATGCGGTGGTAGGCCTCGGCGCAGTCCCCCGCGGCAAAAACGTCAGGCAGGTTAGTGCGCATCCGGGAATCGGTGGCGATGGCCCCCGTCTCGCCCAAGGCTACACCCGCCGCCTTTGCCAGGGCTACGTTGGGCCGCACGCCCAGCGCCAGCAAAACGAGGTCGGCCTCGAATGTGCCCTTCGAAGAGATGACCCTTCGCACTCGCCCCTGCGCATCCCCCTCCAACGCCTTCACCTCATCGCCCAGCGAGAGCCTTATGCCCTTGCTTTCCAACTCCTCCTGCACGAGCTGCGCCATGTCGGGGTCAAAGCGCTTAAGCACCTGCGGGGGTCGTCCTATGACCGTAGTTTCCAACCCCAGCCTGTGGAAGCTCTCCGCCGTCTCTAAGCCGATGTAGCCCGCGCCGACGATCACCGCACGCTTTGGCCTCTCGCGCCGGATGAACTCGCGGATGGCGATGCCATCCTCCACCGTGCGCATGACGAATACCCCGCTCAGATCGCCGAGGGAAAAGCCGGGCAGCAGGGCTGGCCTTCCGCCGGTGGCGACGATCAACTTGTCGTAATCCTCATACCAACTCCTGCCATCTTCCAGGCTGGTCACCCGCACACGATGGTTATCGGCGTCTATTTCGGTGACTTCATGGTGCAGGTGAACTTTGATATCCCGTTTGGCAAATTGGGCGGGTGTGCGCGCCACGAGCTTGTTGTGATCATCCACCAGGCCCGAGATATAATAAGGCAGCCCACATTCGCCATAGGATACAAAGCCCGTCTTCTCATAAACGATAATCTCCAGATCGGAGTTCACGCGGCGCGCCTTGGAGGCCGCGCTCATCCCCGCCGCACACCCGCCGATTATAATCAATCGTTCATTCATGTCCTGACCTTTCCTTTATGGTATTTCTTCCTCCTTCCGCTGTCTCTCAAGGTGCGCTTTCCACTGGGATTCATTCATTTGAAAACTCCTTCGCGCTTTTCTTCAGCCGAAGATAAAGCCTGATATCACCGGGGCCAACCTAATCCCAATGTACACGAACACCGTTATGATGGCCAGTTCCACCCCTGTCCTGGGGTCTATGGCTCCAAGCAGGGCAGCGGCAGCAAAATCGCCTATAGCGGCGAAGATTATCGCCCACCCGATGCCGAACTTGATCAATATGCGCGACAGGATCACAAATAGCGGTATGGAAATCAAAGCTCCCAGGACTATGATGGAGTAAAGGTTCAGGCCCTTCATCTTCGCCTGCTGGACCATCATCGCGCTCATCCTGGGGCAGATGACGTACAGCCCAAATGCTGAGGATGCTATCAACAAAGTCTTCCATTCCATGTTGCACCTCCTCGGTTGATGCCCCTATGGCCCCATCTCCAAGACTAGCCCCACGCCGACTTTGATGAAATCGTCTCCATACTCAGCGGCGAACATCTGCTTAGCGCGGTTCCCTGTGCAATGGCAGGGGGCTACCTTTTGTACCCCTAACCGCCGAAACTCAGCGATAATGGACTCGATCTCCCTCTTGCTCGCCCCGCCCAGGTGGAAACCACCCATCACCAGGTAAACCTCACCTCCAGCGACCTCCTTGGCGCGGCGGACCATCCTCACGATGCCGGGATGGGCACAGCCGGTGATGACCGCCAGCCCTTGGCCTGTCTTTACCACCAACGCCTGCTCTCCGATGCCCGAGTCCACCTCGCCGGTGGTGTAAATGCCCTCGGTTAGCTCCATCGGCTCGTGTACCTCCACCACGCGGACGCGGGTTCGTACTTGGGCCTTGAAGCTGGCGGGGAAGGAGCGCAGGAGGTAGACAGTAAGGTTCCTGTTGGTGGCCAGGATAGCTCCCAGCCCGCCGGTATGATCGCCATGAGCGTGCGAAAGCACAACGGACTTGATCCTCCCGACGTCAAGCCCCATCCGCTCCATGTTGGAGAGCAGCCTGGGGCCGTCGCCGCCGGTGTCAAAGAGGACATCGCCACTCCAATGGGCTTGCTCGCCTGCCATTGGAGGGGCAGGTGGAGTTGTCACCACTAAGCAGGCAAACCCCCAAGCGGGAAGCAGTTCGCGCTGGAGCGATTCGTTATCATAAACCACCGCTATCTTCATCGCCAATCCTCCGCCAAGCGATCGGGCTTGGCCGCTATGCTAAGCACTCCAGGAGGAGCCTCTTCAATCGGTCCAGAGAGATCTTCTGGAATTCCACTTCGACCCCCGTCCAATCGAAGAGCTCAAGGATCTCTTCGGGGTGCTCGTTGATGTATTTCTCGGAGATCCCTATGCCGTCTAAGACGACTATCTTCTTGTAGTATCCTGGGAAATTCGCATTTGCATCGGCCTCGTCCCAACCGAAATACTTCTGGTAGACGATCTTCCAATTTCTAAGCCACCCGGGCGTAAACCAGAGGACTTTATCTGCCTCGCCTCCGCTTATTCTCTCCCTCTCCTCGATCCCCGCAAGCATATCATAGCCATAATCGCCCTGCACTCTCGATATCCCTTCCCCTTGTTCCTTGATTATCATATCTATGTTTCTAAAGGGGTTATCGGCATTGAGATAGCATCTCCTGCCATAGACTACGATGATTTTCTGAGGAGGGCAGTACTCCATGGCCTTCTTCAATTTCCTCACCAGCTGCCTTTCCAGCTCATCGGGTATGGCATGCAATCCCGGGGGAGTGAACAGGATTTTGTAAGGGTCCAAAAAGCCGATCTTCATCAGGTGACTTAGCTCCGGGTGCAGCATGCCACAGGACACAATGCAATGGTCTTTAAACGAGCTGCGCTTCGCCATGCCTCTACCCTCTTCTGAGGCCTCTGGGAGCCCATCTAGTCCCGGCGGCTTGGGCTATCCACCTGCCTTTATTTCCTTGTAAGGCAATAGGATGGGCCCGGAGAAGGCCAGACAAGGCCCCCAACCCATGCTTATCCCCGCAGCCAGCGGTTTGAGCATCTCCCCGCCCCACTTTCGATTCATCCTACTTTTTCAGAGGATAGCTCTTCTCACCAGCGCGTATCGGCACCCTAAGCCAATTCTCCCGGGGCACGAAGGGGCATGTGTAATCCTCGCTATATACGCACCAGGGATTATACGCTCGGTTGAAGTCGAGGATCCATTTGCCATCGGGGGTGCGATCCCTGGTGGAATCGAGGTCGAGGTAACGCCCTGCTCCATATGTCTCCGTGCCAGAAGTCGCATCCCTGAAAGGGACAAACAGCCGCTCCTCTTCGGGATCGCTTTTGTAGGCCTGGAGCACGCATTCCTCGCCGTCGATCTTGAAGCGGAATTCGCCCCATCGGATGAAGTCCTGCTCATTGCCCTTGGTGTAAGCCATCCTCACCGTCTTCTTCTCCTCATGCTCATGGAGCTCGAGCTCAAATCTGTATTTTGGATCAGGAGGATAGTAGCTGAGTCCCTTAAATCTGGCCCGATCCTCAGGAGGTATTGGGGATTGCCAGTGCTGGGCGAAAAACCAATCCTTCTCCGCGCGTTCCCTTTCGATTTGCGCTTTCCATTCATCGACCTCCATAATCTTGCCTCCCGGCGATGGTCGGCTTAACAGCTGGCGCAGGTTGAGCATCAGCACATATTGCTATCCCCGCAGCATCTGGATCGCTGATCAATCGGTGACACGGGCCAGGATATCGGAACTCTCCAGCAGCAGGTAAGTCGTGCCCTCCATCTTGATCTCAGTGCCTGAATATTTGGCAAAGAGCACCTTGTCTCCCACTTTCACAGGTATCTCCGCCTCCTCGTCCTGGCTGACGGCCACCACCACCCCCCGTTGTGGTTTTTCCTTGGCCGTCTCCGGCAGGATGATCCCACTGGGGGTCTGGGATTCCTCTTCCAGGACCTTGACCAGCACACGGTCGCCCAAGGGTTCGATCTTCATTTTAGCTTGCCTCCTTTTCCAATCGTTATCCTTTGGAAAGCTCGGGGCAGATGATGCCCGGCCCATTGAGCTGCTGCCCTTCCGAGGAGATCTTTCAGTGATTCATCGCTGCATCGGGGCTACTTAAGCCCCAACAGCTTGTCGATCTTGGGTCGATCGAAGCCGACCACGAACTTGTGGCCGATGTAAATCACCGGCACCCCCCGCTGACCGGTACGACGCACTATATCGCGGGCGGCAGCTGCATCACGGGAAACGTCCACCTCCTTGAAGCGGATGTGTCGCTGTCGAAGGTATTGCTTGACCGCGTGGCAGAAGCCACATGTAGGTGCTGTAAAGACGATGACACGTGGCTGTTTGCGTTTATCCCTCCTTGGCATTCAGTGGCTCCTCCCCGCCTTTGATCTACCCTCTCCAGTTTTGTTGCTCAAGCGTGAAAAACCGCCGGCGTCACCAGCTGCCTCTCAAGCTCGTCGGGTATGGCATGCAGTCCCGGAGGGGTGAACAGGATCTTGTAAGGGTCCAAAAAGCCGATTTTCATCGGATAGCTCAGCTCCGGGTGCAGCATGCCACAGGATACAATACAATGATCTTTGAACGACTTGCGATTTATCATGCCCTATCCCCCTTCCTCCGCTCTGAGAGCTGATCGAGCTTTAGCACATTGGCCTAATAGAAGTTGCAGGCTACCCAGTTGCCTCGTCCTTGGTCTTCTTTTCTCCCTCAAGCACAATGGACCCATTCACCAAATCAATGTTCTTTATCTTGTTCTGAAACAGCCTTGCCTCCCCCAGGAGAGTGACCAGCCGAAGCCCGTGGCTTTCGGGTTCGATCCAGGCTACGTCGTGCATCACTTCCTCCTTTCGACCGTCGTTATCAACATAAACGGTGGCTAAGCACATGATTGCCTCCCCTTTAACTTATCCTTTGTTCAAGGCGCCCATCTAGAGAGAGGGATTGATCTCATATTCGATGACTCCGGAGAGGACGCTGCGGTGCAGGCAGGGGCTGATCATACCCGCCCCCTTGAATTCCGCTATGGCCTGGTTAATATTAATGCATGAATCGACCTCAGCCGCTGACCGGTAGAAGGTGTGCGGCGTCACTTTGCCGTTTTCGGCCCTTGCCTTCAAGCTTTGGAAAAGCTTCAGCTTGTAAATTGCCCTCCTATCTCCAAGCTCTAAGAGGTAGTCGAGGATGGCTCTATCCGGTTCCCATCGTCCGGTCTCGCGTGCATACTGGACAATTCTGGCGATTACACCGGGCATTTTGTAGCTCTCGTCCGGATCCAAGGTAATCGAGCTATCCTCCCAGGCCATAGGTCTCCCACTTCTTGCCGGCATCAGGAGTCTGTTGGTGTAGACAAAGAGGATCAGATCCTCCTTTTCTTCGTCCGGCATATCTATCTGCTTATAGGTGATATAATCCCTTTCCAAAGCCTTGGACAGGAGCTTTGCCAGACATTCAACTCGTTCACCGGGAAACCTGGCTTTCAATGCCTTCGCCAGATTGGCCTCCGGCCCGGATAAGCTAGTAGGCTTATTCAAAGAATAGCCTCCACCTTAAGATTTAGGGATGCTTTGCATGCCCCAACAAAACATCCAATATTTTGGCCATATCCTCCGCCGCTCTAGTTCCGATTAACGGGCGCCCCTCCAGGGAAGCCTGGAAAATGTCCGGATCGTAGCCGATGGCCCCAATCACAGAGATACCCCTCTTCTCCAACTCATCTCTCAATCTCAAGGCCATCTCCTCCGACATGACCTTGTTGAGGACAATCCAGGTGTTATCCATCCCTACTTCGGCAGCGAGGGTGTTTATCTTGTCGGCAAGTTCCAACGAGTCAAAAGAGGGTTCAACCACGATGAGCACGCTATCTATACTCGTCTCAACACCCCTACCGAAGTGCTCTATACCTGCCTCCATATCAACAATCGCCACCTCATCCTCTTGCAAGCGGAGCCTTTTTAGAAACTCACGGCTCAGCACGCCCATGGGACAGGCACAACCCTCAAGCGACTGAAGGATCTTGCCTATACAGACCATGCTGATGCCATCCGTCTCTACTATGTATTGGGGAGGAAGATCTGCGGTTCGAATCTCCTCCTGAGTCAGGATACTCTTAGGAAGCCCCGGCTCCTCTGAGAACGTTCGAAACACATTTTTCTTTCCCCCAACGAGCTCCAAAAGAGGATTGGGCCTCTTTTCAAAGCCGAGCATCCGATAGAGCCCCGGATTGGACTCATCTGAGTCAACGACCAACACTCGATATCCCCTTTCCTTCATCCCCTTTGCCAAGAGGGTGACAATGGTGCTTTTCCCGCTGCCGCCCTTCCCGCAAACCGATACCTTCTTCACATTATCAACTTCCATAGCAACTTGCCTCCTCACGGTGATCACCCCAGCAGCCGGCGTAAGCACGAAAGGCGCGGATTGAACAAAGGGGTCATCTCGGTCACCTGGACTTTCAACCTAGCGCCAAAGTCGGCCACTGCTTGTTGTAAGCTGTGGATCATGTAGTTCCGGATGGCGGCCGGGATGCCCAGAAAAGGGAGGACCAGTTTGAGCGAAACCTGGTTACCGCTCACCTGGATGTCCTTCACCATGCCCAGCTCCACCAGGGTACAGCTAATCTCCGGATGCTCCACTCGCTGAATGACCTGGATGATTGCCTCCTCATCCATAGTTGCTTATTCCTTCCCCTCTGTTACCACCAATGCCCGCTGCTCCTCAAAGCTTCAGGCCCACCTCAAAGCCCTCCCTGACTGCGTCCAGGGCGTCTCGCGGTTCCACGCAATCCCCGATCATGTGGACCTCATAGCGATCGGCCAGTGCATCGGCCAGGCTATGGTCGGCACGCAGTCCCAAGGCGATGATCACCGTCTCGGCGGGGAAGCGAAGCTCAGGTGCACCCTCCTGGTGGGGATAGGTCCGGGCGATGACGGTGGTCTTCCCCTCCTCGTCGGTCTCAAAGCGGACCACCTCCACGCCAGTGCGCACATCCACTCCCAAATCCTCCAGCCGCCTGAGGAAAAGCGCCCTGGCCAGAGGGTCCAATTTGCCCGCTATCTCCGGCCTGCGTTTGACCACGGTGCAGCGCACCCCCCGTCTGGCCAGGTATTCGGCGGTCTCTAACCCAGCGGTGCCGGCGCCCACGATGAAGGCGGACGGCGTGGCCACCTCAGCGCGGCCGTCCAGCAGGTCATAAGCGGTCATCCAGCGGGTCTTTTCCAACCCGGGGAAGGGCGGCACTATGGGCTGTGCGCCCGTAGCCACCACCACCGCGTCCGGCTTTTCGGCGTCAACTATTTCGGGGGTAACAAGGGTGTTCAATCGCACTTCCACCCCTGTACGCTGCAATTGGATCCGTTGATAGCGGATAAGGTCGACGAATTCCTCCTTGTATGGTACCTGCGCTGCCTCGCGGAATCTCCCTCCCAGCCTATCGTCCCGCTCGTAGAGGGTGACACGGTGTCCACGCTGGGCGGCGATGATGGCGGCCTCCATGCCTCCTGGTCCTCCACCTACAACCATGATCCGGCGGGGCTTCTTGACCGGCGTAATTTTCACCTCCGCCTCCCTGCCGGTCATGGGGTTGAAGAGGCAGGATGTGCCATGCCCTTTGCGCAGCTCGGCCAGGCAACCCTGGTGACAGGCCGCGCAGCGCAAAATGGCCACCTCGTCGCCGGCCTGGGTTTTGCGCACCCAGTCGGGGTCGGCCAGGAAGGGCCGTCCTAAGCCTATCCAGTCGGCTTGCCCTTGCTCCAGCGCCTCACGCGCCACATCGGGAGTGCGGATGCGCCCGGCCACGGCGATAGGGATGGACACCTGACTGCGGATGCGGGCCGCCATCGGCAACAGGTGCGCCTTAGGCGTGCCAATGGGATAGAGGCAATAGGGCACTGATTCGCACATCGTGCCGGAGGTGATGCTCAGGGCATCGACGCCCATCTGCTCCAGGAGCGGTGCCAGCGCCTCCGCATCCTCCAGGTCCAGGCCGCCATCCACATAATCCTTGGCGTTCATGCGCACGACGATGGGGAAGCCCTGGCCTACCTCTTCTCGGACAGCGGCAATGACCTCCCGCCCAAAGCGCAATCGGTTCTCCAAAGGCCCGCCATACTCATCGTCGCGGCGGTTGGTATGGGGCGAGAGGAACTGATGGATCAAGTATCCATGGCTGAAGGGTATCTCGATGGCATCGAAGCCCGCTTCCCGCACCCGTCTGGCGGCCTCAGCGAAATAGCCGATGTAGTCAGGGATCTCCGCAAGGCTCAGCGGCCGTGGCATAACGCCATTGGCCGGACAGAACACATCTGAGGCGGAGACCCGCTCCCCTTCGGGCACCAGTTTGGGGTTAGCGGCCCGCCCGGCGTGGTTGATATGGGCCATTATACGCCCGCCTGCCCCGTGCACCGCATCCACCAGGCGGCGCAGGCCCTCCACCAGGCGGTCCTCGTGAATACCCAACTGGGTTGGCAATTCACGCCCGTTGGGATGGATATACATGGGTTCGGTGGTGATCAGTCCGACGCCACCCTCGGCCCGTCGCACGTAAAAGGCTATATGGCGGTCGGTGACGTCGCCCTGGGGGGTGCCATAGCCCAGTTTGATGGTGGTCATCAACACTCGGTTAGGCAATTCCAGGGTTCCGATCTGAATGGGTTGGAAGAGGACGTCTAGGGCCATGATGCTTCCTCCTTTTCCTTCCGATTGCGAACAGGAAATGTTTGCCCGGAACCTGCTGCACATTTACCTCCTCGAAACCGCACTTCCTCAGCATCGCTTCCACCTGCTTGGGGGTGTAATAGGTTTCGCCCCATATCCTCTCGCCTTCATGCCCTTTGGCGAAATCGGCTATCAATATCGTCCCACCAGGTTTCAGGACCCTCTCCGCCTCGCGGAGGGCGGCGATGGGGTCAGATAGTTCATGGAGGGTGTGAGCGCTCACTACGGCATCAAAGCGGTTGTCAGCGAAGGCTCTCATGGCATGGGCGTTCCCTTCCATGCATCTGGCCAGGTGGAGACTTCCATCCTTCGAGATCCACCTCTCAGAGAAGATGCTTCCTATGATATCGATGCCGATAGCCTCACGAGCTATACGCTCCGCCAAGCATCTGATGAGCATGCCGTCCCCGCATCCCACATCCAGAACGGATTCAACTTTACCGACCCTATGTGCAATCTCCTCGCATATGGTTGCAATATCCATCCAGCTTAACCTCACCTTAGCCAGCTCACTGCCAAAAGCTTTAGCCTCCCTGACCTATCTCCAGCCTGCTGCCGACGCCCACCCGGATGAAGTCTTTCCCGTAAGCCCTCTCGAAAAGGCTCCGGGCCAGGTCGCCGGAGCAGTGGCAGGGAGCTACCTTCTGCACCCCCAGCTTTCGGAAATCCTCGACGATGCCCTCGATCGTGGCCTTGTTTGCACTGATCAGGTGGAAGCCGCCCATCACCAGGTAAACCTCCCCGCCGGTTATCTCCTTCGCTTTGGCGACAATGTTCACCACCCCCGGATGGGCGCAGCCGGTGATGACCACCAAGCCGGGCTCCGTGACTAACACCAGCGACTGCTCGAGCACTCCCTGCCCCATCTCGCCGGTGGTGTAGATGCCCTCGGCTATCTCCATCGGATCGTGCACCTCCACCACACGGGCACTGGCTCCGATTTTCTTCTTAAGGCTGGCGGGGAAGGAGCGAGGGAGGTAGACGGTTGTCTTCTTGTTGACGGCCAGAATGCCCTCCAGTCCGCCGATGTGATCTCCATGGATGTGCGAGAGGACGATGATGTCTATCTCGGTCGGGTCCAGGCCCAGCGTGGCCATGTTCGAGAGCAGGGTTGGGGCGTCCGCGCCGGTATCGAAGAGCAGTTTGAGGTCGCCCCGCTCCACCAGGCAGGAGAACCCCCAAGCCGTCCTCAACCGTTTGTCATAGGGGTTGTTGTCGTAGACGATGGTGATGGTCAACCCCTCAGCGGCCTTGGTGGGCGTTGGCTTGGGCATGGGTGTTAAGGTGGCGGTCGGGATGGGCGTCGAGGTTGGCGTCGGAGCGGGAGGGCTTGGAGTTAGGGTAGCAGTAAGTGTGGGAAGCGGCGTCACCGTAGCGGTCGCCCGTTCCGGCGTGGGAGAGGCTATCCCAGACGGCGCGCACCTAATTGCAGTTAGACAAATCAGCCCAATCAGCGCCAGGAGCGCCAATCGAGCCAAGTGTCGCTTGTTCATCTCCATCTCCTTCGCTCATTCAACAGCTCCAGAAGTATCCGCGTGGCGCGCTCGACCACGAGAGCGCAGGAGCCAAGCCCGCCTGGGGCGTGGACACGCTCGTACAATGGGCCGCAGCGGGTGGTGCCCAGCTCCTTGGCGAAGCGTTCCCGATAGCAGGAGGCCAGCCGGAGGGCCGGCCAGTCATCCTCCCCCAGGCTGTTACGCCCATACAGCGCCCCGATGAGCATCACCCCGGCGCTCAAGGCCCCGCACATCTCCCGCTGGGTATCCCCAACGCCTCCTGCGAAGCCAGTGGCCATCCTCACCATGTGAGGGTTGAGCTCGCCCAAGACGTGCCCGCCCACGGCAAGCATCATCGCCTCCGCTCAATGGTAGCCTTGCCTCACCAGATCGCCCGCCCGGCGGGCCACCTCGTCTTTGCTTCTCGCCATCAGTTGCGCCTTTCTCGAATAGGTACACAGCCATGGGTAGCTGCTTTCAATATCCCAACCTCCGGCTTCGGTCGTGCAACCTCAAGGCTGGAAAGAGAAATAGGACGAGACAGAGGGGCAACACGATCAAATCCAGGACCAGGCTCTGTGCGCCGTCGCCCAACACGGCGTGGTTCATCAGGTCCTGAGTATAGGTCAGAGGAGAGAGGTAAGAGAGGCCCCTCGCCCAGGCCGACATCTCCTCCAAAGGGATAAAGACCCCGCTGATGAATAAGAGCGGCCAGCGCAGTAAGACGCTGGGCATCAGGATACTGCCGACCGTCTGGCCCGGCGCCGAGGCGAAGAGGAGTCCTAAAGCGGAGAAGGCAGCGGTGGAGAGCAGCAGCCCGAGCAGCAGCAACCAAGGAGCCACAATAGTCACCCGCCAGACCAGCAAGCCGATGAGCAGGCAAATCAGCGAGGTAGCGATGCCGAAGAAGATGCCCACCAGGCCCTTACCCAGAAGGATAGTAATCAGCGACACCGGCGCGGCCAGCAACCGGTCGTAGGTATGCATCTGCCGCTCTATGGGGATGATCACCGGCCCAGCCGACGAGGCAGTGAAGAAGGCGCACATCGCTAACAATCGGGCGACCCCTGCCTCCGGCCCCAATCCCCGTTTGACCGAGAAGGAGAAGAAGATGAAGAAGGGCATCAACAGCCCCATCATGATCATCGGCGGGGTGAGATAGTAAATCCGGACGTCCTTAATGGCGATGGCCCAGGCTTGGGCCATCTCGTCCCCAATCCGCGCCAGCAAGCCATCGTTCCTCATCGGTTTCCTCCTCTACTCCGACCGCCCCGCCCCCACCTCCCGGCCGGTGATGGCCAGGAATACGTCCTCCAGGCTGGGTCCCAGAGTGTTCAGGGCTATCAGCCTCAGCCCTCGATCTTGAGCATAGGCCATGACCTCCGGCAGCAGGGCCGAAGGGTCGGCGGTGTAGAGGCGGAACTTGTCCCCCCGCTTGGTCGCCGCTACCACCCCCGGCAAGCTGGCCAGCGCCTCCCGCTGTTCCGGCCCGCCCCGGTCGAAGGCCACCTCCACCGATTGCACGCTCTGGAAGGCCCGCTTGAGGTGCTCCGGCGTGTCTATGGCCGCGATCCGACCGTGATTGATGATGGCCACCCGGTCGCAGAGCTGATTGGCCACCTCGATCTGATGGGTGGTCAGGAAGATGGTGGTCCCCTCGGCATTGAGCTGGCGTACCCGTTCCCTGATGACCTGGGCGCTCTGCACATCCAGCCCCACGATGGGCTCGTCGAGGAAGAGGATGGCCGGGCGGTGGATGAGGGCCATGGCGATGGTCAGCCGTCGCCGCATTCCCTTTGAGAGGAACCGGGCCTTCACGTCCCGTTTCTCCTGAAGTCCAAACAGCTCCAGCAACTCCCTCCCCCGGCGCTCCCGTTCGCCACGAGGCACTCGGTAGAGCTTGGCGGCGAAGATCAGGTTGTCCCAGGCCGAGAGCTCGGCATAGACGTTGGACTCCTCGGGCACGAGGCCCATCTGCCGCTTGGCCTGGTAGGCCTGGCGGGAGACATCGTAGCCGTTGATGAGGGCCGTCCCTTCAGTGGGCGTAAGCAGTGCGGTCAGCATGCGCACGGTGGTGGTCTTACCGGCCCCGTTGGGCCCCAGGAAGCCAAAGATCTCCCCTCGCCGCACCTCGAAGTTGATGTGATCCACGGCCAGTAGATCGCCATAGTACTTGGTCAACCCTAAAGCCTCGATCGCGCAAGCCTCGCCCATCGTCGCTTTCTCTTAGCCGATTTTGATCTCGATCCTCCCCTTGGAGAAGCCCTTTAGCGGCGAAAGCAGCCCTCTTACAGTGCTCCCCACCAACTCAGAAATGAAGGGGTTCATAGGCATCAGCTTGCCATCTATCTTCACCTCCACGGTCGGCCGCAGGGAAACGCAATCCCCTACACTTCGGGTTCCCTTAACGATCTCACGAGCCAGTTCGTAGCAACTTTCGAAGCCGCAGCCCCCGCAGTTAAGGTTGGGGAGTTTGAATGCTTTCTCCTCCACCAGGTCGGCGATTTCCCCTATCTCGTCCAGGCTCAGAAGGGGAATGTCGAGCTTGCACCCTTCGGGAACGGGCCCCACCGCGCAGATGGCCAAGCCGTCGAAGAGCTTCTCATCCTCCGGCTGCCCGCTCAGGCAGACGATCTTAGGGAAGGTCCGCTCCTTTTTGAACCCCTCGATGATGACGAAATCAGCCCTTAAGTGGGAAATGATCTCCTCTAAGGGCCTTGCTCCTCTCAGGAAGATGCCCGACTCCTGCGGCGAGATGAACCCCACTTGGTCAGCAAACTCGCTCAGTTTAGCAGTGTCCTTTCCGGAGAAATCCATCCCCTCAGAGGAATGCTTAACGGCGGCCACGCGGTGGCCCCTCCTGGTCAGTTCCTGAGCCAGGGCGCGGGCCAAAGTCGTCTTGCCGCTGTTTTTGTATCCTACAATGCCGACCGCTCTCAACGCCTCTCCCTCCCTACAGCTTCGTAAGTATCTCCGGCTCACCATCGGTGACGGCTATCGTGTGCTCGAAGTGGGCTGAAAGCGAACCGTCAGCGGTGACCACCGTCCAGCCATCCGATAGTGTTTGAGTGTGCCAATCCCCCATGGTGACCATCGGCTCCAAGGCGAAGGTCATGCCCGGCCAAAGGCGAGGTCCCCGATCCGGCGGGCCGAAATTGGGTATGTGGGGATCCTCATGCATCTGGCGACCGATGCCATGGCCTCCATACTCTCGTACCACATTGAAGCCCCGACTCTCCACATAGCGTTGGATGGCCGCGGAGATGTCGCCCAGCCGATTGCCAGGGTGAGCCTGGGCGATGCCTGCGTGCAGCGCACCTCGGGTTACCTCCAGAAGCCTTTGGACCTCCTCGCTCACCGCGCCCACTGGCAGGGTGATGGCTGCATCCCCGTGATAGCCCTTGTAGATGGCTCCCACGTCCAGGCTGACGATGTCGCCCTCCTTTAGGAGCCGCATAGGATTAGGGATGCCATGCACCACCTCCTCATTGATCGAGGCGCAGATGGAAGCGGGGAATCCTCGGTACCCCTTGAAGGAGGGGATTCCCCCCTCGCGTTCGATGATCTCCAAAGCGATCTTCTCCAGGTCGGCGGTGGAAATCCCCGGGCGAACCACCTCGCGGAAGCGATCGAGAACTTGGGCTACGATGCGGCCTGCCTGGCGCATGAACGCCAATTCACGAGAAGATTTGAGGACAATCACCTCGCCGCCCTCTCGCCCTTTATCAGGTGGCTCAGTCCATCCTCTCCGTAGGGGAGGGGAAACGGGAAGCTGCATCCTCCCCGTCTGACTTGAGCTTTCATCGTTATGCCCTTCTCAGCGCTGGCCCTTTTCCATTAAGGGCGGATTTAACGTCAGCTTTATCCTTTCTTCTCCAGCCTGTCGAGCCGCTGCAGCACCTCATCCAGCCTTTCGCTCAGCTTCTTGATCTCGTTTTTCAGTGAGGACAACTCCTCCCTGGAGGAAGGTGCTGGCGCGGCTGGAGTTGCCCCCCAGGGGCCAACTCCCCAGCCCATCCCGCGTCCCATGCCACGTCCCATCCCTCGGCCCATCCCCATGCCGCGCCCCATCCCCCATCCCGTGCCTCCGAAGGGGGCGGAGAGGGGCTGGAG
>Ga0190286_1000136_pt1 | contig 37496 bp, 48 predicted proteins | sample 48691834_MG_FD_183241 | JGI IMG/M metagenome (GOLD analysis project Ga0190286, IMG submission 183241) | Hydrothermal vent microbial mat bacterial communities from Southern Trench, Guaymas Basin, Mexico - 4869-18-3-4_MG | ecosystem: Environmental > Aquatic > Marine > Hydrothermal vents >... | reverse complement strand
AAGAGCCTACGCCTGTTGAGATAACGCTCGAGGAGTTCCATGAGTCTAGGAAGAAACTATCCAAGAGGGCTGAATCATGAAGTTGTTGCTTGATACGACTTATTTCCTTCCGATAATTGGTATTGGAGTCAAAAACATACCTAAAGCGGCCCTGGGAGAGCTACTGAAGAGAAACTACAACATCTTTGTAAGCGAAATAAGTATCTTCGAACTCTCTGCCAAAGGAGCAAAATACGTGGCAGAAGGAAAGATCCCTCCTGAGAGAGTACTGAGAGGGATCAGAGCCATTTTATACGAAGATAAGGTGGTAAAGGTTCCGATACATGAGAGCAGAAGCCTTCTCACCTCTTTCAAGCTTAGGAGAATGCTCCCAGATTTCATAGATTGCATTATACTATCGTCTGCGATAGTCAATTGCGATGTTTTGATAACAGAGGACGAAGATATCCATAGATTGAAGCAGAATAAAGGATTTAACGAGCTTCTAACCGTAACAAAGCCAGATTTTAAGATAGTAAGGGTAACTGATGTATTGTCATGACGTGAAATCGTTCTTTCACGCAACATAGCCTAATCAACTTCTTTGTGTTTTCCATTAGTATTTTTCTGGAATGAAGGCCCCCATTTCTCTTCGGGGGATGTGTTAGCTGATTATCAGTATTATATTCAAGGATCATGATCTGAATGTATATTCTTGGAAGAACTGAACCATAAGAAAATGTCCAATTTAGATAAAGGAATTCTCCTGGCTTAAGGTGCTTTGGTAGACCAGTTCCTCCAGCACCAAACGGTTTTCTTACCAACAACCAAGCGTTGCCGAATCTCTTTTCTCTCATGCGTAATCCAGGATATTGCTCTTTTTCTTCTTCTGCTGTAACGCTAAGATAGGTAGTCATATCTCTGATAGGTATTGGGTATTGAGATATCGCAACATTCTTTACTTCTACAATTACTTCTACAATCACAGTGATCTAATAAATTCGTTGTTTAGAATTCACACTATCAATTAGTACCTCCCCCACAGTTAAGAAAAACATCAGAAAAAGTAGTATGCACATCAGAAAACAAGGAGATATAACTCAAGGGGTGTAAGCGAGATCTCAAGAATGTGTGCAGGTTTGTATGACAAGTCTCTGCGAATTAAATTTGACTCATATGCTGTTTGTTAAGCTAGTTAGTTAAAAAACCCACTTAAGGCCTCTCTGTTTCAAGTTTTATAATCATAATATAAAGAATCCAATTATTAAGCTCAAGCAACTATGGTCACGTGGTCCCATTTCTATATTTCGAGAAATGAGGATATTACTTTAACAGTAATTTCAGCCATGATAGGAATCTCGATAGGAGGTAGTTTTCCCTTAAGTAGCATGTAAATTATCAATCCTATAGCCATTAAGAAGTATATTACCTCTAATAGTAGCTTTAAACCTCCTAACGCTTCTCGAAAGCTCATTTTATTATAATTTGCGTAAATTTTCACGCAAACTAAGGGAATAAAGACTATTCCATACAAAAGAACAAACAAAGGGGCGGAAGCGATCCAATAAACAAAACAACCTCCTAGGATTAAAAGCCCCACAATAATAATTGATTTCCATGGTAGTGAAGGCAGTTTTATCATTTTTGGTTATTCCCATAAATCTCTTTTCTTAAGGTGTCCTCGAAAGCCTAAGCCTAATATGAGAAATGCAATTGCTACAAGAATGAGTTTATACTCCCATAATCGTGTAAGAGGAAGAAATATCGGTGCCGGTTTTGTTGCTGGTAAAGGTGGTTGAGAGGTAATAGGTGGAACGGATTGTAATATGTAAGTCACCTTAATGTTTTCATTTAAGGGTTCGCTTGGAAATTCGTAAACTAAATGAACTTTGCCCTCTTCAACGTATTGGTGAGTGGGTTCCTTACTCATATTTAGAACCTTTGATTCATTTGGTAGAATTATCTCCACTCTACGGTAAAGGTAATACTTGAAGTCGAAGTTATACTGAGATGCCGGAAGTAATATGCAAGTATCGAACTCCCATTTGTTCTCATCAAGTTGTTTGCAGCAACCATCACGTCTTAGCACTAGTTCTATTCTTTTTCCTGTGAGCACCGTGAAATTCTCCCAACAAACCTTCTCCAGTTTACCAACCAGCTTCCAGTAGTGCTCAATGTTTAATTTCCTTTGAGGATCGTTATATATTTCAGACAGATTCCCACTTATCTCATAGTATTTTTCTAAATCAGAGAATTCAGCTTGAATATATGTTATCACAGTCCCATTCTTTAATATAATAGATCTGTAGCTCGCATTTGCTATTGGCCATGGCTGACCTGAACATTTTAGAGTGTTATTTGTAGATAAAATAATTATCATCAACGTAATACAATAGATAAATTCCTTTCGCTTCATTTCGAGAGATCAAAATCTCATCTAACCTTAAAACAATAAAACTTTGATGAGTTATTTTCCTTTGAAAACCATCTAGAGTTATTATACCTATGCATTATTATTCAATTAAAAGTTTGAGTATAAGGTCCAGAAAATAAGTTATCTTGTTCTTGTTGATCCTTAAGACTTTAACAACAAAAAATCTTTCCTTTTTTTGGTTTGTGAAGTTCTCCTTCTTGGCGCGCGCGCTCTTTGCACTCCCTCCTCTGTTATATCAAGCGATGATAGAACACGAACCCGTATTTCCAATTCTTATTTTGCTCACACTTTTCCTTAATGTGGTATACATCATTTCCATATTTGGGCTTATTACACTAAATGATTAGGGAAGGAAACTAACTATCTTTGCATTATGGCTAGATTTCTTCCTGCCAATAGGACTTTTGTTTGTTTACTCTATGTATATAGTTACGAGATCTCCAACCCCTGGATATCCTGATTTCTATACTGTGTTCAATACAATGGCGCAGAACCTTAGCATTTATGAGAAATTAATGCCACCAGCCGTCCTTGCCATAATCTTAACCGCTTTTTTAATGATACCATCTGTAAAGAGGCGTTTCGTCCAAAAAAATTGAATTCCCAACGAGACTGGGCACATTTTTATTCTATTCCTAAGAAAGTTATGAAGAACTTGAAATTTGCCAAAAGACCCACGCTACATTGTAATCGATCGTTTATTTGGTCTTTCTGAAGGAACATTGAATATCAGCTAACACCCATAGAGTTTAATGGCTCCTTGGCCGACCTTTTTGAGAGATAACACACAATCTAAAAGGTTTTAGGCAAAATTAATGGGAAGAGGCACCAACTCTTCGTTCAGCCTGTAAGCTAATTCAAAGATTATAATGTTATCTTTAGCGCGCGCTTTCTCTTTAAATCAGAAATCGTAGAAACATTGTTGGATCTATTAGCAAAATTAGCTAGAACGATCAGGAATAATAAAGCTATAGACATGATAAGCAATCGTGTTTTAAACGCCATTCGCGTAGAAAAAGATAAATCTCATTAAAAATCTTATTTCCATTAGAAGGGCTTAGAACCTGTTGTAGCTCACTATCTCCTGTAAGGACTTCTTCCACCTAGCATCCGGTTTTTCTGCTGGGTATCCGAAGGTCACCAAGGCTACGACCTTCCATCCATTAGGTATGCCTAGGAGCTCCTTTACCTCTCCCTCACTAAAGTCTCCAATCCAACAGGATCCAATTCCAAGGGCCCACGCAGCAATGACCATGTTTTGAAGGGCAATTGTGGTATCTACTATGGTGCGCGCAAATTGTGCGTTTGAGAAGTCAGCTATCGTGAATTTAGCTCTAGAAAAGATAGATTCCCCCAAGAACTTGGGTTGGGAAAATGAGGTTGTTCCAAGGAAAAGGGCATCTGCAAATATAGCTTCCTCTTCAAAGATTGTGCCAGAAAAAACGGTTTTTCCCCTTTAAAAGAAGCATTTGGGAACATAGCCCTCTAAACTTGGCTCCAGAGAATAAGGCCTTATCCTCAAATTCAGCCTTGGAAAAAGTTGCTCTGCCGCTAAACTTCACCCTCGTGAAAGAGACAGGTCCCAGAAACTTAGCTCTTGAGAAGCTAGCCCCTTTAAAAAAGGTAGAGCCAGCGAAGGAGGTGCCTCCATGGAAAGTAGCCTTGCGAAAAGTCGCAGCCCTCCTGAACTTGAGGCCTCCCATGTTTATGCTAGGGAAGTGGCACCCATCGAAGTCAAGGTCCTCCTTCTCCAGCTTCTCATGGATTAACCTCCTAGCCTCCTCTGGCATCTCCACCATAAAATTGGATCGTGAAGAACGCAAAAGTTGTTGGGGGAGTCGGATGTGCCAGCTCTTTGCATCTTCCAGAGGAGCCTACGTAGCAACATAGCCCATCTTTAACCGTCATCGATGCCCGGGGTATTCAAAAAGGGCTAGCTTTTAATAATGAGCTTCAAATCATTGAGCACTTGATTTGGTGATAGCGCTTTTCCCTTTAAGTCCAGGTATCTAACCCTTCTGCGAAAATAATTGCACCAAGATACTCATTTAATGAGTGCTTGTATAATTTCTTGTAGTCTAAAAAAGATTGAGGTTGTTTTACGATAGGATCTTGGTCAGATTGGATAGAAAACATAGTTTTCATCTGTAGTAGAATCTGTTTCAATCTTCTCCTAAAACCTCGGAAATTTAGACGATCTTCTCACTTTCCAGAGATTTATTTTCACCTCTTTCAAAGTGGATGTATGAATGTCAGTAGGTTGCCAGGGTAAGAGAGATCATTTAGTTTTAAATGTCTGGTATATTACGAATACTTTACTGCCCTTTGTTTGCTTTTGCAGCTTTCATTATCTTCTTTGCCAACTCCTTCTTACTCCTAGCAGCCCGTCCTAATAGAAACGAGTAGGTTATTTCTTTACCTCCTATCTCTACGCGTGCTAAGTAATTGACTTCTTATTGAAAATTATCACAAGTACCCGATGCCATTAAGGTGACGGATTATTTGAGGCCAGCTACTTTCTTCCTCTATAAACTGGTTTCCCACGAAAACCATAGATATGATGCTATTCGATTTAGAATCGAATGGTTTTCATGTCAAAGTGCTCCATATGCCATTTAGCAGCTTTTCTAAACGCTTCTATACCCCTCTCTTTGGGCTCACTTGCGAATTTATCCAAAATTGATTTCAACTTCGTTCTAAGCGTTTCTGGAAACACGTATCTTTTGTTGTACAAAACCCTCTGACCGTTTGTGATAACGATGAAACAGCTGGGCATTGCAAGCAGACGATGCATTAGCCAGTAGCTAGACATCGGATTAACTTCCTTAGGACGAAGTGCTGGAATGAAACCTTCTGCTCTGAAAGGGTTCACTGGATCATCCTCAATTAATATGTAGTGCGCTAGAATTGGTCCATATGGGGTTTCTGACAAAACTGGTTCCCATTTGCACCGCATTGCTGGAGACAATCCTTTCGGAAAATGGCTCGGAAGTGCAGGCCTGAAGACAGCTACGCCCAATTGCAAACCATCACGAACTATTTGAATTGACCGCTCGTGTCGGAGGTTTTCGATGATGATTGGATACAAGGTTGAAGCTCCCTCAGACCATGGAGGATAGTGAAAGAGGTGCCTCCACCTTTCCCAGTGATCTTTCCTTTGTCTTGCCTCGAAGTGATTGGGATCGAGCGAGAGAACTCTGTCAATTATCTCTTCAGCAGTCTTGAACTGCGCAGCTAGGCAAAGTGCTGCCGACTTGGCTACCATGAGATCAAGATCAGAGGATGCTTTCTCAAGAGCCTTATCAATTGCCGAAACCAAGCGCATAGCTCCAATAGAATCACAAGTTACCATGGAAACTCCTCCAGACACAAATAGCTCAACAACTTCGTCGGCCAGAGCCGAGGCTTCATCGATTTCCCTGCGTGCAGGATGATTTGGATCGACTAAACCCAAAACTCTTGCGCGAGCGCTATATTTTGACTTCAACTCCGCATAGGTTTCCTCTGAAATCCTGCCTTCCCTAAATGCTCTCTCTAATTTCCTGAGCCTTTCATCGGATTGTTCTTCTTCGGTCACGATAAATCTTGCAGTTTGAAAGTATTAAAGATGATTATTTGACCTTTCTCCTAAGAAATTTTCTATCTTGGCTTTGTTGCGTGGATTTAACAAAGAATATGAAATAGAAGAGAAAAGGTTAAGGTTAATTTACCAAAGAGGTCCTCCTATGAGACTTATTGAAGTTGTCAAACTTGCGAAATGTAGCTTGCTGAAACAAGTGAGATGGCCTAAACTGAAACTGAGAGATTGCTAAAACCCTTGTTAGGGCAGATAGGATCATCATATCAGTTAGTTCATCCTTTTTGCCTTCCTATCAGCACCTTGATATAAATTAACTAATACGAATTTGGAAAGGTTCAGAACAAGTCTCCTAGGGATCATAGATGCATACCGATTGTTAAAGGCTAAAGGAAGCCGTCCTAACATTAAGGTTCAAATTCCAAGGAACTCATTTTGTCAAACTACCTCAGCCTTTTCCCTCCCTAGGGCAACGAAGAATGCAACTATTAACCTGTCCTTTCTAGTGTTCCTGATGCCATGTACCGTCTTTGGAGGTATGTAGACGGCTGTATTAGCTTCAACTTTTATCGGCTTCTTCTCCTCCCCTAAATACACCGTTCCCTCTCCTTTGACCACAAAGTACACCTCTTAGGACTCTGGATGTATGTGAACTCTCAACCCCTCTCCCGGGGTGAAATATCCCACAGCAAACCTCAGGTTTTTAGTGTTTGCGGTTTCTGAGTTGAACATCACCTTGATGGGAACTCCAAGAATCTTTTTCGTCTCACCATCTCTAAGCCTCAAAATCTTGACTGAAGACATGGACATCCCTAGATCAAATGTCGGATAAAATTAAAGTCAAATATGCTATAGCCGAGAACCCCATCAACCTTGCTCAGACATTAAAGATAGGCTTAAATGGACTCTTTTATATCAGACAGGAGGAGCAAGATGATGGAGTTTTCAACTCTCACAACAGACGTGCTCATAATAGGCTCTGGTGGAGCAAGTCTGAGAGCAGCGATTAAGGCAAAGAGACATGGAACAAGCGTTATTGTGGTTACAAATGGAAAATTAGGTAAATGAAGCTGTACCTCAATTGATAATGGTATCTTTAGAGTGTCTAGAGAGGATAATGAAGGTTCTAAGCACTATCAGGAGACTTTAGAAGCAGGGAAGTTCCTAAACAACAGAGAACTGGTCAGAGTTCTCGTTAACAATGCATGGCACTTACTCATTAACATCTCAATAGGTTGGTACGCAATAAGGAAGGCACTCAAGGAAGGTAGCCGTCGAAGGATTATGCAGATTTCATCCTTGTTTGGCTTGTTCTGGGGTTTTTGTTCGATCATTTGCGCGCGCTTTACTTGCTCTTTATGCCATTCTCACCATCTTATTCTATACTGTGAGTCTTTCACTGGGATTATGATACCTACAAATATTATCGTTTATCTAATCACGACGTCCCTTGGGTTTCTCCTGTTTGTCTATGGGATAGTTAAAGCTTTAGCGGATAGAGCATAAAATCGCCTCCAAAAAAGGCTTTTAACTGTGTCATTCGAGCGAATCTCCTTAAGCTATTCGTATGCTTCGCATTAAATAGAGTTCGAACGGTATGTCGTTTCTCTCTTACACGGGTACCTTGGACCTATATTAGTAGCAACATCGAAACTATGTGGAAAGTACTCATAGTACATCGTATTTGAAGATCGTGAAAGTAGGTGACAAAGAAAGCAAGTTATGACGTTGTCACAAACGCTCATTGTAATATCTGGGATTATGATACCCGCTATACAAAGAGGCTACGGGGTTGTGCCCAGTTACCCTGTCTTTGACTATTAATGTCGTTACTGGTGCCTTAGAGTACTTGGTGAACAATATATCGTGACCTATACAAAGGCCCACTATTATGTTTAGATCAACGTTCTCTGAGTTAAGCACTTCTGCTTGAACTATCGGGTTGCAACCAGCCTCGAACCTGTTAAGGTCTCCGTATAAACTAATTATTTTGTGCTCTTTTGGCACTCCTAGCTCAGTTTTATCAATCCCTCCACACTTACAACGGACAGAGCAAACCTCAAACCCAGCTTTTTCAAGTATCTCAACCACTCTTCGCGCTTCGTCACTTAAGCCAGTACAAAAAGCAACACCTAGCTTTTTCCATCCCATCATCTCAGAGAACTTAATGATCTCAAGCATTCTAGGCCTGACGCTAATTATCCTTCCCCTTACCACTTGATATGCTTGTTTCTCAGTGATCGTCGAGTTCAGGTAAAGTAGCCTATTATCTTCCTCCTTATACTTCTCTACGGCTTTCCTAATGATTTCTTGTTTGTTTTTCATGGGACAAAAATTGGGAAGGAGTTCTTCTTTCCACTCTCCTTTCCTACAATAGGGTTCAGGACATCTGGCACAGTCTGGACTTGTCAACATAACACACCCCAGCACGATGATTTTGAATCCGTTTACTTAATTGTCTTAATGGGTTAACGTCCGAATTAAAGAGACAAATTCAAAGGCTTAATGAAATGCGCATCTATGCTTGGTATATGATGTTCTTGCCCATTTGATGTTTTCCACACCCAGTTCTTGGGTTTTTAAAGTATCCAAAAGCGAAAAGTTGGAACAACATGAGCTTTAGAGTGGGAATCGATGTTGGCGGAACTTTCACTGATATTTTGGTTCTTAACGAACAAAATGGAGAAATAATCGCTACAAAAGTCCCGTCTACTCCAGAAGACCAATCCATAGGAGTTGTAAGTGCCATCAAAAAATTAGGAGAAAAGTTCCCATATGAGAACCTCTCTTTTCTGGTCCATGGAACGACGGTAGCAACCAACGCATTGCTGAAAGAAAGGGTGCGAGGACAGCTCTTGTGGTAACGGAGGGATTCAGGGACATCTTATACATAGGCAGGCAAACGAGACCCCATTTATACAGCGAGTGGGTTATGAAGCCCGAACCCCCAGTTCCTCGATACCTCACCTTTAAGATACCTGAACGAATGAGATACGAGGGAGAGGTCATCAAAGAATTGGACGTAGAAAAAGCCAAGGAGGTAATTGAGAGGTTAAAGAGTTTAAAGGTGAAATCCGTTGCAATCTGCTTCCTTCACTCTTACGTGAATCCTTCACACGAAAGAAAGTTCGCAGAACTCCTGAAGAAGGAAGCACCTGAGATTAGGGTCTCCATATCCTCTGATATAATGGCAGAGTTTACCATAGAAAGTGCCGATAGCTACCTCAGGATTGAAATTGAAGATTTCAACGGCAAAAGGGCTTGGACAAACAAGGTCTTCAGGTGACCCGATTAAAGGGAATAGGTACCAAGATATTGCTCTTTACACGAATAGATGTGGTCTGAAAATGATTAAGGAGACATGATCTCAGTAAATGAGAGCTTGAATCTACTCCTTGCTAATGTCTAGCACTTCAGCGTTCTGATATTCAACGATTATTCTTGGATCAAGCTTTGAAAGTCTGTCTATGCGTCCACCTCCTCCGATAACATAAGTGTTGCTAAGAACTCTCTTATCGACCACGGTCTTTATTTTCAATCCCACTGGAGGGACCTCCCCTATCCTATATCCTGTTATGGACAAGACTTCATCAGGATTTGCCAACCTACAAGAACCAAAGAGTTTTGAAAGTTTCTCTACATCAGCCTTGGTGTCACCTTCAACTATGGCTAGTACTGGACCTATTTTCTCCGAAATAAGAACCAGTGATTTTATTATCTGTTTTGGGCTTGATTTTGTATGTTTGGCTGCCTGTGCCACTGTTTTGACCGGTTTTCCAACATCTATTATTTCTCCACCAAGTTTTTCTATCAAGTTCTCGAACTCGTTTTGACCCATAGTCATCCACCTAATTCGAGAACGACTAGCTTATTCTCTACACTCTTTTGGTCTCCTCTTTTAACTCTTTCTAAGCTAGTAATTTTTGTTCTTCCCACAAGAGAAAAAGTGCTGCGCTAACTTGTATCAAGGTAGTTAGCTTGCTACATGAGTTTTTCTTGCTTTTTAGGCATTACGTTCGTTTCTTGGTACATAATAAGCTGAACAAACACGAATTTCCAAAAATTGATTATCGTCTTGTTTGGAATATGATAAGTGGGTTGATGGACAATGGCTTATGTCATCATTTGATGCCAAAGGGGGGTAATGATATTATGATGTTGCTTCAGGCCATCTTTTGAAGGGTCAATGATTTAATGGTGTTTGAAAACGCTTCATCTTGCAATTAAAATGCTTTTTGGAGATTATAAAATGAAATACCGTTAGTAAGGCAAGTTTGCATATCTTATGAGGGCCGAAAAGGCAATTTTTCTATTATTTTTAAGATTTCTTCCCAGTCATATATTCTATGTCGATCCTTCCGATCAGAACCTTACCCAGATCCTGACTAGAAAGCTTCGATATGAGAGCCTCTGGGTTGCTGTCAAGGTGTCTTATCGTACATACAATGGCGCGTCGCTTCTCATTGGATCGTTGACAAAGGTAACTTTCCCGGAAAAATGCACAGAGGCATATAGGTGGTCACAATAATTGCCCCTTGAATAACCAAAATCCAAGAGCACTTGGCCCCATACTCTGTTGTTTTCCCTGAGGTAATCCAATTTTTTGCCCTCCTGCGCACAGTGAAAGTATATTCTGTGTTCTCCTCATCATAACCATAGCTTAGCGATACAAGGTAGGGCTCATTATGCCTGCACATAGCTATGGTTACGAACTTCGCTGACTTCAAGATCTTCTTAAGGATGGTTAAATCAGTTATCTCCTTGTCCTTCCTTCCGACGTGATACTTCATAAGTTCAAATACCCTCAGGAATCGGTATGTGAATTATTAAAACGATGAACACTAAAAGAGAGGAAAGCAGCAGGCGTATGGGAGATCACTCATTCTTCTTGGCCCATATCCACGGATGTCGCTATCCACACGTCATCAGCTTTGTAACAAGCATATACATGAGCCATTATTTAATAAGACGTTATCTTTGACCTCTTTGACACACTAACGTTGATCTTACCTTAAAACTGTCGATACTTAGTTAATCTGCGTAAGGTCACTCTTTCAGGATCTATTTCTTTTCTAATCAACCTGATTTCATCTATTGTTGGCTCTGGAGTCTCTTTAGCTCTTGAAAAATCGAGAGGAAATCCAGTCTCGTCTTGGATCATCTCCTGACTTACTCCAGGATGTATCTCCGCCAGCGCGCGCCATAATCTTGTCTTCAACTTCTTTTTCGACTTTCTTTGTCATCTAAAATCTCCCATCTCATTGTAAATCATCCTAGGTAAAATCATTTAAAGACAAGGGATGAGGCGAGCTCTATCCTTTTAATTTCATATTAACAAATTCCATAAAAAGATTTCAAGATTCAAAGCTAAATAAAGCCTAATAATAGCGCTAAGATCATTTAATGCTTGATTTATTATCTTACTTTCTAGCTTTCAGGACTCTTTCGTGATCTATCTTGAGGCTGTCTGAGAAGTAGAAGATTAGCGTCTTATATCTGCTAGCTTCAACGAACCCTAGGCTCTTGTAGAGATGAATGGCTGGCTTATTTTTCACATGAACGCGCAGCCTAGCTCTCTGACATCCAGCTTTCTTTAATTGATTTAAGACGAATAGCATGATCTTCCTTCCATATCCCTTTCCTCTCTGTCTTTTATCAACGCCTATGTTGCTAATTTGTCCAGTCCTGGGATTAAAATTGACTATCCCTATTATTTCGTCATTTTTCTTAACCAAGTAAAATTTCTCCATAGCATAGTAGAAATCCAAGAATTCTTTCGGCAGCTCATGGAGATGCCTTAGTGCTATCGTTAGCGTAACATCTGGAGATGCTTGAAGGAAGGTCTCGGCCAATTTTATGAATTCCAACATCCCTTGCCTGTGAATCTGCTGAAATCGAAGTTTCTCCCTCGGCTCAAATTCTTTTTCAGTAAGGTTACAGACTATCACATATGCATCGTCGATTTCCCTGAAACCCATGCTCTCAAAAAGAGCAATCGCCTTCTCCTCCGAAGAGGGCAAAACTGCTGATGCATAAGCCACATTGGATTTTGAAGCGAGATCTAGCGCTTCTTTTACGAAAGTTTTGACCTTATCCTCTGGTTGACTTGGGTCCACTAGGTGCATCATTGCTAGAGGAGTTCCGATTGGAGCGAGCAACTGCACAGGTTCCTTACCTAGGGCAATTATCCCTATCGGTCTTGTGTCTTCAGCGAAAACCCAATATGGCATGTTCATTATCTCGGCCTGCTTCGTGTACTTCGAAACCTTTTCCAAAATGGGTCTTGCTGCTGGATCTGTATGAGAATAAAGCTTCGTAAGATCACCCTTAAATTGGTGAGTTATGTCATATGGAGAAGATTTAAACATCAATCCCGAAGGATGTTTCTTCCCACAAGATCAAGCCCTGACTCTTTCTATAGGAGCTTTTTGCTGCCTCGCAATGAACAGCACCCTGAAGAAGTTGATTTCAGTTAACCCAATTTATCAAGAGAAATTTCTTCATTGAAGGAACTTAGAACTGCAAAACTCTTCGGCAGAATTATTTATTTTACTTTTACAAGTGGTTCATGGGACACAAGTGTTTAAGGAGGAGGCATCCATGTCCATACCCCCTGAAGATGATAGTTTTCTGGATGCTCTGTTATCTATCCCATCAATACTCAATTTTCGAATATCTAAAGACTCTAAATATGTCGCTTATACGTGGAAAAATATCCATCCAAACCTAGACGTCTTTATAGTCCCCACTGATGGGTCTTCTAGGCCCATGGCTATTACAGAGACCCCAGAGGCAACATTTGTAGTCAGCTTTGCTCCTGACTCTAAGTCTGTGATAGTTGGAGAAGACAAAAACAGAAACGAGCGAGTAAGATTGTTCGAGGTCAAACTAGATGAACCAAAGCAAATGATCCCCTTAACTCGAGAGAATCCGCCTTTCTTCTTAAGAGGAGGAGCAATGCACCCAAACAGAAGATGGCTTGTTTATGGAGCCAACTATGACTTTGAGAGAGGAAAGGAAATTGAGCCCACCTGGGTTTATAGGCAAGACCTTAGAACTGGAGAAATCATAGCTTTAGCAAAACCAAAGAAGCCTACCTGGCTCTATCCCCAGCTTAACAACCAAGGAACGCATGTGTTATACAATAGAAAGGAGCTTCATCCCAAGGGAGATCAGTACTGGCTAGTTGATATTGAAGGGAAGGAAGATAGGGAAATACTCAATTTCGGACCTAAGGCTAGGGTTCAGGCAACTTGGTTGCCCGACGGTAGGCATGTCGCGTTCATCACTGAGACCAAGGGTGGTAAATTTCAGAAGTACTACTCCTTGGGAATTTACGACATCGAAAGCGGAGTGATAGATTGGGTTATCGATGACCCAAAGAGAAACATTGAGAGGATATATAGTCCAATAAACGGAAACCATCTCGTAGTACTGGAATATAAGAAGGCGAGAGTAAGGCCATCAATAATCGACTTGAAGAGCATGGATGAAAGAGTCCTGCCTAGAATAAGAGGTTCTCTTATACCCATAGGTCCTGTTTCAGATGAAGAGTGGGTTGGACTATACTACTCATCCACCCAGCCAGATGAAATCGTCAGATTTAACGTGAACGAAGTTAACGTCTCCAGCTTTCAATCGTTAACCCACGTTTGGGAAAGAACCAAGGTCAGGCCTGAACAACTTACTCAAGCAGAAGATTTTGAATGGAAGGCCAAGGATGGCCTGAATATTCATGGATGGCTCTACCGTCCAAAGAGACCCAGCAAGAAAGCCATAATCTACGTTCACGGAGGGCCTACCGCCCATGTTAGGGATGCCATTTATCCGCAGATCCAATACCTAGTCTCTAGAGGATTCAACGTCCTAGCACCAAATTACAGGGGTTCAACTGGTTACGGAGTAGAATTTGAGGATCTCATAAGAGTTAACGGGTGGGGGAGTGACGAGCAAGAAGACATTTGGGCCGGAATTAGAGCACTAATTGAGAGAGGAATAGCAGAAGAAGGAAAGATAGGGATTACTGGGACGAGTTACGGTGGCTACTCGAGTTGGTATGCCATTACTAAGGCCCCAGACCTTGTTTCTGCAGCAGTTCCCATTTGCGGAATGACGGACTTGGTGGTTGATTACAAGACAACTCGCCCAGATCTGCGTCCTTATTCAGAAGAAATGCTTGGAGGAAGTCCTGAAGAGGTTCCTGAACGATACTATGAGCGTTCTCCAATAAACTTCATCCATCAAATCAAGGGCAAGCTTTTGATAGTTCAAGGAGCTCAGGACCCAAATGTCACGCCTAAGAACGTGGAAGAAGTGATAAAAAGGCTAGATGCGGAAGGAATTGAATACGAACTGCTTACTTTTGAAGATGAAGGCCATGGCATACTGAAGACCAAGAACCAGAAAGTTCTCTTCAAGAAAATGGCAGATTTCTTTTCCAAAGCCTTAAAGTAAATCCACCTACAGATCCTTTTTGTTCTTAAAGTACATAGTGATGAATGGATCCATAAACTAGTGGGAAACAGTAAAAGAGGCAGGACGAATGACCCTTACTCATCAAATTAAGCTTCCAAGAGGATTTGACAGGGACTTAAAACTAGTTCTCGCATCACTTGCATGTAGAAGGGTCGTTATGGGCTTCCTTGAGGTGGTAAGAGCGATTTATTTCGCACTTTTGGGTCTTAGCCCTGTCCAGATAGGCATACTTTTTACTATTCCCATAGCTCTTGGAGCAGTTCGATCCGTTCTCTTCGGATTATTAGCAGATAGATACGGGAGGAAGACATTCATAGTCATTGGAAACATATTTTCAACTCTAAGGCTTGTTATTTACATATTTTCAAAGGAATACAGGATGTTAGCCCTTGCTCAGGCCATTGGAGCATTTGGAGAAGGTGGAGGGCCCGGACAACCATCTGTTTCGGCTCTTATTGCAGACAAGACCCCTCCAAAAACTAGAACGCAGGTATTTAGCACTTTAGCTTTCACAAATGCAGCTGCTGCAACTCTAGGCTCAATGATGGCTGGTCTCCCTGCTTTCTTTGAAAAGAACCTCAACTTCGCAACAATTCCCTCATATGAGCTTCTGTTCTGGATAGGAGTAATTTTCTCGGCATTAGCAACATTTTTGGTTCTTCCAATAATGGAGAAAAGGCCAAAAGAGGGGCTAGAGGCTAAAGTTCGTGGTCTATTCCCGAAGAAGTCCTGGGGCGTTATAGGGAAGTTTTCTCTAGTTAGATGCGTCGGAGGCCTTGGCTTTGGGATGATAAGCCCCTTGCTCCCGCTGTACTTTTACATGAAGTTTTCAACGGGACCTGAGGTTCTCGGTCCTTTTTATGCGATATCCAGGTTCCTCTCCATGTTCTCTTACCTTTTTGTTGATAAGATAGTCTTGATAATGGGAGAGGTTGGCAGCATAGTGATGTCTCGCCTACTTTCGCTAATTGGAATTTTACTGCTGCCTTTAGCGCCAAATTACTATGTAGGAGGTGCTTTAGTAATTTTGTTTAGAACCATCCTCCTGTTTACCATGCCGGTGAGGCAGTCTTTCATCACTTTAATAGTCGATCTATCAGAAAGCGCATCTGCAGTTGGGATAAGCAACACTGCAAGAATGGCAATCAGGTCGGTGGCTCCTACTATTGCTGGCTACATGTTTGAGAGCATTAGCTTGAACCTACCGTTTTTCCTAGGTGGTATGCTGGTAGGATTGAATGCCCTTCTATATCATGTCTTTTTTGGAAGAAAAGAGGTTAGTGGCAGCAGAACACATAACCGCTAATTTTTTGTGATTTAAGCTCAATAAACCGAGATCAACCAATTAGTTCGTTGCTTATTGTTCATAAGGATTTCCCAACATAATTAGATAAAGTATCACTTTTGCAAGTTTAAACTTGGACATACTCAAATCTCTGAGGTTCGTTTTATTTGGGGTCTCAGTTTATGGGTTCTCGAATAGTTGATCTAATGAACAAAGCAGTTCAATATGCATTGGAGATTGGAAACCTGAGGAAGTCCTAAGAGAAATTAAAGAGGGAATATACACAATAGATACCGGTGGAGGGCATATCGAAGCCACTGGAACCTTCCTATTTAAGGCCGTCAGGGGATACTGGGTTGAAAAAGGTGAGCTAGTATCCCTCGCAAGACGGTTCTTACCGGAAACATGCTTGAACTCCTCAAAAAGGTCGATGTGGTCTGTGATGACCTAGAGATATCCAGCACTCCGTTTGGAGGTTTCGGAAAGATGGATCAGAATGTTTTCGTTGGAGCGGGGGACCTGATATAAGGGTAAGCGAAGTACTCTTCGGAGGTGCTCGTTAGAGATGGAGGAACTGTTGAAGGTAGGAAATAAGACCGTAAGTTATGCTGAGAAACTTGGAGCCGATGAGGGGTGTCCGAGGCAGAAGACATTGATAATTGAGAAAGGAGTGCTCCATAGCTATTTATACGATAATTATGCTGCTAAAACGAGAGGGAAGAGAGAGCACAGGTAATGCCAGCAGACAGATGTTCTTTGGAGCTCCTAGTTACGCAAATCAGCCGACAATAACGCCTTCAAACCTCATGTTGATGCCTGGTAAGGGAGATCTAGAAGAATTAATGGGTGAGATAAAGGAAGGAATGCTCATTAAGGGCTCGTTGATTGGAGCTTTACATTCAAACGCCTTAACAGGAGATTTTTCCGTTACATCTAACAATGCATTTAAGATAGAGAGCGGAGAGATCGCGTATCCCCTTAAGCCTTGCACGCTAGCTGGAAACCTTTATGAAACTTTAAACTCTGTGATAACGTGGGAAGCGACCTTAGATGCTTTGGAAGCGTCATCTGTCCGTCGATTATGGTTGAAAATGTTGTTTTTGACCAAGCTCTACTTGCCCGCTATAAACAATGTGCAATCTTTTGTCACGCGCGCGCGAGAGAAAGAAAAAATACCGTTAAAGGCGGCTCTTCGAGAGACTATTTCCATAACCACAGATCTCGAGAACATTTGGAGAGTGAGTTCTCTATTTCTGTTCCTGTTCATGGCGCTTCTTGCCTTATCTCAGTACATGACCCTCCTTCGTTAGCAACAACTTTAACAACATCCCTAGATGGCTACTCTAGGAGAAAGAATGGCTTTAGCAAGAGTTATTTCATTCTCCGTGAAGTAGTCTTCTAATAGCCATCGATATGACTAGAGCTATTGGAATGAATGCTACTGTCAAAATTCCTGCCTTTTCATGAGCAAATGCCTCAAAAACAAGTTTACCCATCTCTGTGATGTAAAAAGCTATTATTAAGACCTCAAGCTTATGAAGAATCTCCTGTAAGTTTACCAGCCTTACAAGCAGGTCTTTTGACGAAGATTGCTCCTCTAAGCTGAGTTTCTGACTCTGTATCCCAACAGACGTCCTTGCTGCATCTAGAACGGTGTTTAATTGAGCCCTTAAAGCATCAACTCTGTGTATGAAGTCTTCAAAGGGAGCTATCATCCCTTTGTAATGATCTAATTCCACTGATGAGTTAGTAGGGTATTGGAGGATGGATTCCTCATTCCAGGCCTTAAACAGGCTCTCCACCTGTCTAATAAGGCTCAGAGCCTTAACATAGTCTCTCCTCATAGCTCCGACAAGAATTGAAAGGCTGGAGAACAGAGTAGTTGTTTCCTTTAACACCGACTCTAAGCCTTCAGGCCCTATTTCAGAGTGACGGCGCATTGTTGCGAATATCTCATTTATCTTTACCTGAGTGTTCTCCTCAGAATAGTCGATTTGTTGAAAGGCAAGTTCTCGGCTGGATTTTATCTTATTAAGCCTGCCAACGCATGAGGCCAAAGTCGATAGGTCACTTATGATTCTCCAGACAGTTTTTGTTGCCTCTTCTAACTCTTGATCGAATGAAATCAGGATCACGTCTCGCTTTATGGTCCGAGGAGAGTGAACAGTCCCTTGATCCTCTAACATGATTAGGAGGCACCCTCTAACAATTCCCATGCTCCTTATATGCAGCTTCACTCCTTCTAAGTATCGTTTTAGGAGAAGTTTTGCTTCCTTTATCCCTTTAGATGATCTAACGCAAATAGTAAAGGCCGAAATTGGGTCCTTAGTTATGATTTCCTTTAGTTCTGCAACTAACTCCTCACATTTCTCCCACTCCTCAACAAAGGATAGTTGATCCCCTTCTACAACGCTTGGAAGGATGGCAACAAAGAATAGCTGGCTTTCTTCCTCCTCAAATCCGTAAATATATGCTTCTAACCCATTTAACTCAAGTTTCACCCCTTTTTCTGGCTCTAAAGGAGAATGATATCTAAACCCGAGTTGTTCTATGATCTCCCTTACGCTTTTTGATCCCTCATCTCTCGGATGAACCATAATGCTGACAAAGCTTGGGAGGTAATTGAGAGCCTTAATGTCCATGCAATCTCCTCTTTTGAGTTATAGCACGCCAATCTAATAGATCAAAAGTTTTCCTTCTCCCTCCATCTCAAAGAGATGATCGCAGTACGGATCTCCCTTCTCTCTCCTCTTTATCATCTTCAGGTTGACCTTGGGGTTAATTGCCGAAGCCAAGCCGTGAAAGAATGGCCATCCTAAAACCTCACATAACCAGGTCCATGGAAGATTTAGGGACAGAGCAGCTGTCATAAGCGGACAAAAGCCTGAGTTGCGGAGTAGAACCTTTCCCTCTCCAACGTGCAGTATTTTAGCGGTGGGCTCCTCCTTCAAAAACTCCCTTAAGAGAGCTGCCAATGCTCTCTCATCGTTTCCTTTAATCCCTGCTTTCTCAATTATCATCTTACCTAGAGACAAACCCTGATTGAACGAAAACTCCTTGATCTCATTCTTTGGCGTATCCTTAAACCTTTCGTAAAACTCACCCAAAACTTGGGGGTTAACATACCAATCTTTGGGTAACGAAAGGCTCAAGATACCATCTTGATAACACCCATTTGCTGTATTTAAGCATATGTAAGAAAGATATAGGAAGAAATAACTCTTCATACTGGAATCTAAGGATCTTTTTATGGTTTTATCGCCTTATTGTTGGTGTTTTTCATGTCTTGGTTCTTGAAGGAGATAATTGAAGGGATAACGATGGTTAGGATCTTAAACACTCGGTTCAAGAGATTTGAAAACTTCTGGCCAATTCCAAAAGGGACATCTTACAACTTCTACGTGATAAATGGATCTGAGGGGGTTGCTCTAATCGATGGACTGATGAAAGGGTTTCATCTCATTTTTGGGAAGGCCTTGAGAAAGTAGTGGACCCAAAGGAAATAAAGTACGTTATCACACAGCATGCAGAGCCAGATCATTCAGGAACGTTATCGGACGTTATGAAAAGAGCTCCTAATGCAACTCTGCTTGGAACGAAGCAGGCATTACAAATAGGGAAGAAATTAGCTGATTTTTCCTTGGAAAGGTCGAAGGAAGTATCTAAAGGTATGGAAGCAAGCTTAGGAGATAAGACACTTAGATTCATTTTAACACCTTTCGTCCACTGACCAGACACGATGATGACTTTGCTGCAAGAGGACATGGTTCCCTTCACCTGCGATATGTTCGGTTCTCATGGAGCAAGTAAGGCGACTTATTATGATGAGGACCCTGAAGGATTTGATCTTAGAGATTACTATGCCTCAATTCTTATGATCTACACAAACATGGTGGCTAGAGCCCTTAGAAAGGTAAATGAGGTCAAACCAAAGTTAATCGCACCAGCACATGGTGCAATTCACAGAGACTTATCCCTTCCTCTTGAAATGTACGAGAGATGGACTTCATGGAAGCCCCTAAGAAAGGTACTTGTTGCTGTAGGAAGCCAGTATGGGAGAACGACTAAGTTGGCAGAAGCAGCTGCGGAGGGCATTGCCAAAAATGGGCTTGAGCCCGTGATGGTTGATACAGCAGAAGCTGATCCAGACGACATGTTAGCGGAGACCTTAGAAGCAGCTGCCTTGCTTATTGCAACAAGCACACATAATGGAAGGCCCTTTATAGGGATAACCTATTATTTAGATCTGCTTGATGAGTACAAACCTAAGAACAAGGTTGCAGCAATCCTAGGATCCCATGGATGGGCTAGTGTAGCACTAAAAACTGTTAGAGAAAGGCTTGAAGGAATTAAAATACCTGTCATTCAAGAACTTTTGATAAAAGGCTCACCAACAAAGGAGGAATTGAAAAAGGCTGAGGGATTAGGAAAGAATCTGGGAAAAGAGGCTCTTGAATTGATGAACTAAATTCAATTTGCTAATTAGCTCAACCTCGCTTCACTGCCCTGCTGGTGAAAGCAAGGTGGTCTAACCATTGCCTTTTAAGCCCTCTTTGATTTAGCTTGTGTCTATCCTCAAATTCCTAGTTCTGTTTCAATGAAACTAACAAGTTTGCTGAAATCGGGGTCTCCCACCAGATCTTCGACAAGAAGGTCGATGTTCGTTGTTCCTATCCCCAATTTCTCTGCCCATGCAATTTGTTCGTGTTGAGGCAGGAAGTGGATCGTGGCTGTTGAAATTTGGTTTTATCATCACGCTTCCTCTAGCCCCTTCTATCATCTGCTCTGACTAATGCAACAAGACTCTTTCCGGCCTCTTGTATTTATTTTCCCTTGATTTCGCTCTTTGTTCATACAAAGTTGCTCTTGACACCATTATCATGAATTTAGCTAGACTTATGCTTGTTTTCATAATATCTCCTCAGAAAGCCTAATTCTTAAGGTTAATTAAATTATTAAAGAGAGAAATCGTACAGAATCAGCTTTCTGAGCTGCTTTCTTATCTCTCTAAGCTAAATAAAAGTCATTTAAGGCACAAATGTTAAAAGCTGCTATTTTGGAAGACGACAATCTAAGGCATGGAGATTCTGTTCTCTTTTTAAAGGACTAACGATGCATACAATGTGCTCGTTAAGAAGAAGCTTAATGGGAAATGGATTTTAGAAGGCTCTCCTAGCAATGTTCAAGCATCATTCGAGAAGAAGTATGAACCTAGCAAATGGATAACGCTAAAAGCATTAGTATCTCTCAAGGGAAAAGAATAGCAATTACTTAACCCATTTACTGCAGGAAAGAAATCTATGTTGTTCCTATTCCCACCTCTGATTCGATTTCTCTCAACTCTGACCGAATCTGCTCATCTTCCACCATACTAACCTTCCAGAAAACATGTTGGACTGTAATACCGTCGTATAATGATCCAGAGGGAATGGCTCTTAATCTATCAGCAAGATATATGGGAACCTCGCCGCCCACCCAATCTCTAATCTTCTCCTTTATTATTCTCATGGAAAATTCGTATATTGGATCCTTCTCATCCCCTCCATAGGACATTAAGGTCTCGATCGCTGATTCGACATCCTTTCTTTTTACATCGAAAGATTCTCCGTCCCTTAATTTCCTTCTAAGATATGAGAGGGAAACATACTGCTCTGATGGTAGATGGGTTATGTAAATGGCCTCAACTTTTAATCCAAGCTCTGAGAGAGCTCTAGCTATGTAAGGTGCCTGGAAGATAGAGGGATATGTATTGTGTTGCCTAAGAATCCCTCCTACCACAAAGAGTTCCGCTTTCTCGCTTTCCAGCATTTTAAGGTTGGGCAAAATCTCCTCTACTGGTATGAAAGATCCATTCCTTGTTTCAGCTCCATCGCTCAATAGGATATATGCCGTATCTTTATGCTCGATTGAAATCGATATTGGAGGCTCCGGAGGGCTATGTGGAGCCTCCCCAAGGCACACATATCTAAGATCCCCATCCTTTAACATGACTTCTGAATGCTGTTCTCTAATCCTCTCATTAAATGGATCAATCCATCGTACCCTCCTTCCCCTCTCCGGTGCCATGTATCTGATTAATTCTCCCACATCTCCTTCCAACCTTTGACTGTAGACTATTGACCCGGCAACTGCTAACAAGAAGCATTTCCTTGACACCAGAATGCGTTTGAGCTTCCACTCACTAGTTGAGTTTATCAAGCCCGGTAAGCACCTTGGCGAATGATCTTCATGAGGATGGCTATATATTGCATACCATGAGCTAAGTTCTTCCATATCGAGAATGCTAGAGAAGTTCGGAGGCAACACAGTATCATGCATGATAATAGTGGGGGGTGTAAGCAAAATCAAAGCAGTAGTTGGAGGTGTTGCCCAGCCAAAGCGATCAAGGCTTTTTCCACAAGAACCAGGAATTATTACCCTTGAGACCTCACTCGGAGCACTGATCCACCTCTTCAAGTAATTAAATAGCTTCAAAAGTTGGAGCCTACTTATCCACTCGAACAGAAATGGGGAGTTCTCATAAATTATAGAACTCAATGACTTTCCCTTTCCCGCCGTAACCACCAGATATCTTATGGCCCTATCAAGCGGAAGAAGCTTTCTAAGGAGATCAATGGCTCTCTCTTCGCCCATAATACTTTAGAACTTGAGAAGAACTTTAAAACGATATTGAACAATAAAACCTAAAGCTTAATGGATTATCTCTTCATTTGAGGTTGAATCGAGGAGATAGTTGCCCAGTTTGCCCAATGTTGAATTTTGGAGAGGAATATGGGGCCGTTAACCTTCCTAACGTATTTGCTTCTGGCTCTCGTATTTTACTCCTTTGTTTTGGCCAGATTTCTCAGAAGGTTCTTTAAGTCTCCTTGTCCTTATCGAGCCACCTATTTAATAGAAAACCCCGTCCGAAGGATATTTTTTGGCCCAAAAAAGATCCTGAATAGGGTTGGAATACTTCCAAAAATGAAGGTCTTGGAGTTGGGCCCGGGAGGGGGATTTCTAACTATAGAGGCTGCTAGGATGGTTGGTGATGGTGGTATCGTTTATTGTCTTGACATTCAGCCAGAAATGATTGAAATTTTGAAGAAAAAAGCAAGAAGACTCGGTATAGATGATAAGATTAACGCAGCAGTAGGAGATGCTGCTAACCTTCCTTATCTTCCAAATAGTTTCGACCTTGTCTTTATGGTCGCCGTCTTAGGTGAAATATCGTGCCAAGAGAAAGCACTTAGCGAGATTTGGAGAGTTTTAAAGGAGGGAGGCATCCTGTCGATTACTGAACTCTTACCAGATCCAGATTATATGATGCTAAGAACGGTAAAGAGGCTCTGTAAAAGCATTGGATTCGAATATGTTGATGCAAAGGGCAATTTCTTTTGTTACACAGCAAACTTCACCAAGAAGAAAATTTTAGGCTAGAACTAGCAAACTTTATGTTTTCATTGAATTTTTCGCTCATCCGGACATGTAATGCCGGAACTATTACTTATTTTTAGGAGCATCTCGGTGAAACCACTGAAGGGTCCATGCCAGTTGACGAAGTTCTCAGGGCTATAGAAAGGGAAGCTAGAAGAAAGCATCTTCCCATAATAGGACCCGAGAAAGGAAGAATTTTGGTTGATTTGATTCGAAAGATAAAGCCTAAGCGCATACTGGAGGTCGGTACACTTATAGGATATTCAACCATTTTAATGGGAAAGGAGCTTGAAAGCAAAGCAGAGATAATTACAATAGAGATTGACATGGAGGAGGCTAAGATAGCCCTAGAAAACATAAGAAAGGCGGGAATTAAACCTAGAGTAAGAGTGTTAGTTGGAAATGCCTTGAAAATAATCCCTGTACTCGATGGAGAGTTTGATTTCATACTCCTTGATGCTACGAAGAGCGAGTATCTTAACTACTTGAAATTAGTTGAGGACAAGCTTCACAAGGGGAGCGTAGTAATAGCAGATAATGCAGTTATTTTCCGGCATTCTATGAGGAATTATCTTGATTATGTGAGAAACTCTGGAAAATATGAGAGCCGGCTTATACAAGTGGATGACGATGGAATGGAAGTAAGCGTGAAGGTTTAAGGAACTTAATAAGAGAAGGATTTGAATGAAATAGTAAAGGATGATGTTATGAATGAGATCATGTTGATCTTCGCCCTACTATCTTCCTTAATCCTAGCAACATTGTTTTATGGGTGGAACAACAGGTGCCCCAAGTGTAAGAGGTTATTTGCGCGACAATTCTCGATAAAGTTGGTTAAAAGGGATCTCTTGAAGGAAGACTCTTGGGAGCTACATCTTTGGAAAAGAAACCTTTTGACTGATTTTAAAATCGTTCCATTTAAGAGAATTTACTATGTTCGAGTTTATCTCGACCACTACAGGTGCATTAAGTGCGGTTATGAGTACTCAAGGGTGTCAAGGGAGCTTTCCTTCAAAGATGTTGAGCTTAGAGTTGAGGAGTCCAAGCGTTAATTTAAGAGTTTGTTCATAAGAAAGGATATTAATACCTCAAAGAGCATCTAAAAGCCCTTTATCCTTCTAAACAAAGGAGTTAGATCAAAATTCAACACCAATTATGTGTTTAATCCTCTCCTTTAGGCAATTTAGCCTCTCTTTGTGGGATGAATCTTGAAGCAGATATTAAAGAGGACTTGTCTCTATCTTTTTGATGATTCTTACCAGGTGTTCCTTAGTTAATCCCTTATTTAAGAGGTTTTTCAGTTCCCCCAAGGTTATATTGAGGGCCCTATCCCCAATTCCCCTAACGTACTCGACAATGATGTTTTCTGCCCTTTTTTGCCCATTTCTCGTCCCATGAAAACATTTTCATCAATTATTAGCGAGAGCTTCGAGAATAAAAAGAATTTTCTGTCTGTATTTTTCTCCATACCCCAACATCACTTCCTCCATCTTTATGAGCTAAATATCGTTTAACATCGTCCATCGTGTCAATATCAATTAATACCTCCTCCTCATCGACTAGAACGTATAAAATTTCATCCCTATGCCTGTTTACAACCGACTTGAGGCCCATTTCTTTCTCACTTATCCTTAAAATTCCATTAGACAGAGTTTTATTGAAAATAATTGGATGATCAGCCCTGTTTTATAGCTAACAACTGCTATTTTGGGCCTATTCTCCTTATAACGTCTTATTAGCTCGTTTATGACATTCTCAGAAATGAAGGCAACATCGGCCAGATGGATTATTACGGCCTCTGATTGACTTTCAGCTTCCTTTACCCATTGTTTAACCGAGGGGGACATCCCAACATCGTAATTGGGGTTGAAAATTACCCTAAGCTTCTTGCTTACTACGATTTAGATCGCTCTCTTCACCTCATTTGATTGATAGCCAGCTACTAAGATAAGAAGAGCGTTCCTCATAATCAGATCTTCTTTCAGAAACTCTGAAAGTTCGGGTTTAATGTTTGTCAGAGCTCTTATTAAATCATCCACCGTTCTTACATGCTCTCTTATTACAATCTTTCCCGTCCCAGCAACTCGCATAAGTCTGCCGTATAATCGCACAATCAGAGCCATGTGGCTTCGTATTAGACTCTCTACAATGAATATAAAAGATATCTTATGAACAAAGTCTCTCTAATGAGAGAAAGGATCTAAATTGAGGGCTTTTGCTGATAGTTATATTGGAATCGCGTTTGAATTCTCTACGCTGTTTATATGGATAAAGTAGGGCTGTTACCCATTTTTCGAGTTTTTACAGAGTATCCTTGGCCATACACCGGAAAGAATAACGTTTAAGTTATAACTCCTCCGCAAATGTGCAGGGTGATTTTATTGATAGCCCTAAAAGGTGGAAAGATCCTGACAATCACAAAAGGAATAATTGAGGAGGGGACAATCCTAATAGAAGATGGCAAGATAAAGGCAGTGGGCAAGGATGTTACAATTCCATCTGGTACGGAAGTCATAGATGTCACAGGAAAGGTTGTCATGCCAGGAATTGTAGATCCTCATAGTCATGCAGGTATAAGCATGGAAGGAGTTGGCTGGGAGGGTAGAGATCATAACGAGACTTCAGATCCAATAACTCCTCATCTTAGGGCATTGGATGCGATAAAGCCTGAAGATCATGGCTTTCAAGAGGCAAGGGAATACGGCATTACAACTGTTTGCGTATTACCTGGAAGCGCAAACCCAATTGGCGGTTTAGGTGCAATTGTGAAATGTTATGGAAACACTGTCGAGGAAATGCTTGTTAAGGAGCCCTTCTGCCTTAAAATGGCCTTTGGGGAGAACCCGAGGAGCGTCTATGGCCAAGGTATGAAAAAGGCTCCTTATACCAGGATGGCTGTAGCAGGTCTTATCAGAGAATGGCTTACCAAAGCTCAGAACTACATAAAAAAGAAGGAAGCAGCAAAGAAAAAGCCAGAGGAATGGGAAAAGTTCGAGAAGGACATAAAGTTAGAAGCATTGGAGAAGTTGTTGAAAAAGGAGATAATAGCTTACCCACATGCTCACACTTCTTACGATATAATGACAGCAATTAGGCTGTCAGAAGAGTTCGGATACGAAATGATACTGCAACACTCGACCGAAGCCCATTTAGTGGCAAATGAACTAGCAAAGAGAGGAATAAGGGCTGTATGTGGTCCACTCTTAACAGCGAGATATAAGGTGGAGTTAAGGCACAGAACCCCGGAAATGCCTGCCATCTTATATAAGGCTGGTGTAAAAATCGCTTTTACCGTAGATCATCCCGTACTACCCCCAAAGGTCCTTCCAATAAGCGCTGCGGTAGCTGTAAGAGAAGGCTTGCCGGAAGAGGAAGCTCTAAAAGCTCTAACTATAAATCCCGCTGAATTTCTGGGTTTAGATGATAGAATAGGGAGCATAGAGGAAGGTAAAGATGCGGATCTCGTCGTCATGACGGGACATCCCTTGGACATAATGAGAAGCAGGGTTGAGATGACCTTTATCGATGGAAAGATAGTATATGAAGCGAAGAGCTAATTCCCCTTTCCCTTCCTTTTTTTGTTTCTTTTTTTCAAAATAGAGGTGAATGCTTACTCGATTCCTATAATATATTCATCTCCATCAATAAGCTTCTTTCCATCGATCCAAACAGTTGAATTCTTTATTATGCAATCGATGTGAGTTTTCGACACCCAATCAGCTCCTGTTTCTTTTGGATATGGATTTCCAAATGCTAAATGCACTCTTGCCTTTTCGTCTTGAAGAAGGATCCCTATTAATGGCATTTTCATTAGCTCTAGGTTTGTTGGCATGGCTATCTCCCCAGCTCTGCTGCTGTTTTCGTCGGTCTGTAAATACTCCTTAAGGTCCTTCTTTAGTTCATCTAGTTCGCACTCTATGCTCTCTATATCGGCTCTCGAGTTCACGATGTCTATGTGAACTGGAGCATCCCTTTCAGCTTCTGGTCTTGTTAAGACTCCATATTTTTTAGAGAACCAATCTCCTAGCTCATCTGCCACAAGATGCCCCTCCACCCTGTATGGAGCCGTAAATATCTCCCCTTCTGGCAAGTTTCCCCACTGCCCTTTCTTATGATATATCCCGTCACATGGCTTCCACTTCCATTCTAGATTTAACTCGATTACAAGGTGGGTACCTGCAGGATTTGTTACCTTAAGCTCCCTAACATCTTTTAAGATCTTCTCCAGCTTCTTTGTGAAAGCCGAGATTCTCCTATAATCTGAGCACATCCCTTGTTCCATAAGAAGTTTAGTAACCCCTGGCATGTGGGCATGTCTTGCGTACTTTGTCGCGAGCAGCCTAAAGGATCTCCTCATTGGAAGCTCGCCTTTCTTACTCTCAGCAGCCCAGAAGGTCACGTCTGCCCAAGGTATTGCTCTCTCAATTTCCATGGGAAGCGCCATCATAGGCCTCTCACCATAATCCTCTAGGACGAAGAGTCTGACGTGTTGAGTAATCCCTAATGCTGCCCTCCTTATCGCATCTCCAACCTCAAATTGGGATCTATCAGTAACTATTAGGACATGTTCTCCTTGTTTGACTCCCATACAAACCTCTACAGCATTTCTCGCTCCCTCTTCGAGAGTACCCAATCCCTTCACCGAAGAATCGTCTTCAGGAGAATAAATTAAGCATTGTCTGTAATTAGTTTTCTTTATCTCTTTCCTCCGTCGGAATGCTTAGGTGATAGCTTGACCAGCAAGCCTAAGATTCTGATCGAGAATGGTATTATTATGGATGGAACGGGTAATCCTTGGTTTAAGGGCGATGTTGCAATAGAGGAAGGTAAAATCGTAGCAATAGGTAGAGTAAGAGGCTTTCAAGCTGACATAAAGATAGATGCGACGAATCTTGTTGTTTGCCCAGGATTCATTGACATCCATGGACACAGCGATCTAGCTGTGATTGTTAACCCAAAAGCCGAGAGCAAAGTAATGCAAGGAGTTACAACAGAACTTGGAGGAAATTGTGGTCAATCACCTGCTCCTCTGGAAGGATATGCTTTGGAGGAGGAAAAGAAGTCTGCAGAGAGGTACGGGATAAAGATAGATTGGAGGAGTTTTGGCGAGTATCTTGACAGAATTGAAAGGCAAGGTTGTTCGATCAATTTCGCATGCCTCGTTGGTCATGGAACTATAAGATGGTGCGTTGTAGGTCCAGATGACAGGGATCCCACAGGAGAGGAAATGGAGAAAATGAAGGAACTGGTTGACAAATCGATGAGGGAAGGTGCATTTGGACTTTCAACAGGGCTTATGTATGCACCAGGCTGTTATGCAAGTACCGAGGAAATAATAGAGCTAGCCAAGGTTGTGGCAAAGCACGGAGGGATTTATGCATCTCACATAAGGAGAAGAGGAGAGGGAATAAGGCGGTGGGGACTAATCGCTCCTAGGATAGACACTCTCGTAGAGGCTGTAAGGGAGACGATAGAAGTTGGAGAGAGGGCTGGTCTTCCAGCTCAAGTAAGCCATCACAAGGCAATGGGAAGAGTAAATTGGGGGAAGGTTAGGAAAACCCTTGCTATGGTTGAGGACGCTAGGCTAAGAGGGGTTGATGTTACGTGCGATCAATATCCTTACACGGCCGCAAGCAGCAGCTTAGCCTCAATATTTCCGGCGTGGGCAAGAGCTGGAGGAACTAAGAAGCTTATTGAAAGGCTGATGAATCCTGAAACTAGGGCTAGGATAAGGGAGGAGACCATTGAGAACATGGAAGGTATAGGCGCTGAGTATGGTTGGGAAGACGCCTACATTTCAAACCTTAAATCCGAAAAGAACTCGCATTTAATTGGAAAGAGCCTAAAAGAAGCTGCTAAATTAATTGGAAAGCATCCCTTTGATGCTGCAGCTGATCTTCTGATAGAAGAGGAAGGAGCGGTGAGCATAGTCTACTTCGCCATGTGCGAGGAGGATGTTGAGACTGTGATGAAAAACAGGAATGTTATGGTAGGATCCGATGGTTATGCTCTTTCTCCAAAAGGGATTCTTGGTAGGGGAAAGCCTCATCCAAGGAGCTATGGGACTTATCCAAGAGTTTTAGGAGTTTATGTGAGAGAAAAAAGGGTTATTCCTTGGGAAGAAGCGATAAGAAAGATGACATCTATGCCAGCTCAAAAATTGGGGCTATTCGACAGAGGTCTGATAAGGCCCGGAATGTGGGCAGATGTTGTGGTATTTAACCCAAGAACGATCAAAGACAGGGCTACATTCGAGGATCCTCACAGATTTCCGGCAGGAATTGAGTATGTCATGGTGAACGGGGAAATCGTAGTTGAGAAGGGAGCCCATACAGGATTAACTCCTGGGATGGTCTTAAGACATGGGACATGACATTCAGCTTTCAAGACTTTTCCTCAACATAACAACATCTTTGCCCAAATATCCTTCTCTAACGAAGCCATAAATTGTAAACCCCAAGTTCAAATAGAAGGATATGAAAAACCTCTCATCAGCTGGCACTGAGGTCGTAACGTAATTAGCATTCGGTACCTTTTCCTTTATAATCTTGCTGAAGTGGTCTAATAGCATTTTTTCCAACCCAGCTATCGATGCTTCTTTGCTAAGGACGTGTATGAAGACGATGCTGGGAGGCAAAGAGGCAGTCCCGGTTATAATGCCCGCAATTTTATCGTCCTTCTTTGCTACTACAGATACTTTAAGTGGACCCCATATCATCCTAAGGATCCCTTCCTTTCCCTTTATGGCAGGAGGAAGAGTACCTTTGAGAGACTCAAACAGAACTTCAGCACATTTCTCTGCATCCTCAGGTTTTAACTCTTCAAGGATATATTCTGATTCATTCAAATTACTCACCTATGAATCTCCTATGCTGACCTTAATTATGATTTCTGCGTGAATTCAGACCTATTAAACAGTATGTTAATCGAAGGAATTTACATCATCTTGAAAAGCTATCCCTTCAAGGTAATTATATGGAGCCTAGAAGGCTGAAAAAGAATTCTATTAAGCTTTTCTGGACCGAAGCAAGTTGTTGGAGAAAGTTGGCTCTTTTAAGGCTTCTGGGAGTTCTTAAAGAGGATTTAGCGGAAAAATATCTAAGCAAGGTATTGAGTCTTCAGAATCGGGATGGTGGATTTGCAAGAATTGAAGGCGAAGCCTCCTCGGTTAAAAATACTGCCGAAGCTATAATATATCTTATCAGATCAGGCAAAATACCAAGTTTGTCAATAATACAGCGCGCAATAGATTCCTTATGGAACCTCCAGAAGAATAATGGAGGCTGGCACGAGAACCCTAAGTTGTCCAAGGAAAAGATTCCTTTTTGGTCAAGTAGTGAGAAAGGTGTTCCCATACTTACTGCTGATTCCATAGAGGCTTTAGTGGAAGCTGGTTACAGGGAAGATGATCGGGTGCTGAGAGCAATTGACTGGCTACTAAGCATGCAATCTCCAACTGGGATGTGGCTGAGCATTGAGGGCGCGGATCCTAGCGATACAGAACCAGATTCAACACAAAGAGCGATGTCAGCGTTGATAAATTTTGGAATACCAGTTAGTTCTCAAGTAATAAAGAAGGCATGCGCAGCTCTTGAGGACTTCGTTATGATGGAGGCAGAAGAATGGGCAAAGAATTACCCTCCAGTATGGCCATGGATAGCCGCCTTAGATGGACTTATAGCTGCAGGCTACACTCTAGAAAACCAAGTAGTCCAGTACTCTCTGAATAAAATCCTAGAATTGCAAGGAGAAGATGGTGGCTGGCCAAACAGGTATGAACTTCGCGTAATCCCGACATTGGTAGCTTTGAACTTCATTCCTAAAGAGAAGGCTTGGAAATACATCAAGATGATTGAAAAAGACGGTGGTTGATCAAACTGTCTTTGGTCTGAATAACTTATGTTCAATTTATCTCTAGAAAGATTTGCTTTAGCGCTTAACAAAAATCTTATTAGGATATTTAAGCTAGAAAACTATCGGATGCCGTCCGAATTTTTGTTTGGAGACTTTATTATAAAGATTTCAAGAGGAAAGTGCTTAAAGGAACCGAATAGCATAACAGTAGAGGCCTTTAAACCAGAAGGATTGAAAGATATTGTAGAGATCTTGGCCTTAAAGTTTCCTCCATCTAAAGCCAATTACTCGAGAGAATGGCGCTGTTTAACCATTAAGATGTTTGATAGGCTCATAGGCCTATATGCATCTGGAAAGATCTCTTTTTGTGCCGATGATATAGAAGATGCTAAAGAAATTCTAAAACACATCAAGAAACTAATGGATGAAGCGAAAAAGGACTTAAAGATGAAAGGATCGCCCTCTATGGAAGAGATTGATGCATGGAATAAGCTGACTCCCTTAGAACTCTACAAGTACCTGCCAAAAACGAATTGTGGGGAGTGTGGGGAGCAAACCTGTATGGCCTTCGCAGTAAAAGTTCTAACCGGCGAGAAAGGGCTTGGAGACTGCCTTGCTTTAAGTCAAATTGAAGATCAGGCAGAAATGCTTGAGAAAGCTTTTGGAAGAAGGGTGTTGGAGGCTCTAGGATGGAAGAAATAGGATGTACATATGCTATGTAAGAACATAGAGTGATATTTGGAAGTAACTCTGCCCTGTTTAGGAGAACTCAATCAGGAATTATTGCAACCTTAAGGTCCTTCTTAGATGGAAGAATTGAGTCGAAAACTTCCTTAATCTTAGAAAGCGGCATCTCTCTGGTTATTATTGGCTTAACATCGATTAGGCCAGAGCTTATCAGATTAAAGGCTTTGGTAAACTCTTCAGGGGTTGCGTGGAACGTTCCTATCAGGGTAACTTCCCCATAGTGTAGAAGCTCCGTATTAACCTCTATCTTTGTTCCTGAAGGACATCCACCGAACTCAAGGACAGTACCTCCTTTTGCAACAAGCTCCAAAGCCTTTTGCCAGGTTGTTGGTAAGCCAACTGCCTCTATGACGACATCGGCTCCAAGTCCGTCGGTTTCTTCTTTAACTCTAGACGTAATGTCTTCCTCTGAGACATTGATTGTAACATCTGCTCCCAATTTTTCTGCTATCTTTAGCCTTTCTTCTTCAAGATCGCCAATTATTACCTTCTTTGCCCCCATCTTCTTAGCTAACTGCGTATGAAGTATGCCGATGGGACCAGCTCCTATTACAGCTATGGTATCTCCTAGCTTAACTCCTGCTTTTAATGCCCCATGGAGGACGCATGCTAAGGGTTCTGTTATAGCAGCCTCTGCATAAGAAAGATGGGGTGGTAAAATATGTAGGTTATGCTTAACTATTGGGGCTGGAACCTTCACATACTCTGCGTATGAACCCCATAGCCAGATTCTGTTCTCACAAAGGTTATACAAACCTTTCTGGCACATCGGACACCTATAGCAAGGTGTACTATTACCAGCCCTTATTCGCATACCTTCTTCTATCCCTTGAACTCCCTCTCCTACTTTTACTACGTCTCCAGCCCATTCGTGACCAAATGGTTGAGGATACTTTATTATCCCACCAACATAACCTCTCCTATATATCTTAAGATCTGTCCCACAGGTCGTAGCAGCTTTAACCTTAACTAAGACTTCTCCTGGACCTACTTCAGGTATATCAACCTCCTCGAGCCTAAGATCCTTAACGCCATAAAGCAGGGCGGCCTTCATCTTGCCCATCTAACATCCCCTAAACCTTCATCCCAAATCAATTAAGGTTTCTCTACAGTAATGAGAACCTTCAGACATTCCTTGATCTTAGCTGCCAGTTCGAAAGCTTTTCCCACTTCATCAAGGCTGAACCTATGGGTTATGATCTTAGAGGCATCTATCCTTTTGGATGAAAGCAGGTTGAGAGCTTCCCTTGTCTCAACATGGCTAGTTGAGTAAGAGGGTATTATTGAAATCTCCTTAAAGAACAACTCATGAGGGCTTATCTCAACAAACTCCTTTGGAGAAGTGGGAGCAAAGAGGGATATTGTTCCTCCTTTTCTGCAGGCATCAAGAGCAGTTCGAAATGCTTTAGGGCTTGATACCGTTAGGAAAACTAAGTCAGCACCTATACCATTGCTCTCCTCCTTAACTTTTTTAACAAAATCCTCTTTTAGAGGATTGACAGCGGGACCAACAATTTCTTTAGCTTTCCTAACCCTGTAGTCTACAAGATCACTAGTTATTACCCTTGAGGCTCCTTTCAGCTTAGAGAGAAGGCCTAGCATTATGCCTGCTGGACCTGCGCCTATTACTGCAACAACATCTCCTAATTCCAAATTGCACTTGTTTAAAGCCCTTATACAACATCCTAGAGGCTCTATTAGCGTGGCTTCCTCAAATGACATGTCATTTGGAAGCCTTAACGTGTCAAACCGGACATTTGGTGCTGGAACTCTGAAGAACTCTGCAAAACCTCCAGGATCTAAATGAGTCTTTCTGAACTGTTCACACATAGTAAAATCCTGATGGGTGCAGTAATGGCAGGACATGCATGATACATGATGGTGAACGAAAACTCTGTCTCCAACAGAGAAGTTAGATCCCTCTCCTGCCTCAACGACAACGCCTGAGGGCTCATGGCCTAAGACTAATGGTGCTCTATCTTTCAGATACCAGCCCATAAGGTCAGATCCACAGATACCACAAGCTCTCATTTCAACAAGTATCTCTCCCGAAGATATTGTAGGAACAGTCCATTCCTCACAACGAACGTCTTCCAAAGAGTAGTAAACGGCAACCTTCAACTTAATCCCATAATCTCTATGAGGTTAAACTTATCATCTTGTCGATAATCTGACATACTGTATCCACTTCAATAACACTATGTGAATTACTAGCGCGCTAGCTATCCTGAGCCTGTCCTTACATGCCTCTTCCATGAGTTCGTACTTCTTAGCCTCCTTTCGAGGAAGCTTATGGCCTCTTTTGCCTCATTATCTGGACCAAGTAAGTTAGAGTATTCTGTAGCCAGATGGCTCGGCCCATATATTTCGCTTGACAATTTCCACATTCCAGTGAGAATTCATCGTATACGTTGACATATGCTGAAACTTCAACCTCGAAGTACACCTCTATTGCCTTCCTACTGTAAATGAAGGAGTTATACTTGGCCTTATAGTAACAGGGTAACCCGGTTTCAAAATCGAGTATGTTGAGGGATCCCGTGCAAACATGTTTGCTCCTCCTGCCTAATTTTCAACTTCGCGGTCTAGGGTTAAAACGAAAACCATAAAAAGCTGCCCTACAGGAGAAATTAGTATTTTAATTTTAAGAGGATATAAGCGATTTGAATGAAAGGGGTTCTAATCCCTGATCTCGAATTGAAGGTAATGATATTCAATAATGAAACCTTCAGAGATCATTACGGGGTCATACCCTACTTAGACGAGAAGGAGATCTGTTATGAGGCCTATCCTCATGTCCTCTTCTTAGCGATTCCACGCAGCACTAGAGCATTAGAACATCTAAAGTCTCTTGAAGGGAAACAGGTTGTCCTTAGGTTCCTTAGGATGAATAAGAAACTTGAGTCAGAGGTCGTAGGAGAGTTAACGGGAACCAGATCTCCTCTTATGCCTTGCATGATTGGAACAGAGATCTCTCTAAATGAGAAGCTTATGAGAGCAAGATATTCTGAGGTAAGAATTGGAAACATAAGAGAAATAGTTGAAGTATCACCTCAGGTCAGAGTTCATGGCAGAATAACAGACTTCGAGAATAAACCGAAAAGCAACGCTTATGTCATACTAACGAGGCCCTATGGATTCCCAAAGGGAAGGGCAATAACGAAAACCAACGAGAGAGGGTTTTACGAGATGTACGTGCCAGAAGCGACGTATCATCACGCCTTCGTATGCGACGGGAGGTATGGTCGTGATACTCTGGAGTTTTACGGATGGAACATCCAGATAAAGCCTCCAGATCACGAGCTTAACGCAAGATTCGATAAAATCGAACTCTACAGGTTGACAGCAGCTGAAACTCCTGAAAGAACGCTAATAATCGAGTTTCTGCCGATGGACATAGCCTGTACCATCGAAAATCTGAAGAGAATATATGAATTCAAAGGAAAGATTAGTTCTGAAGATATATGCAATGAAAGGTTGTATCCTAAGCTTAGCATCGAAGACATTGAGGTCTCATTGAGCGGTGAGAAGTTAGAGATAAGAACGCTTTGTCGCAGGTACTATTTGCCAAAAGATCTTGGGATTGAATGTCCTAGACCGATTTACGTCCTTGAAGCGAAGATACCCAGCCATATTCCTCCGGGAAAATATGACCTCAGAGTAATAGTACATTTGGATGAGACTCAGGAATGGGGGGAATCGATGCTCTCCGGTCTTCACATATGGTGAACTTGTCTCAGCTGAGAATCAATTTTCTAATATGATTTCCATCTCAAATTAATCTACTCTCTTTATCTTCTTTCATAAAATGCAAGACCAAAGAATAAAACATCAACTGGATCTAGTTTCCCTGTTAGGAGAGGTGAATTGTATAATCCTGACCAAAAAGTTGCAACTATTGGAACCGCTAGTTTCCTTGAAAGAGGAAGCAAAATCTCGTAAGGAACTGCTTGATAGAAAGCAAATGAGAGTATTCCGATTAAGATCCAAAACAGAATAGCTAAAACCACAGTTCCTAAAGAGATTGGTACTTCAACCCAGCTAGGCTTTGCTGCAGAAAGCACGATGTCTATGCCGATAAGTCGTATGCTAACTATCCAGAGGATAGGTATGGGTAAAGAGAAGGCATTAGCCCATAGAAAAGAGTCAATCACTTTGCCCTTAGTTCCAATAAGTGACAGGATACTCTCCTGCAGGAGATTGGAGGAAAGCCAGGCGAGGAAGAACATTAGCATGAGTAAAGCTACAGCATACACTAACAGGATGTATATCACACTGCTATGAATTCCCCAATTGGATTGGAGTAGAAGATATGAGGCGACATAATTTAGTAGGTAAGCAAAGAAATAAACACTAGTATGATCTTTATTTCCCTATTATGAGATAGTTTCTCTTCAAGTAAGCCATTCATGTATACACCTGTCTCTAATGCATTCCCTTGATCGGTTTTGAAAATAAAATCTATCTAAGAGCAAGTCACAGTTCTAATCTGGCTTGTTTTTGATCTTTTTCAATTATCTCGAGAAACTTATCCCTTACTGGTTTATACACTTTTTCAAAAAAGCCTCTTTGATCCAATAACACCTCCCTTGGAAAAGTTGAGATGTACCTTAGTGCTGTACTCCATGCTTGATCGTATGGAATTGCTGAGCTTATTCTCCCAGCAATCTGCCTATCATAATCTTCAGGTCTTTGAACTTGATCTCCTATTGAGAAAAATCCTTCCTCCGACAGGTAAGCCACTTCATCTCCCACGTGCTCTTCTAGCTTCTCAACTTCCTTAACTTCCGTCTCTACAAGAGGCCTGGCTGCTCTAGTCCTTGCAGCTCTTCTCCCAACTCTTCCTCCAGTTCTTTTTGCCCAAGCATAGAAGATAGCCCTATTTAACCCGAATGACTTGGCCTTTTCTAAATTCCCTTTGAGTACGTAGTATCTGGCTGCTTGTAATAAAGCCATTACCTGAAACCTTCCTATTTTCCTAGCTTTTCTCTCAGATCTTTTCACTCCTCTATCCCTAGCAGCTGGAGCTCCGGCTCTGCCCCTAACTACTCCAATTACTCTTGCTTTAAAGTATCCTCCTATATCTGACAGGGCCCTTTTTGCCAGATCATCCGCCTCGCCTACTTCATATTCTCTCCATCTGACGTTATGTTTTAGCTCCTGCGGCTTGATCCAGCTCAAAGAGAAGTCATCTATTTCATCTGGTTTGAAACAAATCGCAGCTAGATCGAGAGATCTGTGAAGGGACAGAGGAACAGTGAAGACTCGCTTAAGGTCCATGTCATTCTCGACGGCTAATGGTCTCTCTGCCTTTCCAGATAATCTTGCTATCTCCCTAATTTTATCCTCAACCCTTCTGAGTACGTACTCAACGAGAGAGTAAGAGATATCGAGAGGATTATGTCTTTCAAGAAGCTCAGGTGAAAAGGCTTTCTCATGAACGTGAACATGGCAGCCCCTTCCTGACCACTTAAGAAATACAGATTTAACAACTCCTGCTCTCTCAAGCTCATCAGTTATTGTTCTTGCTGCTTTAAGCGTTTGTTTCCATCTTTCTAATTCATTATCAATGTCCCATATCGGAGAAGAAAGAACAATGTTATCTGGATCTTCTAAATCATCTTTAGAACTCAATTTCGCGTAAATATTGGCTGTAGCATAAAACGTCCTTGGTTTGAAGAATCTAAACCTCTTAAGAAGGCCCCCTACGCTCTCAGGTCCTTCAATAG
>Ga0190286_1000135_pt1 | contig 37535 bp, 34 predicted proteins | sample 48691834_MG_FD_183241 | JGI IMG/M metagenome (GOLD analysis project Ga0190286, IMG submission 183241) | Hydrothermal vent microbial mat bacterial communities from Southern Trench, Guaymas Basin, Mexico - 4869-18-3-4_MG | ecosystem: Environmental > Aquatic > Marine > Hydrothermal vents >... | reverse complement strand
TAAGGTCTGCTGCCCTCTTTAAGAGGGCCTCAAGCTCCCCCCTTGTCAGCCTATCCTTATCTAGCGAGACCCCCTGTGATATTATCTCTCCTCTGCTCTTTAGCCTATAAATCCTCTTCCTTGCATCGGCAGGGTCAAATTCAACACTAAGCCAACCCCTTTTTCTTAGTTCTGAGAGAAATACGTTTACTTGATCTTCACTGTCTTTATTTTCTTCCTTCAATATATTGGCTGCATCCTCAAATCTGAAAGAAGAGGTTTGAAGATGCCTCCATAAGATCTCATATCTCCTCTCTAGCCACCTTGGTACCATGTTAAATAAGCTTTTAATTTTTTACTTATATAATAAAGATAGCATTTAATATGATATTTGTCAATTGTCAAACCAAAATTTATGATCCCTCTTCCTTGTCAAAATAGTACCAATATTTTATTATTTTCAATGATGATAGAAATAAAAAATGACTATAGAGGGGCTGAATGGGTAAGAGTGGATTTACATCTCCATTCACCTGGTGTTGATAGTTTTGTTCTCCCTTCTGGGATTAATCTTGATTCTGAAGAAGATAGGAAAAGAATTATTGAGCAATACGTAAGACAATTGAAACAAATGAAAATCAAGGTAGGGGCTATTACAGATTATAACGGGGTAAGGGAGGACTGGTTTTTGTCTATAAAAGAAAGGGCTGAAAAGGAGGGGATAGTTATTTTTCCTGGGGTTGAGCTCTCTATTAGGGCCGGGAAATATGGACTACACATACTCTTGATCTTTGAAAAGGATACAGATGTAGCCAACCTTAATAATTTTATAAAATATCTTGGAAGGGATAAAAAAGATTTAATTAAAGGGAGAAAACATGAAGACCTAGACCTGGAAGAAACTCTTGAAAAGGCATTAAAAAAGATTCGAGAATATTATAATTGTTTAGTTATTTTCCCCCATCCTAATGAGGGCGATAGCAAAGGCCTATTAAATTCATTTTCACCAAAGGATGCCGTTAAATTTTTAAAAGAGATAAACCCTGATGCCCTAGAATATCTTTCCTCAACCTCTAGAAGTAAATTAAGAGATGCTGGTTTAGGAGAAGAATTCTTTAATAAGATAATAGAAAATTCTGATCCTAAAAGTATAGATGAGATTGGAGGCAAAAAGAGGGATAAAAAAACAAGAGCAACTTACTTAAAATTAAGCGACTTCACCCTTGATGCTGTAAAACTTGCCTTACATGACCCTGAGGTTAGAGTGAGACTCTATGATCCTCCACACATGACCCACAATAGAATAAGGAATATTATCATAAATGGGTCTGCTTTTCTTAAAAATATAAATTTGGCTTTAAGCCCAGAGATAAATACCTTAATCGGTGGCAGGGGGGTTGGTAAATCTGCAATAATTGAGGCGATAAGGTACTGCATGGATTTGCCTGTATATCAAGATAAAGAGGCGCGGGAAAATTTTGTTTATAGTGTTATAGGAAGTGGTGGGGAAATAATAGTTGAAGTTGAGAGATATTATGGACAAGAAAAGAAGATCTATCAAATTAAGAGGATAATAGGAAAGGAACCAGAAATATGGGAGACTAAAGGGGATAAGCTTTCTTTAGATACTTCAGAGTTATTTGAGGGGAAGGCCCCTGTGATTATCGGACAAAAGGAACTGTATCATCTAGCACTTGATAGAGCTTTTCAATTAAAATTAGTAGATGAATTAATAGGTGAAGAGGTAAGAAAAAAACAAATGGAGTTATTGGAATTTATAGAGAAACTAAAGAATAATGCTAGAGAGACCCTTGATCTGAAAAAAAAGTTGGCCAAAAAAGATGAATATGAGCAAGAATTAAAGATAGTAGAGGATAAAATTAAGGTTTATGAAGGGCTTGGAGTAGCACAAAAATTAAAAAGACTAACCGATATACTTGAGGATGATAGAAGAGTGATTGAGGCATCTGAAAAGGTAGAAGAAATTATAGATAATCTCAAAAGTTTGCTTGATCTATCAAAAGATGAGTTGGCTTCCCAAGAAATTTATTTAAAAAGAGGTAAAAGCGAGGGGAGGGATGTTCTTTTTAAAATCGGGGAAATAATCAAGGAAATGAGGATAACCTTAGAAAATTTGATGAAATCTCTTGTATCTCAATTAGAGCAAAAAAGAGGAATCCAATATAAATTAGTTAAGGAGTGGAAGAAAATCAAAGAAAAGGTCGAAGAAGAGGTCGAGAAGATAAAAAGGGAATTGGTAGGAAAGGAGCTTAAACCAGAGAAACTGGAACAATTAACAAAGAAAAAGGCAAGGCTTCAACCTTTGATTAAAGAACTTGCGAAGATCGAAAAACAATTAGAGAATAAAATTAATGAAAGAGAGAACATTAAACAGATAGTAAAGCAGAAGAGACACGAGCTATTTAAAGTTAGAGTAAATGAAATAAATAAAATAAATCAAGAGCTAGAAGAAAAACTTAGATTAAGGGTTGAATTCGAAAAGGATAAAGATGCCTTTGAAAAAAAATTTAAAAGGCTATTGAGTGGTTCAGGCATCCATTCTTCTGCCGTAGATAGCATATTAAATAGAAAAGAAATAGCAATTGATGGGCTCTCTCTATCAGAATACGTCTCAAAAGGGATTGATAAGTTTGTTGAAGAATTTGGCTTGACTAAAACAATGGCCGGAAAGATTATAAATTGGTTTTTCAATGATGAAATTCTTTTTGAGTTAGAGACCCTTTTCCCTGAAGATAAAGTAATAATTGAACTGAATATTGATGGAGAATATAAAAATATTGAGGATTTATCAGCTGGGCAGAAAGCAACTGCATTATTACTTTTACTTTTCGCTCATAAAGATAGAATTTTAATACTCGATCAGCCAGAGGAGGATCTTGATAATAGATTTATCTATGAAGATGTAGTGAAAATCTTAAGGGGTTTTAAAGGTAAAAGACAGTTTATAATAGCAACTCATAATGCCAATATACCAGTAATAGGAGATTCTGAATTAACTGTGGTACTCGAGGCAAAAGCAGGGAGGTGTAACATAATAGAAAAAGGAGCAATAGATAAGGCTTCTATCAAATTTTATGTCAAAAACATTATGGAGGGGGGTGAAGAAGCATTTAAAAGAAGAGCAGAAAAATATGGAGGCGTTTAGTTCATGGATGTCTTTGAGCTTAGAGAAAAAATAGCAAAAGGTGAAAATATCCATATAGAGTTTAAAGAGGGGGTAAGGAGTAATGAAGAACTTGCAAAGCATATTGTATGCTTTGCTAATACAGATGGAGGTCAAATATTCATAGGGGTGGCTGATGATGGAATAATAATTGGAGTGGAGGATATAGATGAAATTGTACGTCGGATAGACGATGTTGCTTTTAATAGATGTGAACCGCCAATTTCTGTAATTGTTGAGACAATTAAAGCAGATGAAGGGACTGTTCTTGTAGTAAATGTTCCCAAAGGGAGGCAAAGGCCTTATAGGACATCAAAAGGATTTTATTATATTCGAAGTGCAAATAGATGTAGACAGGCATCAAGAGAAGAACTTTTGAGATTATTTCAAGCCACTGAAAGTATATTTTATGATGAAATAGAAATTCATAAAGCAACCCTCCAGGACATTGAGATTGAAAGTTTTAAAACCTTTGTAAAGACCTATATGAACATAGAATTGAGAGAAGAGATGCTAAAAGCCTATATGAAAAACTTAAAGGTTATCTCTAAGAATGTAAAACCCACCCTGGCTGGACTTCTCTTTTTTGGAAATGACCCTCAATATTTTCTCCCCTATGCAAAGGTTATTGGGGCCTATATTGAAGGAGAAGACATTGCCACTCCCCCAATGGATAAAAAGGATTTTACAGGAAGAATCTCACAAATTTTGGAAGATAGTATGAAATTTATCAAACTCTATCTTGAAGAAAGGCACACAATAAAAGGATTGGAACCAGAAATTCATCTTGAAATCCCTGAAGTCGCTTTAAGAGAAGCCCTTATTAATGCCCTTGCCCATAGAGACTATACAGTAAGCGCTCCTATAAGAATTTTTATTTTTACAGATAAAGTAGAATTCCATACACCAGGGAGATTACCCAATACTGTAACAGTAGAAAGCATGAAAATAGGGGGCGCTCATGTTTTAAGAAATCCAACTATATATAACTTTTTTGCAAAGATGGGACTAGTAACCGAGGTAGGAAGTGGTGTATTCAGGATAATGGAGCTTGTTCGCAAAAAGTTAAATAAGGAGGTATCCCTTCAAGAGACCAAATCTGAATTTATTTTAACTATTCCCAGAAAGGAAAGGATATGAAGGCAATTTTGGTCTTAGAAGACGGGACTGTGTTTAAGGGCTATTCATTTACAGGGCCTGGCGAGGTCTTAGGTGAGGTGGTCTTTAATACCAGTATGACAGGGTATCAAGAAATCTTAACAGACCCCTCTTATAAAGGCCAGATTGTGGCCATGACCTATCCACTTATTGGAAACTATGGGATCAATGATGAAGATATAGAGTCTTCAAGGATTCAGGTAGAGGGGTTTATTATCAAGGAATATTGCCCATTTCCAAGCAACTTTAGGGCAAAGAAGACACTAGCAGAATACCTAATGGAGGCAGGGGTATTGGGCATTGAGGGGGTAGATACCCGTGCCTTGACTAGGCATATCCGTGTTAAAGGGGCAATGAATGGTATTATCTCTACTGAAGATTTTAATGTTAAATCCTTATTAGAAAAGGTTAAGTCCTTTCCTGGCCTGGTTGGCCGTGATTTGGCCACACCAATCTCCTGCAAATCCCCCTTTTTATGGCATGGGGGGAGGTGTTACAAGACAGATATATCATCATCTGTTTGGAGAGAAAGAGAGAAACCTTATAAGGTAGTGGCCATTGATTGTGGCATAAAGTTTAATATCTTGCGTGAACTAGAGAAAAGGGGCTGTGAGGTCTTGGTAGTGCCTGCAAGGGCAACAGCAGAAGATATCCTAGGTGTTAGGCCAAGTGGCATATTTTTGTCTAATGGCCCAGGTGACCCGGCCGCAGTAAGGCATGTAATTAAGCAGGTGCAGATCTTGATTGGCAAGAGGCCCATTTTTGGCATTTGCCTTGGCCATCAGATAATAGGGCTGGCCATGGGCGGGAGGACATTCAAGCTAAAGTTTGGCCATCGGGGGGCAAATCACCCTGTAAAGGACCTATCTTCTGGTAAAGTAGAGATAACCGTACAAAATCACGGCTTTTGTGTAGATATAGATTCATTGGCTGGGACCGGGATGGAGGTTACTCATATCAACTTAAATGATAATACCTTAGAGGGTATGCGTCATAGAGACCTGCCCCTATTTTCAGTGCAATACCACCCCGAGGCAAGTCCTGGACCCCATGATGCAAAGTATATGTTTGATGAATTTATAAGGATGATGGAATAATAATAAAAAATGCCAAAACGCACTGATATAAAAAAGATCCTCATCATTGGCTCTGGACCCATCATCATTAGTCAGGCCTGTGAATTTGACTATTCAGGCACCCAGGCCTGTAAGGCCTTAAAGAGTGAGGGCTATAAAGTAATCTTGGTAAATAGCAATCCAGCCACAATCATGACAGATCCAGAGATGACAGATAGGACATACCTTGAGCCCATTACCCCAGAGGTGGTAGAAAAGATTATAAAAAAGGAGCGCCCTGATGCCATCCTCCCAACCTTGGGTGGACAAACGGCCCTGAATGTAGCCGTAGCAGTGGCAGAGGCAGGGGTACTAGAGAGATATGGCGTAGAGATGATTGGGGCATCCCCAGATGTCATTAAGAAGGCAGAGGATAGGGAGCTCTTTAAAGATGCAATGAAGAGGATTGGGCTCTGTGTGCCAGAGAGTGGGATTGCCAGGAGTATGGATGAGGCAAGAAAGATTGCCAGGGAAATAGGCTTTCCTATTATCATCCGACCAAGTTTTACCCTAGGTGGAACAGGCGGAGGGGTTGCCTATAACTGGGAGGACCTAGAGATCTTGGCCGATGCTGGCCTCTCTGCAAGTATGATAGGTGAGATCATGCTTGAGGAATCTGTCATTGGCTGGAAGGAATATGAACTTGAGGTAATGAGGGACAAAAATGATAATGTGGTCATCATCTGTTCCATTGAAAATCTTGATCCAATGGGCATTCATACCGGGGACAGCATTACCGTTGCCCCAGCCCAGACCCTTAGTGATAAGGAATATCAAGTGATGCGGGATGCGGCCATTGCCGTGATCAGGGAGGTTGGGGTGGAGACAGGGGGAAGCAATATCCAATTTGCCATAAATCCAGAGGATGGTAAGATGGTAATAATTGAAATGAATCCCCGCGTATCTCGCAGCTCTGCCTTGGCCTCAAAGGCAACAGGCTTCCCCATTGCCAAGATTGCAGCAAAATTGGCCATTGGCTATACCCTTGATGAGATCCCTAATGATATCACAAGGCAAACACTTGCCTCATTTGAACCAACCATTGATTACTGTGTTGTAAAGATACCTAGGTGGGCCTTTGAGAAATTTCCAGGGGCAAAGGATGAGCTTACTACATCCATGCGTTCAGTAGGGGAGGTAATGGCCATTGGCAGGACATTTAAGGAGGCCCTACAGAAGGGACTGCGTTCATTAGAGATAGGGCGAGCGGGTTTGGGGGCGGACGGGGCTGACCCCTGGGATAGGGGCGAGGGTTTGACTATAGAGGAGGTAAAACAGAGGCTTATATTTCCTAGTTCAAAAAGGATCTTTTACATCAAGTATGCCTTGCAAATGGGCCTTGATATAGAGGAGATTCATCGCCTTACAGATATTGACCCCTGGTTTTTAAATAACATAAAGCAGATTGTTGAGCTAGAAGAAAGGCTTAGGGCCTTCAGGGGCAAGGATCTTACTGAGATACCAGATGAGATTTTTAAAAAGGCAAAATCCTATGGATTTTCTGATAGGCAACTTGCCTACCTCTTTGGCGTAGATGAGATAGAGGTACGTCAAGAACGCTCAAGGCGAAGGCTTTTTCCGGTTTATAAACTTGTTGATACCTGTGCAGCCGAATTTGAGGCGTATACACCATATTACTATTCTACATATGAGGAAGAGGATGAGGCCCGTATCTCGGCCAAGAAAAAGATTATGATCTTGGGGGGTGGGCCAAATCGAATTGGACAGGGGATTGAATTTGATTATTGTTGCGTCCATGCCTCCTTTGCCCTAAAGGAGGAGGGGGTAGAGAGTATTATGGTAAATAGCAATCCAGAGACGGTAAGCACTGATTACGATACATCTGATAGGCTCTATTTTGAGCCCTTGACCGAGGAGGACGTCTTACACATTATGCAAAAGGAGAGGCCAGAGGGTGTCATTGTCCAATTTGGTGGCCAGACCCCTATCAACCTCTCAGTCCCACTCTATAGGGATGGGGCACCAATTATTGGCACTACCCCTGATAGCATTGATAGGGCAGAAGACAGGGAGCGCTTTAAAGAGATGCTGAAAAAACTAGGGCTTAGACAACCGCCTAATGGTACAGCAACTGCCGAGGAGGAGGCTATTGCAATCGCCCAAAAAATTGGATTTCCGGTATTGGTAAGACCCTCTTATGTCCTGGGCGGGAGGGCAATGGAGATTGTGTATGATGAAGATGACTTAAGAAAGTTTATCAGGTTGGCGGTTGAGGCAGCCCCTGGCCATCCCATTTTGATCGATAAGTTTTTAGAGGATGCAATTGAGGTAGATGTAGATGCAATTGCCGATGGAGAGATATGTATCATTGCTGGAATTATGGAACATATTGAAGAGGCAGGTGTGCACTCTGGGGATAGTGCCTGTGTGTTGCCCCCCCATACCTTGCCCCCAAACATTGTTGAGGAAATAGGCCAACAGACAAAGGCAATGGCAAGGGAATTAAATGTTATTGGGCTTATGAATGTTCAGTATGCCGTAAAGGATGGTGAGGTCTATGTCCTTGAGGTAAACCCAAGGGCCTCCCGCACTGTCCCCTTTGTTAGCAAGGCAACTGGTATACCATGGGCAAAGGTGGCCACAAAGGTCATGCTTGGCAAGAAACTGAGGGAACTTGGCATTGAAAGGGAGGTAGAGATTAGGCATGTTGCTGTTAAAGAAGCAGTCTTCCCATTTTTGAGATTTCCTGGAGTAGACCCTGTCCTTTCCCCAGAGATGCGCTCTACAGGGGAGGTCATGGGTATTGCTGATAGCTATGGTCTTGCCTATGCAAAGGCACAGATTGCCGCTGGTCAATTTTTGCCAAAAGAGGGAAAGGTACTTATAACCGTCCCAGACAAATTAAAACCAAGTGTCCTGCCCATTGCCAAAAAGCTTAAAAAATTGGGGTTCAAATTGGCAGCAACGGCTGGTACGGCAAGATATATTGGTAGAAATGGTCTTAAAGTAGAGACCGTAAGGAAGGTAAGGGAAAAACGCCCACATGTCTTGGATTATATAAAGAATCATGAATATTGTTTGGTGATTAATGCCCGTTTTGGTCGGGAATCAAGCGAGGATGCCTCTTTAATTAGAAAGACTGCCCTGCTCTATGGCATCCCCTATGCTACTACCCTTACTGGGGCAAAGGCTATGGTAGATGGGATTGAGGCCATTCTAAAAGGAGAAATGGAGGTAAAGTGCCTGCAAGAGTATTATAGGAGGATATAGACTACTTTTTGGCAATCTTCCACATTTTGAAGAAGAGCACCAAGACTATGCCCCAAACGAAACCCCCAATGTGTGCCCACCATGCAACGCCAGTAAATGTATAAGGAGAGATGATAGAAAATGTGCCATTAAAAAATTGAATCATAAACCAGAAAAAGAGAAAGAATATAGCAGGTATCTGAATAATTGATATAAAAAAGAAGACAGGTACTAATGTAACAATACGGGCATAGGGAAATAAGACAAAGTACCCTCCCATTACCCCAGAGACAGCCCCACTGGCACCAATGGTAGGGAGTGTGGAGGAAGAGTGGGCATAGACATGGGTAAAACCCGCAGCAATGCCACATATTATATAAAACAGTAAAAAATTCTTATGCCCTATGGCATCTTCCACATTATCCCCAAATATCCAAAGATACCACATATTTCCGAGGAGGTGTACCCAGCCTCCATGTAAAAACATGGCCGTAAAAAATGGCATATATCGATTCAAATGAGAGACTAGGAAATATCTTTTGGGTATCAACCCATAAGTAAATAATAGCCTTTCCAGATTTGGGCCTGAAGAGACCTCAAAAAAGAAGATAAGGACATTGATAATTATAAGAAAAATGGTAATGATGGGAAATGTCCTAGAAGGTATTGTGTCTTTTAGGGGTATCATCTATTTTGGCCCCGCTTTTAAAAGCGGGGCGCTTTTTCTATTTTCCTATCTCCCTCAAGTCCTTACCTACTCTAAACCTCACAACCTTCCTTGCAGCAATCTTAATTGGCTCACCAGTTTTTGGATTCCTACCCTCTCTGGCAGCCCTTTCTACTACTACAAATGTACCAAAACCAGGGATCCCAACCTTCTCATCATTTTTAAGGGCATCTTTAATTGCATCAAATGCAGCATTGACAATAGTACTGACCTGGACCTTTTTCATCCCCGTTTTATCCGCCACTGTGTTTATTAAATCGGTCTTGTTCAATTTTTACACCTCCTTTCTTAGTGTTTTATACTTCATTAGCAGAAAAGCCGCTATAATGCAAGCCTTTTTTGCTAGACAAGTAACAAATATGGCAAAAATTTTTGACATATCCTTGACAAATATATTTGTAGATGTAAGGGATTTTAAAGGTAAATAAATGACTTTAGAACTATTAATCCTCTTTTCTATCTTTTTTCTTGTATCAGTCATCTTTATGATGTTTGGTCAGGGAGGTGGTGCTATCTATGTGCCTATGCTCCTTGCCTTTGGCATACCCTTATACAGGGCTGCAGCTACAAGCCAGGTATTGATTATAGCAGCCACACTCTCGGCCATATTGGTATTTCAAAGGGCAAAGATGATAGACTGGCTCCTGGTCTTGATAATTGAGCCACCAACAAATTTGGGCGCATTCCTTGGTGGGTATCTCTCCCCCCACTTTCCTACCTGGTTTTCTAAACTCACCTTTGCCTTTATCCTACTCATTGGCGCTTATTTTATGATAATACCCATTAAGGAAAGGACGGCTATAAAAAATGCCTGGTACCTTTTGCATCGCCAAGTAGGAGAATATGTCTATAGCATAAATGTTTTTACTGTCCTTCCCATTATGTTTTTGGCCGGGTTTGTGGCAGGCATGTTAGGGGTAGGGGGAGGTCTCTTTAAGGTGCCTGCCCTGGTATTGCTTGGTGGGGTCTCAATGAAGATTGCTGTTGGCTCATCAAGCCTGATGATTGGCATAACGGCCTTAACCGGGCTTATTGGGCATGCCCTGGTAGGTCACTTTGACCCAAAGTTGGCCATTACTTTGGGCATTGCTGTTTTCCTTGGTGCACAGATAGGGGCAAGGGTTGGTGTAAAGATAGAAAGGGAGAAACACAAAAAATACTTTGGTTATCTCCTTATCTTTGTTGCCTTCTTTATGATTTATTCGGCATTTCATGGGAGGTAAAGAGATGTTTGAGATTGGGGGATTGAGGGTCAATATAAACCATCTTTATTTAGTTTGTTATGCCTGTGGCAATTTCTCAATGGTGACTTCTTTAATTTTTGTATAATCTCGCAACTCAAAAGTAAGTACTGAAAAGCCAAGGGCAATTGCTGTTGAGGCAATTATAAGGTCATGTGCACCAACAACAATGCCATTTTGAGCTAAATTTGCCCAAATTTTGGCATATATTCTGGCAGCTATAATATCAAAAGGATAGACAGGAAATGTCTCTAAGACCTTTTCTACAAATGCCTCTCTTTTAAGCCGTCTCTTTTCTGTATCTGCCCCATATACCCCATGTAATAGCTCAGAAGCTGTTATTACGCTGATACCAAAAGGTTGATCTTCCTTATCAGCAATCAACTTATCGATATCTATGAGACCCCTTTCAAGGGCTATGAGAATACTTGTGTCAAGTATTACTCCCATTGGTTTTTGCTAGGCAGACTTGGTTGAGACTTAATAATAGCATCTAGATCTTTAGCAAAGGCGTCTGCCTCCTCTCCCAAAGAGGGAATTTCCTTTAAAAGACCCTTGAGATCTTTAAGAAATAGTTTTTCGGGCTGTGACTTTATTGGCCCTATAGAGGCTATTGGCTTTCCTCCTCTTGTAATGGTATAGCGATAACCCTTAAATTTAATGTTGTTTAAAATTTCCGAAAAATTCCTTACTATCTCTGTAGCTTTAATTAAAGCCTCCATTGCTATTCTATTATGTAAAATATGATAATCATATATTACATAATTTCAGTAGCCTGTCAAGCTACTTAATTACAGAAATTTGATTATTTCCAATTTCAGCAATTTAAAATTGTTTTTTGTATAATATCTTCTTTCATTTTCTTCTAATAGTGCACCCAATTTGACCGTATAATCCCTTTTGGTCAAGCCTTCTATCCTTGTAAGCACCCTTTTTAAAACCTCAGGTGGCGCATCCAATCTTATGCCCCTTTTTAATAAAAATTCTATATCAAAACAATCCCTTATCTCCCCTCTATCTATAAAGGACCTTATTTTTAAATTCATCATGCTTGATAAGGATATAGTTTTTACCAAAACTTGGATATTAGAATACCTAGAATAGGCAATGGCCTCTTCTATTTTAACCTTCTTGCGCTCCTTCCTAATCTCTATCTTGAGACTTCTAGGATAATGAGGTGATGATAACTCAAAAAGGATGGTGTAAAATTTATTGGCCGCATCCTTAATTTTATAATTTTTCTCAAGATAATCCTTACACTTTTTGAAAAATTCATCTAAATTTATCTCCTTTATCAGAGAAAAATCCAAATCCACAGAGTATCTGTTTAGCCCATAACATAACCTGAGCATGCTTCCGCCCTCAAATACCAAAGGATTAAGCAATCTACTACTATTTAATCCTTCTAATACCTCAATTTCAAATCGCTCCTGAAGCACTAAATCTTGCATAAAGTCTCTACAGCCTTCCTTGTTTTTTGGGGATAAACATTTAATATCTCTTTTATTTTTGCCCTATCTAATTTGTCAATGTCTAAAGAATTAAGGTCTATTTTGTACTTTCCAAATGAGTAAAGATAGATACAGTCTATAAAGGCCTTTTCCTTTGAAGCCATAAATATCTCATTTGTTTTACTAAAATCAAAATAATACTCCCTCTTTATTTTATAAAAGTTAAATACAACATCGTCTATCTCAAATGTACGAGAGCGTTTAAGACAGGCACTTTCAAAAAAACGCCTTTGAATCTGGGTAGTAATCTCATAAAAAGATAGGGCCGTCATAAAGGAAATGTAAGAGGGTACTTGCAAGAAGTTTGCTAATTTGAGAAATTCTCCTTTCTCCAGATGTTCCCACTTCTCCCTTAAGATATAAAAGTCCTTTTTTAATCTTATGATTATTCCCTTTTTTACATAACGGTTACAGGCAACTTTAGAAGAATTCTTTTTAATCCCAAGGGCATCTGCCAAATCATCTGTCTTAAAATAAAGGCGCTTATTTAGCTGGCGTAACTTTATATACTTCATAAATACAAATAATTAACATTTTTGTTAATTATATATCCCTAAAACTATGTGTCAAGTAAAATTCTGGATAACCTTGAAGGCCAATAGGCAAAATTTTTCTCTATCATTGGCTAGATGCAATTAGCGCTAGCTGCTTAGGGGTTAGATGCCACATCAGTTTTCCTTTGTGTGTGGGAAGTTCTTCCACATCTATACAACAAACACAGCCCATTTGAAACTGGATAGTGATATGACTCTCGCTCATAAGTTCTGATGCTATCTCTGCAAGGGAGGGCAGGTGTCCTGCAATGAAGATGCGCCCTTTGTCCACAAAGGACTTTAAATATGAAATGGCATCGGCAGGGGGTGAGAGGGGCTTAAAATCTGGGCTGACCTCTATTTTGTCTATTGGGTACCCTAGTTCTTTGGCCACAATCTCTGCCGTCTGCCTTGCACGTTTCTTTGGGCTGCAGATAATGAGGTCAAACCCTAGGCCCATACGTTTTAGGGCCTTTGCACTTAAGTCAATCTGCCTTTTTCCATCAGGAGAAAGACCCCTTTCTGGGTCTTCTTCCTTTGGAAGGGCCTCACCGTGTTGCATCATATAGATCTCCATCTTTTCCCTCCAATTTTTTCTTTTTAAGATATTCCTTATAAAAATTCATCACCCTGTTTTGAAAGACTACCGTTTCCTCTAAAAATGGTATGCCACCTGCCTCCATTACCCTGGTAAGCCCTGCATTGTATGCCGAGGCAAGCACCCTTAGGTCCCTTCCTAGGCTTTTTGCACTCTCTGTAAGAAGCATTATACAGGCATTTATTGCCTTAGAAACAATAAAGCGCTCATCTATGCCAGTAAGCTCCCTATCATCCTTCCCCCTCACCTTTTTAAGAAGGGCAGCCTTGTATCTCTTAAAAATCTCATTGGCCTCCTGTCTATATCGATCTGCCAAGATGAGGTCTTGTACTGCCTCCATGGCCAGCCTTTTGTTTTCCTCTAGGCTTTTCTTATAACTTATTTTTGCCAGCCTCTTTCTTGCCTCTTGTGAATGTGCCTCAGCAAGCCTTATCCTTTTTAAGGCCTTTTCATACCAAGGGGGTAGATATACCCGCATCCCTAGGTCTTTGGCAACCTGGGGCATCAACTGTGCTGGCCCAGCCGCCCCCCTAGAGGATATAGCCCACCTATAAAATCCAGATTCTGCCTTTATTACTGCCAAAACAAAGAGGGGATCTATAGGGTATATGTGCTCATATTTTTTTGTAGTGGAAGTTATTTCATTTAAATATTGCATTTCTAACTCATCAAATGCGGCAGTGGTTGCTGTATTAAGGCAGACCAAAAGTATCAATATCAAGAAAAAACTGAGAAAATGTGGTCTCTTGAACATAACTTAATTACTATTTGTTTTCTTTAGTATAGCCACTGCCCACTTCTCATCTCTATAAGTATCTATCAATTTCAACCCGTTTTTTAAATAGCAGGAAATGACAATCTCATCATCTGGTATAATCATCCCACCTATGATAAGCCACCCATCTTTGTTTAACAGGCCTGTTAAGAAACAAGAGATATCCTTGAGTAGCATTCCATATAGATTGGCCAAGATGAGGTCAAAGTGACCCCTTACCTCAGATATTGAGCATTGAATCACCTTTATCCTATCTTCAAGGTGATTTAATATCACATTGGATTTTGCAGCATTGACTGCATCCTTGCTTATATCTACTGCAATCGCCTCCTTTGCCCCCAATAGGACTGAGGCAATAGAGAGGATGCCCGTCCCTGTGCCTGCATCCAGTATTCTTCTAGGCAGGTATTTGCCAAATCTCCCTGCATATAGGTCAGATATGGCCTTAAGGCAATAGATAGTACAAGGGTGATCCCCCTTTCCAAAGGCAGTGCCAGGGTTTAGAAGAATGGGGATGGCATTTGAGGCCATAATATTAAAGTTGGCAGGGACTATGATAAATGGCATATGGTGCACCTCTTCCTCAGGCTCTACATAGATGGGTGGTGGCCTTAATTGATAACGCCTAGCCAGACCAGATACAAAACCTTTAATCTCCTCTAAATCCAGGTCCCTCAAATATGCCCTTAAGATAAACTCATCTCCCGCTCTATCTACACTGATCCCCTCTGCCATCTCCCATAAAAAGGCATAGGTTGCTGCAAGCATAGGTAGAGGTAAATGGATAGTGATCTCCTTGGCAGCGACCTTGCCCTTTTTCTCCTCTTGCCATCTTTTCTTTGATATAAGACATTCCTCAAAACCTGCCCAAAATGCCCCATCATAACTTTTTATGAGATCCTCAACGATTTGAGACTCTGATTTTCCAATCCTCGATGATATGCCTTTTAGTATATCTAGTGTCTGTTTACTTATATCAATAGAACTCATTTTTTATAATTTTTAAGATCCTTGGCAAAACTCTCAAAGTCCCTCTCAAGCAGAAAGAGTGAGATCATCTCGCCCACCTTTGATGCAGTATCGATATGGTAAAAACCATCCTTGTCTTTACCATATAATTTCTTTGTATTCTCTACGATGGCCTTTAAGGCATCTGCTGTTATCTCTACATTTACATGGACCAGGACTGTATCCTTTTTGTCTGACATTGCCTTCTCCAATTTTTAAAAAATTATATATAAAAATACATTCAACACAATAGGTAGTAGCATTTTGTAGTAAAATTTAATAAAATTAAAAAAATGGTAAAGAAGAGGCCTATTAACATTGATGAGATTGTAGATGAGCTTAAAGAGAGGGGGCTCTTAAATCCTTCACAAAAAATAGTAAATCTGAAAGAATACAATGAGAAACAAAAAAATTTTTTTAATAGCATTGTCGATATCTTTGAGAGGCCGCTGCCAAATGAGGTAAGGGCCCGCTTAGATTACATTGTTTCATTGGCAAAGATAAAATCATCTGATGTAATACTGGATGTAGGGACAGGGACAGGGGCCCTGATTCCTTATATCTTAAAATATAACCCCAAGGAGATTATTGCCTGTGATTTGTCAGGAAAGATGCTATTAAAGGTAAGGGAGAAATTTCCTAAGGTTAAGACATATCAGCTGGATGTAAAGGATCTGCCACTTGCAGATGCATCCATAGATATTGCCTTTTTTAATGCCGTTTGGCCAAATATTGGCGATAAACCATCTACTTTGAAAAATATCTATAGGATGCTTAAGGAGGGAGGGAGGATTGTCATCAGCCACCCCGAAGGACGCCTGTTTGTTTTAAAACTACAAAAGACGGTTCCATTTCCCTTAAACCACCTACCAGATTTTCACGAAATAGATGCCCTTTTTAAAAAATTTGGCTTTGTCATAAAAAAATATATTGATAGATTAAACCTCTATTTTGTCCTGGCAGAAAAGGTTTAACTTGACTATTTTTAGAACCTACGTTAAAATTCCTTAATTATGAAGAAACTATTTGGGACAGATGGCATTAGGGGGAAGGCCAACATTTGGCCAATGACAACAGAGGTCATTATGCAGGTAGGCAGGGCATTGGCTTACGTAATAAAGAAAAGGGACCACCGCCATAGGGTAGTGGTAGGGAAGGATACACGCCTCTCTGGATACATGATTGAGACTGCCCTTACCTCTGGGATATGCAGCATGGGGGTAGATGTGCTCTTAATAGGCCCCTTACCCACCCCAGGGGTTGCCTTTATTACTAGTAATATGAGGGCAGATGCGGGTGTGATGATCTCTGCCTCACATAACCCATATGATGACAATGGCATAAAATTCTTTTCAAGAGAGGGTTTTAAGCTTCCAGATGATATAGAGAAAAAGATAGAGAATTTAACTATCAATAATAGACATTTAGAAAAGGTCCGCCCTACGGCCACAGAGATTGGCAAGGCATTTAGAATTGAGGATGCTATTGGAAGGTACATTGTATTTTTAAAAAACACACTGCCTAAGGGGATGATGCTAGATGGGATGAAGATTGTCTTAGATTGTGCCCATGGTGCGGCCTACCGCATTGCACCCACTGTCTTTTCTGAATTGGGGGCAAGACTAGAACTTTTGGGTGTAAAGCCAAATGGGCTTAATATAAATGAAAATTGTGGCGCACTCTACCCAGAGGCTGCCAGAAAGCGCCTCTTGGAGACCGGGGCGGATTTTGGCCTTGCCTTAGATGGCGATGGCGATAGGGCAATCTTGATAGATGAAAAGGGTGAAATTTTGAATGGAGATAAGGTCTTGGCCATTTGTGCATATTATCTATCAAGGTATAAAACCTTAAAAAACCAAACTGTTGTTGGTACAGTGATGTCTAATTTTGGACTGGAGATAGCACTTAATAGCTGGGGGCTAAAACTCTTTCGTGTCCCTGTGGGCGACCGTTATGTGGTAGAGGCGCTTGTAAATAGGGACTATAACCTTGGTGGGGAACCATCTGGGCATATTGTATTTTTGGACCACCATACTACAGGCGATGGGATACTTACTGCCCTCCAGATATTGGCCATCATGCTCTCTGAAGATAAACCCCTTTCTGAACTTTCTAAATTGATGGAACCAGTCCCACAATGCCTAATTAATGTCCCTGTAAAGAGAAGGCCTCCTCTCAATAGCATCCCTGAAATTGAAAGGGCCGTGAGAAAGACAGAAGAGGTCTTAGGGGAAAATGGACGGGTAATATTGAGATATTCAGGGACAGAACCAGTTGCCAGGGTAATGGTAGAAGGTACAGATGAGGTATTGATTAATAATTTGGCCTCAGATATTGCAGAGATAATCAAGATAAAACTGGGATAAGAAAGATAAGGAGAGAAGCCTCTCAATATTTGCCTTTTTAGCCCATTTTAAAATAGGTTACATCTAAGAACCATTTGCAATGCGGATATGAACTGGTTAGGCACATTTGATGTAGAGGATGAGAAATGAATAATATAAAAAGTCAAAAATAAACTTTGGAGGTAATTCAAATGGATAAGACCTTTAAATGGTTTACGACAGCGGATTTGAGCAAATATGAAGATAAATATATTTCCATCGTTGGGGAACAAGTAGTGTATGCAGATGAGGATCCAGAAGTAGCATATACAGAGGCCAAAAAAAGGTATCCGGATAAAGAGATCGTTCTCTGGAAAGTCCCTCGTAGTGAAACATTTATCTTCTGAGGAACTCAGATGATAGAGTTTGACTACAGACAGGAACGACTGAAGACAACAAGAAAACCATCTTTACATGGCAACGGTAATCAAAGGAGAACGCCAATTGCATATAATAATAACGTAAAAGCTTGGGAGTTAAAGTAGGTCATAAGCCGAGTTCTGTTCCCCCTCAGGGATCACTCCCTAAGGGGTAATGGTCATTCCTCTAGGACGGAAGTTACCTCCCGCCTCTTGCGACCTACCCGAGGGCATTGAGCGGGCCACTCGCCCTCTGCTTGGTCTTGCTCCGGGTGGGGTTTGCCGTGCCCCAGGTGTCACCACCTGAGCGGTGAGCCCTTACCTCACCTTTTCACCCTTACCCGCACCCTATGAAATAAAAATTTCATAGGGCCGCTGGCGGTCTATTTTCTGTGGCACTTTCCTAAGGTCACCCTTACTGGGCGTTACCCAGCACCCTGCCCTATGGAGCCCGGACTTTCCTCTCACCAGATGGTGAGCGACCATTCGCCTACTTTAACTCCCTATCTATGCCCAAATTTGCTAATCTATCTGCTAATCTATTTTTCTCTCTTCTTATATAAAAGATATCATATTTGGGTACCTTCCTCAATAGCTGCCTTACCTTCAAATAGAGTGGGATTAAATTTGGGGCCTTTACACTAAAGACACCTTTGATCTGGTTTACAATCAAATTTGAATCTAAAAAGATACAAATCTCTTTCAAACAGCGCCTGCAGACCTCATTTAATCCCAAAATCAAGGCCAGGTATTCTGCCTCATTGTTTGTCTTTTTCCCCAAATAAACCGCCCTCTTGCAAATGACCTTACCTTTTGGGTCAATTATAACGACCCCAGCACCAGCATGGCCTGGATTTCCACGACTGGCACCATCAGTATATAGAGAATAATGGCCTTTCATCTATCTTAAAACGATTAATAAAATGCCGTATCCTGTCAAGCCTTGACCTATATTGTCTGCCATGCTATTAAGCAACCATGGTTACTAAGATCAAGAAAAAGAGGCCTATTACCGCCCCAGATGAATTCATCTCCATGCCAAATCGTATCTTAAATTATATCCAGGAAAACCCAAAAAAGGTAATCTTTGTCTCTATTGTCCTCACTCTTGTCATTCTCTCCAGCCTTTTAGGAAGACATTGGTATAAAAAGAAAAAAGAGCATGCTTTATCACTTTATGCCCAGGCTGAAAGGTTATTAAATGAGAACAAAAAAGAAGAGGCAATAAAAATTTTTAATCAAATACTAGAGAAATACCCACGAATGGGTATAGCAAAATTCTCCTATTTAAAATTGGCCTATATATATGAGCAAAATGGGAATTATAAGGAGGCCATATCCCTATATGAAAGTTATTTAAAGGACACAAAAGGCAATAATTCCTTAACGCCATTTGTCTTACATGCCATTGTTTGCGATTATGAAAAATTGGGGAAGATGGATCTGGCAAAGAAATATCTAAAAACGATGATCGAAAAATGGAAGGGGCACCCGCTTTCTAGTTGGGCCTATGCACGATTGGGTCTAATCTTGGAGGGGGAGGAAAAGGTATCTGAGGCATATAATATGTATAAAAGTGCATTAGCGGCAAAAAACAACCTCACACCTGCTACCCCATTTGGGCCTGCCTGGCTAGAATTAAAGCTAAAGGCACTTTCCAACCAAAAAAACTTGGCTAGAGATGGCCTACCGTGATCTAAACGAATTTATCTCTGATCTAGAAAAGAAGGGCGAACTCTTACACATAAAGGAGCCTGTTAGCCCATACCTAGAGATTACAGAGATTACGGATAGGGTGTGCAAAGAACATGGGCCTGCACTCCTATTTGAGAATGTCCGTGGATACAATATACCAGTCCTCACAAATGCATTTGGCTCCTACAGGAGGATGTGCCTTGCCTTAGGTGTAAATCGCTTAGAAGAGATAGGTGAAGAGATTGATAACTTCTTTCAGGCAGAGGCGCCCGATAGCCTTATAAAAAAATTGAAGCTTATCCCAAAACTTAAAAGACTCTCTAATGTATTTCCAAAATTGGTAAAGAAGGCCCCTTGTCAAGAGGTAGTACTTATGGATAAAGAGGTAGATTTGGGGAAATTCCCCATCCTTCACTGCTGGCCAAAGGATGGTGGGCCATTCATCACACTCCCTCTGGTATTTACAAAGCACCCTATTACGGGTGTGAGGAATGTGGGGATGTACAGGCTGCAGGTGTATGATAAAAATACTACAGGTATGCACTGGCACCCCCATAAAGGGGGGGCCCAGCACTATAGAGTTTCAGAAAGGTTAGGGAAGAGGCTAGAGGTAGCGGTTGCCATTGGGCCAGACCCAGCTACCACCTATGCAGCAACGGCCCCACTACCAGAGGATATGGATGAGATATTATTTTCTGGCTTCATTAGAAATGAGCCAGTAGAGATGGTAAAGTGTATAACCATTAACCATGAGGTCCCCGCACACTCACAAATTGTCTTAGAGGGCTATGTAGAGCCATACGAAAGGCGCCTAGAGGGGCCATTTGGCGACCACACAGGTTATTATTCACTGCCAGATGAATACCCTGTATTTCATATCACATGCATCACCCACAGAAAAGACCTCATCTACCCAGCCACTATTGTAGGGCGTCCCCCCATGGAGGACTGTTATATGGCAAAGGCCACAGAGCGCATATTTTTGCCCCTTATCAAAAAGCAACTACCAGAGATCGTAGATATAAACCTCCCCATAGAGGGCGTCTTTCACAATCTGGCCCTTGTCTCTATAGATAAACGCTATCCTGGTCATGCAAAAAAGGTAATGCATGCCTTGTGGGGTCTAGGGCAGATGATGTTTACAAAGATCATCATTGTCTTTGACAAAGAGGTAGATGTACAAAATACCTCTGAGGCATTGTGGCGATTGGGAAATAACATTGACCCTAAAAGGGACATCATCTTTTCAGAGGGCCCTGTAGATGCCTTGGATCATGCCGCCCCACAGCCCCTCTTTGGCAGTAAGATGGGCATTGATGCAACAAGAAAGTGGAAAGAGGAGGGTTTCAAAAGGCAGTGGCCAGATGTGATTGAGATGGATAAAGAGATAAAGGAGAAGATAGACAACTTATGGAAGAAATTGTTTTAGCTATCACCGGGGCAAGTGGAATGATTTATGCTAAGACAATGCTAGAGTATTTCTATAAGCAAGGCATGCCTATAAAATGTCTAATCTCTAAGGTTGGGGAAAGGATATGGGAATGGGAGATGGGCAGGCCCATCTCAAGTATGCTCCCCCCAGAGATAGGCCTATATGCTGAAGACGATTGGTGGGCACCAATGGCCAGTGGGTCTTATTCGGTAAAGGCAATGGTGATTATGCCCTGTTCTATGGGGACACTTGCAGCTATTGCCCAAGGGGTATCTAATAACCTCATTCATCGCACAGCAGATGTAATGTTAAAGGAAAATAGACCCTTGATTTTGGTGCCCAGGGAAACTCCACTCAATGTGATACAACTCAGGAATATGCTCACCTTGGCCTCTGCAGGTGCTACAATTTTGCCTGCAATGCCCGGATTTTATCAAAAACCAAAGACTATTCAAGACTTGGCCAATTTTATTGTGGGGAGGGTATTGGATCTATTAAAGATACCTCACACACTGACCAAAGGCTGGGATGAGGTACAGAAAAATGAGGGCTTTAGATAAAATACGCCTTACCCTAGAGATGATAAAGTTTGAACATACCATATTCGTCCTCCCATTTACCTTTATAGGCGCATTTTTGGCAAGGGGCAGCATTCCTCCATTAGAAAAAATCCTTTTAATTGTCTTGGCAATGGCATCGGCCAGGACTGCGGCCATGAGCTTTAATCGACTAGTAGATAGAGAAATTGATAGTAAAAATCCACGCACAAGGGATCGCATCCTTCCAAGGGGAAGGCTCAGCCTAAGGTGGGTTTATGGTGTGATAGGGGTATCTATTGCTTTATTTTTCATAGCCACCTATTGTTTAAATTACCTGGTATTCTGCCTTTCCCCCTGTGCATTAATCATCATTTTGGCCTACTCTTATACAAAGAGATTTACTTGGACAACACACCTATTTTTGGGGCTTGCTATGTCCTTAGGGCCATTGGGTGGGTGGTTGGCCATCAGGCCAGAGTTCACCTTGACCTGTCTCCTTTTGGCAATGGGGGTAATGTTTTGGGGGGCAGGCTTTGACATCATATACTCTTGTCTTGACTACAATTTTGATATGCAAGAGGGCCTTCACTCTATACCTGTAAGATTTGGCATAAAAAATGCGCTTTTTATCTCTACCCTCTTTCACATCATCACCATTGTTTGCTTTTATTATGTAGGGAGGCTTTCTAGGCTCTCACCTATCTATTTTCTTGGATTGGCTGGGGTTGCGATAATACTCTTTGCTGAGCACCTATTGGTAAAGCCCCATGACCTCTCTAAGGTAAATGTAGCCTTCTTTACATTCAATGGATTTGTATCCGTAATCATGTTTGTTATCGTCATTTTGGCATTGCCATGCATCTAAAGATTGCCCCAAAAGTTAAACTCCCTCCTAAGGCAATTATTATAGCCCACCCCTTAGATGTAAGCCTGTTTCTTAAAAGGGTTAAGATTAAATCAAAATACAATCTCCCTCTCAGTAAACTGTATTCTTCAGAAAGGCTTTCTCTGGTTGGTCCTTGCCTTGGAGGCCCTCAGGTCATGCTTATTGTAGAGTATTTAAAGGCCTTTGGGATAAAGGAGATACTATTCTTTGGCTGGTGCAGCGGATTACAGCCCAAAATAAAGATAGGTGATATTGTCTTAGCAGGTGCGGCCACAAAAGGCAGGGGGATTTTTAGGTCAGATAGGGCCTCAATCTCTATGATTATAAGCATATTAGAAAAAGGGAATCTGCCCTATCATATTGGTACTGTTTATTCTACAGACAATCCCTATGCTGAGACAGAGGCAAAACTTAAGAAATTAAAAGAGAGAGGCATTTTGGCCATGGATATGGAAAGTGCAGACCTTTTAAAAATCTCTAATTTAAAGGGTATTTTTGCAAATGTCCTCCTTTTGGTCTCAGATAGATTAGTTGATGGGAATTGGGAAGTTGGCTTTAAAGATGCCAATTTTAAGGCATCTAAAAAGGCAACTATAGATGCACTTAAATTATATTATGCCCACTGAGGAAAAAAAGAGATTTGGCCTCCCCGAGTAAATCTTTTATAGGAATTCCTCCTCTTCTCTTATCTTTTTAAAGCCTCTATAAAGTTCATTATGATGGTCTGTGACAATACTTAGGATTTCAGAAAATCTTGGCAGATCTGAAAAATTTATAACTGCATTAAAATTTCTCAAAAAGGCCACAAATGGATCCAATGTCTTGTGCCGATTGCTGATTAAGATAAACACCGTATTTCTCCTTATCTTTTGTGGAAGATTTAAGATAGCCTCCTCTATATTGGGATGGGTATCTAAATAGTTCTCTGTAATCAATATTAGCGTATAATTGCCAGACAACTTGGAGGCTATATCACCTTCTTGGTTACAGATATCTACCCCATAGCCCAAGGATGTTAATGTCTTGCTTATATCCTTGGCCTCAAGACCTTGATTGGCAATAATTAAAGCAGTCCCCATCTTAAATGAAACCAATCCTTTCTTCCTCTTCTTCTTCTAGGCTTAGGTCCTTTAAATCTGTAGTAGGCTCTCCTCTCTTTACCTTAATCTTATCTATGCCCTGTCTTACTACGGAACGATGACTGGCATATGTAATGGCTGTAATCTCATCTATCAAACCCCTTTCATAAAGGGAAAGCAATTCCTGATCAAATGTCTGCATACCAAATGTCCTTTTTTTCATAATTTCATAAAAGAAACTAGGGCTCTTTTCCTGTAAAATGGCCTCCCTTACCATTAAATTATTATAAAGGATATCAAAGATGGCTATCCTACCACCATCAAGCCTTGGGATAAGGCGCTGGCAGATTATCCACTTCAAAGAACCAGCCAGGCGTGCCCTTACAAAATGCTTTTCTTCCTCTCCTACCATATCAATAATCCTAAATATAGTCTGACTCGCATAAGAGGTATGGAGTGTGCTTAATACTAGATGGCCTGTCTCTGCCGCACTCAGGGCCACCTTTACCGTCTCTGAATCACGCATCTCACCTACCATTATAATATGGGGTGCCTGACGCAAGGCGGCCCTTAAACCAGAGGCAAAGTCACTAAAATCTGTACCTAGTTCCCTTTGATTAAAGGTGGCCTTTTCTGATGTAAAAATAAATTCAATAGGGTCCTCTAAGGTTATAATATGACAATAGCGATTATGGTTAATCTCTTGTAACAAGGCGGCAATGGAAGTAGACTTTCCACTCCCAGTAGGTCCAGTTACAAGGACGATACCAGATACCTCTTTAGCAATTTCATAAAAGATAGATGGCAATTTTAGATGATCAATGGTAGGTACCTCACTGGGTAACTTCCTCATCACAATGGCATAGCCTGTACGCTGAGAAAATATATTAACTCTAAACCGGACATTTTTTATTTGGTAAGGTAGGTCACAAGAGCCTGTTTTTACCAAATCTTTAAGCAATCTCTGGCGGTTGCCAATAATGTATAGCGCAATACTTTCAATCTGAAATGGGGAAAGGACATCTAAACCATCCAGTTTTATCTTATTTAACCTTCCATGTTCCAAGACCTCTAGGGGGTGATAGGGTGTAAAGAGGATGTCTGACAAGAGTGGATATTCTTTTAAGGCCCTCTCTAAGATAAAATCCATAACCTCCTTTTCCATTTATACCTCCGTAAAGCCTGAAACTGGCTTTTTGAGAAAGGGCCTAAACTTTTCCTTGTCCATGGCATTTAAATAGGCATCTTCAGGGTCGATCCAACCCTTTATCAAAAAGTCCATAATGGCATCGTCTAGGGTCTGCATACCATATTTCTTTCCAGTTTGTATTAGAGAAGGTATTTGATGGGTCTTATTCTCACGAATAAGGTTGCGCACTGCATAGGTGGCTATCATAATCTCTAATGCCACACACCGCCCAGGCCTGTCTATCCTCCTAAATAGTGTTTGTGAGATTACACCCCGAATAGCATCAGAAAAAAGGGATCTGACCTGACTTTGTTCATCAGAGGGGAACATCTCAACCATCCTATCCACCGTCTTTGCAGCCCCAATGGTGTGCAATGTACTAAGGACCAAATGCCCTGTAGCCGCTGCCTCCATGGCCAGCCTAGCAGTCTCTAAGTCACGGATCTCCCCTACCAGAATAATGTCTGGGTCCTCACGCAGGGCGGCCCTTAGTGCAGTGGCAAATGACTTGGTATGACTCCCCACCTCCCTATGGCTAATCACACACCCTTTGTGCTGGTGCACAAACTCAATAGGGTCTTCAATAGTGATGATCCTCCCCTTGCGATGGGTATTGGCATGGTCGATAATGGCGGCCAAGGTAGTGGACTTCCCTGAACCAGTGGGGCCAGTAACCAGCACAAGGCCCTTAGGTAACATGGCAAGGCTTTTTAGCACTGATGGAAGCCTCAATTCATCTATACTCATAATCTTGCTTGGGATCTCCCTGAAAACGGCCCCAATGCCATCCTTGTGTAAAAAATAGTTTGCCCTATAGCGGGCCAGCCCCGGGATCTCATAGGCAAAGTCTAAATCCCCTGTCTCCTCAAATACCTTCATTTGATGTTCACTTATGATCTCATAGAGGAGATCCTTTAATTCACCATCTTCTAAGACCTTATACTTTATCCTTTGCAGTTCACCGTGAATTCTCACTACAGGTGGTGAACCCACCAGCAAATGCAAATCTGAGGCATTGTGCTCATGCATAAGCCTAAAAAAGGCATCTATCTTTGCCATAGCCTCTCCTTAGCAATAAATTATCTCTCCACTATAAACTATTCGGCGTCTCCCTCCTGTTAGTTCTAAAATTAAACCACCATCTGGTTTAATCCCTACTACCCTTGCCTCCTCCCCGCTAGAGCTTTCTAGGTCCTCACCATAGATCACCCTTCTCTTAATAGAATCTGTATAATTAATCCATGCCTTAATGAGGGGCTTGGTGCTACCTTTTGCCTCTACAGAGTGCAATAGACCTATATACCAAATGAGTTTTACCAGAGTAGAGATAAATAAACTGTTTAAATCTATTTTCCTGCCCAAAATCTGCCTTAAGGAGATTGCCTTATCCTTAAGTGGCATTGGAAAGTCAATATTATTTACATTAATCCCAATACCAAATATCAAATATGGATCCTTTCTTATAGGGGAATAATAGGTCTCACTGAGGATACCACCTAGCTTTTTCCCATCTACCATTAAATCATTTATCCATTTTAGGCGAACAGGTATATTTATCTCAGAAATTGCCTCACAACATGCAATCCCTACTGTCAATGGATAGAGGTTAAAGTATGGTATATCTACCTCAGGATATAGTAAAATACTATACCAAAGTCCACCCATTGGGGCATACCAAGGCCGCATGTACCTTCCATGCCCACAAAGGAGCATTTTGGCAAGGAACACTGTGCCAGAGTGGGGGGTCAGGCCTTGCCTTTCCAATACATTAACATATCTTTTTGCCTCATCCATAGTACGGTCCAATATGTGATAAAAATAGATACGATGCCCTATCATCCCCCCCCGCCTGAGGATCTCTTTTGCCCCCCCTTGGTGTCGCTCAAGCTCCCTTTTTTTAAGGTCATCAAGCTCTTCTTTTAAATAATCACCTGTAATAATATCTAGACCTTCCATTCCAATCTTATCCTTTGTACCAAGTCATTGATAAATGAGACCCTCTCTGGAGGACAGATGCCCAAAAGTGGCTCACCTTCTGGTATAGTAACATTGGGCTTAAAATAAACAGTATGAATAATGCCTGGTTTGCCTTCATAGACTAAGTGTATATCCCTTTTCATACGGGACATGATCAGGATTTCTTCCCCTGGTTGGATTATTACCTTTTGCAATCCCCTCTCTTCTATCTTCTTTGCAAGCTCTGGTACAAAATAGTATTTGGCGGTCTCTGGGGCACGAAAGATATCAAGAAAATCTGATAAAATCTTATCTATTATCTCATCCTCTGTCAATGGGTGCCTAATAGACATAAGGTAGGTATTTGCCTCCACAAACTGCTCATCTAACTCCCTTTTTATATCCATTATCTCACCATCAATAGGTGCATAGATACGTTTAAGATTACCCTGCCGCAAAATTGTATAAAGCAGGGTACCCCCTTTTTGCTGCCAAGGGTCAATTGGCCTTTTTACCGTTTGACCCAATTTTACCATTAGGTGGACATATCCAGTATGGGGCGTTAATACAGGATAGACCTCAAACGGATTGGCCTTGTATTTTTTTATTATCTCGCCTATATTTTCCATAGATTAGCGATAATAAAGATTTTTCCCACCCATGGTAATCAATGCCATATACAGATTTTTTCTAAAATCACGCCTATCCCAAATACCCTGAATGTGCCCACGCTTTAAGGCATTTTCTGCAGAGTGATAATCAGGGGGGACATCCTCACCTGTTGTCTCCCTGATCACCCTTGGCCCAGCAAACCCAACACGTGAGGATCTAATGGCAAATTGATATGGGGCACACCCAAGAAAGCTGGCCACTGGGCCCGCATAGGAATTGTTGTCATAGACAACGATGTAAAGACCGCCTGCCTCAATATATTCCCTCACCGCTACAGTACACTTGGGCATTTGCACCACCCCTATTGTACCCTCATGGATCCTAATGCCTGCTGTCCCATGCACATAGGCCAAAAGGGGCCTACGCAAGACCTTTGCCCTCTTGCAGGCCAAAATGAATTTTTCGCCCTCTGCGGCCCCCACTGTCCCATTTCTAAAATCGCTATAGAGCATAACAACCACTAAAGAGATCCCCCTTACCCTTGCATCAAATGTAATTAGGGCACTGTGGCGTTTTGTCTTCCTCACAGCCTCTTTTAGTTTTTCATCAAAGCCTTGGTATCCCAGGGGATTTATAGAGGCAATCTCTATATTAAACTCCTTTATACTGTGTTTATCAAAGAGGTGATTCATATACCACTGATATTCAAGGGGAAAGTGATGCCCACAATTGGGGCAGACACCATTTAGCTCACCATAGAGGTCTGGGACCCAAATGTCATAGCAACCATAGCGTAAGGCATTAGGGCAGCTTATTGTTCGGTCCTCATTGGCTAGTGGGCTTACATATATCTCTCCAAGGTAGGTATCCTCCTTTGGGGGTACTTCATAGGCCAACTGCACTGTTGGCCTTTTAAATTTCTTCTCAATTGCCCCCTTCAAATTGGCAAATGGCCGAAGCACCCTATCTGTTATAATAAGAAACTCCCCCCTTAAGTCATCTACAAATCTTTTCACCCAACGATGGGGCCTTTTAAATATACCAAAATAAAGGAGAGATTTGATTTTTAACCACCCATAGCAGGCCTCATCCACCCTCTTTTTTAAAAAATTCCTCCTGTCGGCAAAGAAATCCCTGCCCATATTTTCATATTTTTCTGCCCTCTGCTTTAGGAGTTTGGAGATCTCCTTCTCATCCAGCTCCCACCGGACATAAACAGCATTGTTTTTCTCCTCTGTCTTCTTTTTAACATAGTAACTCCTTAGCACACTAAGGCCCCTTACCTTTAACACCACTTCATCGGTGGCCTTTATCATTTCATGTTTTAGCTGGTTAAAAAACTCAAAATCATCGCCTTTTGCCCCAAGTGGGGGCTCTTGGATAATCCGGTCAATGGTACCCAATTTGAGATTTTCTGAGGCAGTAATCTTTAGCTGTTCTGCACAAGATTTTACTAGTTCAGGTGGGAGATCCTGCCCCTCTTTGATCTTTCCCTCTATGGCTGCTGCCCCCTCTGGAGAGATTACAGAATAGTAGCCATGAGAAAACATAAGGCGCAAATCGGCTAGGCCTATCGCCTCAGCACCGCCAGAGCCTCCTTCTGAAATTACAGCAATAATAGGGACCTTAAGACGGGCCATGGTATATAGATTTCTGGCAATCTGCTGGGCAGCACCTGGGGGATCCTCAATAGGGTAGGCACCTGGGGTAAAGATATAAGTGTGGATTGGTATGCCCTCTGTCTCTGCTACCCTCATAAAACGCAAGGCCTTCTCGTTTCCCCAAGGCTTGGCACTCCCACCATTTCTAAACTCCTCACCGTGCCCCTTTTCATGGCCAATTACCATTACTTGATGTGTATAGACCCTACTTCCTATCCTCCTTGAGATGGTTGCCCTAGCAACTACTATAGCAGGGTCAATATTGCACTTTTCCTCTCCTCCCAGCTCTGTATACTCATCATAGACATTTTCTAGTATGTCTTTTAGTGTCATTCGATATGGATGGCGGGCAATTTTTACATAATCTAAGGGCTCAAGGTATTTTTCTGCCTCTTGCTCAAAGAATTCTATTTGGGCCTCAATATCATTTAGGGCAGTTTCTGCCCTCTCCCTTGGCAATTCATATATTTTTTTGGCAATCTCACCTAGCCAATTCCTTATCTCTGTAAGCCGCTCACCAAAGACCTCTCCCTTGATATCTCTTATATAGTCAAGGTCTTTTCTTAAATGTTCTATTTTCTTTTCCAGTTCTAACATAGGCTATTCAAACATCTGTATTTTCTTTAATTTCTCCTTTAAAAATTCAATATTAGTGACAATTGATGCCTCCTGATTTTTGCCCTCAATCTTGATTTCATTTAAAAACCTCTCTCCCCTCTCCTTTGCCTCTTCTATATCCCTGCCCCAAACAATAGCCAATGCCAGGTTGGGATCATAATCACTGGGTATAGAATAAGGCCTATCACTGGGTACATGTGTATAAACCTTTAACCAATCATATTGGGGCAATTGAAATTTTGTAATGGTACCTCCCCATGGTTTAAAACCGCGTTTTGTATCCTCTGCTACCAATCTAAATTCTATGCTTGCCCCATGAAATGAAATGTGCTTTTGTTTATAACCCAACTTTTCACCTAAGGCGATGCGAATTTGCTCCTTGACCAAGTCCACACCAACAGGCAGGTGCCTTATCTTTGTAATACTCCCAGATACCCCGCTTTCTACCTGAATTCTTGGATTTACCTCTAAAAGGTATAACTGCCCTTCTGGGGTAACTATCCACTCCCATGTCCCCACACTATCGTAGCCTACATAATCTGCCATTTTTAGAGAATATTGAATGGCCCTTTTGGTCACTTTCTCGGGATCGAATTGATATTTATAGTTATGATTAAAGGCAGGGGCAACCTCTATTCTCTTTTGTCGAAAGACACTTTGAATAGTACAGTTTCTTGTCCCAAAGTGTACGGCCTCTCCATGCTGACTGCAGACCAATTGAACCTCAATGTGGTTGAATACAGAAAACTTTCTCTCTAAAAGTACATCTTCATCACCAAACTGTCTTTTGACATATTGTTTTAGACGCCGGTAAACCCTCCTCAACTCTATTGGGTGGGTAACTTCTTCGATCCCCATCCCCCCACTGCCCATTGAGGCCTTTACCAAAATGGCTGGCCTTTTTATGCCCTCTTCCCATTGCCTATGAAAGAGCTCCAGGGCAATATTCTCTGCCTCAATCTCATTATAGATTGGCTTATCTGAACCAGGGACAACAGGGATGCCCAATCTTTTTGCTATACATTTTGTATTGATCTTACTGCCAAACTCTCTTAATACCTCCCAGCGGGGCCCTATGAAGATAAGCGGCCTCTTGCGAATGGCCAATCTCCTAGCAAAACGATAGTTTTCGGTCAAGAAACCATAACCAGGATGAATGGCATCACACCTGGTATAGTCTGCTACCTCTAAAAACTCATTGGGGTCAAGATAGCTAGAGATTCTAAATACACTCTCTTTACCCCTTTCCTCAATGGCCCTCCTTACATGTAATGAGGCCTCATCCTCCTTGGTATAGACAGCTATATAGTCTAGGCCTAGCTCTTTACAGGCCTGCATTATCCTTATGGCAATCTCTCCCCTGTTTGCAATTAATATCTTTGGCATTCTGCACTTTCTAACAGGGTTTTTTTAGTTGGTCAATATCCAAGATAGAGGCTACTAGTGAAGTTTTGTTTGAAAAATAATTAATGCCGGAGGTGGGAGTTGAACCCACATGGGCACAAGGCCCAGGGGATTTTGAGTCCCCCGCGTCTTCCTATTCCGCCACTCCGGCCACATTTAATTATAAAAGATCATCCATGTTTGTCAAATACTAGACTTTTTGTACTTTTTAGTATATCTTTATAGTATGCAAACCAAAATAGTCCCAATAGAAGAGGAAATAAAGCACTCCTATTTAGACTATGCCATGAGTGTCATCATCGGGCGGGCATTGCCCGATGTAAGGGATGGCCTAAAACCAGTGCATCGTCGCATCCTTTACACTATGAAGGTTTTGGGCAATGATTGGAATAAACCACACAAAAAATCTGCAAGAATTGTAGGTGATGTCATAGGTAAGTACCACCCCCATGGCGATGCCCCTGTCTATGATGCCTTAGTGCGTTTGGCCCAACCATTTTCTATACGTTATCCCTTAATAGATGGGCAAGGGAATTTTGGATCTATTGATGGAGACCCACCTGCGGCCATGCGTTATACAGAGGTACGCATGAGCCGTATAGCCCATGAGCTCTTATTGGATTTAGAGAAGGAGACAGTGGATTGGGTGCCAAATTATGATGGGACACTCAAAGAGCCTGTAGTGCTCCCTACACGCCTACCCAATTTGTTGCTCAATGGCTCATCTGGGATAGCTGTGGGGATGGCTACCAATATTCCACCCCACAATTTAAGAGAAATAATAGATGCGATGATTGCCTATTTAGATAATCCTTTCATCTCTTTAGAAGAATTGATGAAAATTGTACCTGGCCCTGATTTTCCAACTGGTGGCATCATTTGTGGGCAAGAAGGCATCAAAGAGGCCTACCTATCAGGAAAGGGGACTATCCGTATTAGGGGGCGTATAAAAACAGAACAGAGAAAGGGTAAAGAGCTTTTGGTAATTACAGAGATCCCTTATCAGGTATGTAAGGCAAAATTAATAAAAAAGATCGCTGAACTTATAAAGACAAAAAGGATAGATGGAATTAGTGAAATAAGAGATGAATCGGACAGAACAGGCATTCGGGTAGTTATTGAGCTAAAAAACGGGGAAAATAAAAAGACTATTTTGAATCAATTATATGCCTATACCCCTTTAGAAATTAGCTATGGCATTATAATGTTGGCACTAGTCAATAACCGCCCTTTAATACTTGGCCTAAAGGACCTAATACACTATTTCTTGGAACATCGTCGTGAGGTCATTGTTCGTCGAACAAGGTATGAGTTAAAAAAGGCCAGAGAACAGGCCCATCTATTAGAGGGCCTAAAGATTGCAGTAGAACACCTTGACCAAGTTATTGCCTTGATCAGGGGCTCGGCCAATCCAAAGCAGGCCAAGGAGTATCTAATGGCCAAACTCCCCCTCAGTGAGCAGCAGGCACAGGCAATTTTAGATACAAAACTGCAACGCTTGACCAAACTGGAAAGGGATAAATTAATTGAGGATTATAACTCATTGCTAAAGGCCATTGAACGCTACAAGACCATCTTAATCAGCAGAGAGATGGTCTCCAAAATTATAAAAGAAGAGCTTTTAGAAATAAGGCAGTTATATAAAGACGAAAGAAAGACAGAAATTAGACCCTATAGAGAACACATCTCCTTGGAAGACCTTATTGTAAATGAACAAGTAGTAGTTACATTAACACATCGTGGTTATGTAAAAAGGACACCACTTGAGGCATATCAAAGTCAGCGCCGAGGTGGAAGGGGGATTATAGGTGTAGATACCAAAAGGGGAGATCTTGCTCAGCGCATATTTGTTACCTCAACCTATAACCATCTATTGATCTTTACAAAAAGTGGAATGGCCTATAGTTTAAAGGTACACGAAATCCCATCAGCAGGTCGAACGGCTTCAGGGAAACCATTGGTAAATTTACTAAACCTTGGTCTTAAGGAGGCCATTGCCTTTGTCCTATCTGTGGAGGACTTTAATAGAGAGGCCTTTGTATTTATGGTCACTAAAAAGGGATTAATCAAAAAGACGCTATTGAGTCAATTTTCTTATTTAGCCTCTACTATAAGGGGAATTAAAGGGATCAATATTGATGAAAATGATGAACTTGTGGCCGGAGGATTAGTAGATGAGGGGGATGAAATACTTTTGCTGACCAAAAATGGAAAGGCTATAAGATTTAAAGAATCAGAGATAAGGGCTACAGGGAGGCAATCTAGAGGAATAAGGGGAATGCGTTTGGCAGGAGATGATGTAATTATAGGTATGGAAATTTTAAAATCAAGTGATGAATTTATCTTAATATCAACAAAGAATGGCTATGGGAAGAGGGTAAAGACATCAGAATTTAGGGCCCAGAGGAGGGGTGGCAGTGGTATTATTGCTATAAAGACCAGCAATAAGACCGGTTCTGTGGTGGGTATGGTCTGTGTTGAAAAGGGTGATGAAATTTTGTTAATTAGCAGTCAAGGTAAAATCATCCGCTTGCGGGCAAAACAAATCCCCGTTTTAGGTAGATTGGCAAAGGGTGTTAAATTAATGAGTATAAATGAAGAAGAAAATGTAGTTGGTTTATCTAAAGTTGTAAAAATAAATAGTTGATAAATTGTTGAATTTATTTTTTGGCTATACTTTAGACAGTTTATATTTTCAACTATTTACTAAGGCCTTGTTAAAAACTATTATTTATGCATAATTTAAAACAATAATAATTTTAAGGAGTAAAAATGGAGTTAGAGGTTAATAGAACAGAGTTACTTAACGTCCTTCAAAAAACACAAACAATCATTGAAAAAAAGTCAACCATGCCGATTCTCTCTCATGTTCTATTGCAGGCAGACGAAGATTTAAAAATTATAGCCACAGATTTGGAATTAAAAATTGAAAGTACTTGTCCTGCAAAGGTTATTCAAAGAGGAGGAATAGCTATTCCTGGAACAAAGCTTTATGAAATTACAAGGTTACTTTCTTCTGAATCAATATATTTAAAGGAAAAGGAAAATCATTGGGTAGATATAAAAGGTGGTCGTGCATTCTTTTCTTTAGCCTCACTACCTGCAGAGGATTTTCCAACCTTTCCCCAAACAGGGCATTTAAAAACTGTCTCTATAGATGGAGATCAATTGAGAAAATTAATTATAAAGACACAATTTTCTATGGCAAGGGAAATAGATGAAACAAACAAAGAATTGGCAGGCATCTATTTTGAAAAAGTAAGTCTAGATCAACCTAAGGTCCGTTTGGTTTCCTCTGATGGCTACCGTTTGACATATATAGAGGCACCACTTCCAGATTTAGATGTATTTCAATTTGAAAAGGGTATAATTATACCAAAAAAGGCTGTGATAGAGATACTTCACTTAATAGAAGAAAAGGAACCTCTGGAGATTGGATTTGATGAAACTGTAGGAATAGTTAAGACCAAAAACAATAGCCTCTTTATAAGATTGCTAGATAAGAAGTTCCCACACTATGAGTCATATATACCAAAGGCCTATAAATATGAGGCTACAGTCCCTAAAGATGGGCTTAAAGAGATACTAAAGAGGATGTTGACAATAATCACAACCAAAAATAAGGCAGCAAAATTCTTATTTAGTCCTTCCAAACTATTAGTACAAGTAGATAATTCAGAGATTGGTATGGCTATGGAAGACATTGAGATTGAATATAATTCAGAGCCTTTCCAGATAATATTTAATACCTCTTTTTTACTCGATGTCTTAAATGTTATGGAGAGCCCTATGGTGCACCTAGGGCTGAATAAAGAAGATGCCTGTGTTTTGACAGGGGAGGAAGATCTTGGATTTAAAGCATTAATTATGCCAATAGTGGGTTAGGAGATGCAAGAGTACAATGCTGAGAGTATAAAGATTTTAAAGGAGTTAGAGGCCGTAAGAAAAAGACCTGCCATGTATATTGGCAGTACAGGCCCAGAGGGCCTGCATCACCTTATATATGAAGTAGTAGACAATAGTATTGATGAGGCCCTGGCCGGATACTGCAACTGGGTCAGAGTAGTTATCCGTCCTAATAATGTTGTATCTGTTGAGGATAATGGTCGGGGAATCCCTATAGACATCCATAAGACAGAGGGGCTTCCAGCAGTAGAGATAGTAATGACAAGACTTCATGCAGGTGCAAAATTTGATCAAAAGATTTATAGAATTTCTGGTGGACTTCATGGTGTAGGCGTCTCTGTAGTAAATGCCCTCTCTGAGTACTTAGAGGTAGAGATTAAAAGAGGGGGCAATATTTATTGGCAGCGTTATGAAAGGGGTAAAACAGTTACCCCCCTTAAAATTATAGGACAAACAGACTCTACAGGGACAAAGGTTACCTTTCGCCCAGATAGAGAGATTTTTAATGACATTGATTTTCAATTTGATATCCTAAACCAATATCTACGAGAACTTGCATTTCTTAATCCAGGCCTTACCATTGAACTATTTGATGAACGCTGTGAAGAGAAGAGGGTTTTTAAATATGAAGGTGGTATTGTTAGTTTTGTAGAATATCTAAATCGTACCAAGACACCAATCCATGAACCTATCTATATTTCTAATGAAAAGGACCATATTAAAATAGAAATTGCTATACAATACAACAATAGTTATAGTGAACTAATTTTAAGTTTTGTAAACAATATTAATACAAAAGAAGGAGGGACTCATGTAATAGGATTTAAATCGGCCTTGACAAGATGCCTTAATATGTATGCAGCCAAAAACAATCTATTAAAAAAAGAAAAGGTTACAGGTGAAGATGTAAGGGAGGGATTAACTGCTATAATAAATCTAAAGGTGCCAGATCCCCAATTTGAGGGACAGACTAAGACACGCTTAGGAAATAGTGAAATTAAGGGGATTGTAGAGTCTATTGTCAATAATGAACTGCTACACTATTTAGAAGAGCACCCACCTATAGCAAAGGATATTCTTAAAAAGGTTATAGAGGCGGCTAGGGCAAGGGAGGCTGCCAAGAAGGCCAAAGAACTTGTTCACCGAAAAAATATATTGGGGGATACACTGCCTGGTAAACTGGCAGATTGTCAGGAAAAAGACCCTGCAAAGTGTGAATTGTTTTTAGTGGAAGGGGAGTCTGCAGGTGGGTCTGCAAAACAAGGACGAGATAGGCGATTTCAAGCCATTTTACCTTTAAGGGGAAAGATCCTTAATGTAGAAAAGACACGGGTAGATAGAATGTTGACCAGTCAAGAAATTCGTATGATCATCTCTGCCCTAGGGACTAGTATTGGAGATGACTTTGATATAAGTAAGCTTCGTTATCACAAAATTATCATCATGACAGATGCAGATATGGACGGGCTTCATATTAGGACATTACTGCTTACATTTTTTTATCGACAAATGCGGCAAATTATTGAGGGAGGTTACCTCTATATCGCCCAACCTCCACTCTTTCGTGTAGCAAGGGGCAAAAAGGAGTTCTATGTAGAAGATGAGATAAGTTTAGAGAGATTGTTTATTAATGAGGCGGCCCTTAGAATGCAGGTAAGGGATAAACAGGGCTATAGTGTAAAAAAAGAGGAATTAAAACAATTCCTTATAAATGCCTCTCTTTATAAGAGATTTATGGAGGAGATTGTTAAACAGGGATATATCGAAGAATTGACAGAAACTTTGATCAATCTAAGGGTTAGGGAAATAAATGATAAAAATATCTCAACTATTATTGAAGGTATAAAAGAAAAGGGCTTTGAGGTAAAACCCTTTGTTAGAGATGGTAATTATGTGCTCAAAATAGATGTAGATGGAAAGGAAATCGAGATAGGAAAGTTGTTGTTTAATACATTTAATTATCAGAAGTGCCTCGATCTCTACTGGAGATTAAAGGTTTTGGGCAGGCCTCCATATATACTAAGCAGAGATGGAAAGGAGATAATTTTTGGTTCAGAAAAGGAGCTTTTTAGGGGAATATTGGAGGAGGTTAAAAGAGGCTATACTATTCAGCGATATAAGGGCCTAGGTGAGATGAATCCCAACCAACTTTGGGAGACCACTATGAATCCAGAAAAGAGGATCTTACTTAAGGTTGATATAAAGGATGCCGTCTTGGCAGATGAGCTCTTTACTGTCTTAATGGGTGAGGCTATAGAGCCTAGAAAGGAATTTATTCAAACCCATGCCTTAGAGGCCAGTAGATTAGACATATAAGCTTGACAATTTTTATAGTTTTTTATAAGCTAGATTTTAGCCGGGGTAGCTCAGGCGGTAGAGCAGCGGACTGAAAATCCGCGTGTCCCCAGTTCGACTCTGGGCCCCGGCACTTGTCTTGTGAATTCAAAAGATCACTTTTCTTTTTGAGCAGAACCGCTTCGCTATTTTAGATTGTTTCACTCTGTTTCATAAAAATTTTAAATAAAAACTTCCAAGATAGCTAAGGCGGGTTTATGAGACACTGCCTTTGGGGTGAGAGTGGTCAGAAAAAGCTTTTAAAAAAACAAAGAGGAAAAATCTTTTATCATTTCTTTTGGATTTCTCTATTTTTTAGTAGCGGGGGAGGGATTTGAACCCTCGACCTTCGGGTTATGAGCCCGACGAGCTACCAGACTGCTCCACCCCGCGCTATATTAATATTAAATTATCAATGTACAAATGTCAATACATGAATTAT
>Ga0190286_1000134_pt1 | contig 37929 bp, 39 predicted proteins | sample 48691834_MG_FD_183241 | JGI IMG/M metagenome (GOLD analysis project Ga0190286, IMG submission 183241) | Hydrothermal vent microbial mat bacterial communities from Southern Trench, Guaymas Basin, Mexico - 4869-18-3-4_MG | ecosystem: Environmental > Aquatic > Marine > Hydrothermal vents >... | reverse complement strand
GAGTATGACGAGTATCTCATATGGGTGGGCGGCATAGGGGACTGCTGCATCGGCATCTTCATAGCGGAGCTGGAGGAGGCCCTGGAGAGGTTGAGATGGCTGGAGGGTTGAGGCCCATAGTCATCATCCTCTGCGGACCCGTCGCCGTTGGTAAATCCTCCATAGCGAGGAGGCTTCGGGAGCTCCTCCCAGATTCGAGGGTCATCTCAACGGACGCCTTCAAGCGGAGGGTCTATCGGAGGCTGATGAATGAGCTATATAGAAGCCTCGGGGAGTATCGATACATAATCCTCGATGGAACATTCTACCGCAAGGCGTGGAGGGATAGGGTGAGGGAGATAGTCGGCCATCGTGGGAGGGTGCTCACGATTCTCTTGAAGGCGCCCCTGGAGCTCTGCCTAAAGCGGAACGCCGAGAGGTCGAAGCCGATACCGGAGGAGGCTGTCCACATCATCTGGAGTGAATTCCAGTGGCCTCTGGACGCCGACCTGGAGATAGAGACGGATAGATGCGACGCTGAGGAGGCCGTTAAACTCATCCTGAGGCATATTGAAGGGTTAGATGAAGGGGAATGAGCCTGGAGGAGACGCTGAGGAGGATACCAACCTACGCCGAGGAGCTGGGCCTCAACCTCCATAGAGCTGAGGATAGGTTTAAGTGGCTGTTGGCCTCGATGCTCTTCGCCAAGCGTATATCGGCTGAGATAGCTAAGAGAACCTTCAGGAGATTCATGGAGGAGGGGCTGGACACCCCTGAGAAGATAATTGAAGCCGGATGGGATAGATTGGTGGAGGTACTCGACTCGGGGGGATACGTCCGCTACGACTTCTCAACAGCCTCAAACCTCCTGGAGGCGATGGGGAGACTCCTAAGGGCTTATGGAAGCCTGGAGAGACTGCATGATGAGGCTGAGAATCCGAGGGACTTGGAGAGGAGGTTTCAAACCCTTAAGGGATTGGGCCCCGTAGGCGTCAACATCTTCCTCAGGGAGCTGAGGGGCATCTGGCCTAAGGCTGATCCAAGGCCAGGTGAGATAGCTGAGAGGATGGCTGAGACTCTGAGGCTTAGTGATCCCAGACCTTATGAGTCGGCGCTGGTTAGGATATACCTCGAATTCTGTAAGAGGCATAGATGCGATAGCTGCCCAGTGGCCGAGTGGTGCCGTGGGAGGAGGTGAAGGGATGGAGGTGACGTATAAGGGTGTTAGGGTTAGGGTGTTGAGGGGGGACATCACGGAGGCTGACGCCGAGGCGATAGTGAATCCGGCTAACAGCCTCCTCATCATGGGTGGGGGGGTAGCCGGAGCCATAAGGCGGAGGGGTGGAGCAGAGATAGAGGAGGAGGCTCGGAGATATGCACCCCTCCCAGTCGGCGAGGCCATAGCCACTGGAGCCGGTGGGCTGAGGGCAAGATGGGTGATCCATGCTCCGACGATGAGCCGCCCAGCGATGAGGATCGGCCTACAAAACGTCAGAAAGGCGATGAAGGCGGCCCTGAGATACGCCGCAAAGCTGAAGGCGAGGAGCATAGCCTTCCCAGGCCTCGGAACAGGCGTCGGAGGGGTAGCCGCAGCCGATGCAGCTGAGGTGATGGTGGAGGAGCTGAAGAGGCATATAGATGAGGGGACGCCGCTGAGGGAGGTTCTCCTCATAGGCTTCGATGAGGAGCTCCGCAGAGCCTTCGAGGAGGCCGTTGAGAGGCTGATGAAACCTTAAAATGGAGGCGGCAGCCACAGCCCCAGCTCCTGGAGCGGAGGCCTTTTAACCTCATCCTCAAACCCGTATAGGAGGTGGAAGAAGGGTGCTGAGCATAAACCGCCTCGCATATAAACTGGTGGAGGAGCTCCTCTCAGACCCAGACCTCTACCGGATAGGGGTATCAGAGCTCCCCTGCGGCTCAACGGTCATAGACACAGGGCTGGAGGCTCCTGGAGGATACGCCGCTGGATTGATGGTCACGAGGATAGCGATGGGTGGAGCCGGTGAGGCGCATCTCGGCTATGCCGACTATGGGGGGTTGAAGCTGCCGACGATCATCGTCTCAACGGATCACCCAGCAATCGCCCTCTTCGGAGCCCAGCTCGCCGGCTGGAGGATCAAGGCCGGAGACTACACGGCTGACGCCTCAGGCCCTGGGAGGGCCCTCGCCCTGAAGCCTAAGAAGGTCTACCAGAAAATTGAGTATAAGGATGAGGCCGATGTGGCGGTGCTGCTTTTGGAGACGGATAGGAAGCCGACGGATGAGGCTGCGAGGTTCATAGCTGAGAAATGCGGCGTCGACCCCAGAAACCTCTACCTGCTGTTGACCTCAACCACCTCAATAGCGGGGATGGTTCAGATATCGGGTCGAGTAGTCGAGACAGGCCTCTTCAGACTCGACGTATTAGGCCTGGATTTGAGGAAGGTGGAGTATGGAGTCGGCTACGCCCCAATAATGCCCGTGCACAGCGATTGGGGTAAGGCGATGGGGAGGGCTGAGGATGCCCTCACCTACGGCGGCGTCACCCACTTCATCGTCGACGAGGAGGATGGGGTTCTGAGGGAGCTGGCTGAGAAGGCTCCCTCATCAACCTCGAAGGAGTATGGTAAGCCCTCCTACGAGATATATAAGGCCGTGAACTTCGACTTCACCCAGATAGATCCAGCGCTCTTCGCCCCAGCCGTCGTAGGGCTGACGAGCCTGAGAACCGGAGCCACCTACACCTCCGGAGAGGTGAACGTAGAGATCATAAAGAAGTCGGCGCTCAGCTAACCAACCCCTTTATCCCCCTGAAGACAACCCCACAGGCCCCAATGGAGCGCCTATACAGCCTATAATAGGCTTCATAAAGCCTCGAGCGCTCAGGGTTAGGCTCAACCCAAAGCCCCTCACCCAGCCAGATCCAGATGGCCCTCACATCCCTAACGGCTCCAACGGCGACGGCGGCCAACAGGGCGTCTCCCAGAGGCGCACCCACCGCCTGGGGTAGGTAGAGCATCCTCAAACCGGTGACATCCGCCAGGATATGCCTCCAGAGCTTAGACCTCGCTCCGCCGTCGACGAGCATAATCCTCCTCAGTGGATGACCCGCCTCCCTCGCTGCCTCAAGGCTGTATCGGGCTGCGTAGGCGACGCCCTCCAGGAAGGCCCTGAAGAGATGAGGCCTGGTGTGGTAGACCGTTAGGCCGAGGAGGGCTCCCCTGAGATGCTCATCCCAGTAGGGCGCTCTCTCACCCACCATCATATGGGGGAGAAATATCAGACCCTCAGAGCCCGCTGGAATCCGTTCAGCCTCCCTATCCAAGAGGGCGTAGGCATCCATATCCATCTCGGGGGCCAGGAGGGCTTCGAGTCTGCCGAGGTTATCCCTAAACCACCTTATACAGTATCCAGCCGTTGTGACGCCTGTGAAGGAGTAGAGCCATCTTCGACCCTCAACGACGTAGGGGAAGTTCACCAACCTCGGCGAAAGCCTGAGGCTGTGGCTTATGAAGCCATTACACATGGAGGTTCCCAGCATAACAGCCACATCCCCATTCTCCAGGGCTCCCACGGCGAGGGCGCTCATCGGCGCATCGATGCCACCAGCGCACACTGGTGTCCCAGGCATCAGACCCGTCTCCCTGGAGGCCTCGGAGGTGACCTCTCCAACCACCTCATCCGACTCATAGAGCTTCTCGGGGAAGAAATCTCTGGGTATGCCGAGGAGCTCCATCAGTTCCTCTGACCAGTTTCGATGATGGATGTCGAAGATTCCTCCATAGTTTCCGGCGCTGGATAGGTCTATGCTCTCAACACCTGTCATCCTGTAGATGCAGTAGCCGTTTGGGGTCATCAACCTATGAATCCGACTCCAGACTTCGGGTTCATGGCGCTTTATCCAAAGCATCTTCGTATATCCATAGTAGGGGTCGATGACGTTCCCCGTCCTCTCATAGATGATGTCGACGCCGACGTTCTCCTCCACCCATCGACACTCCTCCACAGCTCTCCGGTCAGCCCAGATGATGCAGGGCCTTAGGGGCCTCATCCCCCGATCGCAGGGGATTCCGCTCCCTCCGTAGAGGCTGCTTATGCAGACCCCCTCCACATCTCCTGGGTTTATCCCCGCAGTTTCGATGCATCTCCTCATCGTCTTGAAGGCGGCCTCAACCCAGACGTCGGGCCACTGCTCAGCCCACCCCTGCCTTGGGGTTAGAACCCCATACTCCTCAAAGGCCGTGGCAACTATGCGCCCCTCATCGTCGACGAGAACAGACTTCGCTCCGAGGGTTCCTATGTCGGTTCCCAGGAGCAGCGGCATCCACCTCACCTAAGTCGGCTTCGTATAGCGTCTACCATCGGCGTCGTAGATTATGAAGCCGATGTCGAGCCTATGAGCCAGCTCTGCGAGGTGCGGCGTCAAGTCTCCATAGGTGAAGGCCAGATGGTTGCAGGGCCATACCTCTATGAGCTCCTCATCCGGCATGGGTATACGGCCCTTTATGATTGGCCATGAGGGGTTGTAGCGCTCATGCTCTGAAGGGTCGACCTCAACGGTCTCGATGACGGCTGCCACAAGTCGATAACGCAGATTCTCCCTCGCTAAGCGGGCTATGGTCATCAGATATCCGCCTGGTGTTCTCCCCCTCACCGAGCTTCCCCCTGCGGCGTAGAAGACCTCCTGCCCCATATACTCAGCCAAATCCAGCTTAGCCCTGGAGTCCATCTCTGGGCCTCCGAAGAAGTAGGGTGGATGCTGTCCACAGTTCATGATGGTGAGGATGCCCTCCTCCACATCCCTGAAGTCTCCGAAGCCCGCTGGCTTACCCGTCAGCAAGTGGAGGATGAGCTGGGTGAGCGCAGAGTCCATATCGTTCTCACAGGCCGTCGGCACAATCCGCTTAGGCTCGCCATCCGGCCCCACATCGTTGTTGAGGTAGGCTGAGAGAAGGCAGGCTGTACACTCCCTGGCGCTCAGCTCATCCTGACATTTGACTCCAAGGAAGTCCACCTTATACTCCTCAACGAGGTCGAGGGCTGCGTAGTATAAGCTGAGCTGATATAGGAGCTTCTCAAAACCCCTCAACTTCTCCCTGCTGTAATCGATGTGTCCATGCCTCTGAATATACTCAGCAGCCCTCTCCAACCTTGGGTCGAGGATGCGGTAATGGCTCTCCCCTGGTTTTCCCTCCCACTCCACCATTTTCCACGCCCTTACCAGGAGCTCCGACTGGTCGAGGGCTTCATAGGTGACGCCGAAGAGCTTCATCCACTGATCTACATCGGCCGTCGTAGTCGGCATCCTTAGACTCATGCCTCCGAGGGCGAGATACTTCCGACCCCTCAACTCCTTGATAGCCCTCTTCACATCCCCCTCAGCCTCAGCTCTGCGCTGATAGAAGCGTAGAACAGCCATCAACTCCTCCAAGACCCGTGGATCGGATTCGATGTCCCCATAGACGTGGTAGTAGGGGACCCCTATGCGGTTGAGGGCTCCTCCAGCAGCCATTCCGGCTACTAAGCCTGGAACCCTCGGGTCTTTATGGCTGAAGATGATAACCCTCGCTATGTCCCCTGTCTCTGCCTCGTAGAGTTTGACGGCGTCTACGGTGTCATAGGGGAAGGTCCAGGAGCCCTGGTTTATGATGAGGGCCATAGGTCTCTCGGCTGCTATGCGTTTGATATGCCTCCTCACAAGCTCCGTGTTCCATGCGATCTGATCCATCTTCGGCAATCCCTCTCCGCCCCTGACAACCTCGACGCCGTTTCTCTCCAGCGCCTCTATGAGGAGTTTTTCACGGTGGATCATGTGGTCTATGTTCTCAGCCCTAACCCAGGGCCTGGGGTCGTTGGGTGAGAAGACTCCAACCTTCATGGCTCCTCCCTCGGCAGCCGCTCCTCCACGGGGAGGAGGGGCCAGGGCCTCTTATGGGGCTCGGTCTGATACCAGTAGGCTGTGCTGCTTATGTCGTCGCTCCTCCAGTTCGCATGGCCATGCTCCAGCGTCACCCGTATGGACTTCTGGAAGTATATTGGGTCGAGGATGTGATACCTATACCAGCTGATCCTTCCACTCCAATTCGGGCCTCCTGGGAGGGGGAGCCCATAGAAGGGGGTGTAGAACTCCTGTGTTGGACACCAGGCCATGCAGTAGTAATCCTCAGTTCCGGTTCCAACTATGCTCGGCAGAGGTTCCCCGTCGATGAAGATCATCTCATCCCCCTCACCATACCAGTTGAACTCGTCCGTCACCCTTAGATTGTGGATGTCGACGTGGCATCCGACGTAGTGGCCCCTCCCCTCGGCTTCGAGGATGAGGTAGTTTCCGCTTCCATCGATGTTCCTCTCCTCCCTCCAAATCCTCCTATAGTCTATGGGCTGCGAGTAGTCGAGGCCGTCGGTTGGGTTCTCCCTCCTCCAGGCTGCGTGGAATCTCCCTAGGTCTTCGTCGAGCTCCTCATACTCCTCATAGTCGATGTGGTAGTATAGGTGGCTGATCTCGGTGTCGCATTCGTTTTCAACCTCGATTCTGGCTCCGTCGCTGAAGGGCATGGGCCACCATGAGTTTAGGCCCCTCCCATCTTCAGGGGCCATCTGCAGGGGCAGAGAGACGAAGTTCCTGTAGATGCCATGCCCCAAGCCGAAGAAGTCGCCGATGGGGGCCTCGACGCTCGGCTCCCTCTCGCCGTCCCAATACATCCTGAGGACGATCTTCCTTGGATGCCATCGATCCTCGCATCGTATGGTCATCCAGATATGCCTGATGCATCCGGCTCCCTCTATCTCGGCCAGCGTGTAGGTTTCACCCCTCTGAACCGTGACATAATCCCTATTCCCACCCGTCGGGTCGTGGCTTGAAACCTTCCTACGCCGAACATCCCTAAGCCTTGGGAGATCCCATAGGTTTAGGAGCAATAGACACCACCGATGGAGTTAGGCCTAAAGCCCATAAGAGTTAACCGGTTAAGGGGTCTCACAAGGCTTAAGTCATCATCTAAGGGTCTAAGTAGGAGAGGATCGGCCGTGGAGATAACGGTAACCCTCATAACGGGGAGGACGGCCGAGCAGGGCGTTGGAAAGGAGATCGGGAAGACATCTGAGCGCTATCAGAGAAGTGTCAACTACATCCTCCTAAATCCTAGAGATGCTGAGAGGATCGGCGTCGGGGAGGGGGAAGCCGTCGAGGTCTCAACGCTCCACGGCTCGACGAGGGTCTGGTGCAAGCTCTCGGAGGACGTCGAGGCAGGCATGGCCTTCATACCCCTAGGCCCCTGGGCCAATAGACTCTTCGACCCCGAGACCCATGGGACGGGCATACCATCTTTGAAGGGTGTGGAGGCCAGGATCCGTAGGGCTGAGGGGGAGCCTCCAACCCTTGAGGAGCTCCTAAGGGAGTTGAAGGGGTGAGTTGTGATGCCCATATACAGGAGTGTTGTCTGCCCCTTCTGCGGATGCCTATGCGACGACCTGGAGGTAACCGTTGAGGATAACCGGATCGTCAAGGTGCGGAATGGATGCGCCATCTCCACATCGAAATTCCTACACCACCATGAGAATAGGGTTGAGAAGCCCCTCATAAATGGCGAGCCCGCCACCCTTGAGGAGGCTGTGAAGGAGGCTGCTGGGATACTCAAATCTGCGAGGAGGCCCCTAATCTACGGCCTCAGCTCCACGGAGTGCGGAGCCATAGCCAAGGCGATAGAGCTCGCAGAGCTCATAGGAGGCGTCGTCGACAACACGGCCTCCGTATGCCACGGGCCGACGATACTTGCTCTCCAAACCCTCGGAGAGTCGAAGTGCACCCTTGGAACCGTGAAGAATAGGGCTGACCTCATAATCTACTGGGGATGCAACCCCCTTGAGGCCCATATAAGGCATCTAACCCGATACTCAGCTATGGCGAGAGGCCTATACACCTCTGGGGGTAGGAAAGACCGGTATGTGGTGGCCGTCGACGTTAGGGAGACGAGGATGAAGAGGGTGGCAGACCTCTTCCTGAAGGTGAAGCCAGGGGGCGACTATGAGCTCCTATCGGCTCTTAGAGCCGTCGTCAGGGGCTACAGCCTCGACGTCGACGAGGTCTCAGGTGTTCCGAGGGATGTCATCATAGAGCTGGCTGAGAGGATGAAGAAAAGCCGATTCGGAGCCCTCTTCTTCGGCCTAGGCCTGACGCAGAGTGAGGGGCGGCATATGAACATCGAGGCAGCCATAGGCCTCGTCGCCGATCTGAATTATCACACGAAGTTCGTCCTCATACCGATGAGGGGACACTACAACGTCGCTGGGGCCAACACGGTGACGACTTGGCAGACCGGCTACCCCTATGCAGTTGATTTCAGCAGGGGCTACCCAAGATACAATCCAGGCGAATACACAGCCGTAGACCTCCTCGCCCGGGGGGAGGCTGATGCGGCTTTGATCATCGCCTCAGACCCAGCTGCGCATCTACCCTATAAGGCTGCGAGGCGTTTAGCCGAGATTCCAACAATAGTCCTCGACCCGAAGAGGAGTATGACCTCCATCATCAGCCGAGTCGTCATCCCGACGGCAGCTGCGGGCATAGAGGCTGAGGGGACAGCCTACAGGATGGATGGCATACCGATAAGATTGAAGAAGTTCTTGGAGCCGCCTGAGGGAGTCCTCCCCGACGCTGAGGTTCTAAGCCTCATCATAGAGGAGGTGATGGGATGAATCTCATCATAAAGGGTGGATACGTCTACGACCCGATAAACGGGGTCAACGGGGAGAAGATGGACATCTACATAAAGGACGGCAAGATTGTCGAGGAGCTCCCGGAGCATACGGCAAAGGTCATCGACGCCTCCGGGATGGTCGTCATGCCTGGAGGCGTAGACCTCCACAGCCACATCGCCGGATCGAAGATAAACCTCGGGAGACTCCTCAGACCGGAGGATCACAGGAAAGACCCAGTTCCGAGGACCAGGGTGACGAGGGCGGGCGTCGGTTATTCATGCCCCTCAACCTACATAGCCGGATACCGCTATGCGCAGATGGGCTACACAACCGTAATGGAGCCCGCTATGCCTCCGCTGGGGGCGAGGCATGTCCATGAGGAGCTCTACGACACGCCCATCGTCGACAAGTCGGCCTACCCGCTGTTCGGGAACAACTACTTCGTCCTCAAGTATGTGAGGGAGGGGGACCTGGAGATGTTGAAGGCCTTCATAGCATGGCTTATGAGGGCGACGAGGGGATATGCCATCAAGATAGTCAACCCAGGCGGCGTCGAGTCCTGGAAGTGGGGTAAGAACGTTGAGAGCTTAGATGACACGGTTGAAGGATTCGACGTCACGCCGAGGCAGATAATCACAAGCCTCGCCAGGGCCAACGAGGAGCTGGGGCTGCCGCATACGATACATCTACACTGCAACAACCTTGGGGTTCCAGGGAACTATCAGACCACACTTGAGACCATGAGGGCTGTGGAGGACGTAAAGCCTAAAGAGGGGAGGGAGAATACGCTCCATATCGTCCACTGCCAGTTCAACGCCTTCGCAGGCGACAGCTGGGCCACACTGCGATCTGGGGCATCTGAGATCGCCAGGTATGTCAACTCCCATAGGCATGTAACCCTCGACCTGGGTCAGGTCATCTTCACCGACACGACGACGATGACTGGAGACGGCCCCTGGCAGTTCAGGCTCTACAACCTAACTGGGAACAAGTGGGTTAACAGCGATGTGGAGATGGAAGCCGGGGCGGGCGTCGTCCCCTATACGTTTAGGAAGAAGAATCCGGTCAACGCCATCCAGTGGGCCATAGGCCTAGAGCTGGCCCTGTTGATCTACGATCCCTGGAGGGTTTACATGACGACGGATCACCCCAATGGAGGGCCGTTCACCTTCTATCCGAGGGTTATAGCATGGCTGATGAGCCGTAAGGCCAGAACCGATACGATGCTTGAGATACATAGGGCTGCGATGAGGAAGACGACTTTGGCCGACATATATAGGGAGTATGACTTCTATGAGATCGCCATCACAACAAGGGCTGCTCCTGCTAAGGTTCTGGGCCTGGGGGAGAAGGGTCATCTCGGGCCTGGGGCGGATGGCGATGTAGCCATCTATGACATCGACCCCACGGAGTGGAGGCCCTCCATGTATAGGGAGGTGGAGAAGGCCTTCTCAAGGGCCAAATATACGATCAAGGGTGGGGAGATCGTAGTCGTCGACGGAGAGATTGTCTCAACCCCCCTGGGTAAAACATACTGGGTGGATGTCAAGATCCCGGAGGATTTGGAGGGTGAGCTTATGAAAGACCTTGAGGAGGGCTTCAGGAACTATTACACCATCAGCCTAAGCAACTATCCAGTTGAGGACTCCTATCTCCCAATTCAGAGGCCTGTGGAGGTGGTGGGTTGGAGATGATGAGGGTTAACGGCGTGGAGGTTGAGGACACATTCGCAGAGGCCTTCAGGATGTGGGGATGCCGAGTCATCATCACAGCTAAGAATCAAAAATGGGCTGACACGGCTGCGATGGAGATGACCGGCTTCGCCACAAGCGTCATAATGTGCGACTGTGAAGCAGGCATAGAGCGCCAGCTCAGCGAGGATGAAACCCCTGATGGGCGACCTGGGACGGCTGTCATAGTCTTCGCTCACTCAAAGAAGACGTTGATAGAGCCCCTCGTCAGACGCATAGGGCAGTGTGTCCTCACCTGCCCAACGACGGCCGTCTATAATGGCATACCGGAGGAGGAGGCCGATGCGATGCTCGACATAGGGAGGAGGCTGAGATTCTTCGGCGACGGCTATCAGGTGAAGATGAGGCTTGGAGACGGATGGCTACGGCGGAGGCGATTCTGGCGTATACCCGTGATGGAGGGTGAATTCCTAATAGAGGAGATGCTTGGAGCCAAGAAGGGTGTTGGGGGTGGAAACTTCATCATCATGGGAGTCGACGAGGACTCGACGCTGGAGGCAGCCGAGAGGGCTGTCGAGGCCATACACAGGGTGCCTGGAGTAATAACGCCGTTCCCAGGGGGGCTATGCCGAAGCGGGAGCAAGGTGGGTTCAAGGTACCCCTTCCTGAGAGCCTCGACGAACACGCCCTTCTGCCCAGCGATTAGGCATACGTATCCAGAGTCTCAGGTGCATGAGGGGGTTAACTCAATCATAGAGGTTGTCATAAACGGCCTCGACGAGGCCTCTGTTCGAAGGGCGATGGCTGAGGGCATAAGGGCAGCGGTGGAGGTTGAGGGTGTGAAGAGGATATCAGCAGTCAACTTCGGCGGAAAGCTCGGCAAGTATCAGATATACCTGAGGGACTGCCTCGGGGGTGAAGTGGGTTGATGGAGCTGAGGCTTAAGCCTAAGGTCTCGGGGCTGACCATACCCCTGGAGGCTGAGGTCATATCACCCGACGTCATAGCCGGAAAGACGCTGAGGGAGGTTGAGGAGCTTAGGGTCTACCATGGGAATAGGGCTGAGACCCTAGGCGAATACTTTGAAGTTGAGGGTGAAGTCGCCCCTAACCCCGAGGAGCAGCTCATCGTCGTCGACGGCGACGTCCCCTGGGTGAAGTATATCGGAGCTGGGATGACGGCTGGCAGGGTCGTCGTCAGGGGAGACGCTGGGATGCACCTCGGCTCCAAGATGGCTGGAGGCGAGATCGTCGTCGAGGGCTCCGTTGGGGATTGGGCTGGAGCTGAGATGGCTGGAGGCTTCATAAGGATTCGAGGCGACGCCGGAGACCTATTGGGCGCAGCCTACAGGGGAAGCCCTGAGGGTATGAGAGGCGGCTGCATCTATGTCGAGGGCTCAGCAGGCTATGAGACTGGAACAGGGATGAGGAGGGGCCTCATCGTCATAGGCGGCGACGCAGCCCCCTTCACCGGCGCCCACATGAATGGGGGCGTCATCTTCATCTTCGGCAGAGCAGCCAAACGCCTTGGAGCGCAGATGAGGGGGAATGGCTCCCTCATCATCTGCCTCGGAGAGGTTGAGGAGCTCCTGCCAACCTTCGTCTACGACACAACCTACACGCCTACCTTCATGCGAATCTACCTAAAAACCCTCAGTGAGAAGCTCGGCATAAAGCGGGCTGAGGAGTATATAGGGAGAGCCTTCAGAAGATATAGGGGAGATAGAGCAGTAGGGGGAGACGGCGAGATACTCATAGTTGAGCGGGGATGAAGATCGGGGTATTAGCCCAACGCCCTGATGAGTGGCATGTGGAGAGGCTGCTTAAGGCCCTGAGGCGTAGAGGCGTAGAGGCCTACCACCTCCCCCCAACCCGATTTTTATCCCGCATCGGCCTTAGGCCGAGGGTCTCCATTAGGGGATACTCCATAGATGATTACGACGCCATCATAGTTCGCAGGGTTCCAGGAGGCTCACCTGAACAGGTCTTCTACAGGATGGATGTCCTCCATAGACTCGAAGACCTGGGCATCTACCTCATGAATTCGGCTGAGAGCATCGAGAGGGCTGTGGATAAGTATTATACCTCCACGCTTCTGGAGGACGCCGGCATAAAGACGCCGAGGACTGTGGTCACGGAGAGCTATAGGGAGGCGATGGAGGCCTTTGAGGAGCTTGGAGGAGATGTCGTCGTCAAGCCCCTCTTCGGCTCCTTCGGCGTCGGCATGATAAGGGTTTCAGACCCAGACCTGGCTCACAGGGTCTTCAGGGCCATAGAGCTAATCAGGGGCGTCTACTACCTCCAGGAGTATATACCGCATAGGAATAGGGACATAAGGGCATTCGTCATCGGGGAGAAGGTTGCGGCCTCCATGATTCGCATAGGGATCGATTGGAGAACCAACATATCGAGGGGTGGGAGGGCTGAGCCTCTAACCCTAGACCCAGAGCTGGAGGAGCTGAGCATCAGGGCTGCGAGGGTCATAGGCCTCGAATACGCCGGAGTCGACATACTCCCCTCCGAGGATGGCGAATACTATATCACGGAGGTGAACAGCGCCCCTGGATGGAGAGGCCTCCAAGGCGTCACGGACATCGACATCGCCGAGGCCCTGGTTGAGCATCTCCTATCGAGGCTGGGGAGTTGATATAAGTGGCAGCCACTTATAAGGAGATGCATCCATAATCCAGTTGCCTTGAGGCTTAGGGATGGGGATGCAGTCGTAACTGTTCACGGCTTCATCTTCTACATCTTCGGCTATCAGCATCCCGAGGGAGGCTATGATGCTTTCCTGAAGTATGTTCCAGAGGCCTACGCGGATCGGATAGACCTCGAATGGCTTCCCGTGAGGTGGAGGAGGGGGGGCGTGACGCTGCTGAGGCCGAGGATGCTCTACAGCCCTGAGAATTATAGGCGGTTAATAGGCAGCCTTAAGCGGAGCTTCCCAGAGTATGTGAGATACTCGTCGACGCTGAACCGATATCTGCTCTATATTCCGGAGGAGTTGATAGCTGAGGTCTACACTCCCTCCAGGGAGCTCCATAGGCTTAGGAGGAGGGGGCCAAGAGATGAGTTGGAGGCTAAGGCTCTGAGGCTTATAGGGCTTCTATCCGAGGCCTCTGGGGTTTCTGAGGGCTTCTTCGGGATTCACGGCTCCATAGCTCTGGGTATGCATCATGAGGGGAGCGACATAGACGTCGCCGTCTATGGGGCTGAGAACTATCGCAGGGTTCAGAGATGCCTCTTGAAGCTGGAGGAGGCTGGCTTGCTGGAGCTCTATAGGCGCAGCGAGGTGGAGAGGAGGAGACTGAATCGAGGCCTATTTGAGGGTGTGCCCTTCGTTGTGAACGCCGTCAGACGGTTCAGCGAGATCGATCGGAAGCCCAAAACCTATCGGCCCCTCGGCGTCGTTGAGGGTGAGGGCCGAGTGGCTGAGTCCCCTGAGTCGGTCTTTAGACCAGCCATCTATAGGGTTGAGGAGTTCAAGACTCTGGAGGGAGGGGTTGGGGGCGACGTCGTCGAGTTGACTTCGATGATCGGTGAGCATAGGGGCCTCTTGAAGGCGGGTGAGGGCTTTAGGGTTAGGGGCGTATTGGAGGAGGTTCACTGCGGGGGTGAGCGTTGGCTTAGGGTGGTCGTCGGCTCAGCTTTGGAGGGGGAGTATCTAAAGCCGATTGTAGACTGACAGCCGTTGTCAGTCTATGCGTGTATCTCAACTATGTCTCCGTCCTCCAGCACTCTGTCGGGGCCTACCCTTTCTCCTGGGAATTTGGCGCTCGGCCCCCATAGGCGGGCGTATCTGAAGCCTCTATGGAGGTCGCTGTGGATCATCCTGGCCAGGTCGCCGATGGTGGCTCCACGCCTCAAGGTGAAGGGCCTCGGTGAGGGCTTCTCTCCAGGCTCTTTGGTGTAGACCCTGATGAGGTTGAGAAGTCTGAAGAGCTTCGACCCTAGCTTCTCGGATAGGCCTCCGCCTCGTTGTGTTGAGGTGACCATCAGCTCCAGAGGGCTGACCAATTCTCTCAGCTCCCTTAGGGTTTTTGGGTCTACGCCTACATCGGCCTTGTTGGCGATGACGAGGGTCGGCCTATAGACTGAGGCCCCGTAGATGGCGTCCTCAACGTCGTCGAGGGTGGCGACGCCCCTGATCCTGATGACCGCCGACCTGATGCCATAGCTCTTTAGGAGCTCCACAACGTCTCCGGCCGTGCATCCCTCTAGGCTTCCCTCCCAGATGAATCGTATATCCGATCCATAGCGTCTCCGCTCTATGATGACCTCACCCCTCGGCTTGACTGTTAGTATCCTAGCCTTCTCTAATTCGGTTGAAATCATCCTATACTGCTCTACTGGGTCGTCGGTTAGGTCGATCATGAGTATGAGGCCGTCTCCATTTCTGGCGAGGCTTAGGATTCGATATCCGTCTCCACGCCCCTCCGAGGCCCCCTCCACGAGTGGTGGAGCCTCAACGAGCTGTATCTGGACATCCTCGTATTGCAGCATCCCTGGAACCGGTCTGCGGGTCGTGAAGGGGTATGGGGCGACCTCAGGCTCTGCGTTGGTCACAGCCCTCAGGAGGCTGCTTCGACCCACGTTTGTCGGGCCGAGGATCACAACCTGGGCGGCTCCAGATTTCTCTGGGTAATATGATGGGGCTCCACCTCCTCTACGAACTCGTTTTCTGCGTTCGATTTCGTCTCTTAGCTGGCTCATGAGTCGGCGGACGTGGGCGCAGAGTTTGGCCGTCCCCTTATGCTTCGGCACAAGGGATAGGAATTCAGCCATCAGCTTTAGCCTCAGCTCTGGGTCTCTCGCCTGGCTTACCTCCATCCATTTATGCTTGGCCTCGGCTGGGAGGTTTGTGACCATCCCCAAGCAACAATCTTAACAGCCTCTAAAAATGGTTCTCATAGATGGATAGGCCGAAGGATAAGGACTACATAGAGACCGTTGAGGGCTTGATCTTCTGTGTAGTCGGCTACCTCCACCCCCCAGATAGATATACGGCATACCTAAAATACATCCCAGAGGCCTCTGAAAAATGGGGGCGAGGCCGAAGACGATATGGCAGGGCCATACCCTACTACCACGTCACCCAGGTTGAAGCCACCTACAGGCTGCTGGAGGAGCGATACCCCCAATACCTATACAACTGCCCAGTGAGGGGGATAAGGGTCTCAGCCATACCGAGGAGCAGGGTGAAACGATACCACAGACCGAGGGAGAGACTTAGAACCCTACTGAGGAGGGGGCCCATAGACGAGTTGGAGGGGAAGCTTCTAAGCCTCGTGGAGCTTCTGTCAAGAGCCTCTGGGCTGAGGCCTACAGACTTCGGTGTGACAGGCTCCATACTGCTTGGGATACACAACCCAAAATTCTCAGACATAGACCTAACAATCCACGGCTACAGGGCGTCCAGAAGCCTCATGGAGACCATAAAGGCTGGAGTTGAAGAGATTGAAACACCCTCAGAGACCTGGACCAGGGATTGGTGCCACAGACATCTCGATAGGCTACCCCTCAACGAGGTGGAGCTCCAGGAGATAGCTGAGAGACGCTGGAATCAAGGCTTCTACATGGACACATACTTCTCCATACATCCAGTTAGAGGCGAGGAGGAGATCACAGAGCGGTATGGAAGCCGCATCTATAGACGCATAGGCCAAGTGGAGGGAGAAACGACAATCATCGACGCCTCGGAGGGCATCTACACCCCAGCCATCTACAGAGTCGAGGACACAACCCTCAAGGGTGAGAACAACATCGAGGAGGTGGAGGAGATAGCCTCCTATGAAGGCCTCTTCAGCGGCATATTCCAAGAAGATGAGCGGATAAGATTCAGGGGAATCCTCGAGAGGGTGGAAACGGAAGATGAGACATACCATAGAGTAGTCATCGGAGCCGCAGACTCCGACGGAGGCTACATGAAACCCCTAAACCGTTAATGGTTCCATTAACATCAAGGAAAAATTATTAGAGTGTTATACTGATGCTGGAGCATCCATTAACCTATTTATATAATTCTGGATGGAGATCATCCTGGGCTCGTCGTCCAGCATGGATAGGACGCCGGCCTGCGGAGCCGGCGGTCGTGGGTTCGAATCCCACCGAGCCCGCCATGATGTTAAGGTTTCTCTCTTAAGAGAGATTTTTATAGTTTGACTCTTTATCTCATAAAAAATTTAAATCCTTTTAAGAATTAATTATCAACAGTAAATGCCAAGGAAAAAGAAAACTACCTATGAAACAGGAAAGGCCTTAGAGAAAAGAGTTGCTAGATGGCTAAGTAGAATCTATGGTTTTGAATGTTTGATTAGGGATCTTGTTAGAGGTATGGCTGTAAAAAGACCATATGAAGTCGATGTTCATGCGATGATCGAAATTAAAAAAATTTCTAAGGACTAAAAGGATAGATCTATGGGTTGAATGTAAAGCAATTAAAGTTAAAAGGACTCATGTCACAAAACTCGTTGCATCAGCAGAGGATGTTCGAGATGCTTTTGATGAAGGCATTGCTGATTGGTATCCAGATCTCCTTATGATTGTATCTAACAAGGGTTTTGATATAGATGCAATAGGGTGGGCAGATAAAAAGGGGATTTATTGTGTAAAAGCAAATCCTCGTTCATTTGAATTTGTAGGTTCTATGACTAGAGAAGATTTCGAGAATTTAAAACCTAGTCAATATTAAATGATCTTCAAAAATTGGGTAAATCTAGTAGTAGGATGATTATAGGGCTTCGAGTTTCTTTCCGCTTATGATAAGCCTGTGGACTATTCGTTCATCCACTGGGGGCTTCTCGGGTTTCGCCAGGGCTACGACCTCTATGTATGGCTCCAGGGGGCTTCCAGCTATCTTCTTGCAGAGGGTCTCCTGGATTTGGAAGACTCCTGCGCTGTTGCTCATCTCGATCTGAATCCTGATTGGCTTCTCATATCCCCTCGTGATCTCAACCCTATCGATGCTTAGGGCTGATACGGTGTGTATGTTGACGTTCCCCTTATCAAACGCCAATCGGCCTCGGCCCTTTGTCATGTCTGTTCCATCCGCTATGCCTACGAGGGCCGCCTCCATGGTTAGGTCTCTGACATCGAACTCATGGGCGTAGATGCAGTGGAGGATGTGTCCACGGATCTCATACATGATCTCATCCTCTTCATAGATCTTCGGCAGCAGCCTATTCAGCAGAGGTATGGCGAGATAGACGCCTGAGACGTTGTGCATCTCCCTGTGAACCTGGTTTCCTATGTCGTGGAGGAGGGCCCCTGCGAGGACTATGAGGTGGGCGTCATCTTCGTCTCCAGCCCTCTAACATCTTCAGGGCGTTGGCGGCGACGATCTTCGCATGGATCTCACCATGGTCGTTGTATTTCAGCTTCGCCACGGCGATGTAGTTGGCCATGTCCCAGTCGGCGTTCACCTCTGGGTCGTATCGCATAAGCTCCCACATCCTCCTCGCCTTAGGCCTGTCGCTTAATATCTCGTCGATGGCCTTCTCAGCCTCCAGCTTCAGATGCGTATAGGACTCGGGGAGCTCCAACTCGAAGCCCATACCCGTCGCAACCCTAACCATCCACAGCCCCTAAGACCATCCTCTAAATCCGGATTTAAGATGTCCGAAGTCATCGGACTTAAATAGGCATATGGGAAGGTGGGATTGGTGCCTGAGATGGGTGAGGGGAAGGAGGAGATCATCCTCGATAGGAGGGTGCTATACGCAGACTACTTCTCCAGCGAGATCTATGAAGAATACATCGAATTCGGCCTCGGCTATGAAGAGGAGGAGAGCATAACCATCTACCAGCGATACGCCCTAAGACCAATAGGCGTTAAGAGGCTGATGGAGCATCTCCAGAAGGTTCTAAGCATATATGAGGAGAAGTACGGAGCCGTCGAGGCCGTTGAGGAGGCTCCACCAATACCGCCTCCGCAGCCAACCCCCACCAGGAGGAGGAAGAAGGCTAAGATATGCCCCAACTGCGGCCACGAGAACAAGCCCACAGCGAGGTTCTGCGTCCAATGCGGGACGCCCTTGGAGTAGCTACTCCACCGGAGCCCTTATGCGATAACCCCAGAGCTCCTCATCCCTCTGGGCGGCCCTTATGTTTTTGTAGTATATGAAGGCGTAGAGGGGGGCGAGGATGAAGAGGGAGAAGAGGGGGAGGCTATTCCAGATGGCGTGGAGTATCACACCGGGTATCAGGGCGGCTATGAAATCCGTCGGCGTCAGGTATCCCCTCTTCGCCTTCGCATAGCCGAGGATGAATCCTGTAAGCCCGGTATAGATCAGATGGCCAAGGGCTGAGACGGCCCTTATCCCAGCTATCAGGGGTAGGGGAGTAGCCCCCATAACGGCGTTCCTATAGATGTATTGGAAGTTCTCCATGAGGGCGAAGCCAGCTCCAGCCCCAGAGCCGTAGACGAGGCCATCCATGTGATCGTTGAACTCCCTCCCAAGGGTCTTATGCCTCGCCAGGAGATAGACCCCAAGGGCCTTTAGAGGCTCCTCCGTGAAGGCTGCGATGTATGCTCCCAGGTGGAAGCCTTCCGATAGGAGGCTGTTGAGCGTGCCTGCGAAGAGGCCGACGAAGACTCCCCAGCCGATGGTGAAGAGAACCATGCCAATAGGCTCCTCCTCATAGCGGTCATTCCTACGCATCCATAGGAAGTAGAGAACAGGGGGAGCCATCCCTATGATCGTTATACCGAAGTAGCTGAGCCACTCACCTCCATACATGAGGAACATGCCTATGATGCCGAGGATTACACCCATCAATAGATATCTACGAACCGGAGAGTAGGGTGGTCGACGCTCATAGACCACATCAGTAGGCCTATAGAGGGGTGGAGGGGGACTCACCGGAGCGAGGAGGCATCTTAACCCTCTACCGATGAGGTGGAGGAGGGAGACAGGCTCCCTCGGAACCTCCCTGAGGGGGTTTCCACACTCGGGGCAGAAGAGGTAATCCTCCTCAACCTCAGCTCCACATTGGGGGCAGTAGGGCATAACCTCACCTTTAGAGATTAAATGAGACCCAATCCTCCTTTAAACTTATTCCATGATAACCCTCCCACACTCGCTGCAGTATCTCTCCTCCAGCGAGAGGGGGGAGTTGCAGACGGGGCATCTATACCCGATCTGGATGTCGACATCGTAGAGGAGGAGCCTCTCCCTGAAGGCCTGGATGGCTCTCAGCAGGCTTATGCGTAGATAGAGAGCGGTGGCGAGGAGGGAGGGGATGAGCATCATGAGGAGGAAGATGAAGATGAAGGCCGTGATCCAGCTGAAGGCGTCGAGGAGGCTCTCAGAGGCCCTGAGGGCGAGGCCGACGGTGAGCACAAAGCCTATGATGGAGCCTATATCGATGAAGTCTCCAACGATCTCCAAGTAGGATAGGGGGCGGGGATACTCACCAGGCCTGACGACCACGATGCCAGAATGCTCCACGACCCAGATGGCCGGGATGAAGATGGTGAAGGGGAGGATGAAGAGGGTGTTAACCATGAAGTCGAGGAGCTCCGAGGGCGATCCCACCTCCAAACCCATGACCTGATAGGCGAGAGATAGAAGCGAGAAGGAGAGGAGGTTTGGGTAGAAGGAGAGCCTAAGCAGACCCTTAACCCCAATCCTCTCAGGCTCATATTTAGCTGGGCTGATGAGCTTCACATCCCTCCGCTTCACGTCCCTCCTCGCGATGAGACTCGCGATCCTTCTACCCGATATATGCCAGACAATCCACATGGCTATGCCTATGCCGAGGAAGAGCTCCACGATGAAGGGATCCTCGAAGAAGTATAGGGAGAAGAGGGATATGACGGCGACGATTCCGAGGGCGGCGGCGAAATCCCTATTCGTTATAAGGCTCATCAAATCACCAACCCCATTTAAGGATTTAAATGGTGAGCCTAACCCCGCCGCAGCCTCAATAGAAGCAAAACCCCAAAAGCGATGAGGAGGAGGGAGATAACCCACCTAAACCTAACCCAGAGGGGAATCCTCACGAAGACTGCTCTCTCAACCCCTGGGCCTAATATCTGAAGCCGGATGCTTCTCTCCGACCCAGTGTAGGAGCCCTCCCCCTCCCCGATGAAGCCCTTAAACCTATATCCAGGTCGAGGCCTCGCCGTGATCTCAACCCATGAGCCGGAGTCATACCACCCCGAGGCTGGGGTGACCACTCCCCCCTCAGGGGGCTCAGCTACCAGCTCCAGGTAGCACTGCCTCCTCCAGTTAGCCGTCTCCAGGACTGCTGAATCCATAACCATCCTCACAGTCGCATTTGGCCCGCTGTATCCGGAGCCAACCCTATTGCTTGTCCAACGCTCGAAGACATATCTCACACCCCTCCCAGCCTCCACCACAGTTGGCTCGACGTAGAAGACTGCTGTGGAGCCGGGGTCATAGGGGCCGGCTCCATGAACCCCGCCTACGATGCTGTAGAGGACGAGGTAGCAGGGGAAGCGCCTCCTCAACCTCTCCGAGCCCACGGCGTATAGACGGCCATCATAGGATGCGACGTAGAGGTTTCCATCGGCCAAGGCTGGAGAGGTTGAGATGGGAGCTCCAACCCTAAGCCTCCATAGGAGGAGGCCATCATCGACTTCGAGGCAGTAGAGGCAGCCATCTTCACCCCCCACATAGACCCTTCCATCGGCGATGGCTGGTGAGGAATACACTGGCCCACCGGTTTTGAAGCTCCACCTCAAAGAGCCGTTGAGGGCGTCGAGGCAGTAGATGGAGCCATCCATCGAGCCGAAGACGACGATTCCCCCATAGACGGCTGGAGATGAGTATATGGAGCCATTTGTCTGAAAGCTCCAGAGCCGTGAGCCATCTACGGCGTTGAATGCGTATAGACAGCCATCCTTAGACCCGACATATACGACGGCATCCGAGACGGCTGGTGCAGACCATATCGGGCCAGAGGTCTCGGCAACCCAGACCTCAGAGCCATCCGTGAAGTTGAGGCAGTAAACTAATCCATCCTCACAGCCGAAGTAGATGAGGCCATCGTGGAAGGCGGGGGGAGACCAGATGGCTCCACCTCTCCCCTCAACGCTGAACGTCGGCCTAACAGGAGCCTCCTCAGGCCGAGTTGAGTATATCCAGAGGGGCTCTCCATCAAGCCCTAAGCAGTAGAGCCTACCATCATGGGAGCCGAAGATGACGCATCCCCCAACCACAAGCGGAGAACAATAGACGGCTCCATCCGTCTCAAATCTCCATAGGGCCTCACCCGTCGACTCATTTAGGCAGTAGAGGCATCCATCCTCACATCCTATGAAGACCCGTCCATAGGCGACGGCTGGTGAAGAACCAAACCAGGAGTCTGTGAGATAATGCCAAATCTCACAGCCCACAGCCTCATCGAAGCAATAGATGATGCCTGAGCCGGTTCCTATGAAGACGGCTCCATCAACGACAGCCGGAGAGGAGAGGGCGAAGCCGTGGAGATCAACGCTCCATAGGGTCTCGTTGCTCATAGGCCCCACATCGGCTACACCCAGCCTCCCTGGACAACCCCTATACATCGGCCAATCTGTGGGGGCAGACTGATTCAGGGAGATGAGTAGCAGGCATAGGAGGGTGGAGGGGATCAAATCAGAGGCATCTCCAATACCTCTATGTATCGGCGCTTCAAAATCTTTTTACCCATTCCCGGAGTCTATGTGGATGACATGGATCTTATAGGCCTCATCAACAACCTCTGGCTTCTCATATTCCTCCTCATGGCTCTGATGCCTAAGCTCCAGCAGTCAGCCCTTGAGAGGGCGAGGAGAAGGGAGCTGGCGAAGCTGGCGAGGAGGAGGGGGAGCAACGTCATAACACTGATCCATCGACAGGAGACCATCTCCTTCCTCGGCATACCCATATCGAGATACATCGACATAGAGGACAGCGAGGAGGTTCTCAGAGCCATAAGGATGACGCCCCCAGAGGCCCCGATAGACATAATCCTCCACACACCTGGAGGAATAGCCCTCGCAGCCACCCAGATCGCCTTCGCCCTCAAAGACCATAAGGGGAAGAAGACGGTGATGATACCCCACTACGCCATGAGCGGAGGCACCCTAATCGCCCTCGCCGCCGACGAGATACTAATGGATCCACACGCCGTTCTAGGCCCCGTCGATCCACAGCTCGGAGACAGGCAGGGAGTCTACGCAGCCGCCTCCATACTCAAAGTCCTGGAGGAGAAGGATGTCGACAAGATCGATGACAGAACCCTAATACTGGCTGAGGAGTCGAGGAAGGCGATGGAGCAGATGAAGCGCATCGTCCGGAGGCTGATCGAGGATAAATATCCCGATGAGCAGGTGGAGCGCATAGTTGAGGAGCTCGTCAGCGGCGTCTACACCCACGACTACCCCATAACGGCTGAGGAGGCTAAGAGGCTTCTCGGCGACAGGGTGAAGCTCGGCCTGCCCGAGGAGGTATACTCACTGATGAGCCTATACAGGATGGAGGTTAGACCCAGGAGGCCAAGCGTCGAATTCGTCCCAATAACGCCCATCCACAGGGCAAGTGAGGAGGCATGAGGCAGCCAGCCCTCCTCAACGGGGAGGAGATAAGGAGGCTCATAGAGGAGGAGAGACTCATCGAGGGCTATATAGACCTCGAAAAACAGCTCCAGCCAGCGGGCTTCGACCTCACCCTGGCTGAGATATATGAATTCCTCGATGCAGGCTCCGTCGACTTCACCAACGAGGAGAGGAGGCTGCCGGAGATGAGGCCCCTAAAACCCGATGGGGAGGGATGGTTTAGGCTGCCGAGGGGATGCTACCTAATCGTCTACAACGAGGCCGTCAGGATACCCCTCGACATAGTCGCCATAGCGAGACCCCGATCGACGCTCCTCAGATGTGGGGCCTTGATAGGGACGGCGGTCTGGGATCCTGGATATGAGGGGCGAAGCTCATCTCTGCTGGTGGTCCACAACCCAAATGGCATCAGGCTGAAGAGGGATGCGAGGGTGACTCAACTCCTCTTCTTTAGAATCAATAGGGTTGGGGAGGGTTATAGAGGGACCTATCAACGTGAACGGCTGGGGTGAACCCCTTTTAAAGGGGTGAGGCCCATCAACCTCGGTGAAACCTTTGAGCCGAAGCCTATACAGGTCGAGGCTTAAGGCCGCCCTGGAGGAGGAGGCAGCCAGATTCCACACCTCCATCTACGAGGATCTACGCATCTTCGAGGAGGATATCGATGGGACTGAGGCCCATGACATAATGCTCCATGAGGCTGGCATCATACCCCGAGAGGCCTTGAAACTCATCCTCGAGGCCCTGGAGGAGCTGAGAGCTGAGTGGAGGGAGGGCCGCATCGAGGTCGGCCCCGAGTATGAGGATGTCCATGAATATGTCGAGTCGAGGGTGATAGAGAAGATAGGCGTCGAAGCTGGAGGCATGATGCATACGGGTAGAAGCCGAAACGATCAGGCGATGGTCGACGTTAGAATGAGGGTGAGGAGAGAGCTCCTGGAGGTGGCTGAGGATCTCCTGAGGCTGCTGGAGACCCTGCTGAGGAGGGGTGAGGAGCACGCCGAGACGGTGATGATGCTCTACACCCATGGGCAGCACGCCCAGGTTGGAACCCTCGGTCACTACCTCCTCTCCTACTTCGACGCCCTCCGGAGAGACCTGGAGAGGCTGCTGGAGTGCTATCGAAGGGTCAACCAGAATCCCCTCGGAGCAGGGCCGATAGGGGGGACGAGCATACCCATCGACAGGCAGCGGACAACGGAGCTCCTAGGCTTCGACGAGATGGTTGAGAACTCGATAGATGCGACGAGCAGTAGGGACTGGGCGATAGAGGTGGCGGCAGTCTCAGCCATATTGATGTCAACCCTAAGCCGATTGGCCTCAGACCTCATCCTCTGGTCAACGAAGGAATATGGATACATAGAGCTGGCCGACGAATATTCGACTTCCAGCAGCATAATGCCTCAGAAGAAGAATCCCTCAACCCTCGAATTGGTGAGGGGGAGAACCTCAGAGGTCTACTCAGCCCTCGAGGAGCTGTTGGCGATGGTTAAGGGGGTGCCGACGGGCTATCATCAAGACCTACAGGGGACGAAGCCTCCGCTTTGGAGATGCCTCGACGTCATCAAAGGTTCGCTGAGGATCATGAACGGAGCCATCTCGACGATGACCGTGAAGGCTGAGAGGATGAGGAGGGTCGCCGAGGAGAGCTACACCTACGCCGTCGACCTCGCTGAGGCCCTCGTTGTGGAGGCTGGCCTACCCTTCCGAGAGGCCTATAGGGTGGTGGCCCACATCGTCAGAGGCCTCAGGGGGCGGAGCCTGAGAGAGTTAGCCATCGAGGAGTTGGAGGAGGCGGCGAGGGAGGTTCTAAATAAGTCGATAGAGGTGAGGGAGAGCCTGATAGAGGAGGTGACGGACCCCTATAGGTCGCTGGAGCGCCGAGCATCGAGGGGAAGCCCGAGGCCGGAGGAGACGAGGAGGATGATAGCTGAGAGATGGAGAATCCTCGAGGCGATGAGGGGAGACATCGAAGAGCTTAAGGGGAGGGTGAAGAGGGCTGAGGAGAGGCTGAGGGAGACCGTTGAGCTCTACCTAAAGGGTTGAAGGTGGCGGATTTATTAACGCCCTGAACCTCTTTAGGATAAGAGTTGAGGCTCTGGCCCTGGGTGATCGCCTTCGCCATCGTCGCCTCAGCAGCCTTCCTCATAGAGTTCTACGGCTCCAGGCTGTATCCAATCACATCCTATGAGGCTGAAAACCTGCCACTTATGAAGGCTGGGCTGAGGCATAGATTCGACATCTATAAGGATGAGGAGCTCGTCGGCCACTACACCTTCTGCATCGTCGACGTCGAGGAGAGGGATGGATGTAGGGTTTACGTCACGAGGTCGAGGACCTCAGCCATCTATAAGGGTGTGAACATCACCATAGACACCCTCTACATCTTCGATGAATTGCTCAACCCCATAGAGTATAGGCTGAACGCCACGTTGGGCGAGAAGCATGAGAGAATCCTCTGCCTCTTCAAGGATTCCATGGTGAACGCCTCCCTATGGAGGGAGGGGAGATGGGTGAATAGGGAGGTGGAGCTCCCAGACGACGCCGTGCTCATAGACACCAACATGGCCTGCCAGTGGGAGCTCTTCTTCAACACCTTCGAATTCACCCCTGGTAGGAGGGTGAGATTCACCATGTTCATCCCCCAGCTCATGGATAAGGCGAGGATCGACATCATACTCGACAGGGAGAGGGAGAACGTCGAGATCGGGGGAGTTGAATACAGATGCCTCGTCGCCAGGGCTCCAGACCTAAACCTCATCTTCTACATCTATGAGGGGCGGCTGTTGAAGCTGGAGCAGACGAGGGAGAACTTCGAGTTCATAGCGTCAGCTATAACCCCAGATGGAGAGGGCTAAGGCGCCATATAGGACGGCCTCATCCCCGAGGGGGGTCACCATGATCTCCGGACGCCTATTGATGAGATAATCATCGATATACCTCTCAATCGGATCGAGGATGAGCCTCGGATTCCTGAGGGCGATGGAGCCACCAACGGTTATGAGCTCCGGATCATAGGCGTTCACCACATCCGCAAAGCCTATTGCGTTCACAAACCCTATCCGGTCGACGATCCAGAGCGCCGTCTCATCCCCCATCTTCGCCGCCTTGAAGATTAGTTCAGCAGTCAACCTCTCAGGGTCTCCACCGGTTAGCCGATGGAGGGGGCCATCTCCAAGGCCTCTACCCCTCAGCAGAAGACGAGCGTAATTGGGTATGTTCCTCCCTGAACAGTAGGCCTCCCAGTGGCCTCGGCATCCACAGCCGCAGACCAGCTCCGAGTCGGGGTCTATGGTTAGATGCCCTATCTCAACGGCGTTCCCATCCTTGCCGAGCAGTAGATGGCCGTCTACGATGGCTCCCCCTCCGAGGCCTGTGCTCAGGGTGATGTAGACGAGGTTTCTTAGGCCTCTGCCTGCGCCGAAGTGTTTTTCGCCGAGGACGGCTGCCGAGCAGTCGTTGAGGAGGCTCACCTCCACCTCGAAGGCCTCCTCCAGGGGCTCCACGATGGATATCTCGTCGAAGGGTAGGTTAGGTGTCCTAACTACGCTTCCACGGCTGAGGTCTAAGGGTCCTATGGAGCCTATGCCTATGGCCTCAACCTCCACATCCAGCGCCCTAATCATCCCTATGATTTGGTTTACAACCCCCTCTGGCCCATGCCTCCTATCTGTCTCCTCGACGATGCGATTCCTCAGCCCCTCCTCGTCTCCCGACGCCACCCGAACCCATGTCGCCCCGAGATCGACGGCGACGTGGATTGCCTCCACCCCCTTAAATCCCTGAGATGAGGCTCTGCATCATCATGTAGTCGCCTCCAAGCGGCATCCCAATCCACCATGCTTAAGGGTCGGCGTCAGCCCTCTCCCGATGCTTGTAGAGGCTCCTCAAATCCTCCTCTATGCGCCTCAGGAGTTGATTCAGGGATTCCTCATCCATCACTGTTCCGAGGAAGCTTCGATAGATGGGCTCCGTCGATCTGAGGGTCAGCTCCAGCACCACCTCATCGAGGAGGTCGTCGGGGCCCTGGAGTATGAACTCCTCATGCATCTCCCCCCTCTTATCGATGGTGAGCATCACCTTCTCCTCCCCCCTCTTAAACTCGTAGATATCCCTATGGCCTGTGAGGGGGAGGTAATCCATGCTCCGCTCGTAGCCATGCCCCTCCAATATCTGGGAGATTAGGTCTATGATGAGCTTCCTCGGCAGACAGCCGACGGGGAGAGTTCTCTTACCCATATCGGCCTTTAAAGGTTTAAATCCGGTGGAATATCAGAGTTTCTGATCGCTATGGGTGAGGGGGGAGTCTTCACCCTCCTCCTTCAACTTGTGTTAGTTCTCTTTGTCGCTAAGATATGCAGCGCCGTCCTCTACCGCTTCGGCCAGCCAGAGGTGTTAGGGGAGATCATAGCGGGCATCATCCTCGGCCCAAGCATCCTAAACATCTTGAAGCCGAACATCGTCTTCGAATTCATCGCGGAGTTCGGAGTCATCCTCCTCCTCTTCGAGGTCGGCCTCGAAACAGACCTGAGAACCCTAATAGGGGTGGGCCGAGGCTTAGGCCTCATCGCCCTGGGGGACATCCTCCTCCCCTTCGCCGTTGGAACCCTGATGGGCTACGCCCTGAGGCTTGGACAATTCTCATCCCTCTACCTCGGAGCAGTCTTCACCGCCACCAGCATAGGGGTCTCCGTCAGGGTTCTCTCAGACCTCGACCACATGGACGCCCCAGAGTCGAGAGCCGTCCTCTGCACCGCCATCTGCGACGACATAGTCTCAATGCTCCTCATCGCCATCCTCTTCGGCCTCCTAGAGACTGGGTCTCTGAAGCCGCTTATCATACTGAGAACTGTCTTAACCTCAACGGCCTTCATCATCCTCACCCTCCTCCTCGGCTCCAAGGCGTTACCAAGATTGATGACCGCCCTGACGAGGATACCTATGAGGGGGACACTCCTATCCTTCGCCCTCTTCCTCGGCATCTCCACAGCCTACATCGCAAATCTCATAGGTTTGGCTCCCATCATGGGGGCCTTCATCGCCGGTATGCTCCTCGCAGAGTCTAAGGAGAAGGAGATCATCATCGACGACCTCACACCCCTCAGCCACGTCCTCACCCCGATGTTCTTCGTCCTCATCGGAGCTGCGGTCGATGTGCGATTCATACCACATCTACTCCCCCTCGCCCTCCTCTTCATCCTCGTCGCAATAGCCTCTAAGACCCTCGGCTGCGGCTCCACATCACTGCTGGCGGGCTTTAAGGGCTCTCAGGCCCTCATAATAGGGTTGAGCATGATACCCAGAGGTGAGGTAGGCCTCATACTTGCGAGGAAGGGCGTCGAGGCTGGCCTCATCAACCAAAACCTCTACGCCCTCATCGTCTTCATGGTTTTAGGAACAACCCTCGCAGCCCCCCTCCTCCTAAGATTCCTCATACGTCGAGAAGAGGAAGAGGAGCAGCTTTAATCCATAAGGTCGCCTTCTTCAAGCTCGATGAGGGTCATAACGTTGCTAACGGATTTCGGCCTTAGAGACTCCTATGTGGCTGAGATGAAGGGCGTCATCCTCAGAATAGCCCCAAACGTCGTCATCGTCGACATAACCCATGAGATTCCAAAGTTCGATGTGGAGGAAGGGGCCTTCCACCTCGCCCGATGCGTATCCCACTTCCCTGAGGACACCATCCACATAGGAGTCGTAGACCCAGGTGTCGGAGGTTCGAGGAGGGGCATCATAATAGAGGCTGAGGGGGCGATCTTCATAGGCCCAGACAACGGCCTCCTCGCCCCAGCGGCTGAGAAGCTCGGTGTGAGAGCCGTCTATGAGATCAAGGCCTCAGAGCTGTTGCCTGAGAGGTTCTCGGAGGTCTTCCATGGACGAGACGTCTTCGCCCCGACGGCCGCTCACATAGCCAACGGCGTTCCACCCTCTGAGCTTGGGGTGGAGCTCCAAGGCTATGTGAGGCTTCCAAGCTTCGACGTGGAAGTTGAGGATGGACAGCTAAGGGCGAGGGTGATCCACATAGACGGCTTCGGAAACGTCGTCCTCGGAGCCACCGATCGAGAGCTGGAGCTCCTCGGCGTTAGGTTTGGAGACCTCGTGGAGGTGGAGTGGGGTGATAGACGGCTTAGGATGCCCTATGTCAGATACTTCTCAGCCGTGGGGGAGGGTGAGCCGCTGCTGCTCCTGGATAGCGGAGGCTACCTGGAGCTGGCCGTAAATCTGGGCGATGCCTCAAGGCGGTTTGGGTTGAGGAGGGGGGATGAGGTCTCCCTTAGACCCCTTTAGACTCCTCCTCAACCAGCTGGGTGTAGAACTGGTGGGCCTCCTTAGGCGTCGCATCCTCATGGATTATGGCCCTGACAGCCCTTATCATGGCGGCTGGATGATCATTCTGCCAGATGTTCCTCCCCATGACGACGCCGGATCCACCGGCCTCAAGAGAGCCATAGATCGTCTCGAAGACGTCCATCTCCGTCTCCATCTTTGGGCCTCCCGCTATGAGAACCGGGACAGGACAGCCCTCAACAACCTTCTCGAAGCCGTCGCAGTAGTATGTCTTGACGAATCTGGCTCCAAGCTCGGCGGCTATGCGGCAGCATAGGGCGAGATAACGTGCCTCCCTCTTCTCAAGCTCCCTCCCCACGGCGGTGACGGCGAGGACGGGGATGCCGTAGCGTTCGCATTCATCGATGAGCTTGGCGAGATTCGTGAGGGTTTGATGCTCATGCTCTGTGCCTACGTAGATGGAGAGTGAGACGGCTGAGGCGTTCAGCCTTACGGCCTCCTCCACGGAGGTTATAATATCCTCATCTGACAGCGATGGGCCAACTATGCTCTGACCACCTGAAACCCTGAGTATAACCCCCTTATCGAAGTTGGGGTCGACGCAATTTCGGAGGATTCCCCTCGTCAGCATTATGGCGTCGAGGTATGGTATGAGGGGTTCAAGGGTCTTCCGAGGGTCCTCAAGGCCTGTCATGGGGCCGAGGAAGTAGCCGTGGTCTATAGGGATGACGAGCGCCCTCCCATCCCTTGGCTGGATTATCCTCGACAACCTGTTGCGCATACCCCAATCCATGGTGAATCCCATGGATATGTGGGCTTAGAGTGCTTAAATCCTTCACCATGACAGCCCTTATAACACCCTAAGCGGATTTGAAGCGAGGATGGATCATCCCCAGGGGGTTCCCAGGAGCCTCATCTACCCCGAGGCGCCGCTATACAAGATTCTGGAGAACTCAGCCGTCAAGTATCCTGAGAGGCCGGCCATCATCTACTATGGTCGAAGGATCAGCTACTCAGAGCTCTGGGAGCAGTCGCTTAGGGTTGCCTCAAGCCTCATGGAGATGGGCTTAGAGAAGAGAGATAGAGTCGCCCTGCTACTGCCGAATATCCCACAGTTCATCATCGCCTACTTCGGCATACTGGCATCGGGATGCATAGCGGCACCCCTCAACCCCCTAAATCCGAGGGGGGAGCTCCAACGAGAGCTCTCGGAACTCGATGCGAGGATCCTCATAGCCCTCGACAGATTCATGGATAGACTACCAAACGGAGATTGGGAGCTCTATATCGCCGAGGCTGAGAGATATCTCCCCCTACATCTCAGAGTCCTAACCCATCTGAGGCGGAGAGATGTAAAGCGGGGCGAGAGGGCCAGGGGGTTTAAGGAGCTATTGGAGGCCTCCCCCAGGAGGCCGGAGGTGGAGATAGACCCGAGGGAGGATTTGGCGGTCATCCTCTACACCGGTGGAACCACTGGGCCCCCTAAGGGGGTGATGCATACACATTACAGCCTCATGGCCAACGCCCTCCAAACCTACCATTGGACCCGGGGCTGGGGCGAGGCCCATAAGCCCTATCCGGCTGGGTGGCCCCACGTCGTCTCAGCCGTCCCCTTCTTCCACAGCTACGGCCTAACCGTTGCGCTGCATGAGCCCATCCTCGCAGGGGCCACCCTGATACTCACACCGAGGCCTGAGGCCGAGGAGATAATGAGGGCCATAGAGCGCTATAGGGCGACCCATCTACCAGCGACGCCGAGGATCATCCGAGAGATCGTGAACCACCCGAGGGTTGAGAGCTACAACCTGAAAAGCCTAATGCTCTCCGTCACCGGCGGAGCGCATCTGGAGTGGGAGACGGCTGAGAGATTCATGAGGCTCACCGGAGCCAGGCTGCATCACGGCTATGGACTCACGGAGGCTGGCCCCGTCATCCACTGCACACCCCTCGATAGGGAGCCGAGGCCGAGCTCAGCGGGTTTCCCGCTGCCGGATACGGAGTTCAGACTCGTCGACCTGGAGACGGGTAGATATGACGTGGCGAGGGGGAGGCCTGGAGAATTGGTGGTGAGGGGCCCCCAGTTGATGAGGGGTTACTGGCGCCGCCCAGAGGAGACGGAGAGGGCTCTGAGGGGGGGCTGGCTATACACCGGTGATGTGGCCATCCTCGACGATGGGGGGTGGCTATACATCCTTGGGAGGCGTGATGAGCGTATAGTGTCTGAGGGGCATGCCCTCTGGCCGGGGGAGGTTGAGGAGCTGCTGAGGAGTCATCCAGGGGTGGAGGATGCCGCCGTAGTTGGGGTGGCAGACCCGATGAGATGCGCCATGGATGTCCAGGCTGTGGTTGTCCCAAGGCCTGGATATGGAGAGGAGCTGATCCCATCGCTTCTCGCTCTATGCCGAGAGAGACTCGAATCCCATAAGGTTCCCTCGAGAATCCTCATCGTCGAGGAGCTGCCGAGGACATCTCTCGGCAAGATCGATAGGAGGGGGGTTAGGATGCTGCTGGAGTCTTCACCTCGACCTGATGTAGGCGAGGGTGAAGGCCCCTATGGAGAGGAGAACCGTTAGAGCTCCTGGTGGTAGGTCTAATATGTATGAGAGGGCGAGGCCGAGGAGTAGCAGCGTCAGGCTTAGGAGCGTCGATAGGATCATCATCCCCCTCAGGCTGTGGATGAGCCTCAGGCTTATGGAGGCTGGGATTGAGAGCAGAGCTATGGTGAGGATGACTCCTACCGCTCTGACGAGGACGACGACGCTGAGGGAGATGAGGCATAGAAGAGCCATGTAGAGGAGCTCAACGGGGACGCCGACAACAGCTGAGAACTCCTCATCGAAGCAGAGATTTAGAAGCTCCCTGAAGAAGAGGATGACGACCAGCAGTATGATGAGGTCGAGTATGGCCATCAACTGGAGCTCATGCGTCGGAACCGTCAGGATGCTTCCGAAGAGGTAGGCTGAGAGCTCTGGGACATATCCCCTCTTAAGGGAGATGAAGAGGACGCCTAAGGCCATGCCCAGAGCCCATAGGATGCCTATTGCGGCATCCTCGCTCACCTTCCCCCTGCGGGTTATCACCGCCATCGCCAGAGCCGAGGCGAGGCTGAATGGTATGGCCGTGAGAAGCGGATTAAGGCTGAGCAGGATGCCGAGGCCTATTCCTCCGAAGGTGGCGTGGGAGATTCCCCCGCCTATGGAGACTATGCGCTTCACGACGACGTAGGCCCCCACGACGCCGGAGGCGACGCTCACCAGCAGGGAGGCGAGGAGGGCGTTTCTTAGGAAGAGGGGGAGCATCAACGCCTACACCTCCAGGGATAACCCCGCTCCAAAAGCTCGATCTCATGCCGATAGGCCTCACCCAAGCCTCTCAAAACCTCCTCCCTCGACCCATAATAGCTGATGCGGCGGTTGAGGCAGACAACCTTCTCCACATAGGTTGAGACGGCTGCGATGTCGTGGGAGACGAGGAGGATCGCCATACGCTCCTTCAACTCCACCAGCAATCTATACAGGGACTCCCTCATCTCAGGGTCTATGTTCGACATCGGCTCATCGAGGAGTAGAAGTCTCGGCTCCCTCGCCAGGGCCCTGGCGATCAAAACCCTCTGGAGCTCCCCACCTGAGAGGTGGCCGATGCGGCGATGACTATACTCAGCCATCCCAACGGTCTCGAGGGCCCTCATTGCAGCCTCCAAATCCTCCTCCCCATAGGGCTTGAAGGGCCCCCTATAGCGCCCCATGAGGACGACTTCCAGAACCGTTATGGGGAACTCCCTGTCAAAGGAGACGTATTGGGGCAGATACCCAATCCACCGCCTCCCCTCCTCAGGGCTTTGGCCGAAGACCCTCACCACGCCTCTAAAGGGCTTCACGAGGCCGAGGATCACCCTTAGAAGAGTCGTCTTCCCACCACCGTTTGGGCCGATGAGGGCGACGAACTCCCTCTCATATAGGGTTAGAGATATATCCTCCAGAACAGTGACTCCGTCGAGGCTGACCCATACATCCTCAAGCTGGACTATAGCCTCACCCAACTCCCAACGCCCCCCTAAGGGCCTCGAGGACTCGATGCATATTCTCGACGTAATCCTCGGCGAGGGGGTCTATCTCCACGATCTCAGCGTTCAGCTCCTCAGCAATCGCCTCGACGCCCCTACGCCCAGATTGGGGTGAGGTGAAGACAACCCTGATGCCTCGGCTCCTGGCCTCCTCCGTGAGCTGCTCGATCCACCTCGGTGAGGGTTCCTTCCCCTCCCTCTCCAGGGCAAGCTGTTGGAGGCCGTAATCCCTGCAGAGATATCCCCAGGCGGGGTGGTAGACCAATATCGCCTTGATCTCAGCCCTCGACGCCACCTCCCTGAACTCCTCATCCAGCTCCCAAAGCTGGGAGAGGTAGCGATCCCTATTCTCAGCGTAATAGGCCTCATGCTCGGGGTCGAGCTCCACGAGGGCGTTGTAGATGTTCTCAACCATAACCATCGCACATCTGGGTGAAAGCCAGACGTGGGGGTCATCCCTCAGGAGCTCCAAGCCGAGAGAGGCGTTGACAACCCTCATCTCTTGGTTGATCTCCCTGAATCTATCCATCCAGGAGAGCTCAAACTCTATTCCTGAGCCCACCATGACGTAGAGGTCAGCCCTACTCAGCTTCGAGAGCTGCCCAGGGGTGGGCTCATAGGTGTGGGGGCTCGCCCCCTCTGGAACCATTATGATGACCTCAACCCTCTCCCCGCCGACGGCCTCGACGAACTCGGCGAGGGGGGGTATGCTAACGGCCACCAGGATTCTACCGCCGCCTATGGGGTTTAGGGTGAGAAGTAACCCGACGGATACAAGCGAGACCAACGCCATCGACAGTGGCAGCTTCCAATTCATTAAGCCCAGAGGGAGAGTGATTATCAATATTTAAACCTTCCCTTAATAAAAACTATGAAAATTCTTATAAAGTCTTAATAATATCCATCCCAGATGCCTCGGATCATCAGCGTCTCCCTGAGTGAGAGCCTATTGGAGGAGGTTTCGAGGATTCAGAGGGAGATGGGGTTCTCAGGTCGATCGGAGGTCATCAGGGCTGGCTTGAGGAGGCTCATCGCGGAGCGCCGTGAATTGGAGAGGATGAGGGGGAGGATCAACTCCATTCTCCTCGTCGTCCATGAGAGGGAGGATGAGGATATCGTCAACAGGATCAAACATGAATTCGACGACATCATAAACACCCAGCTCCACAGCCACCTCAAGAGGGAGAAATGCCTGGAAATATTCATCCTAGACGGGGAGGCGGAGAGGATTAGAGAGATCGTCGACCGCTTCGAGACCTGTGGAAAGATGGAGTACGTGAACCTCATCATCCCATAGAGGGAGCAAAGGTCTCTAAGCCTCCTCAAGGCTTCAAGAAGTAGGAATCAACCCTTCATCGAGGAGGCTTTCTCCGAGACTCCTTGAGATCAGTGGATCAAAAGCTCGAAGGGATGAAGTTATATAATTAAAGGGGAGGTCATAGCCTGATGAGATTTGAGATTGTAGGTCAACCAGCCTACACCGCCCTGAGGATACATCTGGATGGCGGTGAGAGCATAACAGCTGAGGCTGGAGCCATGATGGCCCTTGAGGGAGACGTGGAGGTGGAGACCCATACCGCCGGAGGCGTCCTGAGGGGTTTGATGAGGAGAGTCCTAGCAGGTGAAACCCTCTTCATGAACACCTTCAAGGCTGGCCCAGGCGGAGGCATAGTCTGGCTGGCGCCCAGCCCTCCCGGCCATGTTGAGCATATCGAGCTGATGGGGGACGGAGTAATCATCCAGGATATGAGCTTCCTCGCATACCACGGCGACGTAAACCATGAGATCGTCTGGAGAGGCCTAAGGGGTATGGTCTCCGAGGGCAACCTCTTCTGGCTTAGGGTCTACGGCCATGGAGGCGTCTGGGTTAACAGCTATGGATACATCCTGGAGAGGGAGCTTAAGCCTGGGGAGAAGCTGACCATAGACAACTTCCACCTCGTAGCCCTAAGCGACGATGTTGAGTGGAGTGTTAGAACCTTCGGGGGATTGAAATCCTTCTTCTTCGGAGGTGAGGGCTTCATCGTCGACGTCAAGGGGCCTGGAAGGGTCTATCTACAGACGAGAACCCTACCGGAGCTGGCGTATCTCATCAGGAGATTCATCGGCGGGGAGAGATCGAAGGGGTTTAGATTTAACGTCTCTATTTAGACAATGTCCTCAATGAACAATATTTAAATATTTTTATATTGTTATATTATCCATGCATCAGAGAGCAAACTTAGAGTTGAAGGCTGGAATCCTAAAGGCCCTCGCAGACCCCATCAGACTTGAGATATTGGAGCTATTACGCGATGGGGAGAAATGTGTATGCGAGATCACCTCACATTTAGGCACCCTACAACCCCTAATCTCAAGGCATTTGACCATTTTGAAACGTTATGGTATTGTAAAATATAGGAAAGATGGGAATAGAAGATACTATTCCATAACCGACCCAAGAGTTTTTCAAATAATTGATTTAATCGACGATGATCTATTGAACTCCCTTTCAAAAAGAATTATTGAACAAATAGTTTAGGGGTGAGATGTAAATGTCAAAGAAAGATGATAAGGATTTTGGGGAAACATCTTCTCCTGATGTTGTTAAGAGGATAGAGATCAAGGAGATAACGCCTTGCATAATTGATCCGAGGAGGATTAAGTTTATAGCTCAGGCAGATCAACCACTGGGCGATATTTTACCAATTCTTTATCTGGCGATTCCAAATGCGAAGTATTCTGAGGGGATTAGATCATTAAGCTATAGATATAAGGAGCATTTGGTTACTATATTTTCAAATGGGCAAATTGGAATGACTTATGTTAAGGATAGAGATGAGGCTGAACAATTGATTGAGGAGGTTAGAGATCTGATAAATCGTGCCTTCACCTATCTGAAAACTCATGGAAAGCCAGGCTTGGAGCAGGTTCAAGCGAAGATGGGGGTTAATCCCATGAAGGTTTATAATCTGCTGCCGAGGACAAACTGCGGGGAATGTGGTGAGCAGGGTTGCTTCGCCTTTGCGGTCAAACTTCTAAATGGTGATAGAACCCTGAATGATTGCCCCCTTCTAATGAGGGAGGAATATGAGGCAAATAGGGTTCAAATCGATAGAATGTTGAATCCAATAAAATTAAGGTAGAGCTGGCTACTTCAATTCGTCAGCCTCGCCTTATATCTAAACTGCCTTTCATAGAGCTCCCTCAACCTCTCCAGGGTGTCAGCCTCCTCAGGACCCTTATCCAATCTGATACGCTTTATCCTGGCGAATCTGAGGGCGAATCCAGATCGATAGTGGGGGCTTCTCTGTATCTCGTTGAAGGCCACCTCCACGACGATCTCAGGCTTCACATAGACGGTCGTAGGCGTCTCACCGATCTTCAGCTCCAGAAGCCTCCTCGTCATCCACTCGAACTCCTCATCTGTGAGGCCCTTGAAGGTCTTGCCCACCATGCTGTAGCCGCCGTCGTCCCTGACGGCGAGGTGATAGTTGCTTAGCCATCCACGCCTTCGGCCATGACCCCACTCGGCTGCGATTATGACGACGTCGAGGGTCTCAGCGGGCTTTATCTTCAGCCACAGCTTCCCCCTCCTACCGGGGGTGTAGGGGCCGTCAAGCCTCTTCGCCATGAGGCCCTCATGCCCCTCCTCCATGGCCTCCCTCAGGAAGGCCTCAGCCTCCTCTGCGTCGTCGGTTATTATGCGTCTAGCCAGCAGCTCCCCAGGGCAGATGGACTCCAGGAGCCTCCACCGCTCCCTGTAGGGTTCATCGATGAGAAGCCTCCCATCGAGATAGAGGATGTCGAAGAGGTGTAGCCTCAGGGGTATACGCTTCACCATCTCCTCTACGTCGTGAACCCGTCTGAAGCGCCTCATCAAATCCTGGAAGGGGAGTGGACGGCCGTTTCTGCCTATGGCCACCACCTCCCCTTCGAGGATGATATCCCTCGACTTGATGACCGCATCGATGAGTTCAACTATGTCTGGGAGGCTTTCGGTGACGTCGCTGAGCCTCCTGCTGAATATCCGGATGTCGTCTCCATGTCTATGAATCTGGATTCGGGCTCCGTCGAACTTGTATTCGAAGGCCGTGAGGGCGCCGTGCTCCTCCAGGGCCTCTTCGACATCTTCAGCCATGGATGCCAGCATAGGCTTGAGGGGGTGGAACATCCGAGGCTTCACAGCCCTAATCCCCTCCTCCCCCTCCAGGATGGCTATTTGGGCCACCTCTCCGAGGTCTCCGGTCAGCATCAGTGCTCTACGTAGGAGCTCCAGGTCTACGCCTGATGCCTCGGATACGGCTTCGAGCATCACCCCCTCATTTACTCCGATGCGCATCTCCCCGAATATGATGTGGATCAATAGCTCAACCTCGCCTCGTGAAGCCCTGCTGAAGAGGGCCTCCAATAGGCGTTCTTTCCTCCGCCTTGAACCGGCTCCCTTGGCCTCAGCGATCTCCGTGAGCAATCTATGGACTCCGAGGATTGTGAGCGGCTCATCGATGAGGGTTCTCAGCCGTCCACCCCTAAGGGCCCGTTTGACCGTCTCGAAGCCCACGTCGAGGGTTCGCTCATCATACTCTGGGAATATTGAGCCTACGGTGAGTAGAACCGCTGGAGCTATCTCCTCTGGATGCAGCTCCCTCAGGAACTCGGCGATGAGGCTTGTCTTCTCCTTCCTCCTCGTCGTCCCCCTCAGAGCCGTAC